>Ga0187880_1001772_pt1 | contig 16979 bp, 14 predicted proteins | sample June2016WEW_19_4_FD_132998 | JGI IMG/M metagenome (GOLD analysis project Ga0187880, IMG submission 132998) | Peatland microbial communities from SPRUCE experiment site at the Marcell Experimental Forest, Minnesota, USA - June2016WEW_19_40 | ecosystem: Environmental > Terrestrial > Soil >...
GCGGTCGAGAAATTCAGCGTCATCAAAACGCTGCAGGCGATCGAGACGGCTCATGTGGTCGTGGTGGTGATGGACGCGCAGGACAACGTCGCCGAGCAGGACGCGAGCCTCCTGGGCACCGTGATCGAGCAGGGCCGAGCCCTTGTGCTCGCCGTCAACAAGTGGGACAACATCCCTACCGAACAGCGCGATTTGATCCGCAGCCAAATCGAACAGCGACTCGAGTTCGCATCGTTCGCACCGCTGCATTTCATCTCGGCGCGGCATGGCAGCGGCGTGGGTGAATTATTCGCCACGGTCCGCGAGGTCTACGCTGCCGCCACGCGCGACATGGCAACGCCGGAGTTGACCCGGGTCCTGGAGGCGGCCATCGAAAGCCATCAGCCGCCGTTGGTGAGCGGGCGCCGAATAAAACTGCGCTATGCTCACCAGGGCGGACAAAACCCGCCGGTCATCGTCATTCATGGCAATCAAACCGATCACGTGCCTGATGCTTACCGGCGGTATTTGGTCAACGTGTATCGCAAGGCGTTCGACCTGATGGGGACGCCCGTGCGAGTTATCTTCCGCGGCGAGGAAAATCCGTTTGCGGGTAAGCGCAACCCCTTAACTCCCCGACAGGTCCGCAAGCGCAAACGACTGATCCAGCGCAACAAGCGTTGAGCGGAGTTTTGCTGGCATAGGCTTTGCTAGTATAGACAGGGTCGTACCGGCGGCGGATGGGGATGTCCTGTGCTGCGTTTCTACAAGACTAGAAGCTTTCTCGGTCTCGGTATTATCGCGGCTCTCGTCGCCTTGTATGCGATAGCGGGCTTCGTGGTCGCACCGAAACTGATGCGTTCCGCCCTGCTCAAGGACATCCCTGAGAGTATCGGCGTCACCCCGGCGGTGGGCGAGATCCGCATCAACCCGTTCCTCCTTCAGGTCACGGTCGATGACTTCTCGCTCGCAGGGGCGTCCGGCGAGAAATTACTGGGATTCAAGCGCTTGTTCGTCGAGTTCGAATTGTCCTCGATATGGCATCGCGCTTATTCATTCGGCAACATCGACATCACCTCGCCCTATGTCAACGCAGCGGTCGCGAAAGACGGCTCCCTCAACCTCATGCAGCTGCGACCGAAATCGACCGGGGCGCGTGAGCCGGGGGCGCCCAAACCGCAGGAAGAACCCGGGCCTTTACCGGCGATTCGCATCGGCTCCTTCAAGATTTCGCAAGGCGCGGTGACGTACGAGGATCGCAGCCAACCGGATGTTTTCGCCGCACGGCTCGAACCGGTCAATTTCGAACTGCGCGAGTTCACGACCGGGATCGAGGGCGGCAAATTCACCTTTACGGGTTCCTCGAAGCTCGGGGAGCGGATCGAGTGGCACGGACACGTGTCGGTTGAGCCGATCGAGTCTGACGGCGAGTTTCGGATTGACGGCTTGCTCGCCCACACGCTCTGGGAGTACCTGCAGGATCGGCTCAATTTCGTGGTCAACTCGGGCAGCATCGATCTGGCGGCGACGTACAAGTTTTCTGCGGGTGGCGGCCCAGCCAACGGTAGCCCCGCAGATAGCCGCCCAGCCAACTTACAGGTGAATTTATCGAAGATGGCGTTGAGCGATCTGACCGTTCGGCCCAAAGACTCGGAAACGGATTGGATTACCGTTCCGAATCTCAGCGTGACGGGCACCACCGTGGACCTTGCCAAGCGTCAGGCGCACGTCGATCTGGTCGCGGTGACGGGGATCAAATTGCTGACCTGGCTGGAACCCGACGGTTCGTTCAACTTATTGAAGTTGGCGATTGGGCCGTCGGCCGCCCCCACATCGCCTCCCGATGCGAGCCCGCCGTGGCGGTTCGATTTGCGTCAATTCGATCTGCGCGACGCCAACCTATCGCTGGAGGATCGCACCGCTCACCCGGCCGTGAAGGTGGTCCTGGCGCCGTTGGCGTTGCAGGTGAATGGGGCAAGCCAGGACTTGAGCAAGCCGGTCAGTGTGACGCTCGATACCCGCATCAATGAAAAGGGCTCGCTGACGTTGAATGGCGAAGTCACGCCGCAACCCGTAACGGCCAATCTGACCCTCAAGTTGGCGGGCGTCGAACTGGACGCGATCCAACCCTACATCGCCCAGCATAGTTCCATGACGCTGCTTCACGGCGCGCTGGGCGCCGAGGCGAAACTACATTACGGCGCGCAGAAGAACATGCCGGCCGTACAATTCTCGGGAAACATCGACATCGAGAAATTGCACACCGTCGACAATGCGCTGCATGACGATTTCATCAACTGGGGCCGCTTGGAAATTCACGGGTTGAATTACACCCAAGGACCAGACCGCCTCGATATCGATCAGATCGTGGCGCGAAAGCCGTACGCCAGAGTCATCATCGAGTCGGACGACACCCTGAACGTCAAGCGGGTTCTGGCGACGCCCGGAGTTGCTGCCAACGGCCCCGCCCCCACCAAAAAGCGCGGGCCTGCACCGCCGCAAACCGCCGCAGCCGGTCCCGCAGCGCAGAGCATGCCGATGTCGATCAAGAAAATCGTCGTCCAGGCAGGCCAGGCGAATTTCTCGGACCTGTCCGTCAATCCCAATTTCTCGGCGGGGATTCAAGAGCTGGCGGGGGCCATCGTCGGATTGTCATCCAAACCGACCTCGCGCGCGACGGTCGATTTGCACGGTTCCGTGGACAAATTTTCGCCCGTATCGATTACCGGCGAATTCAACGTACTGAGTCCAAAGCTCTATGCTGATATTGGGATGAGCTTTCGCAATATCTCACTGCCCATCTTCAATCCGTACTCGGGTAAGTTCGCCGGCTACAACATCAGCAAGGGCAAACTCGATACCGAACTCCATTACAAAGTCGACGGGCGTAAGCTCGATGCGCAGCATCACGTCGTCATCGAGCAACTCGAATTCGGAGATAAGACCGCCAGCAAGGATGCGGTCTCGCTGCCGATCAAGCTGGCCGTCTCCTTGCTCAAAGACCGGAATGGCGTCATCGACTTGAATTTGCCGGTAACCGGTTCACTGGACGATCCTCAATTTCGTTTGGGCCCCATCATTTGGAAGGCGTTCGTCAACCTGTTGGAAAAGGCTGTAACCGCGCCGTTCGCTCTCCTGGGATCCTTGTTCGGAGGCGGCCCGGACATTCAATTCATCGACTTCCAGCCGGGCGTGAGCACATTGGATGCGGCGGCGACGGACAAAGTCAAAGCCGTGGCCAAAGCGTTGATCGAGCGGCCGCAGCTAAAGATTGACGTTCCCATCGCCGCGGTGGCCGAGGTCGACCGCCCAGCGCTCATCGCCGCGCGCTACAATGCCGAACTCAGTGCCATGCAGGCGACCCTAACCGCTCGCAAAAAGGGCGCCGCCACCAGTGCGCCGCTCCCCTACGATCAACTCGATCCGGCGGCACAACTCGCGCTGCTGACCCAGCTTTATGCCAAGGACTTCGGCGCGGAACCGAAGTTTCCCGATACCGTGACCAGCCTCAAGTCAAAGCCGGAAGTCAATGCAGCCAAGATCGATTTCCTGACGAAGGCCATTCGCGAGCATATTCAAGTCGGCGACGCTGAGCTGCAGGCCCTGGGCCAGCAGCGCGCCTTGGCTTTGCAGCAGGGATTGCTGGCGGACACCCAGGTGGCCGCGGAGCGAGTGTTCCCGGTGGGGAACGACAAGGCAACCGTCAAGGACGGGGTGGTGCGCCTGGAGTTGTCGCTCCAATGATGAAGCGGTGGCGGCGTTTCGCGCCTCAAAATAATGCATCGGCGGCAGCGCGCGCGCTCGTACGGTGCAAGCAATCACTTGCGCTCAAACCAAATTCGAGATAACCCGCTGATCACGCTACGATCTTACGCGATGGCACATACGGTGCTTCAGCGCGGCCAGCACCAAGATTCGAGAACCGTGCGAGGGACACATTTAATGAAGCTCATCATGGCGATCATCAAACCGTTCAAGCTGGACGACGTTCGAAAAGCCATCAGCGATGTGGGCGTGCACGGGGTCACCGTGACGGAGGTGCGCGGCTTCGGGCGGCAACGTGGCCATACGGAGATCTATCGGGGTTCCGAGTATGCGGTCGAATTCGTACCCAAAACCAAAATTGAAATTGCCGTCGATAATGCACTCGTCGATCAGGTGGTCGACGCGATCGCTAAATCCGCGCAAACCGGTAAAGTAGGAGATGGGAAAATCTTCGTCTTCAACCTGACGCAAATCGTGCGCATCCGAACGGGTGAACGGGATGCGAGCGCAATTTAGACATTAAAGTATGATCAAGAGGATTCGCCGATGAATATATTGTCTCGATTGGTTTTTCTCAGCCTGCTCGCCTTCGGCGTCCCTTTGGCATGGGCTGAGGATGCGCCGGCGAGCGCGGCTACGGCAGCGCCTGACACCGCCGGGCCCAGTGCCGCCGCGACCGCCACGGCAGCGCCTGCCGCTGCTCCGACCGAGCCGTTCATCATCAGCGCGGACAAGATCAACAGTGGCGACACGGCGTGGATGCTGACTTCGACGGCGTTGGTGTTGATGATGTGCATACCGGGGCTTGCGCTGTTCTACGGCGGCATGGTGCGCAAGAAGAACGTGCTGGCCACGCTCATGCAAAGTTTCGCCTGTTGCTGCATCGTGACGCTGCTATGGTGGGTGATCGGCTATTCGTGGGCATTCACTCCGGGAAGCGGCTTCATCGGGGGGGCGACGCGAGCGCTGTTCAACGGCATGACGTTCATCTCGAGCGATGCCGGCAACAAGCTGACGGTGTCGCACTTGGCGCCGACGATTCCCGAGACCGTCTACGCGATGTTTCAGATGACGTTTGCGATCATCACGCCGGCGTTGATCGCCGGAGCATTCGCAGACCGCATGAAATTCTCCGCCATGCTGGTCTTTCTGTCGGTTTGGTCGTTGCTGGTGTACGCACCCATCGCGCACATGGTGTGGGAGCCGACGGGCTGGCTGAACCTCAGCCACGTGCTGGACTTCGCCGGCGGCACGGTGGTGCACATCAACGCGGGCATGGCCGGCCTGGCCAGTTGCCTGGTGCTGGGCAAGCGCTTGGGCTACCCGAGGGAGGCCATGCCGCCGCACAACTTGACCTATACGCTCATGGGCGCCTCGCTGCTTTGGGTGGGCTGGTTCGGCTTCAACGCTGGATCGGCCGTCGCCGCGGATGGTCGTGCGGGTATGGCGATGCTGGCGACTCAGATGGCGACCGGCGCCGCGGCGCTTGCCTGGATGTTTGCGGAATGGGTGAGCAAGGGCAAGCCCAGCGTGCTGGGCATTGCATCGGGCGCCGTGGCCGGGCTGGTGGCGATCATACAGGCGTCCGGCTTCGTGGGTCCGACACCGGCGGTCATCATCGGCCTAGTGGCCGGCGTCGTGTGCTACATCGCCGCGACGTCGTTGAAGCGTGCGTTGAAGTACGACGACTCGCTGGACGCCTTCGGCGTGCATGGCATCGGCGGCATCGTCGGCGCGTTGCTGACCGGTGTGTTCGTCAGCAAGGAGATCAGCGGCGTGGACGGCTCGGTATGGATCCAGGCCAAGGGCGTCGCCGTCACGGTGGTTTACGGATTTATCGTAAGTTATGTGATCTTGATAATCATCGATAAAACCATGGGTCTGCGCGTGTCCGAAGAACAGGAACGAGAAGGCTTGGACATTTCTTTGCACGGCGAAAGTATCGAGTAAGCGGTGACTTGTGTTTCCGGCGGCGCCGCGCCGCGGCGCCGCCGGGGCCGTTCTTGCGCTGGAATCAGCGGCATTCAGGAAGAAATGCGCCGTGTCGTGGTGGAAGCGTCCGTAAACGGCGACAGCGCGGCTCGACGACGGCTTACATTCCCGCATTTCGTGATCCACGTCGCACTCGCAAATTGATTATGCCAGGTAGGCTGCCACTCCGCGTCCGCCGTCTTCGACACCTGGAGGAATCTCATGAGCAATCCGCACAACAGCGCGACCGACCGCGTTTCGGTTCTCGGTCCCACGTTATTTTTCAAAGGCGACTTGTCCGCAGAAGAAGACCTTCTGATTCAGGGGCGAGTCGAGGGATCCATCACTCATACCCAACGCTTGACCATCGGTGCTCAAGGCACCGTCAAAGCGAACATACGCGCCCAGTTCATCATCGTCGAAGGCACCGTTGACGGCGATTTACAGGCCGAAAAATCGGTGTTCGTGAAAGAAACCGCCAAGGTTGTCGGCAATATCTTCGCGCCCACGGTGAGCATCCTGGAAGGCGCCTGCTTCAGCGGCCATATCGACATGGACGGCAAGAAAGCCGGTCAACAATCGGCCAAGCCCGACGCGACTTCGATTCGCTCGGTCAAAGCTTCCGCGAGTGCCGCTTGACAATGGCCTGGTTCAAAAAATCCGAAGAGGGAGAAACTCCGATGATGAACGCCAATTTCAGCGGCCGCAGCGGGTCGGAGCCGTCGACTGCGCGTCCCGAACCGCGGACGCCGACGCAGCGTGCGGCCGAAACGAAAGCCACCGAATCGCGCCCGGTTGAAGTACGGGTACCCGAGGTGCGCACGCCGGAAGCGGCCCCGCGTGCCTCCGTGTTGGGACCCACCTTACGCTTTCGCGGCGAGCTATCGGCCCAGGAAGATCTCATCGTCCAGGGTAGCGTCCATGGGTCCATCACGCATACTCAGAGCCTCACCATCGGCACCGACGGTTCGATGAAGGGCGACATTCGCGCGCGGGTCATCGTCATCGACGGCAAAGTCGAGGGCGACCTCTTCGCCACGGAATCCGTGAATATCCGTGCAACTGCGAAGGTGAAGGGCAACGTGTTTGCGCCGCGCGTCGCGATACAGGACGGTGCGTTCTTCCAGGGTCAGGTGGACATGCAGCCATCGGGGGCGGCGGTGCAAGAACACAGCGCGCGTCTGCGGCAGGCCGCAATGAGCGCGGCTCCGTTGGAAAGTGCTGCGGTCGATCAGGTGCTGAGCGGGACAGGCTCCTAGCGCACGAACAGTTCCGGGTCCACCCAGACCCTGTTGAGCGACAGACCCCAATGAAGATGGGGTCCCGTGGCGCGTCCTGTCTTGCCGACAGCGCCGATGCGCGTCCCGGCGGCGAGCCGCTGTCCTGGCTTCACGTCGACGGCGCTCAAGTGGCAGTACATGCTGATGAGTCCGCGTCCATGATCGACGAAGACGGTGTTGCCGTTGAAAAAATACTCGCCTGTATCGACCACGGTACCGGCGATCGGCACATGAACGGGCGTCCCGGTGGGCGCGGCGATGTCCATGCCCGTATGCGGATTGCGCGCCTCGCCGTTGAATATACGGCGCGAGCCAAATGAGCTGCTGCGCGGGCCGGGAACGGGTTGCGGCAACTGCAGCGTCTCGGGCGGCGGCTCCGAAAAACCTGCGAGTACATGGTCGATGCGAGCGTGCTCGCCGTTCACGCGTGCGAGGTCCGCCTTGGATAAGTTTACCTGGCTCGGCGCGACCTTCAGCGATTGACTGGCGTACTGTTTGCTGCCGACGTTGAATTTGATTTCCTGCCGGCCGCCGGCATCACGCACGGTTATCTCATGTTCTCCGAGCGACGCGGACAGAGGAATACCGATAACGGCCATCCAGCTCGCGCCGTCTTGAATGACGAGCGCACGGTGGCCGTCGGCATCGACGTAAGGCGGGGAGGCACCGCGATTGTCGAGCCGAATGATTTTGACGCCGCCCGGCACGGCATCCTCATGCGGAAGATCGAAGCTGAATAGGGGCGAGGCGCGTAAAGCGAGTGCTAAGCCAACCCCTAAAAGCGCGACACGGAGGGAGCCGATCAAGATGCGCCCTCGACCTTGGCGCGAAGTCGGCCGACGCTGAGGCGCGCTTCAATGATGGAGCCCGGCTTGGCGTCCGCCGCGTCGCGCAGAATGTGCCCGCTCTCGGTACTCACGATGGCGTAGCCGCGTTCGAGCGTAGCGAGCGGGCTGACGGCATTCAACGTACGTACCAACGGCAGCAACCTTTCGCGGCTGCGTCGAAGCTGGGAAAGTCCCGCCGCTTGCAATCGAGCGAACAGCGCGGCATGACGCGCGGCTGAGTGACGGAATTGCGCAACGGGGCTTGCCTGCCACAGCCGGCTCTCGGTGTCGCTGAGCGCTGCACGCCGGTCGCTTACGGCATGCCGCCATGAGCGATGCAACCGCCGGCGCAAATTCTCCAATTGCAGTAATTGTTGCGTCAGGCGAATGGCCGGACTGACCAGCGCTGCGCGCCCCGTCAGCCACCGCAGGCGCTCTCGATATCCGTGGAGCTGACGGCGCAGTTCGCGCGACAGCGATTGCTCCAACTCGTCCAAGCGCTGCGCTTGCTGCGCCAGCTTCGCGGTGGGACTCACCAATGCAGCGCGACCGATCAACCAGCGCAGCCGTTCGCGATGCGCTTCGATCCGCTGCCGCAGACAGCGTTCCAGGCGCGTACCCAAGCGTGTGAAAGCACCGAGCCACTCGTCGGCATCGGGAACGACCAGCTCCGCCGCCGCGGACGGGGTGGGTGCGCGCACATCCGCCGCAAAGTCCGCAATGGTGAAGTCGACTTCGTGTCCGATGCCGGTGATGATGGGTATCGGTGAGGCGACGATGGCGCGCGCCAGTCGTTCGTCGTTGAATGCCCAGAGATCCTCCAGGGACCCGCCCCCCCGGGCCAGGATCAGCACGTCGCACTCGGCCCGCAGGCCCGCCAATTCGAGCGCTGCGATGATATCCGCGGCGGCCTGAGCGCCCTGGACCGGGACCGGATAAATCAATACTCCAGCCGCCGGAAAGCGTCGCGCCAGCACGTGCAAGATATCCCGTACGGCGGCTCCGCTGGGCGAGGTGATGATGCCGATGCGGGTGGGAACGCCGGGCAATGGACGTTTTCGATCCGCTGCAAACAAGCCCTCGGCGGTGAGTTTGGCGCTCAATTCCTCGAATTGTCGTTGCAGTGCGCCGCGGCCGGCATCTTCCATGTGATCGATGATGAGCTGGTACTCGCCGCGGGGCTCGTACAGTCCGATGCGGGCACGCACCAAGACCTTTTGGCCGTCACGGGCGGTGAATGCGCACAACATGTTCCGCTGGCGAAACATGGCGCAGCGCACCTGGGCGCCGGCGTCCTTGAGCGAAAAATACCAGTGCCCGGAACTCGGTCTGGCGAAATTCGAGATCTCCGCTTCGATCCACAAGGTGGCGAAACCTCGTTCCAGCAGCATCCGAACCTCGCGATTGAGGCGCGAAACCGTGTAAATGTCGCGATCGGGGCGGGCAGACTGCCTTAAGCGCTCATCTGGACTCATGGGTAAATGATACTGCGGTTTACCGCGCAGCATGCGCAAGGTACAATGCGCCGCCTCTTAGACGAACGTGTGAACGCGACCCTATGCGCATTCTTGAAGAGGCACTCACCTTCGATGACGTTTTACTCGTCCCGGCATACTCGGAAGTGCTGCCGCGCGACGTGTCCCTCGCCAGTCAGTTGACCCGGGAAATACGGGTCAATCTGCCCGTGGTCTCCGCCGCCATGGACACCGTCACGGAGGCCCGTCTCGCCATTACCATCGCCCAAGAGGGCGGCATCGGCATCATTCACAAGAATATGTCGATCGACAATCAGGCCCGGCAGGTCGATCGCGTCAAAAAATTCGAGAGCGGGGTCATCAGCGATCCCATCACTGTCAAGCCGAACATGACCATTCGCGAGGTGATCGAACTGACCCGGGCCAAGAACATCTCGGGTGTGCCGGTAGTGCTCGGCACCAAGGTGGTCGGCATCGTCACGCATCGCGATTTGCGATTTGAAACGAAATTGGATGCGCCGGTGTCTTCGGTGATGACGCCCAAGGATCGCCTGATTACGGTCCGTGAGAATGCGCCCAAGGACGAAGTGCTCGCCCTGCTGCACAAGCATCGCATCGAGAAAGTGCTGGTGGTTGCGGACGATCATGAGCTCAAAGGCATGATCACGGTCAAAGATTTTCAGAAAGCGACCGAGTTTCCGAATGCGTGCAAAGACGACGTCGGGAGCCTTCGAGTAGGCGCTGCGGTGGGCACCGCACCGGATACGCTGCAGCGGGTCGCCGCGCTGCGCGAGGCCGGAGTCGATTTGGTGGTGGTCGATACCTCCCACGGGCATTCGCGCGGCGTGTTGGAGACGGTGGCCAAGATCAAGAAGCAATACCCCGATCTTCAGGTGATCGGCGGCAATATCGTGACCGCAGAAGCGGCCCTGGACCTCGTGAAGTACGGTGCGGATTGCGTCAAAGTCGGCATCGGTCCCGGGTCCATCTGCACCACTCGCATCATCGCGGGCGTGGGTGTTCCGCAAATCAGCGCGATTTCCCGGGTCGCGAAGGCGCTCGAGGGCACGGGCGTCCCCGTCATCGGTGACGGCGGCATTCGTTACTCCGGCGACATTGCCAAGGCACTTGCGGCCGGCGCGCACACCGTGATGATCGGTGGCATGTTCGCCGGCACCGAGGAGTCGCCGGGAGAGGTTGAGCTGTATCAAGGCGGCTCATACAAGGCGTATCGCGGCATGGGATCCTTGGGTGCCATGGCCCAGGCACATGGATCCAGCGACCGCTATTTTCAGGATACGACTACCGAACTCGAGAAGCTGGTGCCGGAGGGCATCGAAGGGCGCGTACCGTATAAGGGTAGCTTGGTGGCCATACTGCATCAGCTATCCGGCGGCTTACGCGCCGCCATGGGATACACCGGCAGCGGCAGCATCGAAGAGATGCGTACGCGGCCGCAATTCGTGCGAGTCACCAGCGCCGGTGTGCGTGAAAGTCACGTGCATGATGTAACGATCACCAAAGAAGCTCCCAACTACCGGATCGGTTGATGCTGGACATTCATGCTGATCGGATCCTGATACTCGATTTCGGCGCCCAGTACACCCAGTTGATCGCCCGCCGCGTGCGGGAACTCGGCGTCTATTCGGAAATTTACGCCTGCGACGTCGATCCGGCGGCGATCAAGAGTTTCGCGCCCAAGGCGGTGATTCTGTCCGGTGGACCGGAGTCGGTTTACGCGGTCAAAGCGCCCGAGGCGCCGAAAGAAGTGTTCGAGATGGGCGTGCCCGTGCTCGGCATTTGTTACGGCATGCAGACCATGGCCGCTCAGTTGGGCGGTCAGGTCGAGTCGGCCAGTCGCCGCGAATTCGGCGCCGCCCAAATTCGCCCTACGGTGGCCTCTCGGCTGCTCGATGGGTTGGAAGACAATCGCGACGCCGCGGGCAGACGCGTACTCGACGTATGGATGAGTCACGGCGACCATGTCGTCGCGGCGCCGCCCGGATTCAGCGTGATTGCAGCGAGCGACAATGCCCCGCTGGCGGCCATGGCCGACGAGTCGCGCCGGCTCTATGGGCTGCAATTTCATCCCGAGGTGACGCAGAGTCTGCAGGGCGGCGAAATTCTGCGGCGCTTCGTGCGCGAGATTGCAGGCTGCGCGGCGACTTGGGCGACTCGCAACATCATCGACGACAGCCTGGCGCGAATTCGCACTCAAGTCGGAACGGAAAAAGTGTTGCTGGGCTTGTCCGGCGGAGTGGACTCCTCCGTGCTGGCCGCACTGTTGCATCGGGCCATCGGCAACCAACTCACTTGTGTGTTCGTGGACCACGGCCTGCTGCGGCTCGCCGAGGGCGATCAAGTGATGGCGACGTTCGCCGAGCACATGGGCGTACGCGTGATACGGGTCGATGCCGAACGGCGTTTTCTGGCGGCATTGGCCGGCGAGGCGGATCCGGAGAAGAAGCGCAAAATCATCGGACGCGTATTCATCGAGGTGTTCGACGAGGAAGCGGCGAAACTCGAGGATGTGAAGTGGCTCGCGCAGGGTACGATCTATCCAGACGTGATCGAATCTGCCGGGGCGAAGACCGGCAAGGCGCATGTGATCAAATCGCATCACAATGTCGGCGGGTTGCCGCTGCACATGAAGCTCAAGCTGCTGGAGCCACTGCGCGAGTTGTTCAAGGATGAGGTGCGCAAGCTTGGGCTTGCGCTCGAATTGCCGGCCGACATGGTTCACCGCCACCCTTTTCCCGGACCGGGACTGGGCGTGCGCATTTTGGGCGAAATTCACAAGGCTCACGCCGATCTGTTGCGCCGCGCCGATGCCATTTTCATCGAGGAGCTGCGCCGGCACGAGCTCTACGACAAGGTGAGCCAGGCGTTCGCTGTGTTCCTGCCGGTTCGCTCAGTAGGCGTCATGGGCGATGGGCGCCGATACGACTACGTGATCGCGCTCCGGGCGGTGGAAACCATCGACTTCATGACGGCTCGCTGGGCGCGCCTGCCGTATGAGTTTCTCGATCGGGTCACCCATCGCATCATCAACGAAGTCGCCGGCATATCGCGCGTGGTCTACGACATCTCAGGGAAGCCGCCGGCGACGATCGAGTGGGAGTGAGTTTGGCCATTCGATTTCGGCAACCTAGCTGCGTCTTTCTTGACAACATACCAACCGGTTGGTATCCTAATACCATGGATCATGGGAACGCGCGACAGCAATCCAAGGTGGGGGTTCGGCAGAAGTTGCTGGATGCAGCCCTCTCACTGATCCGCGAGAAAGGCTACGCGTCGACCTCTGTCGATGCGCTCTGCTCCGAGGCGGGCGTCACCAAAGGTGCATTCTTTCACCACTTCGAAAGCAAGGATGCGCTGGCGGTCGCAGCCGCCAATCACTGGTCTGAGATCACGGCGTCCTTTTTCGAGACGGCGCCCTACCACAAGCACACTGATCCTCTCGATCGTGTCCTCGGCTACCTCGATTTCAGAAAAGCAATCCTTAAAGGCGAAATCGCCGAGTTCACCTGTCTGGTCGGAACTATGGTGCAGGAGACCTATGGCACCCACCCCGACATCCGTGCGGCGTGCGAGGCGAGCATCAGTGGGCACGCCGCCAAGATTGAAGCGGACATCGCCGAGGCAATGAAGCGGTATCGGCTCCGCGTCCCCTGGACCGCTGAGAGCCTCGCGCTGCATACCCAAGCGGTTCTGCAGGGCGCCTTCGTTTTGGCAAAGGCCAAGGCCAGCGCGTCCGTCGCGGCCGAGAGCATCGATCATTTGCGGCGCTACTTCGAGTTATTGTTCCAACCAGCAAAACGCAAAAGCAAGGAGAAATCATGAGCACAAACAATACCTATCTCGCTGTGTTCCTCGGAAGCAAAACCAGTCCGCGACGAGCGGCATGGGATGCGCTGCCTGAAGGCGATCGCCGCGCGAAGGAACGAGAAGGCATGGCCGCCTGGAAGGCCTGGGTCGAGAAGCATCAATCCTCCATTGTCGCGATGGGCGGCCCCTTGGGAAAAACCAAGAAGGTCTCTCACAACGGGATTCAGGACACGAGCAATCACATGGGCGCGTTTACGGTGGTGCGCGCCGACTCGCACGAGGCCGCCGTCAAATTGTTCGAGAAACATCCGCACTTCACGATTTTCCCTGGCGAGTCCATCGAGGTCATGCCGGTGATGCCCATACCGGGCGGTTAGACCAAGCGGGAAGCGCGGGCAGATGGGGATTCGCTCGACGCGATGTCCTGGAACTGGCAACCTTTTCTGCCGGGCTACGGGAGCCGCGGCGCTTCAGCGGCCAAAGCAGCGCCGTGCGAACTCCCCGTCTGTGCGATCCCGTACAGATCGACGCGCCTTATGATGTTCGAATCGTCCACGGTCCCGACGGCGGTGAAGTTCGCCTGGGAAATCGGAGAACAAGATGGCAGACAGGTCAATATCAAAGTCAGCGCCGGCAACGATCCCGCTCGGTCTCGAGTTGCCCCGGCTTTCCGAACCTCTCCGCAACGTCTTGCGGCAAGATCATGACGTCATGCGAGTCCAGCGACTGGTAGCGCGCGGCAAAAGCGGAACTGATCGAAGGCCCAAGACGAATCAAGTACGCGAAGGCCGCAGGGTTATGCACGTTTGTGCGGATAGCCTCGATAGCCTCGATAGCCTCGATAGCCTCGATAGCCTCGATAGCCCAAGATTGCTAGCTTCGGCATCCGAGCAGCCGGTGCGGTATATCAGAATTTTATTCGCCTCTTCCGCGAGATCGCCATCGAGGCACGAGAGAAGAGGCAATGGCAGTAGCGCCACGGGCCATCGAAGAAGCCACGAGGCCAGTAGAGATCGGGATCGCGCATGTGATTGCTGGGAGAGCGCAAATCGTCGGCGATCTGACGGAAGTTACGATAATCAGCCCTTCGAAGAGGCCCAGGCGATGAAAGTAAAGAGGAGTTCAAGAACTTGAACATTTTCGAACGTACTGGAGGATTGTCAAGACCTCGGTTCAGCAAGCAGATTTTGACTTTCCTCTTGCCGGTGGCTTTGCTGTTCGCGACTTGGTCTCATAGCCTGATGGCGTATCAAGACGCTCAAGCCCCGGCACTCGCCGCACAGTCCCCGCCGGTTTACACGCAACAAACTCCCGCGCAGTTGCAACAGCTCGTCGCTCCGATTGCGTTGTATCCGGATTCGCTGGTGGCGCAGGTCCTGGCAGCGTCCACGTTTCCGGAGCAAATCGTGTTGGCGGACAGATGGGTGCAAGCGCATGCTGATTTGAAGGGCAACGCTTTAGGTCAAGCGGTGGACCAACAATTTTGGGACCCGAGCATCAAGGCACTCACCGCATTTCCATCCATCCTTGGAAATATGGACAAGAACCTTTCCTGGACGTCATCTCTAGGCGACGCCTACTACAATCAGCAAGCAGATGTAATGAATGCCGTGCAAGTGATGCGCCAGCGGGCGCAGGCAGCGGGCAATTTGAAGACTACGCCGCAGCAAACCGTGGAGGCGCAGGACTCGGGGATTGTCATTCAGCCTGCTAGCCCCGATATCGTTTACGTCCCCGCATATGATCCATGGTTGATTTACGGAGATCCGATTCTGGCGTGGCCGGGTTGGTACCCGTATCCGGGAATCTGGTACGACGGTCCCTATCTCGCGTTCGGAATCGGTTTCGAGATCGGCTTCTTTGGAGGGTTTGGATGGGGTTGGGGCCATTGGGGATTCGATTGGCATAACCGATACCCGATTTATGACCACGACAGGTACTTTTCCAGGAGCAACACGTTTTACAACCGAAGCAATTACTATCGGGGTGGAGGCGAGCGGGGCGTGGAAAGCAATGTGGCGCGCGGAGTGAACGGGGTGGCGCGCGGAGTGAACGGGAATCTCGGTGGAAATGCCGAACGCTCTGGCAGTGCTTATACCAGGCCCGGCGCAACGACCGATCCTTTCGATGGACACAACGAGGCGGCTCGAGGGTACGCTAAGCCCCAGGGCGAGAGCGGCGTCCGATCGGGCGCCTTCAGCGGCTACGATCATGGCGGTCAGGCAAGAGGCTTTTCGTCGCGCGGAAGCTCCAGCGTCGGCGGCGGGGGCCACGGCGGCGGCGGGGCCCACGGCGGCGGCGGACATCATTAATCGAGGGTTTATTATGTCCCTCTCCTACGAAAACTTGAAAATGAAGAGGCGCTACATGCCGCGAACAAAGCTGAGCATCGACAAATGTCATGGGACTCATATCCTTCAATTAGCTGCATTCGCTTTCCTCTTGATGGGGTGTTTTGCCCTCCGGTCCATGGCGCAGCAACCGGGTCAGAGAACATTTTCGTCGCCAGAAGAAGCGAGCAACGCACTGGTGACGGCGGCGCAGAGTAACGACGAAAAAGCGATGCTCGAATTGCTGGGTGCAGACGGAAAGCAAATCATCTCGTCGGGAGATCAAGCCGAGGACGCGCATAGCCGTGCTGAATTTGTGCAGAGATATCGGGATATGCACCGTCTGGTGAGAGAACCGGATGGAACTACTACTTTATACATCGGGGCTAAGAACTGGCCCACGCCTATACCGCTCGTGCACAAAGGTAACTCGTGGTATTTCGACACCAACACCGGCAAAAAAGAAATTTTGTACAGACGGATTGGCCGGAACGAAATATCGACTATTCGCGTTTGCCAGGAACTCGTGGCGGCGGAAAAAGAATATCGCCCCACACAGCAAGAATATGCCAAGAAAATCCGCAGTGATGAAGGGCAGCGCAACGGTCTGTATTGGCAAGCGGCTGCGGGCGAACCCCAGAGTCCCATTGGGCCGTTGGTGGCATCCGCAGTCGCTGAGGGTTACACCGACGGCAGAAAAGGCTTACTAACCCCGTATCGCGGTTACTACTTCCACATCCTGACGCGGCAGGGAAAAAATGCGCCGGGCGGCGCGAAGAGCTACATGGTAAACGGCGAGATGACCGAAGGATTCGCTTTCGTGGCTTATCCAGCGGAATACCGGTCGTCCGGCGTAATGACCTTTATCGTCAGCAGTGATGGAGTGGTGTATGAGAAGGATCTGGGAAAACAGACCGGCGTTGTGGCCAAAGCCATGAATACATACGATCCTGGTGCCAACTGGCACAAGGCTGAAGACGAGACCGCCCGCGATCAGGAAACCAAGTAGGAGAGCGGAACAAACCCGGGGCGCTTGCTCACCACGTAGTTTACCGTCGATTCCGCAAACGCCGTGGAAATTGTCTCGTCATGTCGGTAACGATCGCCGTAGTTTGGAATGAACGCATTGTTGTAGTTGCATGGAAAGCGGAATTCCGCAACTGGCCGAACCCGATCGGTTCGCTACCCTAGGGCCCCTAGGGTTTGTCCGATGGCGGCGAGTGGGCCGGGGACCAATTCGCTGCGGATCGATCGCGTGCTCGGGTTGCGTTCAAGATCCGGATGATGTGTACGCCGAGCACCGACGAGAATCTGATCTCTATAACATCGTCGGCCGCCGTATTCTCGCGGCGGATCATGTGATTGGGAAGGCGCAACTAGATGGTTGATCGAATGGTGCTCGCCTAAGTCGACCAGTGCCACCCGTCGCTGACCATGGCTTTGACACAATCCTCAGGCAAATAGGTCATCCACCCGGCGATGATTGCTGCGGCGCGTGCGATAGTGGCATCATTGCGCTTGATA
>Ga0187880_1001773_pt1 | contig 16969 bp, 20 predicted proteins | sample June2016WEW_19_4_FD_132998 | JGI IMG/M metagenome (GOLD analysis project Ga0187880, IMG submission 132998) | Peatland microbial communities from SPRUCE experiment site at the Marcell Experimental Forest, Minnesota, USA - June2016WEW_19_40 | ecosystem: Environmental > Terrestrial > Soil >...
CAGCTCGCTCGCCATCCGCTGAGCATGGATGACTTGCGCCTCGTCAGGCCGCAGATTCAGGCACTACAGTCGCGCCCAGACGTCGATTTGCGCGACTACACCGTGGTTGGCGAGAATGTTGTGATAGCGAATTTCGAGGGTAACTACCGGCCTGACGGAACGCGGATTCGCCAGCAGCCTTGGTGGGACAAGGGCTATACTATCGATGTGTTCTACCTCTCGGCATTTTTCCTGGGCGTGTTTCTCGTCGTCAAGCGGCTGCCGCCCACTAGCTGGGAACCGCGGCACGGCATCGAGCACTGATCCGGCACGGCGCCGACCGCTGACGGGTCGGTGGCTTCATTTGATCTGGAGGGTAGCGAAATGATTGATTTTGACTATGGCCCGGTGGCACTCCTACTGCCCATCGGCATCGCTTTTTTGATTCCATTTATTTACAGTTTCTTTGTCGACAAGTACGACAAGAAAAATCCGCAGATCAAAGGGTAGTTTTTGAATGATGGTTCTGGCGCTGAGCGCGCCGGGTTCGCGGATTGATCTCAGTATCGAGGGCATGCATAGCCAGCGCTTCGGAGTCGGGGTTTTCTTTCTGTTGATGCTGGGGATCGTTTTGTTTGCCGGGATTATCGTTGCAGTGATGCGTGGTACGGGTGGGGAGAGGGTCACCCGAACCGGTGAAAAGTGGATGTTCGGCGCTATCATCTTCGGGGTGGTGGCTGCCGTGGTGTTTGCTTCCTTGCAGATGTTATCCGGTGTCCTGTTCTAGCTTGCCGAGGGCATTGGATGGAGGTGGACGACTATGGGTTTTCTTGAATCACTCGGTGACGGCTGGAGCATCTACCTCTGGCTGGTTGTTGGGGCCTCGATCATCGTGGTCAGCCTTTTCGGTATCCGGTGGGCGTGGCACAACGAGCAGTTTGATGAGGACATCAAGTATCTGGTCTTTACCGAATCCGATGAGGACAAGATGAGTCCCGAGGACTACCGGCACAGCCGCGAGGTGCTGGCGGCGCAGACGGCGAGTCGGGAGCGGCACCTCCAGCTGCAAGCGGAGTCGCACCGACCTGCACCATGAGGCGTGGCGAAGCTCTGATACTGGCAACCATCGGGGTGGTCGTTGCCGGCCTCATGGCGCGCAATGCGATCAGCCTGCACTCCGCGGGCCATCAGGACCCCGGTATTCCCTTTTACAGTACCGCGAATCCCGGATTGACGCGTGCGGCCGGGGACTTATACCGCAGCAACAACTGTCGCCAGTGCCACTCGCTTTGGACGGTGAAGAGTCCCTTTGAGTCGGTCCCGGCGCCCGCGCTCGATGGCATCGGATCGCTGCGCAGCGAAGAGTGGTTTTACCAATATTTCTCGGCTCCGGATCCGCAGAGCATTTTGCCCAGCCGCCTGAAGCTGGAATACCGGATGCCCTCGCTCACGAGTCTCACGGACGACGAGCGGCGCACGCTCGCGCAGTACATGGCAAGCCTCAAGGTGAAGGACTGGTACCTGGACAGCGCGCGTGCCGCCGAATATGAAAAGCTCACCGGGAAAGCGTATCCTGGCGCCCATGCGGAAAAGTAACTCGCAGCGTCTTTACCGCGGTGCGGCAGCACTACTGCTGGGTTCGGCATTCAATCACTTCGGCGACCGGATTCTGGGCGTCACGATTGAGGCGTTCTCGGGCGGCATCGGGTATTTCAGCCCATTCTGGGTGCTTGACCTGTTTCTCGTGCCGTTCCTGACCGGTGTGCTGGTTTCATTGATCTACGGCTTCGGCGGCAAGTGGTTGTCCTACGTTCCAGCGCTCATTGTGCGAGCGGCCAGCTACTTCGCAATTGCCAATCATCTGACCCCTATTGCGCCGGGATCGTCGCTGATGCCGCTGGGTTGGTGGGGCTTTTACGTCATTCTGGCCATTGAGGCCGCGGCTATCGGCGGCGTAATCGGTGAGGTCATGATCAAGCGAACCTATGGCCGCTCTGCGCCGCAGAAGGCCACCGAGTCGGTCCCGCCGATTCAGCGATAGAGGGTTTACGCATGGCTCCGGTGTATCGTCCGGCCGCGCTGTCGGGCAAGGAAAGACAGCATCGCCGCCGCTTACTGTCGATGACATTCCTGACCTGTCTGGTGCTGGTCATGATCGGCAGCACGATTCATGTCGTCATGCTCGGCAGGCTGCGCCTCGGCGACATGCGCAGGCTCGCTACTTACGATCTTGGAGAAGAAAGTGCCCGCGTCCGCGCGGCCGGCGAGGACATCGTGCTGCAGGCGACCCATGAGGCTGGGCGCGCCGAGAGCGCCGGTTATTCGGTCGCAGAGGCCCAGCGATTGCTTAGCCGCGAACAGTGGGAGGAGCTCGACAGCATGGTCCCCATCGCGGCCGGCGAATTTGTGATGGGCACTGACCTGGAACGCGCCGACCCGCAGGATAAGCCGCAGCACAAGGTCACGCTGCCGACGTTTTACCTGGATAAATATCTGGTGACCAACGCCCAATACGCGCGCTTCGTCGCCGCTACCAAACGACGGCCGCCCATCAACTGGAAAGACGGGCGAATTCCGCAGGGCGAGTTGATGAACCCGGTGACGATGGTGACGTGGAATGATGCTGCCGACTACGCCCAATGGGTGGGCAAGCGTCTGCCGCACGAAACGGAATATGAAAAGGCTGGCCGCGGTACCGACGGGCGCCGCTGGCCTTGGGGCGATAAGATGGATCCGAGCCGCCTGAACACCTACTACAACGTTGGCTCCTCGAGCAATGTGACGGCCTATCCGCAGGGTAAAAGTATTTACGGTGTTTACGACCTGTCCGGCAATGTCGCCGAATGGACGGCGGATGATCTGCGGCCCTACGAGGGCACCAAGGCGTCGTGGGAGTCGTTTGGCGGGAACGCCGCGGCGACTGCCGGCAAGTCGTCGCCGGGCAACCTCTACAAGGTGCTGCGCGGCGGCTCCTGGAAGGGCGATCCCTTTTCGACTTCGCTGTATCACCGCGACTTCGCCTTTCCCAACCATGCCACGGATTTTTACGGCTTCCGTTGTGCGAGCAGTGTCGCGGTGAGGGCGCAGAAATGAGACGAGTGCTCACCGCAGCCGGGTTCGCGCTCATGCTGTTGCGCGCCGACGCCGGCTTCGCGATCGACAGCTACCGGTATCTGCACGTCAACATCCAAACCCCCTGGATGATTTTTCTGTTTCTGCTGGTTGCCGTGTTTGTTCCCTTCATCCTGATGGTGGTATTGATGTGGTGGCGCGCGATGCGCAAGCCGATTCCAGCGCCCAAGTCCGAGATTCCGAACGATGACTAGCGGCTTGCGTGGGGTGCTGGCGTTGAGCTTCCTGTTGCTGGCGCAGTTGCCGCTGTGCCCGGCGGGCGCTGCGCCGCCCGCCACGTCGAACGGCCCGCAGATTCTGGAAGAATTCGGTCGCCAGCAGCCGCAGCGCCCCGCACGCGCGACCACCATCGCCGAGCATGAAAGACAAGTCATCATGTTCACGATTGGCACCGTGCTGTTGGTGCTGCTGATTAGTACCGCGTCCGTCGGTATCGCGGTGGCGGCGTTCGGCAAGCCGCTGTTCCTGCTGCACATGATCCTTGCCGGATTGACGGTCACCGTGGCGCTGGTGCATGTGATCGTCGGGGTGGTCTGGTTCTTCCCGTTCTGATCAGCCGCACTTCGCGCACGGGAGCACTATGGCTCGCTCTGCTCGGCGCACTCTCCGGGTTGTGCGGCGTCGCCTACGAAGTCCTGTGGGCCCGCATGCTGGGGCTGCAATTTGGTGTGAGCACATTTGCGGCGGTCGTCACGGTGGGGGCGTTCATGCTGGGGCTCGCCGGCGGCAGTGGCCTCATGGCCGGGCGTGCAGTTCGCTGCCGGAGGCCTCTGCGGCTACTCGCGCTGCTGGAAGCCGGGATCGCTGTGTTCGCGCTGCTGCTGCCGTGGGGCGTACACCTCACGACCCCACTCATCGATGCGGCTGCCGGCACTCTGTCGTCGCCACAGTGGCACGCGCTGCTGGCGCTGACCGCACTGCTGCTGTTGACGCTGCCGGCCGCAGCGATGGGCGCGGGATTTCCGTTGCTGCTCGAGGGCTGGGCGCGGTACGGGCGCAGCATCGGCATGGCCTATGGCAGCAACACATTCGGGGCCGGAGCGGGCGCGCTGCTGCCCCTGCTGCTGCTGCCCAGCATGGGCTGGAGTAATGCGATACGCGCGGTCGCCCTGCTGGGTCTGATCGTCGCCGTGGGCCTCTACACGCTGGATGGCCGAGGGCGGGACGCTACGCAGCGCGCGATCCCGACGAGAGAACCCAAGCCATCTGTGCCGCTCCTGAACTACGGCATCATTGGTGCCGCGAGCCTGCTGCTGGAAATGGCGTGGATGCGGCTGTTCAGCCTCGTGATGCTGCGCACGGAATATGTGCTGGCACTGATTCTCGCGGTGATGCTGTTTGGCATGGGCCTTGGCAGCCTGATCGCGTCCAGACGCCCCGACTCCCGGATCATGGCAGCGTTGCCCTGGTGTGCTTCCGGATACGCCATCGCCGGCCTTTGGCTGCTGCCCACGGTCTCGGGCTGGATTGAGCAGACGAACTTCCATTCGCTGGGTGGGGCCATGCTGGGCCAGGGACTGCTGCTGACGGCGCTGACGCTGCCCGTGACGCTCTCCTTGGGGGCCTGGTTGCCCGCGTTGTCCTCTAGGTTCAGCCTGAACGGCACCTGGCTTTACGCCGCCAATTCGCTGGGAGCAGCGCTCGGGGCGCTGCTCTTCGTCATACTGATTCCACGAATCGGCAGCTCCGGCGCACTGGCGCTGGCCGCGGTGCTGCTGCTGGTGCAGGGACTGATCCTTGGGCGCTCCCGCCGCGCCTGGCTGGGCGTGCCGCTGGTTCTCGCCGCCGCCTGGTCCGTGGCCGTCCTGCCGCAGGTTAAGGATCTGCTGCCGCAGGCGATGGCGGGCAGTCAGGACCTCTATCGCTATGAGGATGCAATCGCGATCACCCAGGTGGTCGAACAGAACGACGGGCAGCGCGTCCTGCTGACGGATCTGCGCCGGCGGGATGCCTCGACCGAGCCAACCGCGGTTTTCGTGCAAACCAATCAGGCACGCCTGCCGCTGTTGCTGCATGCCAAGCCGCGCACGGTGTTGTTCCTCGGCATTGGCACCGGCATTTCACTCGCAGGCTCGCTGCCTTTTCCCGACCTGCAGCGCAGCGCCGTCGAGTTATCCGCAGGCAGCATCGAGGCGGCCGCCCGCTGGTTCACGGCGAGCAATCACGGTGTACTTCAAGAGACTCTCGTCTACCAGGACGACGCACGCCACTTCCTGAGTGCTACACCCAAAACCTATGATGTGATCGTCGGCGACTTGTTTCATCCGGATCTGGCGGGCGTAGGTTCGATGTTATCCGTCGAACAATTCCAGCGGGTGCGAGCGCGGCTCGCTGAGGAGGGGCTGTTCGTGCAATGGCTGGCGCTCAACCAGTTCGATCAAGGCACACTGGCCATCGTGCTGCGCAGCTTCCGGCAGGTGTTTCCCGAGGCCCAACTGTTCCTCGATGGCATGCATCTGGCGCTGGTAGGGCCAAGAGGTCATTGGCAGGGTGCCCCGGCGCTGATCGCCCACCTGAACCTGTTAACGGCCGAGCAGCGTACGCAAATCACCGCCTCGGAAGGGGCAAGCGAATGGCTGGGACGCTATTGCGGGCCCATCGAGGTAAGTGCTGGGGCAACACAGCATGAATGGGCGCCCGTCATCGAATTTCTGCTGCCGCGCCTGCACTATGGTCCCGGTCCCGACGTGGCCCCGCTGTTGCAATCTTTGTTGGCGCGGCGGCCGACCATCGAACAAGCAACCCGCCTGCTTCGGGTCCCACCGCCGCAACAAGATGATTTCAGACGGGCCTATATCGGCACCGAACTGCGAGTGCGAAGCGAGCTGGCAAGCTGGCAGGGCTCGGCGCTCGAGGCCGATCATCTGCTGGGACTTGCCTACGAGGCCGACCCGCATGATCGCTGGATCGACTATGCGGTGTCCGACCGGCTGCTGGCGAATGTCGATGCCGCTCCTGAGCGCGGCCTCAGTCGGCAGGAGTTGCTGCAAAAAATACTGCTCATCAATCCCTGGTCCGTGGAGGCCTGGCGGGCTCTGTGGACACTGCAGCGTGCGCATGGGGACGCCGGTGCAGCCGCCAGCCGTGCGCGCATTCTGGAATTGAGTCCGCTGGATCGCGCGGCCGGGGCCGCGGCGAATTGACCAATCTGTTCCGTTGCATCGATGGATGCCTTCGAGTAGAGTCGCTGCGAGGGAGCGTGGTGCTTAAATTCTAGAGTATCAGGGGCTAAGCAAATGCAAAACAAGTCGATACAATCGCGTGCATTTTGGTTGATCATCATCGGCGGCATGGTGACCGGCATGGGCAACGGCAGCGTGTTCGGCGCCGCCATGATGTGCTTTTTGGGTCGCGGCGGCTTTGCGGACTGGGGCGGCTGGTGGCCGCTGGATTACGATCCGCGTACCTTCACGGGCTTCATGGATTGGTGCATGATCGTATTTGGCTTCGCTTATGTCGTGATCCTGGCGATAGCGCTCAAGCGCCATGATGCGGAAGAAAACCAGGCTGAGCCGGTCCGGCAACACTAGCCTTCAACAACACACCAAGCGGAACACCCACAATATGATTACCTATATTGCGACAGCCTTTTGCCTAGCCCTGGCCTTTTCCAGTATGTTGTTGTCGTGGTACATCCTGATGCCGCAAAAAAAGAAATAAGGGTCTCACGCAGGCTTCATTAATTTCGCCGGTGGGCCCGCGATGCGTTGTTAATGTGCAACAGGGATGTACATCGTGAAAAGCTAGTGATAGTGTGATTTGGAATCGTCGCGCCACTGGCCGCGCAGACGGTTGGGGGCTCGGTGGGGCATAAATAATTAAGGGATGTCGAAATTTATGGAACAGTTCAACTGGTTTCAACTCAAGGCTTGGTGTCAACTCAACGCTTGGCTTCAACGATGCGCCGTTCTGGCGGTAGTGCTGTTCGGCGTCATCTGCACTCATCCGGCGCAGGCGCTGCCGCTTTTCGCGCGGCAGACCGGCATGGCCTGCATGGCCTGCCATACCAATTACCCGGAACTCACGCACTTCGGCCGCATGTTCAAGCTGCAGGGCTACCAGCTGGACGACGGGAAGGATCTGGAGGTCACGACGGATGAGGGCAAGCAGATACTGTCCTTGCCCGCGATTCCGAATCTCGCGCTCTTCATCATGAGCGGGTGGGTACAGCTGGGGAAGGCGCTTCCGGACAGTAATATTCCTGGAGCCAAATCCTTCAGGGACGGCGTCCAGTTCCCGCAACAGGTGTCGTTGCTGTACGGCGGCAAGATCGCGCCGCACTTCGGTGCCTTTGCGCAGATAACCTACGATAGCGGGCCCGACACCTTCAACGTCGACAACACCGACTTCCGGTTTGCCGATACCATGGTTCTGCCGAACAAGACCAAGCTGACCTACGGCGTGTCGATCAACAACAATCCGACCGTCGAGGACCCTTGGAACACCACCCCCGCGTTCGGCTTTCCGTATGTTCCGCCGGAAATTGCCGTAGGCTCGCTGGCGGGTCCTATCATCAACGCCGGCCTCGCCTATCAGGTCGCAGGCCCCGTGGCCTATGTTCTGTGGAACGAACAGCTGTATGGCGCGTTTGGGTTCTACAAGGCCGCGGAGACGGGTTCGACATCGCCCGGCAACCCGATCACCGGAAGCCCGGCGCCTTATGATTCGGGGACCGAGAACGTGCCCGCCGGCCTCAACCCCTACTGGCGGCTCGCGTACGAATACGACTTCGATCGCTACGCCTTCGAAGTGGGAACTTACGGGTCCCGGTTCAAGCTCTATCCGGGCGGCGGGAATGCCTTGTCGGGTCTCACCAACAATTACACCGACGTGGCCGAGGACTTCCAGTTTCAGTTCATCGGCGAACAGAACGTCGCCACCTGGAAGGGCACCTACGTCAAGGAACAACAGTCACTCGATGCCTCGTACGCGCTCGGCGCGTCGAATGCATCCGATTGGCTGAGCTATCTCTCGACCGACTTCATGTACTGGTACAAGCGTAAGTACGGAGTGACGCTGGGCTACCTCTCGACCAAGGGGTCGACTGACCCGATTGCATACTCGTCAGCGCTCACGCTGTGCGCCGCCAATTCCTGCGACGTTGCGGCCGGGACTCCAGGCGCTTTCCCCGTCGGTGTGACCAACAGCGCCAACAGCAATCCCACGACCAATGCATGGATAACCGAGCTGAACTACCAGGCCTGGCTCAACGTGAGGTTCACGCTGCAGTACACGCACTACACGAAGTTCAACGGCGCCTCGACCAACTACGATGGCATGGGGCGGAACGCGTCGGACAACGACACGACGTACCTTTTGTTGTGGTTTGCGCTGTAAGGGGGAATCAACATGAAAACTACAACTCGACCAATGACGATTCTCGCAACGCTTGCTTCGGCGGCTATGGCGCTGGTGGCGGGATCCGCGGCGATGGCTCAGGAGGCCGCAGCACCCGCCGTGACGCCGGCAGCGGCAGAGGCAGCCGAATACCTGGCCTACTCCAAGTGCCAGCTCTGTCACGGTCCGCAGGGGCACAGCATCTCCCCCATATATCCGGCGCTGGCCGGTCAAAAGGCGTGGTACATCCTGGAGCAATTACAGGCGTTCAAGGCGCAGACGCGCGGCGATCCGTATGCGCGCGGCATGATGTGGGGCATCGCTTCAAATATGTCGGACACGCAGATGGCCGCGCTGGCCGACTACTTCAGCAAGCAAACACCGTTTGCAAGCGCCCCGGCACCCTTCGTCAACGTATCTGCAGAGGTCGAGCGCGGGAAGAGCGTTTACAACGAAGGGGTTCCGGCGAACGGGGTTGCGCCTTGCTCGGCGTGTCATCAGGCCGACGCCGGTGGTTCGGATCAGTTCCCGCGACTGGCGGGTCAGCACGCTTTGTATCTGATCAAGCAATTGCGAGCCCTGAAAAGCGGGTCGCGCGAGCAGATCGTCATGAACGGCATTGCAGGTCCGCTGCAGGAGCCCGACATGAAGGCGGTCTCGCTCTATCTGGAATCGGTGCACTAGCAGTTAGGCTGCACTAGAAGTTAGAGAGTAACGGTCGCACGGCGGGGGCTTTCCCGCCGTGCTTCCTTGAGGTGCAAGCGGCCTTGATTGTTCGGCGGCTCAAGCCCAGGAGAGGGATCGGTAGCATTCTTCGACCCTGGCGGAGTGCAACGGTCGAAGAATGCTACCGATCCCTCTCCTGGTGGCGATCGAAGTGCTCCAAGGCCCGGCGTGCAGCCTTGAGCCGCTCGGATGCGCCAACCGTCTCCAGCCGCTCGACGCGCTCCGTCAAATAGGCCCGCGCTTCCGTCGGCCGCCCCTGTTCACCGGCCAGCACCGCCAGCTGGTAGAGCAGGTCCTGTTCGCGCTCGCCATCCTCCCGCGCGCGAGCCAACCTCAAGCAGCGCTGCAGATAGCGTTCGGCTTCCGGCAGTCTACCGAGCGCGTAGAGGTTCTGCGCCGTGTTGATGAGCACCGTGGAGAGGTGATGGTCATCGACTCCAAAATGCCGCTCGGCGTCGGTGAGCAGCGCGGAATTGACCTCGTACGCCTCGGCGAAGCGTTTGGCTTCGCAAAGGGCAAACCCGTGCTTTTCACGAATGCCGAGCCGCTGATTCGTCTCAAAGCCCGGCGCCGTCTTGGCAAATTCCGCCGCCTTGCCGTAGTGCTCCGCCGCGGTTTGAAAATCTTTGAGGTCGGTGGCCACGCTGGCGAGAAAGTAGTGGTCTCGCGTGAGTTGGTTCGGGTCGACCGACTCCCCGGCTTCGATGTCCAATCCCGCACGCAGTAGATCACGCGCCTTGGCGGCCTCGCCCCGCTGGCACTCGACTACGCCCATTAGGATAAGAACCTGGCGCAACTCCCGCTGCGCATCGGAGCGAGCGCGTGCTTTTTGCTCGAGCTGCTGCAGATCGGTGATCATCTGTGAAGCACTGAAACGCGCGCTGGAGTCATAGACCAATGCACGCAGTGCGTCCACACGTTCGCGCAGTTGCGTCAAATCAGTTGCGTCCTACCGGATCATGTCCCGATAGGCATGCCACGTCGCATGTCCCAACAGCGGGGCAATGATCAACAAACCGCAGAGCAGCGGCGCATAGCCGATGATGGTTAACACCAGAATCAGCGCGCTCCACACAAACATGGCGGGAATGTTGGTGAACACCGCCTTCACGCTCGTACGCATCGCTTGTCCGGCGGTCGCGTGCTGATCGATGATGAGCGGCACGGAAACGACCGACAGAACGAACACGACGCCGGCGAGTATTCCGCCAACGGCCACGTACGCCACCACTTGCGACCGGTTCATCGAATCGACGAAGCCCCGATACAACGTCTCCTGCATGTCGGGCGCAGCGATGTGAAACACCGTGCTCAGCATGACCGCGGAAATCGCGAACCAGACGATGGCGCACACAGCCAGGACGGCGCCGAACTCGAGCAACGCGACGTAGTTACGAGCGAAGCCATCCAGCGAGTCGTCGAAACTTGCCCGTTGTCCCGCCGAATAGCGCCGCGACATTTCGGTTACCCCCGCCGACATCACCGGCGCCACGAGCAGGAATCCCGAAATCGCCGCGGCAACGTAATACGGATGGGTTCCGCAAAACACCAGGAGCGTCCAACCGAGTGCGACGATCAAAGCTCCGTAGCCCAAGCTGGCGGCCCAATTCCGGCGCATGTCCTGCCATCCCCGGTACACCCAGGTCAGTGGCCGGCCGATCGGAACTCGTGAGACATCGAGATGCAGATTTCGAACTTCACCGGAATCGAGCGCAGCGTTCATGGAAGCCCTTTGATAGTTGTTACCCATCGATCCCCGGCGGCTAAAGTATAGTCTGGAGTTGTCACAAGATGAAAGAGCGTGCACCCCTACGTGAATCGAGCCCGAGGCAATCCTTGATGCGCTGCATCATGGGCTGAAAGTACCCAATTTGCGCGCCTTTCCGACCCACGGTGTGTATGCCACGGGCGCGTCACACCGGCTGGCGTCGCAGGGCCAACTCGGCGGCGGCGAGATCTTCGATGGCGCTGCCCACGCTTTTGAACAGCGTGATTTCCTCGGCCGAGCGCCGTCCGCAGACGGTGCCCCGGGCAAGATCGGCAAGGTCGCCGCGGATGTTCGCGGCGGTGATGAGGCCGCCGGCCATCGCGTGGACCAGCTCGCCGCTTTCCGCGAGCGCGCCGGCGCGCGTGTCCACATAGATGCTCGCCCGTAGCAACGCGTCATCGTCCGCTTCTCGCATCTGCGGCGTGAACGCGCCGATGAGATCGAGGTGTTGACCCGCACGCAGCCAGGCGCCGTGCACCAAGGGCGTATCGGCCAGAGTCGCGCAGCTGATGATATCCGCCCAACCCACGGCGGCCTCGAGATCGTCGACCGCCTCGATGTCGAAGTCTCGGCCGGCGAAACCCTGGGCGACGGCTCGGGCGGCGTCCAATCGCCGCCCCCATACGCGCACGGCCTTGATCGGACGCACGACCGCGTGGCTCTCGATGATGTGCGGCGCCAGCGCGCCCGTGCCCACCATCAGCAGGCGGCTGGAGTCAGTCCGTGCGAGATATCGAGCGGCGAGTGCGGAGGCCGCGGCGGTTCGACGGCGCGTCAGTTCGGTCCCGTCCAGCACCGCCAGCGGTAAGCCGGTGGTGGCGTCGAACAAGGCGTAAATCGCGTGAACGGCGGGGTGTCCGAGAGCGGCGTTACCCGGAAACACCGTGGTGAGCTTGGTGCCGATGCAGCCGCCGTGTTGCCAGGCGGCCATGACGAGCAAGACGTCTTTGCCGCTCGGCGGGTCGCCGAGGGCATAATGTTGCCGGAGCGGAGCTTGAAATTCCGAACGGAACGCGCGTTCGAGCGCGTTGATCAGCGGCTCCCGGTCGAGCCGCGCAGCGACCTCACGCGCATCGAGCTGCAGCATGCAAGCTTCCTCTAGATGATGTTGTGCTCCCGTATCGGCTGCCCGCGCAGATACCGAGCATAGGAAAAAGGCGTGATGTCGATGGTACGGTACTCGCCGAAAATAATGAATTCGGCCAGCGCCCTGCCGATCGCAGGGGAATGCTGCAGTCCATGGCCGCTGAAGCCGCTGGCGAGAATCAGATTGGGCACGGTCCCGCACGCGCCCAAGAACGCATTTTGATCGAAGACGTTGTAGTCGTAATGACCGGCCCAGGCGCTGCTGACGCGTATGGCTTCGAAGGCGGGGGCGCGGTGCGCAAGCGCGGGCCATGCCAGATCCTCGAACTGGTGATGATCGACGTCGAAATCATCCAAGGCGACGTTGGAGTCGACGGACGGCACGACCCCGCAGATGAATCTTTCCCCTTCGGGTCGAAACCACAGACCCGAGGGGTCGACGACCATCGGACAATTCCGCGGTGCGTGCGCGCAGCTGAACACGAACACGTTGCGCTTGCGCGCAAAGACCGGAAGATCGATGCCCGCAGAGGCCGCGATGGCTCGCGAGTGCGTGCCGGCGGCATTCACGAGCCATCGACACGGCAGCGTTTCCCCGCTGCCTAGGCGCACGCCATCCACTGCATTCCCGCCGTTCATGGCGACCGATACGACACTGTCGCGCAGGTAGCACACGCCGCGGCGCTCGTTGGCCTGCCGCAGCGCGCGCAGCAGACCGTAGCCATCGAACCAACCCTCGCCGCTCGGCGTATCGGTAGCGGCGGCTACATCGGAAGCGTTGATCCATGGGTAGCGTGCGGCCAGGCCGGCGGAATCGTACAACCGAGTATCGACGCCGCAGCGCCGCTGCACCGCGACGTTCTGCTTCAACGCCGTTGCGCCCTCGGCAGAGGCAAGGAAGAGATAGGTGGATTCCTTCAAGTTCACGTCGGCGAGATCGCGGCGGCACGCGCGTAGAAATTGGATGCCAAAGGCGGACAGCGCAATGTTGAGCGGCGTCGAAAACTGTTGGCGGATGGAGGCTGCGGAGCGGGCGCTGGCGGCGAAGGTATAGGTAGGATCGGGCTCCACGACGACGACCTTGCCGTAAAAGCCCACGTGACCGGTCAAGAAGTACGCGGTCGCGGAACCCACCGCTCCGCCGCCGGCGATCACGACGTCTACTTTCGGCATGCCGGAATCTTCGCCCCCTTGCGTTCGAGGCGCCCATTCTGCCGTGCGTGCCGGCGAACCACCATTCCCGCCGGCGTGAGTAGGATCGGATTCACATCACGCGGCCGTAGTTTCCGCCAAGATGCCGTTATGTGGCGTCACCCGTTGCTGAAAGTCGCAGTCTTCGCCTATATCGCATGGGGCGGCTGGAACTGGTTCATCAGTCTTCCGGTGCATTCTCCCGATGGCATCCTCGCAGCGGCTGAGCCGGACCAGGGCGAGCTGCGGTCCGTGCAGGCCTATCAATTCGGCCGGTGGACGCTCACGCCTCGCGCCACCTACCAGATCACGGCGCGAATCCTCAGCGTCGAACGCTATCATTTCGACTTTCTCGCTGCGCTCATTCCGGAGGATCTGGCGCTCGGCTGGGGACCGATGTCGGACAGCCGCATTCTCGACAACATGGAAATTTCTCAATCCAATCGGTTTTACTTCTGGCGATCGTCGAGCCGCGTTGGCCTGCCGAGGGACGTAATCATCTCGCACAGCGCCAACACCCATGTCATTCCTGACAATTCACTGATCGCACGCGAAATGTCGCGCCTGCGGCGCGGCCAGGTGGTCACGCTGACGGGAATATTGGTGGACGGCAAACGCGACGACGGCGCCTGGATCAAGACGTCGTTGGTGCGGACCGATACCGGTGCCGGTGCCTGCGAAGTCTTGTTGGTGCAAGACATCAACCTCGTCCGGTATCAGTAACCCGAGGCTCTTAGCCTTGCAGCTGCAGTTCCAGGCGGCCCAAGGTCTGCATCGCGGGCAGGCACTGCGCGACACTGGCATTCGGCTCGCGATGTTCGCGGATCGCAGAAAAAAACTCACGATCCTGTAGTTCGATGCCGTTCATCGAGACATCGACGCGCGAGACATCGATTGGATTGTTCTTTCCGTCCAGCAGTTCATCGTAGCGCGCGATGTACGTTCCGTTGTCGCAGATGTAGCGGAAGAAAGTCCCTAGAGGCCCGTCGTTGTTGAAGGACAGTGAAAGCGTGCAGATGGCGCCCGACGGCACTTTGAGTCCGATACTCATGTCCATGGCAATGCCGAGGGTAGGGTGCTTGGGACCCTGCAAGGCAAAGCTCTTCGAAATGCTTTCGCCCGTTTGATACCCGAATAAATCCACGGTGTGGCAGGCGTGGTGCCACAACAGGTGATCGGTCCAGCTGCGCGGCTTGCCGAGCGCGTTCATATTGGTGCGGCGGAAGAAATAGGTCTGCACGTCCATCTGCAGCACCTTGAGGTCACCGGCCAGAATGCGCTTGTGAATCCACTGATGGCTGGGATTGAAGCGACGCGTATGTCCGGCCATGGCGACGACACCGGTCTCCTTCTGAATTCGCACCAATCGCTCCGAGTCCGCCACCGAGTCGGCCATGGGAATTTCGATCATGACGTGCTTGCCGGCGCGCATGCACTGCTCGCCTTGCGCCGCATGCAGCTGCGTCGGCGTCGTGAGAATCACCGCATCCAGGCCGGGCTGCGCCAAGCTTTCGGCGAGATTGGCCGTCCAATGAGGAATCTTCCATTGCTGGGCAACTTCTCGGGCGGAGTCCATATTCGATCCGGCCAGCGTGATCACTTCGACATCGGGGATCTTTGCCAAGGCCTCGAGATGCTTGATGCCGAAGGCGCCGTGACCGGCGAGACAGATTTTCATGCGGCACTCCTGTTTTCCAGAATCATCAACGCCGCGGCGGTGTTGGACGCCGGCACGTGATAGTGGCGATATACCTCCGCCGCATCGTCGTCGAGGGCGCCGCGCATCACATGCCACATCACCATTTCCACGCCCTCCGATCCCGCTTCACGCATGTATTCGGTGTGGGATATCTTGGTGAGCGACATAGGATCCCTGGTGAGCCTGTCGAGAAATGCCGTGTCGAATGGCCGGTTGATGAGCCCGGCGCGCTCGCCCTGCAGTTGGTGCGACATGCCGCCTGTCCCATAGATGACGACGCGCAAGTCCTCTTGATAAGCCCTTACGGCCTTCGCGATGGCCCGCCCCAATTTGAAACAACGCGCGCCGGTCGGCGGCGGATACTGAACGACGTTGACGCATAGCGGAATCACCTTGAACGGCCAAGCCGAAGGCTGTCCACACGTGACCGACAACGGCACGGTCAGGCCGTGATCCACCGGCATCTCGTTGGCGATCGTCATGTCGAACTCGTCGAGAATCAATGATTCCGCGAGATGCCACGCCAGCCGCGGATGTCCCTCAACCTCCGGAACCGGACGGGGACCGAAGCCTTCATCGGCAATCGGAAACTTGTCGGCGACACCGATCAGAAACGTCGGGATGATTTCCAATGAAAATGCCGACGCGTGATCGTTGTAGACGACGATGGCCACGTCCGGCGCCAATGCCGCCAACCACTCGCGCGCCGGCTGATAGCCCTTGAACAGCGGCTCCCAGTAAGGGGTGGCGGTTTGGCCCTTGTCCATGGCCACGCCGATGGCGGGAACGTGGGAACACGCAATACCTGCGACTATTTTAGCCATCATTTCTTCTCCGCGGCATCCGCCGTCGCTTTGTATCGGTTCCCTTCCGGGCTGCGGCCGCCAGCCAACATCATCTGCGCGTAGGTCTCTTTGGACACACCGGACATCATGCCGGCAACGTCCTGGAACGTGAGGCCGTCGCAAAAGGCGATTTTGATGGTGTAGTAAATATTTCCGCCCACCTTCAGCATGCCGAGCCAATCGCGCTCCAGCACCGCTCGACGCTGTTCAGCGGTGAGTTTGTACCGATCCAGATAGGCGGCCTCGTTTGCCTTGAAGGCCTTGCGATTGTCGGCCTTGTTGAGCGACATGCAAAACATGTTGAGCGCATAGCCTATGCGTCCGCGCTCGGAATCGTAAACGTACGTCCCGGGTATGTCGTCGTAGTCGTTTGTCGGAGTCATGAAATCTCCGTGCCGTTGGAGGCGGCGTGAGTAGTCAAGCTTGAATGAATTTCTTGCCGCACGATGTCGCGGATTACTTCGATCGCCTTGCGCATCAGCGGGCTTCTGGGACGCTGCGATGAGGTGGCGATGGAAAGCGACGCCTTCAAGGCGGGCTTTCCGATCGGCTTGACCAGCACTTCATTCGCCCATTGGCTGGCTTTCACGGCATTCAGCGGCAGCACGCCGAACCCATGCCCCTGCCGCACCAGATCGATGACCGCAGGGATGCACTCGATCTCATGGGCGACGCGTATCTTGCGCTCGACGCTCGCCAGCGCGTTCTCGACCGACATGCGCAGGGCGTGCGGCCGGCTCGGAATGATGAGCGGGTAGTCCGCCAGTTCGTCGAGCGTCACGGGAGGCGAGCTTGCCGCGGCCTTGCGTGCGACCTTGGATCCCAGCGGTGCGATGAGAAATAGGCGATCGTCGAGCAGCGGTTGCAGATCCACGGTGGCCGTGGCGGCGGCGTTGTACACCAATGCGCAGTCCACCCGGCCGATGTTCAGCCATTCCAGGATATACGCAGACAAACCTTCCACGGTGGCCAGGCGTGCGTTCGGCAGCGACGATGCGAACGCCTTGACCAGCGGCACGGTGACGCTGCTGCCGAGACTGGGCGGCAGTCCCAATGCAAAGTGTCCGGAGTCGCCGTTGCGTTGGTCCTCGAGTTCCTGTCGTGCCCGGCTAATTTGCGTCAGGATCCCGCGGGCATGTTCCAACAGACGAGAGCCGGCATCGGTCAGCACCACACCCCGGCCATTACGCTCGAACAAATTTTGCC
>Ga0187880_1001781_pt1 | contig 16946 bp, 16 predicted proteins | sample June2016WEW_19_4_FD_132998 | JGI IMG/M metagenome (GOLD analysis project Ga0187880, IMG submission 132998) | Peatland microbial communities from SPRUCE experiment site at the Marcell Experimental Forest, Minnesota, USA - June2016WEW_19_40 | ecosystem: Environmental > Terrestrial > Soil >...
AGCGGGGCGGGAAGGGCGCAACATTATTATCACGCTATTAGAGACAACACATCACACCCACAATAAGCCCGATGGCATGGGGTTTTCACTCAAAAACCCTAGCCGAATGGGGGAAGATGAGTCCGAGTTGCCGGAGAGCCGATGGAGCGCGCTGCCGCCGGCCGATCAGCCTCAGGAGCAATATGCCTGGGTCAAGCACCAGCCCGGAGAATGCCAGCAAGCACAGAAGTTTGCGGCGGTGCGCTGGAAGAACAATGGGGACTTAATGTGGCGGTATGCTTACCGGGTGTGCCAAGCGGGCGACCAGGACAGTCCGCAAGCCGTCTTTGAGCGGCACCGGCTTAAAGGGGCCAAGGAGCCGGGCTTCAGCGAAGTGCTCAGCCGACTGGATTTGCACCATCCGCCCTGCAAGGACCTGATTGCCAATCAGGCGTTCTACGCTATCGCGATGCTGGCCTACAACGTCTTGATTAGCCTCAAGATGTTGGACTTGCCAGATGACGCCCAGGGTTGGCGTATTCGGACAATCATCCGCTATTTGCTGACGGTGCCAGTCAGCGTGAGCACGCACGCGCGCTATGATGTGGCGCGCATCTGTATCCCGGCGGGTTGGCTGCGCTGGTGGCTACTCTTTGTCGAGCAGTGGGTGCCCAAGCGCAAGCCCGGCCGTCCGGTGACTGAAGTCGTGGACTCGACGTAGAAATTGATTGGTTTCCAGCCGACCGCCGCACTTCGCCATCAAGGTCGAAGAGGGTGCGGTGTCTCCACGCTCGGCCTGCCAAGCGCACAAAATCCTGATTTCCTGCCTCCGCTCTCCCAGCAGGCCCGGAAGAAGCAACCGCAAGCCTCAATACGGTTGTCCTCGACTCTAATCTCCCTGCGGTAATGCGCCGTGGCCGGACTTTGGGTCGCTCCGCGCGTTCGCTAAGGATTCGGGTGAGTCACAGTTTCCGTAATTTCGAGGTTGCAAGTTGCGGCCGGAGGTGACAACATGTCGCGCTCGGGGTCGGGGCGTAGCGTAGCCTGGTAGCGCGCTTGTTTCGGGTACAAGAGGTCGTGAGTTCGAATCTCACCGCCCCGACCATTCTTCTCCGGAAACACGGTCCGGCAACGCGTGCTCTCACCAGGTTTCGCGGAGAACTGCCACAGCCTTGATTGTGTGCTTGTGTCGATTGGCGGGCGCGCATGGAGAGGTTCTCGCCAACGGCTTTTTGCCGGTTGACTTGGCGTGTGTCGATAGAGGAAGGTAGCGCCCGGTTATGGAGCAAATTCGACGCGCATTGCTTTCGGTTTCCGACAAGAAGGGACTCGTCCCGCTGGCTCAGGTCCTGGTGGCGGCAGGTGTGGAGTTGATTTCCACGGGCGGCACGGCCAGGGCACTCCGCGAAGCGGGCCTGAAGGTCACCGACCTGAGCGCCTACACCGGTTTCCCGGAAATGCTGGACGGCCGGGTAAAGACGCTCCACCCCAAAGTGCATGGCGGGCTGCTCTACCTCCGCGGCAACGAAAGCCACGAGGCGGCGGTTCGCGCGCACGGCATCCATCCAATCGACATGGTGGTGGTGAATTTGTATCCCTTCGAACAGACCGTTGCCCGGCCAAATGTCAGCCTGCAGGAGGCGATAAAGAACATCGACATCGGAGGCCCGTCCATGCTGCGCAGCGCAGCCAAGAATCACGAGAGCGTCACGGTGGTAGTGGACCCCGCCGATTATGAAATGGTCGCCAAACAGATCAAGGCGACCGGCCAAACGACTCCGGAACAGCGGCGTAAGCTGGCGGCCAAGGTCTTCGCACGCACCGCAGCCTACGACGCCGCCATCTCGGCGCATCTTGCCCAGGCCTTTGGGACAGCAGTGCCCGCGATTTCACCCGCGCCCTTGCACCTCGAGGCACCGCTGGTCCAATTGTTGCGCTATGGCGAAAACCCGCACCAGAAGGCAGCGCTTTATGGTGGTTTTCACACTTATTTTCAGCAACTGCATGGTAAGGAGCTCTCTTATAATAACATCCTGGATCTCACGGCGGCGGCGAACCTGGTCGCGGAATTCTCGGCCGAGACGCCGACGCTGGCCATTCTGAAGCACATGAACCCCTGCGGCCTGGGGCAAGGCGCCAGTCTGCTTGAGGCCTGGGACAAGGCACTCGCGACTGACCGCCAGGCTCCCTTCGGCGGCATCATCGCGGTGAATCGTGTGCTCGACCCCGCCTGTGCGGAGGCGATCGCGGGAATCTTCAGCGAAGTCATCGTGGCGCCTGAGTTCGCCGCACAGACATTGCGTATCTTGCAGAAGAAGAAGAATCTGCGCCTTCTCCGAATTTTGAAATCCCCTCTTATGGCGGAACCGTGGGAGGTGCGCAGCGTGGGCGCGGATTCGTTTTTGTGGCAAGAACGTGATCTGGAAGTCACGCCCGCCGGAGGCCTTAAAATCGTCACGCGCCGCCAGCCCACGGAGGAGGAGTTGAAAGCCATGTTGTTCGGCTGGCGGGTGGTGAAGCATGTTAAATCCAACGCCATCGTATATGCTGCCGCGGATCGGACGCTGGGTATCGGCGCGGGTCAGATGAGCCGGGTGGATGCCAGCCGGATTGCAGTTTGGAAGGCGGGCGAGGCGGGGCTTTCGCTCCAGGGCAGCGTGGTGTGCAGCGACGCATTCTTTCCGTTTCCGGATGGCTTGATCGCGGCAGCGGAGGCGGGCGCTACCGCAGCCATTCAGCCGGGCGGCTCGGTGCGCGATGCTGAAGTGATTGCGGCGGCGAACGAGCGCAACCTGGCGATGGCATTTACGGGCGCGAGGCACTTCCGGCACTGAACTGGCTTGACCCTCCTTCAGCGGAGCAGCCAGTAGATAAGGCCGACCTGGCCGAGGGAAATGGCGGCGATGGCAGCCCAAGTAAACCCTTCGCGGAGTCGCAGGTCGGCTTGGCGGGTTTCACTGAGCCAGAACTGTAGTCTCAACGAGCCGATGTCGATAGTATCGCCATTGCGCAAGACAGTCTGGTGAACGATTTGGCCATTAACGGCGGCCAAGGCGTTAGGCTGGGCGCTCAGCACGATGCCTTCCGCGGGATTGAAGTCGAGCTGCAAATGCTGGTCCCAAACCCCGCTTTCCTCCACTTGCAGGTCGGCGCCCGCGGAGCGTCCGATGCGCACAGGAAAATGGCGGACCACCCATGCGGTGCCCGCCTTTTTGCCGGACAGGACCTTAAGCTGGACCATTACCAGATCCGGCGCGGAACATGGATTGTATCGCCCTGATAGACTTCCAGGTCCAGACTGGGCTTCTCAAGAGCCTTGACGCAATTCACGACCTGAGTGCGGCCATCCATACGGGTTAGCTTCACTTTCTTCTTGTTGGCAAAGTCGGTGAAGCCACCAACCGAGGCTATTGCTTTCAAGACCGTAATTCGGCTGGTGTATAGCTGGCGAGCTGGCGTCTTCACTTCGCCATTTACGTAATACCAGCGGGTGTCTGTCTGCTGCTTAACCGAGACCGTCATATACTTGTAGTAGTCCGGCACATAACACTTTCGGATTTCCTTCTCCAAGTCGCCCGGGCGCTTACCAGCGGCCGTGAACGTCTTGTTCAAGGTCAGGGTGATTGTCCCATCCTCTCTGATCTTCTCATCGAAATTCGGGATCTGGACCGGGGTATCGGTGAAGATGATTGTGAGCGAATCGCCCACGCGGAGCACCTCGGCTTCAGGACCACTGCCGTTGGTCGCGGCTGAGACGGCCATTGGACTGGCGGCAGGAGCCGCGATCGGGGTGGTAGCCGACGCGGCTGGACTGGTACCCGCCGCCGCCGTTAAGTCTGGCGGCACTTCTGCGAATTGTTGTCCTCGCGGCTGGGTTCGGCATCCGGACAGGCACAGCCCCCCGAAGAGCAAACCACACACCGCGCCCCAATACCCCACCCGTTTACCAACATTCCTGATGCTCATTTAATCTGAATCCCTCTCAATACTTCTGCTTGATATCCAGTTTAGCCTGGTCTCCGGATGCGGCGTCCGCCTTCGCCGCCGGTTCCGTCTCCTCACTGCGATAATAGTAATCATGGTAATATCCGCTGTAATAGTAGTAGCTCTCATCCTGAGACATGTTGATGTTGTTCAACACAATGCCCACCAGGTTGCCGCCGACCTTCTCGACCAACTGCTTGGCGCGGATATTCATTGGCTGCGGATAGCGGCGGTATTGGATGACCTGCAGGGTCATATCCACTTCGCTGGCGAGGATTGAGGCATCGCTGACCCCCATGATTGGCGGCGAATCGAAGAACACGAAATCGTAGCGCTGTTTCAACTCACTGATCAGGTCCCCCATCTGCGCCGAGCTTAGAATGCCCAACGAACTGCTGGGCAATTTGCCGCTCGACAGGAAATCCAGCGTCGGCACGCTGGTGGTTTGAATTACTTCCTCCAAGGAGTTTTGCTTCAACAAATAATTGGTGAGTCCGCGGCTGTTGGTCAGGTGCAGCATCTTGTGCAATGTGGGACGGCGCAGGTCGGAGTCCACCATCAAGGTCCGCTGCCCGCTCTGGGCGAACACAGCGGCTAGATTGAAGACCGTGGTCGACTTGCCTTCGCCGGCCCCGGCGCTGACGACGGCGACGGTGTTGAGCTTGTCCTCCTTGCGCGAGAACAGAAGATTGGTGCGCAAGACGCGATAGGCCTCCGCGTGCGGGCTCTCGGCCCCTTCCTCCATTAGCAAGCCGACATTCTGGGGAATGACCCCCAGCACGGGACATTGCAGCGAGCGCTCCACGTCATCAATCGTCTTGACGCTGGTATCGAGGTACTCGATAAAGAAGGCCAACCCGACGCCGACCACCAGGCCGATGATAATGCCCAGGGCGATGTTAAGCGGTTTGTTAGGGCGCGCTGGGCGCACGCTTTGCACCGCATGGTCCACGATTTCCACCATCATGGTTTTCGGCAGCTTCACGTCGATCTTCTCGGAAGCGATCTTCATGTCGAGGATTTGGCGGAAGTGTTGGAGGTCATCAAGCGCTCGTTTGGCCTCGAAATAGGGCCGGGTTCGGTTGGCCTCTGCAACGTCATTGGTTTTAGCCTGGGCGACTTGGCTTTCAAAACTATCGAGACTGGTCTTCAACGACTGAACCCTCGTATCCAAACCGACTATGATGCCCTCGACGCGGCTCTTAACCTTCGTGTGCAGGTCATCCGCCATGGCTTTGCATTTGATGACCTCGACATTTTCCGGGCCAAGTTCCTTCTCCAGCCTCACCAGCGTCTGGTCCACTACGGTCAGTTGCTCAAGCAAGGAACTGAGCAAGGTGTCCGCGGTGGCACTCGGGATGGCTTGGGCGAGGCCTTCCGGGCCGCGCTCCTTTCCAACAGTCTTGAGACCATCCAGCAAGGTCGACTGCCGGTCATATTCGGCCTTGCTTTCGATGCGCAGGCTTTCGAGCTTGCGCAACGTATCACCTGTCATCAGGGGCGACGGGCCTTCTCCGCTTGCCATCGCATCCGAGATATTCAGGTCGACGCGCAGCTTATCGACGGCCTCCTGGGCCTTCTTGACTTTCTCCTCCTGCTCCGTGAAACGTTCCGTGAGCGCCTTGATTCCGCCCTCGCTTAACTGCATGCGCTGATCGAGGCGGTGCTTCTTATAGGCTTCAGCCACGGCATTGGCGATTCCGGCGGCTTCTTCCGGTTTCTCGCTCAAAACGCGAATTTCAATAAGGCTGGTGTTGCGCACGTAGCGAAGTTCCATTCTCGCCTTGAGCATCGTTATCGTCTCTGAGGTTTTGAGGTGCTCACCGTTAGCATATTTCTTGCCCCATTCCGTGTTCAGATCGAGGTCCTCGATTACCTTGCCCAGGATAAGCTCGGACTGAATCAACTCGAATTCAGTCTGCATGAAGTAGGGATCATAGGAGCTGCTGCCTCCCCGCTCCATCATCCCGCTAATGTCCGGCGCGTCGCGCTCGATCTTGATGCGAGCGGTGCTGGAGTAAGACTCCGGCAGAATAAAGGTCACCAGCGTAGCCGTGATGACGACGAGCAGAAAAACCGCCAGGATAACCGTCTTGCGAATGCGAATAATGCGCCAATAATCCAGAAAATGCAGTTTGGTTTCCGGTGGCGGTGATGCTTTCGATGGATCCATAAATCAAAAAAAAAGGGGGGGGCACTTGCGACAGCCCAGCCCCCCCGTCATTACATTGGACCAGAGTCAGATCAATAGCTGCCGGTGACTCCTACGTAAACCCTGTTTCGATCATAACTCCGATTAGCTATATCGGAATGCACGTTGTCGTAATTGTATCCAACCTCCGCAGAAAAGTTGGGGGTGAAGCGATACTGCAGGCTCAGGCCGATCAGGTAATAATTATCGGCCTGGCCATCAAATGTTCCGCCGTAATAGGTGGAGTTCTGATATTGGGCCAGAAGGTTTCCATAGAGCTTCGGCGTTATCCGATGAGTGAGCGACGCGAACAAGGTGGCAGATTGTGCGTTGAGCGTAAGGTCGCCAGCCTGGTTTACGGAGAACAGGGAGGCCGGGGTGTAATCGTAAACAAACCCCGCCTGCAAATAGCTTTCCGGCAGATAAGTATATTTGAGGTTGAGCATCGCATAAGGGCTCAATTCGTCCTGGCTGGCTGGATCGTTGTAGTACTGGGCATACTGCCCTCCCACTCGGACCGAACCGGTCAAGTTCGGCCGGAAATTATGGTCCAATCCGAGATACAGGTAGTTCATGAGGACATTCCGCTCATTGCTCGTGATGACCTGGCCTGTCGCTAGATTAGCCCCGATTGGTTGATTTCCGATGTAATCCAATTCCCTGAATTGGTACCCGATGACGCCAGTGGTCTGTGGCTGGAGCAGGTAACGCAGATCGAGATGGGCCACGTTGTCCAACTCATCCAGCAGGCCGGAGAGGCTGGGGTTAAAGTTTGGCGTTCCCAGAGTTCCAGATGTCTGATTATCCGCATAGGAAAAGAATGTGTTGGCGTAGCCCACTTCCGTTGCCAACTCCGGGGTGATCTGGGCCGAAAAAGTAATTTCACCGTAATTGCGGAGGTTGTCTCCCGAAATGCGCTGGAAGCTATCGAAAGTATTCCCTGCCCGCAGCATATCGGGCTCCTGGCCGATTACGAGTGAGTCCTTCACGCTGAGTTGATACCGTTCACTGAAAGCATGGGTGAGGGCAACGTCGAACTGGTGGGTCTGATCGTAATTATCCGTGTTGCCGATTGGCTTGTTCTCGTAGTATTTCAGGGAATAAACGTAGCCGAAACTGAGGGTGGTTTGCTCCATCGGGAAGCTAAACCGCAGAAAAGGGCTGACCTCGAAGCCGGTACTGCTGCGGTGGAAGCCGGGGGCTGTATAATTGTCCGGCACGGTGTTGACGTTATCATCATAGAAACCCCGGAGCGTGGCCCCGACGGTCCAGGGCTTGCCGGATTCTGTAGTCATGGCCGGCAGCAACTCTGCCTGAAGACCGGAGGCGCCAACGGCAACCATACCAACGGAGGCAACGATTCTTTTCATAGATATTGTTTTAGCTTGTTTTACACCCACAGACGAACAATGCCAATAGTAAAACCTACACACTTTTAACCAAAACCCCGGCCCGCTGTCAAATATTTCTTCAATTATTTCGCGTTCAGGAAAACGGGGCCCTTCGGGCTGTTTTCGCCTGCTGCCTGCCAAACCGCGAAACCCGACCTTAGCCATGCCGGCTCCACCATCATTCGGCATGCATTCACTGATGCCAGACCGTGAACTCCAAGCACCGTTTCACAGAGCGCCCGCCGCCACACGAGCAGACGCTGTTTATTGACCACTTGCAGGCGCGTCCGTTCAAATCTTTTTCCAGTTACGGCGGGGGGATAATCAGGGCCTGGCCGACCTGCAAACGCCGCGGGTCCAGTTTGGGGTTGGCGGCATTCAGCGCTTCCAGTTTGACGCCATACTTTCGGGCAATCAAAATGGGGCTTTCGCCCGCCTTGACGATATGGGTCCGCGAGGTTGCTGCGGGCGTGGCCGTTGGCCGGACAGGGATTGTCGAATCGGCTGGCGCCGGCTGGGCGGATGCCGGTGGTTGAGTCGCGCGCGTCACCGGCGAGCTAGCGGCGGGTCGATTCGTCAGGGCCTGCAGACTGAGTGCGTAGGCGTGCCAAATCTCCTTTTCCTCTTGCAGGCGCTTGTTCTCCACCGCGAGATCCTCGAATCCGCGCTGTTGCCTTTCCGTCACCGGGCCCAGGGAGACGGTTTCGGCCAGTTTCTGTTTGCAGGCCAGGATGCGGGTCCTCACCAATTCTTCCTTCCCTGAATTCGGCCTGAGCTTGAGGTAACGCTCGAAGTGGTAAATCGCGGCGGCGGGATCGGGCTCATTTTGATCATAAAGCAAGCCCAGTTCGAAGTGGGCCGGTGCCGATTTCGGGTTCACCTCCAGCGCCTTCTCGAAGGACTGAATAGCGCCCGTAAAGTCCATGGTGCTCACGCGGCCTTTGCCCGCCAAAAAATACGGCTCCTTCTCCTCGTCCCCCGGGGCGGGGGGCACGCAACCGCCCAGCACACACCCGGCGAGCAAGAGCAGCGCGGTGCGAAAGAGAACCACTGAAAACATCATGGCCTGATGGTAAACAAACCGGCGGCGTCAGGCAATCATGCGAACGGATTTTCCTTCGCAGCCGCCGCCTGGCGCCGGGGCAAACACAGGGGGCTGACGAATAGGTAAACCCAACCCATCACCAAATGCACGATCGCTGAGATCGCCAGCCGCACCAGATCTAACGCGCCCCAGCCGTACAGAACAATAACAGCGCTCAGCAGCAGCGCCCCCGGCATCAACGCCGCCCCCGCCAGGCGCCAGCTCCCGGGCAAGCTCAAATCCCGGTTCGCGAAGAACCCTACCAGCCACGCCGGCAGAAAATACACCGTCGCCAAACTCGCCCAGCTCAGCATCAGACCCCCGGCCACCAACACGGCCACGATCGCCAGAATCGCCGGCGCCCAGGCGCCCCACCAGGGCCCGAGTTCGGCGCGGTTGAACGCCGCCGCCCAGCGCGGCGGATATGCGCATTGCATGCAGCCGAATAGAGAAAAGACCTTGCAGTCGGCTCGGCCAAACTCCACCTGCACCTGCGCGGCCGAGCGCGCTTCCCCGCTGTGGTCCAAATCGACGACGAGCGCCAGAAACCGCCCTTCGGCCAGGCGCGAAGGCGTTGGACCATGCCAGTCCAATCTGCCGGAACGAAGCTCTCCTTGCGGCGGCAGTTGACGGATGGCGTCGCCGATGGTGGGAAACCAGGCCTGATGCAGGAACCAGACGACGCTGCCGGCAGCAAAGAGTGCGACGATGAACTGTACCAGCAGCAGTCGCGCAAAGGACGCGCCCGCAAAAGCGGCCACGCCCCGCACTGTCAGCGGTTGCCAAGCGAATTGTGCTTTTTCGACCGGTTCGTTCATACGCGGCCCCTCGCGGCGGGTCAGCGCTTGCCTCCCAGGCGAACGGCTCTCGCAAGCCGCTTCGGAGCACCCCGAACGCCGTTCAAGGCGCAGGCGTCCGAGTGGTCGGCGGCGCTGAGGACGTTGGCGGCTGGTTTGGCGGTGGTGTGACGATGACTGGAACTGGATAGCGCAGTTTCATCACGTCATCCACCAGCACCTCCACATAGTAGATGCCGGCGGCCTTAAACTCGACTTGGGCGAAGACCGTGACATTGGTTGCGTGCTGGCCGGCGTCCGGCAGCGCAAATTTCACTTCACCCTTGCGGAGAACCGTGGTCTGGTCGGGCGCGATGAATCGCGAGGTCTCAACGAAGCGGCCCACGCCGGCGGTCCAACGGTTAAATATGCTCAGCTTGAACGCCACCACCGGAAGTTGGGGCACGCGAATGAAGCTAATCACGCCGATCAGGAAGAAATTCCCGTTGGCTTCCTGGCGGACTTCCTCGCACATCAGCGAGCATTGTAAATCAGGCAAAATTCGGGTCGCTTGCATCAGTAATCAGACTTGTTTAAGGCTTAGTCCTACGGGCTTCGGATTTACTTTCTGGCCCGCTCCGCTGCGCGCACGGTGTTTTGCATCAGCATGGCAATCGTCATCGGGCCCACGCCGCCCGGGTTGGGCGTGATCTTGCCCGCCACCGGTTGCACGCCCGTGAAATCCACATCGCCGACGAGCCGCGAGCCACCTTTGGCGGCGGGATCACTCACCCGGTTCACGCCCACATCCACCACCACTGCGCCGGGCTTGACCATGTCCGCTTTGACGAATTCCGCCACGCCCATCGCCGCGATCAGAATGTCCGCCCGCCGGCAGTGGGCCCGGATATCTCGCGTCGCCGAGTGGCAAATTGTCACTGTGGCGTTGGCGGGCTTCTCCTTCTGGCACAACATCACAGCCATGGGCTTGCCAACGATGTTGCCGCGCCCCAGCACGACCACCTCCGCCCCGCGGGTCCTGACCTCCGACCGCACCAGCAACTCGCGGATGCCCGCCGGAGTGCACGGAAGAAAACCCGTCGAATCGCCCAGCATCAACTTGCCCACATTGACCGGATTAAACCCGTCCACGTCCTTTTCTGGGAGCACGCGGGCATAGACGACAGTCGCCCGGAAATGGGAGGGCAGCGGGGCTTGCACCAGTATCCCGTGCAGGCGCGGGTCGGCGTTCAGGCGGTCCAGCAGTCCGAGCAGTTCGGGTTCAGTGGCCGCCTCCGGCAACACGTGCGTCTCCGAATAAATCCCCAGCTCGGCGCACGTCTTTTCCTTCCGTCCCACATACACCTTCGATGCCGGGTCTTCGCCGACGCGCACGAAAGCGAGGCCCGGCTGCACACCGCTCGCCTTCAACGCCCCGATGCGCTGGACCAACTCGCCTAGCAGTTGCCGGGCGATGCTCCGCCCGTCGATAAGGTTCGCTGGAGGCATTACTCCAGGACCTGGATCTTCTGGATCGTGATGACAGGCGTGTTTCCCCAGCGCTCGTCCAGGCCTTCCTCGCCTGTCACAATAATCCGCAGGCCCTTGTAACGCCTCAGGTCGAGCTCCTTGGAGGTGGTGTAGAGGTAGTCAATATCCCGGCCATTCTCCGGGCTGACGAGCACAAACTTGGATGGCGCCTGGATGCTGGTCATGCCGCGCACGATGCCTTCCCGCTGCACGATCCGCGGCGGCGGCGGTTCCTCGACCACCGGCTCGGGCGGCGGCGCCACCGGGTTCGTCATCGCGGGCGTCTCCGTTGAAGGCGGCACGACTGGATTCTCAGTCGGCGGCGGCGCAACCGGCGGGACCGCCGCCACGATAGTTGGCGCCGGCGCTGGCTCAGGTGGCGCCGGGGGGGGAGCAGGAGCCTCGGCCGGTCCTTGCTTCAGATACTGCGCCGCCATGAACGCATACGCGCTTGTCGGCGCCTCGATCTCCGTCCAGTCACCTTTCGTCGTGATCGCCTTCAGCGCGTCGCCGCTCTGAAGTCGGCCAATGACGCTGTAATTCTCCCCTGGGCCGCTGCGCAGATTCAGTTTCTTCGCTTTGACCGTCTGGTTGCTGGCATCCATGTACGCGGTATTGATCCACACATGCGCTCCGGGCGGCAGCACGATCTTCGCCCAGGCCGACGGCTCCTCCGGCCCGGAATTATTCCGCACGATCTCCTCGAGCACGGTTACGGATTGGCCTTTCGTTATCCGCGTCACCACTTCGCTCTTGAGCTTGGCCTGACCGCGCACATTGACGTTACTGGCCACGACGGTCGCCGGGCCGGCCGCCAGCGGCACGGTCTTCAGTTCCGGGGCCAGGGCCTTCTTCTTCGCTGTGGCCTTCTTTTCAACTTTCTTCTTCGCGGCCTTCTTCTTGCCCGACTTGGCCGCGGGCGCGTTGGTCTTGGCGGTCGCCGGCGCCAGTGTGGCCGCTGGCGCGGCCGCCGGCATTGCAATCGGCGCAGCCGGGGTTGGATTGGTTGCTTGTTGCGCCAACAAGCTGGTCGAAAGCATCGCCCCCAGAATTAACAAACAGTTCTTTTTCATAACTCAGCACATTAGAGATCTAACCTCGGGTTCTGTCAATGTCCGCCATTTGCCTGGCGGCAGCTCGCCCAGCTTGATTTTCCCGATCTGGACCCGCTGCAAACGCTTCACCGTCACTTGCTGCGACTCGAACAGCCGCCGCACTTCGTGATACTTGCCCTGCGCCAATTCCAATTCCACTACGCTCTGCGCCTGGCTCGCCGAGACCAGCCGCGCCTTTTCCGCCTTCAATTTGTCCCCCTGATACACCAGACCGCGCGTAAACCGGGTCAGCACCTCTGCCGCCAATCGCCCTTCCACCGTCGCCACATACTTCTTATGCACCCCGTAGCGGGGATGCGTTAAGCGCAGGCTGAACTCGCCATCGTTGGTCAGGAAGATCAACCCTTCACTGTTGTAATCCAACCGCCCCACTGAATGCAAGTGCCCCCATTCTTTCGGCAGCAAGCCGTAGATCGTCGGGCGCTCAAATTCATCGTTGCGCGAGCAAACCAGACGCGGCGGCTTGTTGAGCGCCACGTAAAGCTTGCGCTTCGCCCGGATCGGCTGGCCGTCCACCGCCACCCGGTCGTGGACGGGATCAACCCGGGTGCCCAATTGCCCAATCGTCTCGCCATTGACCGCCACCCGTCCGGCCAGAATCATCTGCTCGCCGGCGCGCCGCGAGGCGACACCCGCTTCCGCCAGGAATTTTTGCAGACGAACCATCTGAGTGTGGAGTGCGGAATGGGCAGGAGGGACGGCGTGCGGTGCTGCTGATTCCGCACTCCGCACTCGGCATTCCGCACTGGCCTAAACGGCCTTCTTGGTTTTGCGCAAGCCGGTGATGCGGTCCCCCGCTTTCCACTGGCCGCGCTTCTCGAGCAGCTCGACGCGCTCATAGCGCTTAAGCACATTTCTTTTCCCGCCCAAAGTGGCCGTGGCGCGCAGACTCCGATGCTGTGACATAACTCAAATTCCTATTCTTGTTTGCTGACGTTCAACCCGCTCCAATTGAAAGCGGATGGGGCTTATAACATGCCCGGAGCCGAATTGCCAACCTTTATTCTCCGACCGGTTTTCGCGCTCGCTTCGGGTCTTGCTTGGGCGCATCCTGATACCACCACCGGAACGCCGGATTCATCCGGCAGCCCCAGTCCCACTCTCCCGCCTGCCGGATGAATCCGGCATTCCAGTTCGTCTGCTCGGCTGCAGTGGCGCTGGTGTCCAAATGCGCCCCGCCAGGCTCTGCGCCTCGGGATACCGCTGCCACGAACTAATTCACCACCGCCGGAGCCGCCAGGCAGCCCGGCCAACCGGCCGGCCCCCAACCCGCACGCCTCGCCTTGCCAACCCCGTAGCGCTACTGGATCATCCCCTTGGTTGCAAGGATGTTGCAAGCATGTTCCTAGGATGTTCCTTGGTTGTTTCTAGCTTTTTAACTCCTCTCTTCGTGCCCTCCTGCCCCCGGTCGCGGCACCCCCGACACGCCAAGACTCGCGCTCTGCAACCTTGTCTCCCGCCTTCAGCCCGGGCACCGATCCGATCCAGTCGCCCGGCCTCACGCCAGCCCACAGTCGCCACGCCCAATATAGAGACGGCAGCGGCCTTGTCAAGGTTACAATGACCGCCGCCGCAGTTCGGGCGTGTCTGGATAGTACCACCCGCCGCCAGCCGCCCAAATCCGAATTCCGAAGGCCGAAGCCACGCTTGGGAATTTCGGGTTTCGGGTTTCGGGTTTCGGCCTTCTATCGGCCCTCGGGTTTCGGGTTTCGGGTTTGGGCCTTTGCGCTCACGGGTTGGTGGTACTGTCAAGATACGCACGCTGAACTTTAACCTTGCCTACCGCTCCCCCCTTTACTACGCTTCGACCAGTCCAGCTTACGTTGATCACAGTTTGTCAGACCAAGAGGTATTCGAGATGAGTTACACCGTTCAGTATCTCCAGTCCGAGATGGCCGCCCAGGGCCTCGAGGTTAGCGTGCTCGTCAACTGCCTCGTCCAGGACGCCATTGGCCTCGCCGCCAGCGACCTTCACATCGAGCCTTGGGAAACCGCCATCGCCGTGCGCGCCCGCGTTAACGGGGTGCTCACCGAGGTCGCCCATCTGCCGCTCGACCTGATGGACAAGATCTCCATGCGCTTCAAGGTCATGTCGAACCTCGTGAGCTACCAGGCCGGCACCCCGCAGGACGGCACCGCCGTCGGTGGTCCGGAGCTGGACGGCGTCCAATTGCGCGTGTCAATCTTCCCCACCACTCGCGGCGAGAAGATTGTCGTCCGTCTCTTCGATCCCCGGGACCGGCGCTTCGACCTGGGCACCCTCGGCTTTGAGGATTCGACGCTTCAGGGGCTGCTGCGCGTGTTGAAGCGGACGAGCGGCCTGCTCCTGTTCACCGGCCCGACCGGGTCAGGCAAGACCAGCACGATGTATTCCTCGCTCTGCTACATCATGCAGCGGGACGGCACCAGCGTCAGCATCAGCACGGTGGAGGACCCGGTGGAATTCAACCTCCCCATGGTTAGCCAAACGCAGATCAACCCGGCCCAAGACTTCACTTACGCCATCGCTCTGCGCAGCATTATGCGGCAAGACCCCCAGGTCATCATGGTCGGCGAAATTCGCGACTCGGACACAGCCTCGATTGCCGTGCAGGCTGGTATGACCGGCCATCTGGTCCTCAGCACCATCCATTGCGGCGTCTCGGCGGGCGCATTCACCCGGCTCATTAACATGGAGATCGAACCCTTCATGCTGGCCTCGAGCATTCTCGGGGTGCTGGGGCTGCGGCTGGTGCGCTCGGTGTGCCCGAACTGCGCCCAGCCCTACGAGCCGACGCCGAGCCAGCTCAAGGTGGTGCCGGAAGCGCTCGTTTCCCAGACCCAATTCCGCCGGGGCGCTGGCTGCGATCAGTGCAACGGAACCGGTTACGCCGGCCGGGTGCCTGTCAGCGAGCTGCTGGTGGTCAACGAGCCCTTCCGCGAAGCCGTGCTCAAGAAAATGCCCACTTCCGCCCTCGAGGAAATCGCCATCCAGCAGGGCATGCGCACTCTCTGGCAGAACGGGCTTTCCCGCGCCATCGCCGGCCAGACCCCCCTTGATGAAATCATCCGCATCCTGGCCGCCGATATGATGTGACAGCCAACGGCCACTAAAGAACGCATTAGTTGGACCCATTATCCTGGACTGCATGTTGGATTTGTGAACCGAAGATTCCTTATGGACATTACACGCGCGGGGCCGTAGCTGGATGGGAGGCAATGGCAAGACTGGTCATCAAATCCGCCGAGGCTGAAGGCCGGGTGATTGAACTCAACCTGGGGGTAACCCGCTTCGGGCGTAGTCCGGTGAGTGACGTTCAAATCGAGCATCCCACGGTTTCCGCTGCTCATTGCGAAATCGTCCTCACCAACGACGGGGTCGTAGTGCGCGACTGCGCGTCGGCCAATGGAACGTTCGTCGGCGGCGAGCGAATCAAGGAAGCCAGGCTGTTGGCCGGCCAGACGTTGCGCCTGGGCCAGGTCGAACTGTTGGTTGAGACAACCGACATCATCATCGCCGTCCCCAAGTTCGACGTGCCTCGACCGGCTCCGCCCGTGGTCTTATCGGATGGCTCCCTGATTTGCCCCCGCCATCCCAAGGCGCGCGTGACGCATCAGTGCACCCATTGCCGCGAAGTCCTGTGCGATGCTTGCGTGCACCGGTTACGGCGGCGAGGCGGGAAGCTCATGAAATTCTGTCCGTTGTGCAGCCACCCGTGCGAGCCGCTCGGCGGTGAGAAGCGGAAAAAGAAGTCGCTCCTTGGCCTCTGGCGCAAGACCGTCAAGCTGCCCTTCTTCCACGGGCCCAAGCACTCTTGACTCGACCCGCACCGTCCATTAGGTCCTGGGGACCGACGTGGTTTGCTCCGCCGCCTCGGCTTCCCTTCTGCCCTCGACGAGATAGTAGATCAGATGGGCGAGGCCGATGCCGATGGGGATCAGGCCGAAAAGGGCGTGGCTGAGGTCGAACGTGGCATAAACGGCGACCGTGGCTGCCAGGCCGATAAAGAGCCAGACCAGGCCCTTGAGCAGGTGCCGGCGGGGAGAGGGAGAGGAAGCGGCGGCTTCGTCCGCCAGGAGGCGATCGGGCCACGGCGGGCACTCGACGCCCTTCTCGATCGCCGCCATCCGTTCCTGGTGATAGAGGGCGAAGACTTGCTTGCGTTTGCAGTAACCGAGATAGATTGCCAACATTCCGATCCCGATGCCCATGATGATGGCGATGATGGGAATCATGAGGCTGAGCAGTTGAGGGATCATGAAGGCTATTTTGTCTTCCATAGAGTTCGATGCTTTCTTTAGCTGTTTGCGTTTTTCTGCTTTCGCCGGCGACGTGCCGAGCGTTCTGTGAATTGTGACTTGGCCGGGAGCGGGATTGTTTCACGAATGTTTTTGAAACCCTGGCCCGGCCAGCGCGGTATAAAGCTTAGGACCGACGCCGAATCCAGGCCGGGACAATGCCTGCCCTGGGCGGCTGGACAAAAGCATCGCTGTTTGTGACTGATCGACCGCCGCAGCAATCAGTGGACGAAGACATCCGCCAACGCCTGGCGGCCGGCCAGTATCACGAGGCGTTCGAGCGATTGGTGGAGCGGTATTCGGTGAAGGTGCTTCACCTGGCGTATAGTATGATTGGCAACGAGACTCAGGCCGAAGACCTCGCGCAGGAAGTTCTGCTGCGCATTTGGAAAGGGCTGCCCGGCTACCATGGCGGCGCCTCGCTTTCCACCTGGATTTATACCATCGCGCGCAATACCTGCCTCACGGAGTTGAAGCGGCGCGCCCTGCACCCAACGGTCTCGATGGACGAACCGGGTTTCGCCGCCGCGATAGACAGCGTGCCGGCCCTGCAATCCAGCGACCCGGAATCCGGCCTGGGAATGGACGTGAGCCAGATGCTCCGCCAACTGCCGGAGA
>Ga0187880_1001788_pt1 | contig 16916 bp, 15 predicted proteins | sample June2016WEW_19_4_FD_132998 | JGI IMG/M metagenome (GOLD analysis project Ga0187880, IMG submission 132998) | Peatland microbial communities from SPRUCE experiment site at the Marcell Experimental Forest, Minnesota, USA - June2016WEW_19_40 | ecosystem: Environmental > Terrestrial > Soil >...
TACTATGACGTCCGCAACAACAGGCACAAACGCCGGTCCCCGGTGACGAGCAGAGACCAAACGGCCCTGGCTGTTAGGGCCGTTGGCCCCTAGACCGGGCGTTCTAATCTCTTGGAATCTTACGGAAGAGTAGGTAAATCGTTTTCTAACAAAGCTAGTGTTCGTGTCGTGATCTCGCAGCAGCAGAAGTTGAGCGACTGCAGGACCGGCAGCGCGGTGGTGCACACGGGGGCCGGTCGCGAGCGGGAGTTGAGCCACGAAGACGGAGGAACAAGTGCTCAAGGTCGTAACTCTCGGTGAGATCCTCGTGGAGATCATGGCGGACGAGCGTGGCCACGGTTTTCGCGAACCTCTGAGACTGGTCGGCCCCTTTCCTAGCGGTGCCCCGGCGATCTTCATCGACCAAGTCGCAAAGCTCGGTCAGCCTTGCGGCATCATCGCCTGCGTCGGAGACGACGATTTCGGCCGAGTGAACCTGGAACGGCTCGAAAAGGACGGTGTTGACGTCACGGCAGTCGAGGTTCATCGGACGTACGTGACCGGAAGCGCGTTCGTCCGCTACCGCGACGACGGGGACCGGGACTTCGTGTTCAACATAAAGAACAGTGCTTGCGGTCAGTTGCGGTTGACAGGCGCCGGATTAGAGCTGCTTAGGGAGTGCGACCACTTGCATGTGTCCGGCGCGTCGCTCTCCTCCCCCCAGATGGTCGAGATGGTGACGACGGCGATCGAGTTGGTGAAGAGCGGTGGCGGCTCAGTTTCCTTCGACCCGAACATCCGTAAAGAAGTGGTCCGTGACCCGGAAGTCCGGGCGGTTCTCCAGGCCGTGTTGGCAAGCTGTGACACGTTCTTGCCCAGTGGCGAAGAGTTGACTCTGCTCACCAGGGCCACCACGCCACAGGCGGCCGTCGCCGAGATCCTGGGAATGGGGGTCTCCGCCATCGTGGTGAAGAACGGTGCTCAGGGGGCGACCTACTTCGACGCCAATGGAAGCCAGAGCGCGCCGGGATACCGGGTGGAGGAGTTGGACCCGACGGGGGCCGGCGACTGTTTCGGTGCCACCTTCATCACGTGCCGCCTCCAGGGCCGCGGTGTGGAAGAGAGCCTCGATTACGCGAACGCAGGCGGGGCCCGGGCGGTGACCATCCGGGGCCCGATGGAAGGCACCTCGAGCTTCGCCGAGCTCGACGCCCTGAGGTCGGGCGGCCATGTGGGCCGTGCCGCGGGCCTTCGAGCCCTCGTTGCGCCCCACGGCAAAGATGGTGGCGCCGGGTCGTCCGGCATCACCTCGGTGTGCTCGGCGCATCCGATGGTCGTCGAAGCGGCCCTGCGCGAGGCGGCCGCGCATGGGACGGCGGTGCTCATCGAAGCGACTTGCAACCAGGTCAACCAGGAGGGTGGCTACACGGGCATGACCCCCGCTGCCTTCCGAGACCAGGTGCACGGTATTGCTGAGCAGGTGGGGTTCCCGCGTGAACAGATAATCCTTGGTGGCGATCACCTTGGCCCGAATCCGTGGCGGCACCTGTCGGCTGAGCATGCGCTGGCAAGAGCCGAGGCGCTGGTGGCCGCCTATGTCGCCGCGGGGTACGAGAAAATCCACATCGACACAAGCATGGGCTGCGAAGGTGAGCCTGAGCACCTGCCCGACGTCGTGACGGCCGAGCGCGCCGCGCGCCTCGCCGTGGTTGCCGAAGCCACGGCAGCTCGCGTCGCCACGAGACCGCGCTACGTCATCGGCACCGAGGTACCAGTTCCCGGTGGGGCTGTGGCGGAGATCGATCATCTCGAGGTAACTCGGCCCGAAGCCGTCGCCGCCACACTCGAAGCGCATAAGCAGGCCTTTGGCGCGGCCGGAGCTGAGGCTGCCTTCGAGGCCGTGATCGCATTGGTGGCACAGCCCGGAGTTGAGTTCGATGATCGGAACGTTGTGGTTTACAAGCCTGAGCACGCCCGTGAGCTCAGTGCCACTCTCGATGACATGCCCGGGCTCGTGTTCGAGGCTCATTCGACCGACTATCAGCCCGCGGAGAGCCTTGCCGGGCTTGTGACGGACGGCTTTGCGATCCTGAAGGTCGGGCCGGGTCTCACCTTTGCTCTGCGTGAGGCCCTTTACGGACTCGACCAGATCGCAGGGGTCCTGGATCCCAGCTGGGGCGAGCACTCGCTCATGACGGCGATGGAAACGGAGATGCTCGCCAACCCCGCATATTGGCAGTCGCACTATCGGGGCGATCCGGACGATCAACGTGTGCTCCGGCATTTCAGTTACAGCGACCGTATCCGCTACTACTGGGCTGCCCCAGAACCGCAAGAGGCGGTCCGGCGGCTCCTGGACCGCCTGATGGGAACCAGTATCCCGGAACCGCTGATCAGCCAATTCCTTCCGACGCTCTATCCGCGCGTGGCCGGTGGGGCCCTAGACCCGGTGCCCAGGACCCTGGTGCTCGCAGCTGTCCGCGACGTACTTCGTGTTTACGCTTCGGCGTGTCGCGCAACGGGGGCAGCGGAACGTCCGTTTATCTTGACGAACGGCCCGCGATGAACGTCCCACCACCGGCTCGGTGCCACCTGCGAACGGCAAAGCAAGTTCCACCCGACAGCCATAGGAGATGCAATGAGCAACCAACTGACCCGGAGACGTGCAATCGTCAGTAGCACCGACATCGTCGAGGTGCTCACCGAGCCCATACCGCCGCTCCAACCCGGCGAAGTGCTCGTCGAGATGTCGGTGTCGGGGCTATGCGGTTCGGACAAGGCTGGCGTCCACGGTGAGCACGCCTTCATGAAGCCCCCCTACTACCCCGGGCATGAAGTGGTGGGCGTCGTGGTCGCCGTCACCGAAGGCGTGGACAACGTCGAGGTTGGGGACCGAGTCACGATCGAGCCGACGCTGGTGTGCGGTCACTGCAAGCCATGTCTGCACAAGATGGAGAATCTCTGTGAGAACCTGCAGTTCTTCGGTTGTGGATATCGAGAAGGCGGGATGGCAGACGTCTTCTCCGTGCCGGCCGCACGGCTGCACAAAGTCCCCAAGAACTTCACCGACTACCAGGCGGCACTCATCGAGCCCTTGGCGACGCCAGTTCACGCGGTGAGGCTGGCCGGCGACCTCATTGGCAAGAAGGTGGTCATCCTCGGGGCGGGCACCATCGGGCTGCTGGCTCTGATTGCTGCTCGCCGTGCCGGGGCGGCCAAGATCGTGAGCACCGACCCCTTGACTGCCAAACGTGAGCTGGCTCTGGCATTGGGCGCCGACGCTGTGGTCGACGCCGGAGTTGACGACCTGGCCGGAGTAGTCCGAGGCGAACTCGGGGAAAGTGCCGACGTCGTCTTCGACTGCGTGGCAAACCAGGCAACCCTCGGAGAGTCCGTCAGGATGGCGATCAAGGGGGGCACGGTGGTGGTGCTGGGAGGACCGCGCAAGCTGGCGACCGTCGACTTGCCCGTGATCCAGGAGTACCAGATCCGCATCCAAGGAGCGGCTACCTACCGTTGGGAGGACTTCGACGACGCCATCGAGATCATCGGCGGTGACGACTTCGATGCCAATCGTTTCATCACAGCCACCTTCCCGCTCCCGAGAGTCGCGGATGCGTTCGCTGCCATCACTGCCGGCGGCGAGGTCAAGATCCTCGTCGTCGCCGACCGGGATCACGACTGACACGTCAGTGTCCTGGTGATCCGCCACTTGTGAGGCCAGCAAAGCCGCTCCCCCGTGATCCGGCAGCTGGGCCAGCGACAATTAGCTCGGCCCCACGGGACGATGACCGACGGGGCCGGCAAGGCAGCGAATCAGGATCGTCGCAAGATTCCCCGGTCGCACGACGGGGTCGTTTGAGAGGAATTCAGTCGATGGCTCAGTCAGCGGCAGGTGTTAGGACGGCGTCGTGACGCCCTCTGGGACGGCACGCGTCGTCGCGGTCGATCTCGGCGCGTCGAGCGGGCGTGTCTTCGTCGCCGGGTTCGCCCAGGAGCATTTCGAATTTGATCAGGTCCACCGGTTCTGGAATGGAGCTATCAGGGCAGGTGGACATATCCACTGGGATGTGCTCGGCCTCCACCGTGGCATTCTCGACGGTATCCGCGCGGCTGGTCGCATGGGACACGTCGACTCGGTCGGGATCGACTCCTGGGGTGTCGACTATGGCCTGCTCGACGCTGATGGGACGCTTCTCGGCAATCCTGTCCACTACCGCGACGACCGCACCCGCGCCGTCGTCGAACCGGTCGTGAAGAGCGTGGGCCCTCTTGAGCTTTATCGCCGGTCAGGCATAGCAGTCGTGCCCTTCAACACGATCTTCCAACTTGCCGCTGGTCGCAACGACGCCCTGTTCACCTTGGCGCAGACCTTGCTCCTTGTACCGGATCTTCTCGCCTATTGGCTCACCGGATCTCTCGGAGCTGAGGAGACCAACGCCTCGACCACCCAGCTGCTCAGAGTCGACGGGTCCGGGTGGGACGTCGAGCTGATGGCAAAAATCGGCGTTCCACCGAGCCTCTTCCCGAAAGTCCGCCCGCCCGGAGAACAGCTCGGCCCGCTTGTTTCGGAGGTGCTCGCTGAGACCGGCCTGGACTACGAGGTTCCCTTCACAGCAGTCGCCTCCCACGACACGGCGGCGGCGGTCATGGCTGTTCCGGCCTTCGACCCCCACTTCGCATTCATCTCGTCGGGGACCTGGTCACTTGTCGGCGTCGAGCTGGACCGGCCGGTCCTGAGTGAGGAGAGCCGCGCCGCGCAGTTCACCAATGAGCGAGGCGTCGACGGATCGTTCCTTTACCACCGCAACGTGATGGGGCTGTGGCTGCTCCAGGAGTCGATGCGAACCTGGGAGCGTCTGAGCGCGACCTTCTCTCTCGAGGAAGTGGTTTCCGGGGCCGCAGCGGAATCACCTCTTCGCAGCGTGTTCGACCCAGACGATCCGATCTTTTTCCCACCGGGCGATATGCCTGCGCGCATCGAACAGACGTGTCGCCGGCTGGGTGAGCCGATCGCCGAGACACCGGCACAGGTGACGCGCACCATCCTCGACAGCCTTGCCCTCGCATACCGGCGAACCCTGCGCCTGGCTTCCCAGCTGTCGGGAAAGCGCGTCGAAACGATCCACATCGTAGGCGGTGGCGTGCACAATGCCCTGCTCTGCCAACTCACGTCCGATGCCTGCGGCCTTCCGGTAGTGGCAGGTCCCGACGAGGCCGCAGCAATCGGAAATGCTTTGGTGCAGGCCCAGGCGCTCGGCATCCTCGGAAGTGGCCGATGGGCCGCCCGCGAGAGCATCGCCGATCGGATCGACCGGCATGTCTACCAGCCGCGCGCAGGGGAGGCGCAACGGTGGGAGGCGGCGGAGGGCCGCCTCGCTGGGAAGTTGAGCGGTCAGCAGGCCGGCTGAGCCAAGCACGGCGGCCGGCGGGTTTCACGCGAGCCTCCCGCCGTTCTCACGCAGGGGCCTCGCAGCGGCTGTGATCCCGTGATCAGAGGAGGCGTCCCGCAGTCCGGTCAACCCCTGCGCGGCGTCTGTCTCAGAAGACCCAGACTTCCTCCCCGATCGGGGCGATGTTGTCGGCCCAGATCCAGTTGATCGCCTCGTCGCTCACGCGGACACAGCCGTGCGAGACGGGATAGGGCGGGACAAACGAGTCACCGTGGATCGCGATCCCCGATTCTGTGAAGAACCTCGGCCGCCAGAGCCTGCCGAGCGAGTCGACGTCGAGGCCGTCTATGACCCCGAAGATGTGGAACACCCCTTTCGGTGTGATCGCCACCGACGTCACGCCCTTGTCCGTGTAGGTGTAGCCACCACCTGTCGAGGTGTTGAGCGTGTACGCGAGCTTGCCATTCTGTATCACCATGAGGAGGTCGTCCTCGAGGTCCACCTCTATCAAGTTGCCGGATGCGGGTCGCGGGGTGGGGATGACACCGCTCGCCAGCGCGGCGATGGTCCGGGTGCCGACGACACCGTCTCGACCGAGGCCAGCGGCCTTCTGGAGCGCCCAGACGGCCTGTTGTGTCGAGTCGCCGAAGACGCCGTTCGCCGGCCCGACCCAATAGCCGAGGCCGTTGAGGACCTCTTGGAGCCTCAGGACCGAAGAACCGGCGTCGCCGAACTGCAGTCCGGGTTGTATGTCGGTGTTGGTCGTCCAGATCGGCTTGTCGGCCGGTGAGTAAACGACCGCGCTGCCGTCGTTCTGGAGGTTCAGGTAATAGGCATTGCTACGGGCCCCGCCTCCGCTCCTCGAGTCCCAGAGCACGTCCAGACCCTGATAGAGGACCAGGTTGCCGTCGTTCTGCATCACGAGGTGGTCCGGGGCGTCGCCCCTGGTTCCTGAGTTCCAAAGGGGTTGGCCCTCCCAGTAGAGCACGAGATTCCCGTCGCTCTGCAGGACCAGCCGGTAGCGACCGCTGGGCGAGACGAGTGCCGACCCGTCAAAGAGCTCCTGCCCCACCTGCAGGCGCGACGACTCAGGGGTCTGGGGCGTGCGCGCGACCGCGGTGTCATGGAGGGTCGTGGCTCCACTGGCAGCGGGCAGCGCCAGCACCGCCAACGCCAACCCGCCGAGGATCAGGATGCGACGGAAAGACATTGTCCTTGGCAACTCCCTCCGCCTCGTTCGTTCATCGATCATGGAACCAACGCGCACAAGACCCTCCGGACGGTCGAGATCCCTCATGAACACGCGCAGCAATCTGCGCGTGTTCATGAGATCGTAAACGGTTCCGAGCAAGCACGTGTCGGCGCGTCGACCCGTGGGTCACATGCGTCAGCTGTCATCGTGTCCCAGCGCGCGAACGGGCTCTTCGGCACCTGAGACACAGGCTTCGGCATCGGCCTCCAGGGTGAGCTCGAGCTCCAGTTCGTCGTGAAGCTCGATGCCGTTCTCGGCCACGAGCGGAATGGACGGCTTGAGCGATCTGGCCAGGTCAACCGCGCCCTTGTGAACAGCAATGACCCTGAATCCCTTCCGCTCGTAGAAGCTGATAGCGCGCAAGTTGTCGTTCGTCGTGATCAGCCAGACGCGGCCTGCTCCCGCGTTACGTGCGATCCGGACCCCACTCGACAACAGAGCCGTGCCAATGCCGGCACCAGTCTTCAGGGCATCGATCGTGACCACCTCGAGCCCTTCTCGATCCAGCCGATAGGTCAGCAACCCGACCCGCTCAGGCTCGTGCTCGCAGGTCGTGTCCACCGCGACGAGGGCCGCCAACGAAGCTGCGTCACACAGGCGGCCCCGTGCGACGATCGTGGTTGAACCCCACCGCTGCGCCAACGTGCAGGCGATCCAGTCGCGATCGGAGGCGTTGTCCGGTCGGATCATCGTGCCGCCACGATGCCATACCCGTCGCACGGCAGCCACGGACTACCTGGCGCCTGATGGCACCCGGGTGCCAATGACGTAATCATGACTTGACTAGTCAAGTATTCGGGGCTACTCTGCCTTTTCCAAAGCGCGGTCATCGGATCCGTTGAAACGCGCCCCGATAAGAAGGAGACCGCGGACATGGCCGATTGGGGATTCGAGACCCGCCAGATTCACGCCGGAGCCGTAGCCGACCCCACTACCGGGGCTCGCGCGGTGCCGATCTACCAGACGACGAGCTACGTGTTCCGGGACACGGCGCACGCGGCCGCGCTCTTCGGCCTGTCGGAGCTAGGCAATATCTACACCCGCATCATGAACCCCACACAGGCTGTCTTCGAGGAGCGCATGGCCGCACTCGATGGCGGAGTCGGCGCGCTCGCAGTAGGGAGCGGTCAGGCGGCGGAGACGATCGCGCTGTTGAACCTGGCCGAGAACGGCGGGCACATCGTCTCCTCGGCCTCCCTCTACGGTGGCACGTACAACCTGCTCCACTACACCCTGCCAAAGCTAGGTGTCGAGGTCAGCTTCGTCGACGATCCTGACAACCCGGACGCATGGCGCAGCTCCATACGCCCCAACACGAAGGCGTTCTATGCCGAGACCATCGGCAACCCGAAGGGCGACGTGCTCGACTTCGGGACTGTCTCGGCGGTTGCGCACGAACACGGCGTCCCCCTGGTGGTCGACAACACCGTGGCCACGCCGTACCTGTGCCAGCCGTTCCTCCACGGAGCCGATATCACGGTGTACTCGGCGACCAAGTTCATCGGAGGGCATGGCACCTCCATCGGTGGTGTCATCGTCGACGGCGGGAGGTTCGACTACGTGAAGAGCGGTCGTTTCCCCAACTTCACCGAACCGGACCCCAGCTACCACGGCCTCGTCTTCTCCGAGCTGCCCGAGCCGCTCCGGCCGGCTCAGTACATCCTGAAGGCACGCCTTCAGTACCTGCGCGATGTCGGTGCGGCTATCGCGCCGTTGAACTCGTTCCTCTTCCTGCAGGGCCTCGAAACGCTCAGCGTCCGGATGGACCGCCACGTAGCGAACGCCCTTGCGGTGGCCGAATGGCTCGAAGCACGCGACGAGGTCGAGTGGGTGAGCTACCCCGGGCTCGAATCGAGCGCTTGGCACGCCCGGCAGGTGCGCTACCTCCCGAGGGGCGGCGGCGCGATCCTCACATTCGGCATCAAGGGCGGCAGGGAAGCCGGCAGCCGCTTCATCGAGGGGCTGGAGCTCTTCAGCCACCTGGCAAATGTCGGCGACGTCCGCAGCCTTGCGATCCATCCGGCGACGACCACCCACTCGCAGCTGACCGAACAGGAGCAGGCAACGACCGGCGTCACGCCCGATCTGATCCGGCTGTGCATCGGGCTCGAGACCCTCGCCGACATCCTGGCCGATCTGGACTCAGGCTTCCGCGCGGCGAAGGGCGCCTGAACTGGGCACCGTCATGACTTACGCCCCGGTCACCGGGGCCTGGCGGCCTGGAGACCCTCCCGGCCGGCGGAAGTTCCTGTCGCTGTTCGGGAGCGGACAGGGTCACAAGAGCGGCCTCGACCTCGAAGCCGGCGGCCATTTGAGCGAGGTCACCGTTGCCTACGAGACCTGGGGCAAGTTGAACGCGGGCGCCTCGAACGCTGTCCTCGTCCTTCACGCCCTGAGTGGCGACTCGCACGTGAGCGGGCCAGTCGAGCCTGGGCATCCAAGCCCAGGCTGGTGGGGTCCTTTGGTCGGCCCGGGCGCGCCGATCGACACAAATCGCTACTTCGTCGTCTGCCCGAACGTCCTTGGAGGCTGTCAGGGTACGACCGGTCCGAGTTCATGGGCGAAAGACGGGAGACCTTACGGGTCCCGGTTCCCTGTCGTGACCGTGAAGGACCAGGTCGTCGTCGAGCGCGCTCTCACCTCCGAACTCGGTATCGACACCTGGTACGCCGTGACCGGTGGCTCCATGGGCGGGATGCGTGCCCTGCAGTGGGCCGTGGACTTCCCCGACAACATCGAACGCGCGGTCGTGGTGGCCACGGGCGCGGCCGCCAGCGCCGAGCAAATCGCCCTCTGCTCACTGCAGAACGAGGTGATTCGCCTCGACCCGGACTTCCGTCAGGGCGACTACTACGACGCAGGTCATGGACCGATTGCCGGGCTGTCTATCGCCCGCGGGATTGGTCATCTGAGCTACCGCAGCGAGGTGGACCTGCAACAGCGCTTCGCCAACAACGCCCAAGACCACGAGATGCCGCTGAGCGGGGGGCGTTTCGCGGTCGAGTCGTACCTGGACCATCAGGGCGAGAAACTCGTCTGCCGTTTCGACGCGAACAGCTACCTGGTCCTCAGCGAGGCCATGAACCATTACGACCTCGGCCGGGGCTACGGCGGAGCAAGAGAGGCTCTCTCCCGTGTCCGGGCCAAGGTCACAGTCGCAGGGATCTCCTCAGACCGCCTCTACCCGCTGCGGCTCCAGTGGGAGCTCGTAGAACTACTCGGAAGTGCGAACGAAGTTCGGGTCATCGACTCGATCGTCGGCCACGACGCCTTCCTCGTCGAGCACCAAGCAATGGGCAATGTGATCACAGAGGCGCTCGCCTCTTAGGAGCGTGGCGTCAGGCGCTCACAAGGTCGCGGGTCCCGAACGCGACGCCGCCGGCGAGGGCGGCAAAGGCGCCGATGGCCAAGAGGGCACCCCCACTGGTCCAGTCAGGGCTCACGGCAGGTGCGGCGGTCATCTGGTGGAACACCGAGGTGTCGAGCACCCAGTGGTTCAGGCCCACGATCCCGCCGACGAGCTCGACGAGGAACGACCAGACGACCAGACCGTAAGTGGCGACCGTCGCGGCCCGAGGCCAGACGCCGAGAGCGAGCGTGCCGACCCCGAGGACGCACGCAGCGGGGGGCACGACGTTGAGCCCGGCGTCGAACACGTGAGCAAAGCTCACCCCGCTGTGCTGGCTTGCCGCCCCGAGCCAGGTGAAGAGACCGGCAATCAGTCCCCCGGCGAAAACGACGAGGGTCGCGACAAGGAGTCTCCATGCGAGCCAGGACGGGCGCGAGACCGGCCGGACGAGAAGGTTGTCGAGCCGGCCCTCGGCCTCTTCCCCCCTGGTGGCGCCGATCTGCCCGGCAGCCACGAATGCCACCATCACGCCCATGAGCAAGAACGCCACACCGAGATACGCCTCCGCTCCGACCGCCCCGAGGCGTGAAAACGCTCGCGTGAGGCTCGACGAGGCCGCGATCGCGCTCCCGGCAGACTTCGCCACGAGCCCGAGCACGAGTCCGTACGCGGCAATGCCCACGCCCCATCCCGCCAGGCCCGACCGGGCTAAGCGAATGTCCAAGCCCGGCGCGCCGAACATGAGCCTCGTGTGCGGAGCCGAACGGGCGCGATCGGGGAAGGTACTCGCTCCGAGATCCCGCCCTCCGGCGAGACGCACCGTAAACAGTGCCAACACGGCGACGAGTCCGCCAATCGGCAAGAGCGGGAGGGGATGAGGAGACGTCAGCGGTTGGAGCTCCTCGATCCATCCGAGTGGCGACGCCCACCGGAGCCAGCCGAGGCCGGTCCCCGAGTCGGCGACCATGCGCAGGGCGTAGCTAGCGCCGAGAACGGCACTAGCGTAGGCGGATGCTTGGCGGCGAGTCGGCGCCAGTTGGCTCGTAAGAGCCCCGAGGGCGAGGAACATTGCCGCCCCGGCGACGACGGCAACAGCCAGGAAGAGGGCTCCCGCAGGGCTGATGTCGACCTTCGAGGAACGCCCGACCACGACCGTGATGACGGCCGTGACGGCCCACAGCGCCGCGAGGCCACAACCGAGGCCGGCCAATGCCTGGGCGGCGGCGGCCCGGCGCGTGGTCTGGCCGGCGAGCAGCAGTTCCCACCGCCCGGCGTCCTCCTCCCCGCGCAGCAACCTTGTCCCGGTGAGCAGACCCCACACGGCGCCGACGACGGCCAGCACGGCGAGGCACTTCCAAACCGTGAAGCCAGCGACCGTCTGGATGTCGTGGGCGGGACCGACGAGAGCGCTCACCCCGGCATTCGATCCGAACTCCTTGGCCAAACCGGCACGCTGGGCAGCCGTCTTGTAGCTCGACGCATACGCAAGTGCCTGGGTGGCCAGGTACAGGCCAAAGACATAGCCCCAAAGCACTCCGGAGCGGACCGCCTTACGGGTCGTCTGGCGCGCTACGACCGTCCCGGGCCAACGGCCGTTCGGTGCGGGCAGCCCGGCCGCCGGCTCAGCTTGCATGAGCCGGGGTTTCGGTGCTCTCGCCACCTCCGTATTGAGCGAGGAACAGCTCTTCGAGCGACGGCTCCCGGCTCAACAGCTCCCGCACGCCCGAGGCTGCAAGCAGCTGCAACAGGGGCTCGATCGTCCCTCGCACCTGGCAACGGAGAAGGTGCCCGACCACCTCGACCGAAGACACACCGGGGACCCGCGAGACATCGGGGACGGCACCCTCGAATGTCGCCTCCACGCTCAGAGCCGAAAGGTGTCGCATCTCCGCAAGCGTCCCCATCTCCACCAGCAGGCCCTCGCGCAGGATCCCGATCCGATCGCACAGGGCCTCGACCTCGCTCAAGATGTGCGAGGACAGGAAGACCGTCTGGCCCCGCTCGCGCGCCTCGTGGACACAATGACGAAAAGCCTGCTCCATCAACGGGTCGAGCCCGCTCGTCGGCTCGTCGAGCAATAGGAGCTCGGGCCGGGTCATCAGGGCGGCCACAAGGATCAGTTTCTGGCGATTGCCCTTGGAGTAGGCGCGGACCTTCTTGGAGGAGTCGAGATCGAAGCGCTCGATCAGCTCGTCCCGGTAGGCGTCGTCCACTCTTCCCTGTACGCGGCCGAGCAGGTGGAGAGTCTCGGCACCTGTCAACGACGGCCACAGGCTCGCCTCGCCCGCCACATATGCCAGGCGCCGATGAGCTTCGACCGCCTGGCGCTGGCAGTCGAGCCCGAAGATCTCGGCGCGCCCGGCCGTGGGGCGGATCAACCCGAGCAGGAGGCGGATAGTGGTCGTCTTGCCTGCCCCGTTTGGACCGAGGTAGCCCACGACCTCGCCTTCGGCCACCTCGAGGTCGAGATCCTTGAGCGCGTCGACATCGCCGTACCGCTTGGACAGCCCCTCGGTTCGAATGGCCATCGTTCCCATTCGCGCGACCTCCTGGTCGTCCCACAACTTAGGGCGTCGAGGCACGGGGACGATTGTCCGCTATGGACATGGCCGCGGCTGTCGGTTCTGCCTGCGCGAAAGCGACCTCCGGTACGCTCAGCGCGGTGATCGACCTACACCTGCACTCGACGTGCTCCGACGGCTCGGAGACGCCCGAGCGGGTCGTGGAGCTCGCGTCGGAAGCTGGTTGCACGGCGATGGCACTGACGGACCATGACGGTCTTGTCGGCGTCGTCCAGGCCAGCGCCCGCGCCGCCAGCCTCGGTATCGGGTTCGTGCCGGGCTGTGAGGTCTCGTGTTCCTTCGAGCCTGGGACGATGCATGCACTCGCCTATTTCGTCGAGCCCGGCGAGGGTCCCCTGCAATCCGAGCTCGAGCGGCTCCGCCTGAACCGAGCACGCCGAAACGAGCTGCTTGCACAGCGGCTGAGGGATCACGGGTTGCCGGTCACCTTCGCGCAGGTCGCGCAGGCAGCCGGGAGTTCTGTCATCGGGAGGCCCCATTTCGCCGCCGTTCTCGTGGCCAACGGTGCGGCCGTGAACATCCAAGACGCCTTCGATCGTTTTCTCTCCAAAGGGTCTGCCAGCTACGTCGCAAAGGCTCGCATCGACGTCGCGACCTTCATCGGTGCGGCAAGGAAATCAGGGGCAGTTGCAGTTCTTGCCCATCCCCTTACGCTCGGACTTGAGCCGTCCGGGCTCGACCAGGTGCTCCGAGAGCTCTCCGGCGCCGGGCTCGGCGGGATGGAGTGCCACTACGGGCGTTACTCGCCTGAGGAACGCGCCGGACTCGCGGAGATGGCCAAGCGCCATGACCTCGTCGCGACAGGGGGCTCGGACTTCCACGGCACCTTCAAGCCGGATCTTTGGGTCGGCACGGGAACCGGTGACCTCGACGTGCCGGACACGGCTCTCGGCGAGCTTCTCGCCCGCAAGCCCCGTTGAGACCCGTCGTCGACATGCAGATCTTGGCAATGTCGCGGGGCTCTGGTTGCGATCCGTCGTGACCCATCGTTTCGGAGCGGGCGCCGGGTTCGCCCATCTCGAGACCGATTCAGACGATACCGCGCGTGTCCACACGAAGCTCGGTTTCGAGGAGTGCAACGTCGTCGACGTCTACAGGGGACAGTGAAACCAGGGGTCCCTCGCAGTCAGTGTTCCGGCACAGCCGGAAGCGTTTCCAGGATTGCTCGCGCCAGCTCGCGCGCCGAAGCCGGGTCGAGCTCCACTGCAACCCGGGAAAGGGCGCCGTCGTCGAGATTGAGAAAATCGATGTTCAGGCTGTGCTCGGCTGAGTAGTGCGCCGGATGATCGAAGTAGACCGTGGCGCGTGAGAGCGAGAACCAACCCGCAGGCCCCTTGCCGGAGCCCTTCAAAGCCAGCTTCTCGGTCTGATAGGTGCACATCGCCCCGCTCCTTTCGGTCGTCTCAGGAGCCGAGGTACCGCCCGAAGAACTCCCAGATCCGCTGCCAGCCGTCTTTGGCGGCCTCAGGTCGGTAGCTCGGGCGGTCGGTCGCGAAGAAGGCATGGCCCGCCCCTTCGTAGGAGTGGAACTCATAAGTCTTGGCGGCCTGTTTCAGGGCCTCTTCCAGCTCGGCGACATGCTGGGGTGACGGGTACTGGTCGTCGGCACCGAACAGGCCGAGCAGGGGACAGGAGAGGTCCTTAGTCAGATGCACAATCGGGCCGATCTTGAGCGGGCTCCCCTCAGGCGGAGTCCCGACGACGAAAGCGCCGTAGCAATCGACCGCGGCGTCGAGCGGAAGGCTGCACGCGGCGAGGAACGACTGGCGGCCGCCTGAGCAATAGCCGATCGTGGCCACGCGACCGTTCGAGGCCGCAAGCGAAGTGAGGTACCGGGCCGCACCTTGAACGTCGCCAACCAGGCGATCGTCGGGAACTCCTCCCAGCGCTCGGACGACAGCCGCCGCGTCGTCAGGGGAGGCTCCCGGTGCCTCCCGGCTGTATAAGTTCGGGCATACGGCCAGATAGCCGTGCGCCGCGAACTTCCGTGTGATCTCCTTCATTCCCTCGTCCCAGCCGGGCATGTGGTGAATCACGACGACGCTACCGAAGCGTCCCGCGTCGAGCGGCTGGGCTAAGTGGGCCTCGATCTCGTCACTACCGTGCCCCGTCAAGCGGACGGTCTCCGCCCGCAGCGAGTCCGTCATATCCCTGTTCCTCTCACTTTCTTGTCAGTTGAAGATCTGACGCGTCATCTCGCTCGGCGCGGGACGAGTCGGCAGGAATCAAAAGAGTTCGTAATCGAGGTGCAGCTGGTGAGCGCCGTCATGAGAGATCTGAATTCGGCCCTCACCAGATATCCGGGCGAGATCCCCGGTCCCTGAGCCAGGGACGACCGGCCACCTGGCCCATTGGCTTTCGCCCGCCATCGTCCCAACGTGCAGGACTGCGAAGCTCCCGGACCGGCCGTGCACGGATCCCGATATCCGTTCCACTGCCACGTAGCCCGCGCCACCGTTGTCGGCGCGCACCGACAGCATCTCCACGGTGCTCCGCGCTTCGATGTCACCGCGGAACGTCTTCGCAATCCGGATGCGGGCGTACTGGACGCCGGGATCCTCCAGGAAAGGAGGCTCTTCATCGAACGACTCGAGCACGAAGGAGGACACCGCTATAGGCATGACTCAGACGCTACCAAGCCTCAGAGGTTCGATTAGCCGCATGACGATCAGCTCACCGCTACTGCCCTTGACCTCAGATCGAGAAGTCTTCCCCGGACCATACGCCGGACTCGGACGGACGCACGTCATGGCCGTGGCCGTGTCCCGCGACGGCCATCTCCAGCTCGTCGACGCGCTCCAGTAGCGAGTGCAGGCTGGCACCGAGCAGGTCCGGCATGAAGGCCGACTCGAGGTCCGGCCGGTCGCTGGCCCGGTGCGGCCGGCTGCGGGCGATGATCTGGCCGGGCACGCCGACCACGACCGAGTTGGGGGGGACGGACTTGACGACGACGGCGTTGGCGCCGATGCGGCTGTCGTCCCCGATCGTGATCGCCCCCAGCACCTTGGCCCCGGCGCCGATGGTGACGCGGTTGCCGACGGTCGGGTGGCGCTTCACCCGCTCGAGGCTCGTGCCGCCGAGGGTGACACCTTGATAGATGGTCACGTCGTCACCGACCTCGGCCGTCTCGCCGATGACCACGCCCGTGGCGTGGTCGATGAACACGCCCTGGCCCAACACGGCCGCGGGATGGATGTCGACCCCTGTGAAAAGGCGCGCCAGGCTCGAACACACCCGGGCGAGGAACTTCAGGTCGTTTATCCAGAGCAGGTGGCAGATGCGGTGGCTCCAGATGGCGTGCACGCCCGAGTAGCAGATGGCGATCTCGAGTGACGAGCGCGCCGCCGGGTCGCGCTCGCGGGCCGAGGCCAGGTCGCGCCGCAAGGTCGAAAGCATGCTCAGTCGCTGAGACCCTCGAACAGCGCCGTGGACAGGTAACGCTCGCCGAACGACGGGATGACCACGACGATCAACTTGCCCGCGCTCTCCGGGCGCTTGGCCACCTCGAGCGCCGCCCAGAGGGCCGCCCCCGAGGAGATGCCCACCAAGAGGCCCTCCTCCCGGGCCGCCCGGCGGGCGAGATCGAAGGCGTCGGCGTTCGCGACGGTGATGATCTCGTCGATGACGGCCTTGTCCAAGATGGCCGGGACGAAGCCCGCCCCGATGCCCTGGATGGGATGGGGGCCCTTCTGGCCGCCCGAGAGGACCGGCGAGGCGGCAGGCTCGACCGCCACCATCTTCACCGACGCCTTGCGCTCTTTCAGCACCTGGCCGACGCCGGTTATCGTCCCCCCGGTGCCGACGCCCGAGACGACGACGTCGACCTCGCCGTCGGTGTCGTCCCAGATCTCCTCGGCGGTCGTGGCCCGGTGGATGGCCGGGTTGGCCGGGTTCTCGAACTGCTGGGGGATGAAGTAGCGGAGGTCGGCCTTCGCGAGCTCCTCCGCCTTGGCGATGGCACCGGGCATGCCCTCGGGTCCCGGGGTCAAGACGAGCTCGGCCCCGTAGGCCCTGAGCAGCGCCCGGCGCTCTTTACTCATGGTCTCGGGCATGGTGAAGGTGCAGCGGTAGCCGCGGGCCGCGCACACCATCGCCAGGGCGATGCCGGTGTTGCCGCTCGTGGGCTCCAAGATGATCGTGTCGGGGCCGATCAGGCCGGCCTTCTCGGCGGCATCGATCATCGCCACGCCGATGCGGTCCTTCACGCTGTGGGCCGGGTTGAAGAACTCGAGCTTGGCCACGACGGTGGCCCCGCTGTCTCCGGTGAGCCGGCGCAGGCGCACCAAAGGTGTGTGCCCGATGAGCTGAGTGATGTCTTCCGCGATCTTCATGCCCCCATGCCTTTCTCGAATGCTGTCGGA
>Ga0187880_1001802_pt1 | contig 16866 bp, 11 predicted proteins | sample June2016WEW_19_4_FD_132998 | JGI IMG/M metagenome (GOLD analysis project Ga0187880, IMG submission 132998) | Peatland microbial communities from SPRUCE experiment site at the Marcell Experimental Forest, Minnesota, USA - June2016WEW_19_40 | ecosystem: Environmental > Terrestrial > Soil >...
CAAGGACCGCTGTGGGGCAAGCCTTTTTCGTCGCCAAAGGGCGCCCGCAGCACCCGCTAGGGCACAGGACTGGGGCCCGGTCCCAACAGGATACGTTCAGCGGGATGTGCTGTAGTGGGGGACGGCCGGGTAAACCGCATAGATGTGGTTACCGATGCCCGGGCGCAAAAGCAAGGGGAGTTGGGACCGTGCGCGGGCCGTCAACTTCGTCGGCGTAAGAACACCAGACGCCAAAAGCCTCGCAGGATTGCCATTATGACATCGTGAACGAACAAGGCGAACAGGTGGCTGCACACACCGCTCTTGAAGGCACAGCGAACGACGCACAATAGCACAGCGACAACCGCACCCAAGGGATGGACCCTTGCGAGCCAGACAATCGCCAACACCGGCAAGAGATACTTCAGGAGGAACTTCATCGCGCGTTCAAGCGTGCGCTGTGCTCTGCAGGCGCAGCCGCAACCATTTCTTCCAGGCGAATCTCCTGCCAGTATCGGCTGTGTCGCCTTGCTCCGATCCGGCTGTCATTGCCCTTGTTACCGCGAGTCACGTCGAACCGGAACGGCTTGTCCACGACTCTGCCGTCGAATTGTATGCGCACGATGCCGCTGATTGGGCCGCTGGTGTCGTAAACATTCAGCCATAGCGACACCTTGGAAATCTCGGCATGGCTGACCTCCACGTACTCCCAAGAGGTCTGCCAATTCTCCAATGGGCTCGCCTCGCTGGCCTGGCGGATGTCGCGGAAGTAGGTCGCGCCCTCGGCATGTGGACGGTTCCAGTAAACCTCAATTCCACCGGGCGAAGCCGCGACGTACAGGTCAATGTCCGCGTTCCGTGAGGAGCGGCTTGACACCTGCCAGATGGCCGCAATCCCAATGTGGCCGGTGGCAGCCTTCGGGATCTCCTTGATGACCAGTGTCGCAGGCAGAGCTTCCTCTGTAGGCTTCACGGGCGGTTCCGGCTTGGTCTGTTGCACAAGCGGCGGTGGCGCGAGGGCAGGCTCCGGCGCGGGCATCGGCACTGCTGGCGCCGCCGGAGCGGCCAGCACTGGAGCCATGACTTGCGGGACCGGCGGAGGAATGGTGATTGGTCTGGGCTTCGCCGCTTCGGCCAGAGGCTGCGAGGGGACTTCGACACGCGGCGGAGGCGGGGCGGCCACTGTCTCCCGATGAAATACCGGAGGTGGGCGCATAATGAGGCCACGATCATTGGGGTCAGCCTTCGCAGACATGAGCGGGCGATCCTCGCCCCGCACCGCCCTATCGAACACCGCGCCGGTGTCGCTGCTGAATGTGGCCAGCGCCGCGCCCTGCTCGCCAGCGAAGACGGTCCAGAACCGAAGCACGGCGCTCCGGTGCATTTCGCTGGTGGCCCACCCATCGCTTGCCGTCAGCCAATGGAGGGCCATGCCGCTCAACTGTCCCTTCCGGTCCGCCGTTCCGAAGAGCGACTTGGAACTGGAGCACGCCACCATGCCGTCACCGGGCGTCAGCCCGCCCTCCATGTTGAACGCCACTTCGTTCGGGTGCATCGTGATGAACAGAGGCGAGCCGACGAGAACCAGCGCCGTGCGCTGGTTTGGCTGGCACGTCTTCGCCACCGTGTCCAGCAGTTGGGGCACCCCAAGTTGCCCGGCCAGTCTCGGTTCGCTCACGGCTGGTTCACTCAGCAGCTTCTTGAGCGCGCCGAACTTCGCCGCGAACTCCCGGCTGTTCGCTCGCTCCCTGGCTGAACCCGCCGGCACGACGACGCTGGCCAGCTTGGTCAACTGCGCAGAATCATAGAACTCAACGCAGTCGCCCGGCTGGGCGCGGTTGAGCAGAAGCTCGAAGCTCTGTTTGAGCACCTCGTTTCCCTTTTCCTTGCTTAGCCCCGGCGCGATGGCGATCACGTAATGGTGTGGAGCAGTGTCGGTTGTCGCTGCCTTCGCTGCGGTCAATCCGCACGCAACGGCGACGATGATGGTCAGTGTTCTTTTCATGGTATATGTCGGTTGTGGGTTAGCCTTTGGTTGGAGGCAGGAATTCGTGGAACAAGGCGGACGTTTTCTGTGCCCGCTGTGCTTCAGTTGAGGCCAGCTTGAACAGTTCGACAGCGCGAGTGATAAGCTGATGCCGCTCAGCCTCAATCCGGATCAGACCAGCCTGCACCAATCCCAGCTTCTCGCGCTCTTTGCGCAGCAGGTTGCTGATGGCGTCCAGGTCGTCCTTCACGCGGCGCCAGGTCGGGTTCTCAACGCGGATGGAAGGACGATGCCGCTCGATCAGCAGCGCCGCCGTCAGCCACATGGCGCCGGCAATCAGGTTGCCCGTGAGGATTTGAAGAGCGAACGTCCACGCGCTGTTGGCCGCGCCCGCCGTGCCGGCCTCTCCCGTCATCAGGGCGATGGGGTCAATCGTCATCCGCGCATACGTCTTCGCGAAGACCGGAAGCGCGACGAACAGCGATACCGCCGCAGCGATACACACCACCCAAGCGTAGCGCCGGCCAGCCTGGTCGGTCGTCAACCAGTTGCTCGCCGACTTGATGAGGAAGGCTCCGCCGATGATGAGCGCTACGTTGAACAGTGCCGCCCTCCAGTAATGGTCTCGGAACCCGTCCAACCCGCTGTTCATCAGGACCAACGCGGCGGAGTTCATGTCCACCGTGAGCAGGAGAAGGCTGAACACCAGCATGGCCGCGAGTTGCGCCCTGTCCCACACGGTCCAAGGTTTCGGCTCGCGATGCTCTTCGACGTAGGGGTTGGTTCCGTTCAAGATGGCGTCGAACTTGCGTTCGTGGGCCTCGCCACTCCCAATGTTCTCAGCCACGTCCTGCTCGACGCGGCGCAGCACAAGCTCGTCGCCGGCCCATTCGGCGTTGAACTTCGCGACGTGGTGGGCACTCACGACCTGTTCCCCGCTCCCGTTCCACGCGGCGGCCAGAATGACGCTTCGCTCCGGTTCCAACGCCGGATGTTCCTTCCTAAAGACTTTGTAGTAGTTGTCCGACTCAGCGAACGCGCCTGGCAAAACCTCAGTTGCTAGCGGCTCTGGTTCGCCTTCACCATTCCTCTTCCCTGCTGGCAGGGCATCAGCGATTGGCGGCGTCAAATCGCCGTGACCATTCCGTCTCACGGGCGCCGGGGTTTCGGTGCTGGCGGGGCTGGCAGGCGCCTCTTCGACCACCTTCTTCATTCGGGACTTCAGATCGAGTTTCATGCTTTCTGTCTTTTGTTCGTTTTCGTCTCTACTATAGAGGCACTCGCTCGGAAGTTTTCCGATGCTTGCGTCAACACCCGGTTTCCATTCTACTCCTACCCGAAATGAATCTGGATGACGATCTGACGCTGGATATTCTCCACGAAGCAGCGCTCTGGCTAGCGCGGCTGCGGCTGGAGTTCGGCTCACTCTGGCACGTCGAGGAAGATGTTTGGTGTGAATATCTTCGTCATTATCCCGGCGCACCTGACCACGAGGGGCACCCCGGTGCCTCCCTGATGCTGGGTCCCCTGTATTCCACTTTTGAACGAGTCCCGCTTCTGTTTGGGCGCTCTGCGAAACTGGGAGAAACGGGGCCAATATTGGCCAGACTGAAACCTTGGGATCCTTCGCACTTGACGGTCTTCGGTACCAAGATGCACCCAGCCCGGATTCCGGTGGAGGAATTTAACGACCGCACGGCAACAGCACGTGCGCAACCCTGGCGGCACAAGAGGGAGCTCGACCCCATGGAGAAGGCAGTCCTTCGCGCGTGGTATGAGCGAAACGTGCAAAACGCGAAGAAGCCATGAACGGTCGAACGAAACTCGATGCCTGGGTGGAGTGGCGTAAACGCTGCGCTTTGGGCCTGTGCCGCGACGAGACGAAAGCCGCCCTTCAAGCTTGGGCGAAAACTCTCGCGTTTCGTATGTGGTCAGGAACGTTGACCGACCAGATCGACTGGGCTTGGCATCTTTTCGAGACGCAATTCATCCTGACTGGGACAGCGCGCAAGAATACACCGAAAGTGATGATGTTTGCAGCGGCGGCGGCAGCCCCGAGCGATATGGCGCGTCTTGGAGTGCTTGAAGAGTATGCCAAGAAGGTACTCTTCAGCGCTCTGAGGGACTGCGCTGTAAAGGAGACCTGGGGACGCCGCGACGCGACGAAGGGCTTCCAGAAGTTGACGGTTCTTCGGCCAGATGCCCCCGGCGCGCCATCGCTGGAGGAGCTTCTTCCTGACCCCCACTTTCGCGGCGTTCATCCAGACTCGGCGGCGGCGCACGCTGACTTGGACCAGATCGCATTCAACGAGGCCGCGAACTGGTTCAACTCGCTGGCCGACCGAGAGCGCGTTGCCTTGGGGGCGTTCTTCTCAGAACGATCATTGGCCCATCCGAAGGTGATAGAATTGGCCGGTTGCGAAAAATCGCAAGTTTACAAAGCGAAGGATCATGCCGTCCGCCCATTTGTCGTTGCACTTCTAGCGAAGTACTCCTCCGGGAACGATAGGGAGACTATGCGCGAACTCGCCAAGCTCGCCTTGAAGCATCTTGGCGAGCAATGCGCTCGTTTCTTTAATGTCGGAAAACCGCCACCGGACTGACTCTTTACGGATAGACAAGATTATGCCGAAGCTGCCTACATTACGCTGGCTGCCTGCTCCGCGAGACTACGCCGAGCGGTTGGCGCGATGGCGCGAACTCTGGTTGGTTGAGCAACAGATGCGCGCCGATGATCCTGACTATGCACGGCCATTGCCGTTCGCCCCTCACGAGTCCACGTCTGACGTCGCAATTTCGAGCTCCCGTTGGCGCCCATCGCCAGACTTTGGCGGCGGTGAGGCTGAGTCGGAGTTGCGCGACCATCGTTTCCAGACGGTCCATCGTGGTACCCAAATCGCAGGCTCGACATGGCGGCAGTTGGCTGATCCGGGACTGCCCGACATTGAGCCGGAGGTTGGCCAGATTCGGTTGCTCGCTGGTTGGCTCGTGCCAGGGGCACGGCGTCCGGTGTATGTCGCCGTTCTGTTTGCTTGGGAAGGAAACGTTCTGCTGATCGCTCCTTACGGGCCATTTCCAGAACCCGCTACAGCGACAGAATTGTTGACCGGGCGCCCCGCCGGGCCACTACGGGTCCTGTCTCTGTGGAACGCGCGAACCATTGAACCAGCCCTACTGTCTGAAGCCAGCCGCTTTGTGGACCGGCTCGCCCCACAAGAACTGCAAGAAGCCCGAATCGTAGCCCGCCACGCGTTGGCGAGTGAGGACATGACAGAGCAGCTCTGGGATCGTGTCGGCTGCCCGATCGTTCATCCAGACGATCCCCGCATAATCTATCAGGATGAAGAGACGCGAATGATGACGCTCCAAGCCACTAAAGTAATCAACAGCATCCTCGAACCGAATTCTGCTTTCGCGTTGGCTGCTGCCAGTCTGAAACCAGTCGCGGGATCGAGGTTTCTCGTGCCGGAACGGGAAGCCGAAATTAATGAACAATACGACCCCAGCGATCCGCGCGGCCCAAGACGATGGCTGGAGGTGTGGGACTCTCCTCGGAAGCAGAAGCTCTCTCTGGCCTTGGACGGTTGCCGGGTTTTCGTATCCACCGCGCAAAAGACCGGCTGGCACGAGACCAGAACGATCCAAGGTGGCATGGCGGAACTACCCCACGACGCCACCAATCTGCGTCTAGTCTCGACCGACGGTGCGGAGATCAAAATCGAGCCGATGAAACCATGAGAGATGCGAGCCAGCTAAAGGATTTGTTGCAGAAGTGCCCCGGTGGTGTCCCGTTTATCACGGACGGCGCACTGTCCGCCATGTTGCGGTTGGTTGAAGCGAACAGTGTGGCGTATAATCTCCGAGCACCCCTCCTCGCCGAAGCCTGGCTCCGCCGGTGGCTCTACATTGGGGAATGGCAAGTGCCCCAGGAATTCACAGACGCTTTCGCCAGATTCCCGACCATGTCCGCAAATGGCTTAGATGATCACGCCAAGTCTTGGCGTCATTTGCGCGACGAAGGTGATCCCTTGCCTCCGGCAGAGCCGCCGGAAGCGAAGATTGAAGGAGAAGAACTGGCCGTCTGGGAGGCGTTCTGGCATCGAATGCGAGATTTCGCCTGCGCCGATGGCGTGCTTGCCTTGGTGCTGGAGCAAAACGACGGAAATCAGCGTGCCGAAGCAGTTGCCATCGCTTTCCGGCTGAACCAGACGGACGAGATACGCGACGCCAGACAGAACCGCCTTGTTGCCTGGTCCAACGCAGTGGGCTACCTCCGCGACGGCTTCTACCAGCACCCGCTGGGGGCAGATCTCTATGGTGAAGTTACAGCAGACCTGCCTCTTACCGGCGAGAGCGTCACCCTCCCGGTGCTGCTCGCCCGTGATCGCGAGCGTGGTGGCACCATGCCGGAGTTTCATCCTCTCGATATGCTGGCCACAGGCGGTTTCCGACTCGGCAGGCTGGAGGAAGTCGGTGGACTGAACGCTAAAGAAGCGCTAGCCAAGCGAATGGGCTGCAAATGGTTCATCCGGCCTGAGAACCGTCCGGGACTTGAATTAGGTGATGGCGCTTTCCGCAAGGATGATGGAATCGAACATGTGCTTGCCAAGACTGCCCAGCTTCTCGCCCCAGGTGCCTGCACCCTTCCCCTAGCGAGGCGGGCACTAGCTATTTGCCGCCGGCGTGTGGAAAGCAGCGGCGTGTCCACATCCGAAGCGGCCAGCGCCTTTTTCCGTCTCACGCGCAACCGACCTCTGTTCGGGAAGAATCCAGAAAGGGAAGAATGCCAAAGAGTCCTGAGGAAGGCAGCGAGTCGGGCGGGCGAGGGCCGAGTAGCAAACCTCGACAAGGACATTGAACTGCATCTGGAATCTTACAGGCGGCGCGCGTTCTACGGACGTGATTCCATCCTGACGCAAATGCAGACGTTCTTGAGAGGGCGGGGTGGCGTACTGCTTGTCACCGGCGAGGCTGACCGCGGTAAGACGGCATTGATGGTCAAAGTGTTGGATCATGTTCCGCCAGACCGCATGGTGTTCCGGCACTTCTTCGTGCTGAACCAGCCCAGCACGCGAGATGTTGATGCCTTTGAGGCCCACCTAAGGCTTTTCCTGTCCGCCGTCCTGGGAGACAAGTGCAACGAACGCGACACGCTCAGCGTGATGATGGAAACGCTTGGAGAACAGACTAATGCTCCCAAGGTCGTGTTGATTCTGGATGGCCTAGACGAGGCCGATGGACCCGTTGACGCCAGCTTTCTCCAAGGTCTGCCTCCATGTGTTCATGTGATTGCCGCAGCAAGATCTTCGGATATCGGCCAGCCGGAGGGCTATTTGACTACATGGAAGCAGGCGGCCACGCAGACAGTGGATGTTGTGGCTCTGGATCCCAAGAAGGAGGAGGACGATTTAGCTATCCGGGATTGGCTGACTGGGCTCAAATCTCCGGAACTCCTGCGCCTTGGCGCTAACGCCGCCTTTCGGAAACTTCTACTGCAGCGTTCCGGCTGCCCACGCTGGATCGCTGACGTGCTGGAGGATATGGCGGCGAAACCGAAAGAACTGGCGAGGAACTGGGAAGCTTACATTGCGGCAGTCCCTTCTAAGCATGTCGAGCTCACCAAGCAACGGTTTCTTGAATTGAAGAACAGTCCCGACCTCACTTACAAGCATAAGGTGCTTCTCGCTCTACTGTGCGCGGCTGAAGGGCCACTGACCGAGCCGGAAATAGCAGCAATCCTTGGGGACGTGCCCAAGCTGCCACCTGTTTGTGAACGATGGGTCTTCAGCCAGAGCGGCAGCCTTGTGATCCAGACCCGCGAGATTCGGGAAGCCCTGCGATCTCTGGGTGAAACGATTCCCTGGCAGGACCAAGAGAAGCAACTCCTCAAGTTCTGCGAGCGATGGGCCGAGCATGGAAAACCCTATGCCCTTCGCTACTACACAATTCATCTGACCTTGGACAAGAAGTGGAAGGAAATTGCTGAATTGGTCCTCAGCGACACGTTTCGCGCAAAGATCACCGAAGGCTTGCCGGATGAACCCGACCTTCCCGTTCGCCTGCTGCGCGGCGCGTTCGAGCGCGCCGTGCTCTCAGAGGACTGGGAGGGGACGGCGCTGCTGATGCTGGCCCGAGTGGAACTGAGGCGGCGTGTTTTCGACCTCCACAGCCTAGCCACAGGTTCACCAGGCGAATCCGCAGCTTTCGCAGCCAAGGTCTTGGACCATGCGGACCCGGCCCACGCTGCGTTGCTGCGTCTCGTTCAGGCGTGGGCGCTGGTCTTGCACTCTCGCCCGCAACTCGAACAAGAAGCAGTCCGCGAGCAGGTCTCGTCCACACGTCTGGTCATGCTGAGTGGACTGGAAGCTGATGTTGCCAGCGCGCTCCTCGCGAGAGTGTTTGCTCCTGACGATCAGCGATTGGCTGGCATTGCCAGACGACTGCTTGATGAAGAGGCTCGCCTCGAATTGGTGCGGAACTTGGGCGCATTAAACACCGGCCCTGGTTTCGTCGGAGCACGTCGCATCTTGGCTACGTTGCCTCGAAGCGGTCGTAAGGCTGCGAACATGGTTTTCGATCATGCCGTGACGAGCCTTTCCGTTGCCCTGGCTGAGGCCGGTGACTGGGATCAGTCTCTCTTCTTGATCGAACCCCTTTTACCCCGACAGCAATCGTTAAACCTAGTGCGACTTGGAAGAGTCGCTTCAGCACAAAGCACGTTGCCCAGGCTGAACGATCTCAGGGCGAGAATGGATCGCCTGGTCAACGCCTGTGCCCCGAACATGCACGAGTTCAACGCCCGAGGCGGCTCCAAGGGATGGAAAGGGACTCCTGACGACCGCAGCATCTGCCTTAGCAGCAAACTCCAGTTGGAGGCTTGGAGCGCTGTTGTTGAAGCGCCCGGCAACGTTACCGGCACATGGCGGAGCATCACGGACAAAGCAAACGAATTGGCCAGGAACGGCGAATTGGACCTTCGACCACGATTCCACGCCCTCCATGGTATTGCGCAAGCCATTCTGGCGGCAGCCCAGATCCCGCGCTTGGCCTTCCTCGGCAAGCGGCCAATGCATGGCCGCAACGCATTCCTATTGAGCGCCTTGTGGAACGCTTGGAACGCGTGGCAGGACATGGACAAGGATGTGAATGACACTGACAAGGCCGTGGCTCACAATTTGGCCGCACTCGTCTACTTGGCAGAGGACATCCAGCGTCAGCATCCGCAGGCCGCATCTGAACTGCCAGGGACCATCGTCAGGTGGCGAGACCTGCTGCGAGAGCGAGGGGACAACCTCTCTCCTGACGACCGTGAAGATCTGTGGATACGAATCGCCGCCGATAGCTGCGAGTCGTTGAAACTCGATACGGGACAAGCAATGTTGGCCATACGGAATCTGTCTGACAGGCAGCACTCGAGCCGCGCCATCGGCTGGCTGGTGCGTCGGCTCCAAAAGGAGGGCATGTGGCCACTGGTGCGCTCCATCGCCGATGGGAACGAACCCCTCAAAGCTTCAATCCTGTTGGCGGATGGACTCGCCACAATGGATGCCAGGCCTGAGAAAGCGTTGAGGCAAATACTACGAAGCTGTCTTCCCACATTGAGACCCGTTTCGGTCCAAGTCGCCATTCTGAAAGCGCACCTGGCCGCAACATTGGGAGCGACTGAGCGAAATTCTTGTCGCCTGTGGCTGGCAGAGGCGAAGAGGGTGCTGATGACGCATCCGAACGTTCGCTTTAGGTTGGAAGTCGCTGAGGCGGCACATGAGGCGGAAGATAACCAAACCCGGGATGACCTTCTCGCACAGGCGATGCAGACTGCAAGGGAGAGGCGGGAGGCTGCCAAGAGCGGCTTCCAGCAACGTCATGGCGAGATCGAGCACCTAAGCCAGTCGGATTATAATAAGGCGGTTGAGACGCTCTGCGCGCTGGCCCTCACCATCTTTCACGTGGGCCTGGCGGGGCGCTCTGAACTTCCTTCGCCTCGGTCTCTCCTGGAATCGGCGTGGGAAATCGCACGCAATCGCGTCCCTGGAATCTCCACCCGAACCGGCGCGCTCGCGGAGGTAGCCGAAACCGCCGCAAAGATCGGCCTGGCGGATCTGGCAAACCCGGTATTGAAGGGCATGAGGGATTTCGTGGGCGGTCTCGACGAGAAGCGCATGAAGTTCGAGCGCCAGACCTGCCTTGGCGAACTCGTGTTGGGCTATCTAAAAGCAGGATGGGCTCTGGATGCATTAGCCCTGAAATCCAAATTGTATGAAACCGCCACCGGGACTTCAAAGCGGCCCATCCAAGACCCTACTGCGCTCCATGCCCTAGTCAGGTTACTGGTTCACGAAAACAATCTGAGAGGCACCTGGCCCCTACTCCGCCAAATCAAGAACAAGAACCCTGCTAGAGGGGCCAAAGCCGCTCGCGATGTAGCGATCCAACTCGCTCATCGGGGCCGCTGGCAGCATGTGCTAAGTGTGGCCGGTCTTATTGACCGCAGCGAGTTCAAACAACAGTACCTCCACCGCGTAGTCCGGGAGGTGGCGGCTTCGAAGAACATCAAGCCGCACGAGCGCCGTTTGGCTTTCGTGGAATTGCTCTGGAATTGCTGCGAAGGTATTGATGCCGTGTGCCCAGCGCTGGCACACCTCGTTGAGTGCCTGCCCGAAACCGCTTCGCCCATCGCCAAAGCGCTGATTTGGTGGGAATCATTGGGCGCCGCGAAACCGCCTGAACCGCCCAATATGGTGCCTTCGCAACCATAGGCCCGGTCACTCGTCTCGTTAGCGGTGCCGACGGAGCCTATGCGTTTCGGCATTCGCGCCGCATCCTTGCTTCGCCTTCACTGCGGCCGGAGCAGCCCTGTCTGGCCCATCCTCCGCTCCAGCCCGACGTAATGACCTCAGTGCGGCCCGCTGCCTTCCAGCAAGCAGGCCCCCTTTTTCTGGCTGCCCGCACATCCGCCGGCCACAAAATGAGCCGCAATTCTCAAAACGGCGAAGGTGTCCTGGACACTCGGTGCCGACACGGGGCGGTTTCATCGCAGCCAAAGAGGATAGCGGATGGAGGCTGGAGGATGGAAAGACTGGATTCCTGCACGCGTAGAGGAAATCTCGCCAGGAATGTGGGCACGTAAGAGGTCATGACCAGGCGGGTTTTCTCTTGATGCGGTAAGGGACGGCATCTTCTTTGACGTGGAAGCCGATTTCGGGCTTGGGCCGCGCGGGCGACGGCTCAAGCAGCGGGGGAAGTTTCTGGTAAATGTGGCGGATCGCGCCGTCCTGCAGGAGGGGGGTTTTATCAATTTTGGCCAGGCGTTTGAGGATGGCGGCGTTCGCGGCGAGGTTTTCGCGCATTTTGACGAAGGCGCGGATGACATAGACGCAGCAAAAAAGAGAGGAAACCGATGTCCCTTTTTGGCGGTTCAGGGAATATATGGGTGAAGAACTGATATGCTCTCGACTGACATAGACGACTGGTCGCTGCTACAGCAATACGTCGAGCGTCGTTCTGAGGCGGCTTTCGAAACCTTGGTGCGGCGGCATCTGGACATGGTGTATTCCGCGGCCTGGCGACAAGCCAGCGATGCCAGCCTGGCAGAAGAAGTGACGCAGGCGGTGTTCGTGCTGCTGGCGCGGAAGGCTCCCCACTTGCGCCGCGGGGTCCTGATCGCGGGCTGGCTGCATCGGACGGCTTGTTTGACGGCGCGCCGGGCGCTGCGCGACCAAACCCGCCGGCGCATCAAAGAAAGGGAGGCTGCTGAAATGAGATTAACCGATTCCAACGACGAGGTCTGGACGCGTCTTAAGCCCCATCTGGACGCGGCGCTGGCGGACCTGGGCGAGGCGGATCGAACGGTGATCGTGCTCCGCTTCCTTGAGCAACGGACCTTTCGGGACGTGGCGGTGGCCCTGAGCATTAGCGAGGATGCGGCGAAGAAGCGCGTGACCCGCGCGCTGGAAAAACTCCGCCTCGTCTTCACCCGGCAGGGCGTGACGCTCGGCCTGAGCGCGATTGCGGCGGCGTTGAGCGCCAGAGCGCTTGAGGCTGCGCCGGCGGGTTTGCTCAGATCATCCGTCGAGGCCGGCTTGTCGGGCGGAATGGCAGCGGGACCGGGAGTGGGAGCGCTGGTGGCAGGCGTGGTTCGGGAGGTTCTGATTGCGCGGCTCAAATGGGGCGCCGCCGTGGCAGGAGCGGGATTCTTGCTGGCGGTGATCGTAGCGTTTCATTGGCTGACACCGAAATCGGGCGGCTCCGAGGAGGCAAAGCTCGCTGTCATTGGAGACGGCGGCGGCGCTGTTGCGAGCATACCGTTCCGTCCGCGCCTGCAACAACCCGCGCTTTCTGCCGGCCCTACAGATAGTCGAGCCATGACCTTGCACGTAATCGCCGATGAAAGCGACCGGCCGTTGGCGGATCTAGTGGTCCACGTGCAATTCATCATCATGCCGAAAGCAGTTCTCGCCACCTTTGTAACTGATGCCGGGGGCGCCGCACGAATCATGCTGCCGACCGATCCCGTTGATGGGATGAGCTGTTGGGTGTCCGCGCCCGGTCGGGTTCCCATGACCATTTACTGGAACACTAAAACGAGCGCGGCTTCGCCTGGGCCGGAGCACACGTTGCGCCTGCCGCAGGGGCAGTTGGTCGCGGGGACAGTGGTTGATGAAACGGGCCAGCCGGTGGCCGGAGCCACGGTCCACTTCCAGAGCGAAGGGATGGGATGGGACAGCCGCGAGTTTGCGGATTATGAGAGCCAGATGGCCTTGCCGCAGTCCGATCGTCTGCCGCCGCCGGTGACAGATGCCAACGGGCGATGGTCCGCCGACTTCATTTCGCCCCGCGCTAAGAGCCTCTTTGGTTACCTGGAACACCCTGAGTTCGCGACGACGCAGTTTGGCCACATTCAACCGCCGGACCCGATCGAGCCATCCACCCACATGGTGTTGGTTTTGGAGCGAGGCGCCGCCGTGGCTGGAGTTGTGCGAGATACAGCCGGCACGCCCATCCAGGAGGCATCTGTGAACCTCCACGACCAACTCGGACGTCCCCCACGCTGGATGAAGACGGATGCCTCAGGCCGCTTCGAGTTTCCGCGAGTTGGGGGAGGAGAAGTCTTCCTTGACGTGGGTGCGAGGGGATTTGAACCCAGCGGGGAGTTGGGGGTGCAAGGCGGACAGGCAACCAACCTTGACATAGTGTTAAAGGCCGTCGCTGTAGCCGGAAACTCGGTCATTCGCGGCAAGGTGGTCAACGAGGACGGTAAGCCGATTGTCGGGGCTGGGGTGCACCTGGCGCCTGGACAACAGGGCCTGGAGGAAATTCACTGGGGCGCGCACACTGACCCCGGAGGCCGGTTCGCGTGGACCTCCGCGCCGGATCACCCTGTCAAACTGGTGATTGGCGGCTCGATCTGGGATTGGGAGGAGCAGCAGGTGGAGTTGGCCCCGGATGGAACGGAAGCGGTGATCACGTTGAAAGCGAAAGCAAAGGTCCTGTTGCACGGAACGGTGTCGGATAAGTCAACTGGGAACCTCTTGCCGGAATTCAAAGTGCTCTGGGCGCCGGGAATCAAGAATGGCTATGCGGTGAACACGTCGATGCTGACCGAAGGCCGGGACGGCAAGTTTGCGGCGAGCTTGCTGCCTGAGAACGTGAACAATTATAGCCCGCCAGGCACCAGTACGCGGCTCGATTTCCAAGCCCCCGGCTACGTGAACAAGGTGGTGCTGCTCGCCGCCGGCACCAATGACATTGATCTCGCCATCGAACTGGAACCAGCGACGGATATCGCGGGCACGGTGCTTCGGCCGGATGGTAACCCCGCAGCAGGCGCCAAGGTGTTTTTCCGGGGCGAACATTTCCGTTTTCGGGTGGGGGAGGATTGCTTCGTCTCGATGCCGGCGCAGGGATATCCCTTCGCGGTAGAGACCCGCGCGGGAGTGGATGGCGCGTTCCGCATTCCGAAGATTGATGGGATCGAGCGGCTGGAAGTAGTGCATCCAGAAGGCTGGGCCAGCGTTCCCCTTGACGGTGTTTCCGCGGCGGTCATCCGCTTGCAGGCTTGGGGGCGGATCAACGGCGTAGTTCGGTCGGGCCAAGGCGTTCTGCCGGGGGTTGAAGTCCGGGCGACTGAAGCCCGGAATACGCCGGAACAGATGTCGTTTGAGTTTACGGCGAAGACCGACGCGGAAGGGCGGTTCGCGTTTTCCCAATTGCCGGGGGGTCACGCACTGGTATTCGTGCCTCCGCCGCAGGACGGCCCGGGGACAAACAGTGTGGCGCAGGACATCCAAGTGGAGCCCCACCAGCCGGCCAGCCTCACTCTTTCAGTGCCGGTGCAATGAACCACGGACGGGCAGCAGTGTCCCGCATGAGTCCGATTCAGCACTACGGAGGCGATAGGGAGGTGACAGCGTAGGGAAAGCCAAGTGCAAGCCACCGGCTAGCCAAGAGACTGGGAAGCACTCTCTTGTGTTCCTCTTGTGTTGCTCTTGTGTTCCTCTTGTGTTGCTCTTGTGCTCCTCTTGTTTTCCTCGGGTTCTTGCCTTGGGCTTCCCATGCAGTCCCATGGCGGCCTCAGCGGTCCCACGATGTCTGCACCGAACCCGCACCCTATTTTGACACCATTGGTTAGTCGGTTATTCAATTGGGATCGCATTTTCTCACAACACCAAGCACTTTAATGCCCGTGGCAACTTCAACATTACCAATGCGCTCGATTCGACCAAACCGAAATGGTTCTGCCTGCTCCAACCACCCTGACAGGCCGTTGGACTTGCGGCTTACTAGAGTCCTCCTTGCTCTGCTCGCTGCCGCAAACTTCTGCTCACCGGCGGGGGCGGCAGACCGGTCGCAGGCCCGGTCAATGGTCATTACGCGTCAAGGTATCGTCGCGACGGAGCATCCACTGGCGTCGCAGATCGGGGCGACGATGTTGGCCCGGGGCGGCAACGCGGTGGACGCGGCGGTGGCGGCGAACGCGGCGATGGGAGTGGTCGCGCCCATGGCCAACGGGATGGGCGGCGACTTGTTCGTAATGGTGTACGAGGCGAGGACGGGCAGGCTGTATGGCTTGAACGCGAGCGGTTGGTCGCCGGCCGGGCTGACGCCGGAGTTCCTGAGGCGCAAGGGGATTTCGGCCATGCCCCAGAGCGGCATTCACTCGGTCACGGTGCCGGGTGTGGTGGATGGCTGGGATAAACTGCTGAAGCGGTTCGGTCGGAAGCGGCTGCCAGAGGTGCTGGCCCCGGCGATTCGCTGCGCGGAAGAGGGGTTCCCGGTGAGTGAGATCTTTGCGAGCTATTGGGCTGACAGCGCCGCCAAGCTGCGCCGGGACACGAACGCCGCGGCCACGTTTTTGCCGATGGGCCGCGAGCCCCGCCCCGGGGAGATCTTCCGCAACCCGGACGTGGCCTGGTCGTTGAAGCAGGTCGCCGCGCATGGCCGGAAGGCCTTTTACGAGGGCCCGATTGCGAAGCGGATTCTGGCCCGGTCGAAGGAGCTGGGCGGCGCGCTCACGGCTGAGGACCTGGCAGGATTCTCCTGCGAATGGGTGGAGCCGATCTCCACGAGCTACCATGGCTGGACGGTTTATGAGCTGCCGCCAAACGGGCAAGGCATTGCCGCGCTGATGATGCTCAACCTGATGGAGAATTTCCCGCTGGCGGAGTTCGGTCCGGGCTCGGCGAACGCGCTGCACGTGATGATCGAGGCCAAGAAGCTGGCTTATGCTGACATGCTCCGTTACGTGTGCGATCCGAAGTATGCGCAGGTGCCCGTGGCCGGCCTGCTGGCGAAGGACTACGCGCGCGAGCGGGCTAAGCTCATTGACATGGCAAGGGCGAATGGCCGGGTGGAAGCAGGCAGGCCGCCAGGGATGGGGACGGACACGACCTATTTGTGCGTGGTGGACGAGGAGGGGAACATGGTCTCTTACATCCAGAGCAACTACAGTTCATTCGGCTCGGGCGTCGTTGCGGGCGGCACGGGTTTCGCTCTGCAGAATCGCGGCGGGCTGTTCAGCCTGGAAGCCGGCAGCCCGAATGTGCTGGCCGGGCACAAGCGGCCGCTCCATACGATCATTCCCGCTTTCGCAAGCAAGGGCGAGGTGCGGATTGCGTTTGGAATCATGGGCGGTTGGAATCAGTCGCAAGCGCACGCGCAGTTTATCTCCGACGTGGTGGACCATAAGATGAACATCCAGGCGGCGCTCGAAGCGCCACGGTTCACCAAGCAGACGTTCGCGGGCTGCGATGTGGAGCTGGAGTCGCGCGTGCCGGAGGCGGTCCGCGCCGAGCTGGAGGCCAGGGGGCATCAGATCGAGCTGCGCGGAGAGTTCGCGAGTTCAGTTGGCGGCGGGCAGGCGGTGCTGCGGGATTTTGCGGCGGGCGTCAACTACGGCGCGTCCGACCCGCGCAAAGACGGCGCGGCGATTCCGCAACCGCTAAAGGCACGGTGAACTGCCTTATCAGGGATGTCCTCGCGACTCACCCGGCGGATGATCCGATTCTCTCCGCCTGCAAGCACCAGCGGAATCACTCATGCCCGACGACCGGGTGCGGCACGTAGGGCTGCTCCAGCGACACCATCTCCTCAGCCGTCAGTTTGATGCTCAGTGCCCCGACGGCGTCCTCAATGTGCTGCGGTTTGGAAGCGCCGACGATCGGCGCGGTGACTCCGGGTTTGTGGAGCAGCCAGGCCAGAGCGATCCGTGCTGGGGGCACGCCGTGAGCCGCAGCCAGAGCTTGCACGCGGGCGATGACCTTGTCATCGGACTCGGTCGTCCCGGCATAGAGGCTTGTGGCAAAGTCGTCCGTCTTGGACCGAACGGTGCCGACCTGACGGCTGCGGGCCAACAGCCCCCGAGCCAGCGGACTCCAGGGGATCAGGCCGATGCCCTCCGCGCG
>Ga0187880_1001811_pt1 | contig 16836 bp, 12 predicted proteins | sample June2016WEW_19_4_FD_132998 | JGI IMG/M metagenome (GOLD analysis project Ga0187880, IMG submission 132998) | Peatland microbial communities from SPRUCE experiment site at the Marcell Experimental Forest, Minnesota, USA - June2016WEW_19_40 | ecosystem: Environmental > Terrestrial > Soil >...
AAAACGGACCCCTCTCCCCGGCCCTCTCCCCTTCGGAAGGGGAGAGGGAGAGACACCGCCTAGTCGCTGGCGAAGCGAGGGCCATGGAGAGGGTGGCCTTTAGGGGAGGCGAGTTGTCATCGGCCTGCCCACCCCTGACCACCCGCGATTTCCCGGCGGACCTGTTGGACCCGCTTGACGACGCTCTCAAGCAGGCCGAAACCTGGCTCGCCCGGAATCTGGCTGCGGATTTCCGCGAGAGCCTCCTCGAACTCTATTTCCGCCTGCACTCGTTCAGGCGCACAGCCGAGCTATACGACGAACGGTACGTCACGATCATCGAGTCGGACCGGTCTGTCCGGGTCCGACTGTTTTGCCTGGACCCTTCTTTCCTTCTGCGGCAGGCGCTGGCGCGGGGCAAAGCCGCTGTCTTCTTCTCCGCGACGCTGACGCCGATTGACTATTACCGCGCGCTGCTGGGAGGCGGTCCCGAGGACCCTTTGTTGCAATTGCCGTCGCCCTTCCCGCCCGAGCACCTCGCCGTGCTGGTGCAGGACCGCATCCGCACCCATCTCAAGGCCCGCGCCGGCAGTCTGCCCGACGTGGTGCAGGCCATCGCCTCGCTGGTGGAAGGACGCGCCGGCAATTACCTGGTCTATCTCCCCTCATACCAGTACCTGACGGCCGTGCAGGAACAGTTCCATGCGCTCCACCCGGTGGTGCCAATCCTCGTCCAGCGTCCTGGCATGAGCGAGCCGGACCGCGAAGCCTTCCTGGCGGCGTTCGCCGTGGAGCACGGTGAGACTCTGGTTGGATTTGCGGTGATGGGCGGGGTGTTCGGCGAAGGGATCGACCTGGTCGGGGATCGGCTGATCGGCGCGGTCATTGTGGGCGTCGGCCTGCCCCAGCTCTGCGTAGAACGCGACCTGATCCGCGACTACTTCCAGGAACAGACCGGGGCCGGGTTCGACTACGCCTACACCTTTCCGGGCATGAACCGCGCCTTGCAGGCCATCGGCCGCGTCATCCGCTCCGAGACGGACCGGGGAGTGGTGCTGCTCATCGACGCGCGGTTCGCCGAGCCGCGCTACCGGCGTTTGTTCCCTGGCTGGTGGCACCCCGTCCGCGCCAGAAGCACGCCTGAGATCCGCAGCACGCTTGCCGAGTTTTGGCAGCGTCCGACACAGGGGTAACAATCCACACCAGGAGGGAGGAAATCAACGCAAAGACGCAAAGGCGCAAAGGCGCAAAGCGGCAAATCCGCAACCGAACTATGCGAAGCGTTTGAAGTGCGACCAGCTTGCCGGGGCTGCCGCAAGGCGTGGGGCGGTTCGAAAGCGGGAGCAAGCTCCACGCACTCCAAACGCTTCGCGCCACAGTTCATCCACATGCACTTTCGCAGCTTGCAGGAATCCTGAAGCTTCACCGCGCAGAGTCATTCACCAATCAAAAGTCACCATGCACTTACTTTGCGCCTTTGCACCTTTGCGTCTTGGCGTTGAATGGGCGTCGCAGGTTACGTCTTCGCTGCCAGGAGAGTAAGCCGCGGCCACCACCAGACGATCTTGCCGCGCTCGTTTCGGATCCGAAGCGCCGCCCGCACATGCGGGTGCGCGCCGCCGACTGCCCCCATAACCTGCTCGCGGTTCGAGGGCGGAGTCGCAGCCGTCTCGAAATACCATTGCAAGTCCGGCTGTTTGTAGGGCTGCAATTCGGACCGCTCAACCTTCAGGCCGGCTCCGAGAACCAGCGCTTCCCAGGCCTTCGGCGAGAGGAAGCGGACATGGCTTGGGTCGCGCAACTTCTCAACGTGATGCAGCCATTCCGCTGTCCGCGGGTCGTTGTCGGGCACGCTGCCATCAATGAGAAGGAAATGTCCGCCCGGCTTGAGCACGCGCGCCACCTCGCGGATGAACTGTTCCGGCGAACTGAAGTGATGCGGCCCCACGCGCGCCGTGACCAAATCATACGAGCCGGCCGCAAAGGGCATCTTCTCGGCCGGGAACAGCCGCGTTTCGATGGTCAGTCCCGCTTCGGCACATAACGTGGCTGCATTCTTCAGCATCCGTGGCGCGATGTCACCGGCCATGACCTTCCAGCCGTGACGGGCCAGCCAGAGGGCGGCATGCCCTCCGCCGGTCCCCACATCCAGCGCTACCCCGCCAACCGGCGCGGTAATGCCTTTCATTCCCATCTCGACGTCTTCGGTGTTCGCCAGGATGTGCGACTTACCGTAACGGTCGCTCTGGCGTTCAAACTGCCTGGCCGATGCGGCCTGTTTGGAATCCAAAATGGGTTCGCTCACATCCAATGATTTACATTCAGCGGAGCAACTACTCAAGCTTCTCTTGAGGAGGTCGTGTCTGAGCCCAGACCTGCATCAGACTCCGGTTCCAAAGCGATGCTGAACGGGGCGGGGAAAGCTTGTCCGCGCAACCTCAAGGCCACAATTCCGTGGACAAGCCGTCCCCGCCCCCTGAAAGCGGAGCTTGATGCAGCGCCGCGGTTGACCCGCCGGTTGGCCGCGCATAATCTTGCGCCATGACCGCGCGGCTTGCCCGTATCCACCAGGAGGCTCTGCATCCAGCCCGGCTCGCTGACAGGGCGATCAGGAATCCTCGTCTGTTCGCGGAAATCGCCGAGGGCCTAAAGGCAGACAGGCCGCGCGTCAAGTATGGCTGCGCCAAAGCCCTCCGCCTGATCAGCCAGCAACGCCCGGACTTGCTCTATCCCCATTTCGATTTCTTCGTCCGGCTGCTGGACCACGAGAACAAGATCCTGCAGTGGGACGGCGCTTACGTGCTGTCGCACCTGGCACGCGTGGACGAAGACGACAAATTTGCTGCCATCGTTGACAGGTATTTCTCCCCCATCGTCGGCCCGGTTATGATCACCGCCGCCAATGTTATCCAGGGTGGCGCTCGGATTGCCCAGGCCAAACCGCACCTGGCCGACCGGATAGCTGCCGAGGTGCTGAAGGTCGCTAAGGCTGGCTATCGAACTCCCGAGTGCCGGAACGTGGCCATCGGCCATGCCATCCTCGCGCTGGGCGACTTCCTGCCCCTGCTCCGTCATCCGGCGCGGGTAGTCCAGTTCGTCCGCCGGCAGACCAGGAACTCGCGGCCCGCCACCCGCAAGAAGGCGGAACATTTCCTCAAGTCGCGCCTTGGCGCCCTGGCGCCTTTGCGTTGATGCGCCGCGTTACCCGCTTGACCGGATGCCGATGCCGCGCAACCATCTGACTGCTATGGAAATCAAACTCGCCGCGATCCAGATCGAGAAGCCTGAGCCCATTAACTTCATCCTCGGCCAGACGCATTTCATCAAGTCAGTGGAGGACATCCACGAAGCCCTGGTTGGCGCGGTGCCCGGCATCAAGTTCGGCCTGGCCTTCTGCGAGGCGTCCGGCAAATGCCTCGTGCGGTGGACTGGCACCGACCCGGCCATGATTGAGTTGGCGAGAAAGAATGCCCTGGCCATCGGCGCCGGGCACAGCTTCATCCTGTTCCTCGGCGAGGGGTTCTACCCCGTCAACGTGCTCAACGCCGTCAAGATGGTGCCCGAGGTCTGCCGGGTCTTCTGCGCCACCGCTAACTCAACTCAAGTGCTCGTCGCGGAGACGACCCAGGGCCGCGGCATCGTCGGCGTCGTGGACGGACTCCCGCCCAAGGGCGTGGAGGGCGCCGCGGACATCGAATGGCGCAGGAAGTTCCTCCGCCAGATCGGCTACAAGCTGTAACCGGAGGGTTGCGGCTCCGTTCCCGCTCACTGGTCCAAACACTCGCGCACGGCTTTGGCGACGTCGGCGCGGGTATAGGGCTTCTGTAAGAATACCGCCCTGCTCCGGCGAAAGAAGTCAGTGTTCATCTCCTCCACGTTATAGCCGCTGGTGAAGATGATCCTGAGCTGGGGGTGGTTCGCCACGAGTTTTGCCGCCAGTTCCCGGCCGGACATTCCCCCAGGCATGACAACGTCCGTAAGCACCAAGTCAATGCGGCCGGGATTGCGTTCCCAGACTTGCAAGGCTTCCGCGCCGGAGCCCGCTTCCACCACTTGATAGCCGCAATCCTGCAAGATCAGACGCGCCATGTCGCGCAGCACCTGTTCGTCTTCCACCACCAGGATAGTTTCATGACCACCCCGCACTGGAGTCGCGAGGGGGGACTCGGGCGGCAGCGCTCTTACGGGCTCGCTAGTGGCGGGAAAGAATACGTTGAACGTGCTGCCTTTGCCGACTTCGCTGCTGACTTCAATCCAGCCCTCGTGCTGTTTGACAATGCCATAGACCGTCGCAAGGCCCAGGCCAGTGCCTTTGCCGATTTCCTTGGTGGTGAAGAATGGCTCGAAGATGCGTGCCCTGGTGGCGGAGTCCATGCCGCAGCCGGTGTCGCTGACGCGCAGGCAAACAAACGCGCCCAGGCGCGCCTCGGGATGGGTTTGCACGTAGGCGTCGTCTAGCTCGACCGGGTCGGTGCTGATCGTCAGCGTGCCGCCTTTAGGCATGGCATCGCGGGCGTTGACGCCAAGGTTCATGATGACCTGCTCGACCATGCCGGTATCCGCCTGCACGAGGGGGAGTTCCGGCGGCGGGTTGAATTCGAGCGTGACGGTTTCGCCGAGCAGCCGCTTGAGCATTTTTGACAAGTCGCTGACCACCTTGCGCAAGTCGAGTGGCTTGGGCTTCATCACGTTCTTGCGGCTGAACATGAGCAACTGACGGGTCAAACCGGCGGCGCGTTCGGCGGCGAAGAAGATCGCCTGCGCGCAGTCGAGCAGCCCGGGCGGGAGGTTGGGTCGGGCCAGCATCATCCCGGAGTGCCCCTGGATCACCGTGAGCATGTTGTTGAAATCGTGAGCGACGCCGGCGGCTAGTTGGCCGATTGACTCCATCTTCTGCGACTGGCGCAACTGGGCTTCCAGGTTCAACCGGTCGGTGATGTCTTCGACGTAGCAATGGACGACCTGGCTGGCCGCCACCGGATGAAACGAACAGGAAAGGGTGCGCCCCTCGAATACAGTTTGCAGCTTCGGCGGGCTTTGGCCTGCCTCCAGGCAGTTGTGGACGATTTCCTGCACGTTGGGCGGCAGGATCGCCCGCGGAGTTTCCTGGCCAACCAAGCGGCCAAGCTTGAGGGCGGCATCGTTGCAATAGGCGATGGTGCCGTCGGCAGCCAGTTCCATAGCCGGTTCGGGATTCAACCGGACGAAAGCGGCCAGCCTCTGCAATTCAGTTTCAGCATGAATCCGCTCCACCGCCATCGCCAGCACCGTCGCAAGAGAGAACAGGAAATGGATCTCGTCCTCCGTGAACCTGCGCTGGTGGGCTGTGTGCGCCCCCAAAGTGCCGAAGGCCTGCCCATGTCCGGCAATCGCGACGTTGATCCCACTCACGACGCCGTGGTCGGTCAACAGTGATGAACCGTGGAAGCGACTCTCTTCGGGCAAGTGCTCGAATACCACCGCCTCCCCGGCTGCGAGCGCGAAGCCGGACTCAGTCTGAGGGTCCGACGGAATGACCACCCTCCCGACGTAACCGTTCTTCCAACCGACCCCCGCGCGCAGCAGCAGGAATCTGCCCCCCGGCTGCAGTTCCAAGACATGGCAGTACTCGACCTCAAGCGTCTGCGCCACGAGCATGACGGCCTGATTCAGCAGCGCGGAGACGTCATTGCTCACCATGGCGAACTGGCCCAGGGCGGCCACGACGGTTTGTTGAAAGGAACGGTTGAGGAGGGTCTTTTCCGCCCGCTCACGTTCTTTGACGCGTTCCTCCAGTGTGGCCACCATCGCATCGAACGCGCGGGCCAACTCGCCTAGCTCGCCCCGTTCTTGCGACAACCCGGTGCGGCTCTTCAAATCCCCGGCGCCCAACTGCTGGACCGCTCGGGACAGGATGCGGACCTGGCGGAGGATGAAGCGCTCGCCGCCGAACCACGCGGCGCCCAAAGCCACCAACCCCACCGCAAACCCCGTCCAAGGAAGGTCGGACCCGTAGTGGGCGGCGTAGTATTTGTCCGCGAAGTACATCACCACCCACGCCGGCACGACGGCCAGGAAGACCGTTCCCACCAACCGATACCGCAAGCTGGAGAAACTGGTCATAGGGTCTTTACGTGTTTGCTGTGAGGAGACATTAGCGGACTGGTGCGCCCGAGGCAACGGGATTTCTGAGAACGAAACGCGCAGGGGAGCGGCTTCCAAGCCTACGGTGAAGGATCGACGACGATGCTGGGACGCCCCGACAACACTGCTGTGGAGCACTGAATGGCTCTGAGAATTAGCTCGTTGCGAAAGTTCCTCATTGTTTGGCTTGCAAAAACCGCCGGCATCCCTAGATTTAGCGGCTCATTTGAATATATGAACTTACTTGGTCCGCACGCTTTACTGGCGCTGTCGCAGCCGCCGTCTCCCCCCGGGACGCAGCCTGACCCTCGAGGACAGATGCTCAGCACGGTGGGGATGCTCGTCCTCATGGGGGCCATGTTCTATTTCGCCCTCATCCGCCCCCAACAGAAGAAGGCCAAGGAACACGCTGCCCTCCTGAAGGCCGTGCGCGCGGGTGATAAGATCGTCACCAGCAGCGGCATTGTGGCTGTGGTAGTGACCGTGAAAGAGAAAACCCTGACTATCCGCTCAGCGGACGCCAAGTTCGAGATCACTAAGTCCGCCATTGCGGAAATCACCGAGCGTAGCGGCGAACCCAGCGAATCCTGATCTGCTCCCATGAACCGAAACAACTTCTGGAGATTCATCCTTGTCGTCGTTGTCATCCTCTGGTCGCTCTACGAACTCTATCCGCCCGAGGGGCGGGACTTGGTGCTGTTTTTCCGCGAGAAGGCGGTGAACCGCGACCGGGCCTTTACCGCCTTTTTCCAGAAGGCCCAGGCGCTGCAAAAGGCCATGCCGGAGAAGCCTTATGACAACCTGGCAGAGGCTATTGGCACCAACGACATTACGCACTATTTCCCCTCCTTCGGAGCCAAGGATCAGTTGCACCCCACGACTTTTATCCTGAACCGCTTGCAGCGCGAAGCCGCCGGCCGCATCCACCTGGGCCTCGACCTGCAAGGCGGCACGTCCTTCCTCGTAAGCATGGACACCAACCAGTTGGCCAATGCCTCCGATGCCGACACCGCCATCTCTCATGCGGTCGAAGTCATCCGCAAACGCGTAGATAAACTCGGCGTCGCCGAGCCGGTCATCCAGCCGCAGGGGAAGAACAGTATTCTGGTCCAATTGCCCGGTTTATCCGCCGCCGCCCAGGAGAGCGCCAAGGTTTCCATTCTGAAAGCGGCATTCCTGGAATTCCGCCTGGTAAGCCCAACCAGCGATCAGGATATCAAAGATGGAATCGTTCAACCCGGCTACGAAATCCTCAAGCGCAAGGAGAGGATGCGCAACGGCCGGGAACGCGTGGAGGAAGTCGAGGTCAGGAAGAAGGCTGAAATGACCGGCAGCGGCATCAAGAGCGCCATGGTGGTGCGCGGCAACCTGGGCGAGCCGGAAATCCACTTCACTCTGGATTCCGAGGGCGCCGAGCGATTTGCCCAAATCACCCGTGAGAATGTCCACCAGCGCCTGGCCATTATCCTGGATAAAGAACTGTATTCGGCGCCGGTCATCCAAACGCCCATCGAAACGGGCAGCGGCCAGATTACCGGCCAGTTCGACAACAAGGAGGCCTTCGAGTTGGCCAACGTCCTGGAGAATCCACTCCGCGCGCCACTGAAGATTGAGGAGTCTCGGGAAGTCAACCCAACCCTCGGTCGAGATTCCATCCGCAGCGGCATCAGGGCCGCCATTTACGGCACGCTCGCCGTCTCGGCCTTCATGCTCGTTTATTACCTCATCGCCGGCATGGTGGCCAACGTGGCGCTCATCGCCAACATCATCATCCTGCTGGGCGTCATGTGCTCGGTGGGCACGACCCTGACCCTGCCCGGCATCGCCGGCATCGTCCTGACCGTCGGTATGGCCGTGGACGCCAACGTCCTTATCTACGAACGCATCCGTGAGGAGACGGCCAAAGGCAAGTCGCTGCGCGGGGCTATTGCCGCCGGTTACGCCCGGGCCTTCACCGTCATTTTCGACTCGCACGTCACGACGCTCATCTCCTCGATCATCCTGATGTACATGGGCACGGGTTCCATCAAGGGCTTCGGCGTCGCCCTCACCATTGGCGTGGCCGCCAGTTTGTTCACCGCGCTGGTCGTTACTCGCCTGATCTTTGACTTTCTGGTGGACCGCGGCTGGCTCAAGTCGCTACCGATGTTTCATCTTATCCGGGCCACCAAGCTCGACTTTATGAAGTTGGCCAAGCCCGCCTTCGTGACGTCCTGGCTCCTGATCGCCATTGGCCTGGCTTACGGCTGGCATCGCGGCAAGTCCGCCTTTGGCGTGGATTTCCTCGGCGGCGATACCACGATCTTCGCGTTCACTAAGAAAGCGGACGAGGCCACCGTGCGCTCGGCTCTGACCAAGGCCGGTATCAAAGACCCCCTCATCCAATATCAAAAGGACTTGCTCACCCGGACCGAGACGCTGCGTGTGGACTCGGCTACCGACACGGGTAATACCGTGGTTTCCGTCGTGACGAACCTGCCCGCCGCGGGCTTCACAAAACAGCTCCAGGATCACATCGGCGCCACAGTGGGTCAGGAGATCCAGAAGTCAGCCGTCATAGCCGGGTTGCTTTCGTTGTTTGGCATCTTGATCTATGTGGCGATTCGGTATGAGTTCTCGTTTGCCGTGGGCGCAGTGCTGGCCATCGTGCATGACGTGCCGATGACGATTGGCTGGTACTTCCTCTCCGGCCGCGAGTTCAACGCTACGACCGTCGCCGCCATCCTGACGATTATCGGTTTTTCCACCAACGACACCATCGTTATCTTTGACCGTATCCGCGAGGACTTGAAGCTGGGCACCCGCGGAACGTTCCGCGAAGTGATAAACCAGGCGATCAACCAAACCCTGAGCCGCACCATCATCACCTCCGGCACTGTATTCCTGGCAACCCTGTCGCTTTATATCTTTGGCGGCGGCGCGATTAACGACTTTGCCTTCACCTTCCTCGTTGGCATCATTACAGGCACCTACTCCAGCATCTACATCGCCAGCACGCTGGTCCTGTGGTGGCATAAAGGTCAGCGACCGCACATTGGCGCCGGGCCACAGACGCCCGTGGCGGAAGGCGCAGCGGCTCCGGTGCGAAAGTAGCCGCTTCCCCGGTGACATGCTCGCCGTGGTTGAAATCACCTGCTGGCATTGGGTTGGTTTCATTGCCTGCGTCCTGATCTTCCTGGCGCTCGACCTGGGCGTCTTCCATCGTCACGCCCACGCCGTCAAGTTCAAGGAAGCGCTCGTCTGGAGCATCGTCTGGTTTTCCCTGGCGATGCTCTTTGCCCTCGCCCTCAAACCCCTGCGCGGGAAGCAGGAGGCGCTCCAATTTGTCACCGGCTACCTGATCGAGCTGTCGCTCTCGATGGACAACGTCTTCGTCATCGCCCTCATCTTCGCCTACTTCCGCATTCCCCGGGAACACCAGCATCGCGTCCTTTACTGGGGCATTCTCGGCGCGCTGATCATGCGCGGCCTGATGATCGGCCTCGGCATTGCCCTGGTCACCACGGTGGATTGGGTCCTCTACCTCTTCGGCGCCTTCCTGCTCTACAGTGGCATCCGGATGCTTTTCGTCCAGACGGAAGTGCATCCGGAGAACAATCGCGTGGTCCGGTGGGTGCGGAAGCTCTATCCCGTCACGCCGGAACTTTACGGGCAGCGGTTCACGGCGCGCTGGGACGGCCGGATAGCGCTCACCCCCCTGGCGTTGGTGCTCGTGATGGTTGAAACCACCGATCTGCTCTTCGCCGTCGATTCCATCCCGGCAGTCTTCGCGGTCACGCGCAAGCCCTTTATCGTGTTCACCTCGAACGTTTTTGCCATTCTCGGCCTGCGTTCGCTTTATTTCCTCCTGGCAGGCGCCATTGGCTATTTCCGCTACCTGAAATACGGCCTGCCCCTGGTGCTCGTCTTCATGGGTGTTGAGATGCTGCTCGACCCGCATGATCGACTGCCGCCGTTGTGGTTTCAGGTTGATGTTCCGACCTCTGTTTCCCTGCTCGTGGTCGCGGGCATCCTGCTGATTTCCGTCGTCCTTTCCGTCACCGCCGCACATCGCGAAGCCCGGCGTGGCCAGCGCCGAACGCAGCCCGGGAAATGAAATACCGCTGGTTACTCGCGCCGCCCCAGCCCAGCCTGGCCGCGCAGTTGGCCAGCACGCTGAAAATCCCGCCGCTGCTCGCCCAATGCCTGCTCAACCGCGGCCTAAACGAACCGGCCTCCATCGCCAGCTTCCTTCAGCCCCGGCTCAAGCAACTGGCCGACCCGTTCCTGCTGCCGAACATGGCCGCCGCCGTTGAGCGCCTGCTCCAGGCCCGCCATCGCAATGAGGCGCTCGTCATCTTCGGCGATTACGACGTGGACGGCGTCACATCCACCGCCCTGCTGCTCGAAGTGCTCCGCCCCCTTGGCTGGCAGGTCCATTACTACCTGCCGCATCGCATGGATGAAGGTTACGGCCTCAGCCCGGACGGCGTGGAGAATTGCCTGGCGAAATTCCCCGTCACCCTGCTCCTCGCCGTGGACTGCGGCTCGACTGCAGTTGCCGCCATCGCCTCGCTGCGGCAGCGCGGCGTGGACGTGATTGTCCTGGATCATCACCAGGTCTCCACTCCGGCGCCTGCCGCCACCGCGCTGGTCAACCCTCAACTCGGCGCCCTCCCTCCCACCTCTGGCATCCCGGAGCCGGCAACCGCCACCCAGCCCACCCCCGCATCTAACCCAATCAGCGCCGCTGACTCCCTTAACTCCTCCCCGCCCTTCACCGAACTGTGTTCCGCCGGCCTCGCCTTTAAGCTCGCACACGCGGTGCTCAAGCGCGCACGCGAAACCGGTCTCCCGGGCGCAGCAAACTTCGACCTGCGCCCCTTGCTCGACCTGGTCGCCCTCGGCACCATCGCCGACATCGTCCCGCTCACTGCCGAAAACCGCATCCTGGTAACCGCAGGTCTGGAGCGCCTCAACACCACTCGGCGGCCCGGCCTTGTTGCCCTGAAAAGAGTCGCTCAGTCCCCTGCCCTACTTGGTACCTACGAAGTCGGCTTTCAACTTGCGCCCCGTCTCAATGCCGCGGGCCGGCTCGAAACCGCCGAGGACGCCCTGCGTCTGCTGCTGGCCCCCGACCTGGCCGAAGCCTTCCCCATCGCCCAGAAGCTCGACGCCCATAACCGTGCGCGTCAGAAGATCGAGCGCGGCATCGCCGATGAGGTCATCTACGCCCTGCGCACCCGGTTCAACGCGCAGACTGACTTCGTCATCGTCGAGGGCCAATTGTCCTGGCACATCGGCGTTGTCGGCATTGTCGCCGCGCGCGTGCTTCAGCAATTCTACCGCCCCACCATTATCCTCGGGGGCGATGGCGAGCACTTCCGCGGGTCCGGCCGCAGCATTGCCGGTTTCGATCTGGCCGCCGCGCTGCGCCAATGCGATGACCTGCTGGTCCGCCACGGCGGCCACGCCATGGCAGCGGGAGTCACCCTGCAACCCGTCAAACTGGATGCCTTCCGGGCGCGCCTCAATGACCTCGCCCGCGGCGCCCTCAAGCCCGACGTCCTCCAGGCACCCCTGCGCCTCGACGCCGAAGTTACCTTGGAGGCAATGACCCTGGAATGCCTGGCCGCCCTTGACCGGTTGAGACCAACAGGCTTGGGCAACCCGCCCGTCCAGGTCTTTGCCCGCAACCTCACTCAGCAGCGCCCTTCGCAGCGCATGGGCGCCGAGAAGCAGCACGTCAAGATGTGGGTGACCGATGGCGCCACCACCCACGAGGCAGTCTGGTGGGGGACGGGCAACGAGGCGCAGCCCGCCGTCCGCTTCGATCTCGCCTTCGCGCCCCAAATCAACGAATACAACGGCCGCCGCACCGTGCAGTTAAAGGTCCTCGCTTGGCGGGCGGCTCAGTAACACTGATCGTCTCCCCTTGAAACCGCGCCCTCGAACCTGCAATCTCTTGCCGATTTATGATCTCCGCCATCATCGTCGCCGCCGGCAAGGGCACCCGAATGGGACCGAAGGTTGATAAGCTTTTCCTCGAACTCAATGGCTGCTCCATCATCGCGCACACCTGGCAACGATTCGACGAAGCCGGATGCATTGACGAAATCCTTATGGTCGTCCGCGATGGCATGCAAGCCGCCTTTATGTCGTTGGCGCAGAAATACAACTTCCAGAAGCCCTTTCGAGTGGTGGCTGGCGGCAAAGAGCGGCAGGACTCTGTCTGGAACGGGTTGGAAGCGCTATCGCCGGGCACCGGGCTTGTCGCCATTCAGGATGCGGCACGGCCCTGCACGAGCCCTGCCCTGATCGCGGCGACCGTGGCGGCGGCGCGGGAAATGGGGGCCGCCGTCGCTGCGCAGCCCGTCACCGACACCATCAAGGAATCGCGCGACGGCAAACTGATTGAGCGCACCTTGGACCGCTCGCGGCTGTGGGCCGTGCAAACCCCGCAGACCTTCCGCGTGGACATCATCCGCCGGGCGTTGATGGCGGTGCGGCAACAGGGTCTGCTGGTGACCGACGACACGGCGGCGTGCGAACTCATCGGCCAGCCGGTCCAACTAGTGCTCAGCACCGACCCGAACCCCAAGGTCACCCGCCCGGAGGATCTCCCCTCCGTCGAAGCGCTCCTCCGAAGCCTGGCGGCTCAGGCCTGAAGGGGAGGCTGGCCGTCGCCCGCGGGCGCGCCCTTGCAAACTCCCCCGCCACCCGCTATGGTCTGGCAGAACGATGGTTCGAGCATTATGAAACGACGTCTGCTTTACGGGGTGGTGATTACCGTCCTGAGCTTTAACGCGCTGATTGGCGCCCGCATCTATTTAAGCTCCGCTCAGGCCGCGGAGAAGGATTCCGCCTATCCCAGCCTCCAGCTCTTTTCCTACGTGATGGAGAAGGTGCGCAAAGATTACGTGGACGGCCAGAACCTCAAGTATCAGGACCTAGTCTATGCCGCCCTCAAGGGCATGCTCAACACCCTGGACCCGCACAGCGAGTTCCTGGAAGCCGAGAAGTACAAAGAGCTGCAGAGCGACACTCAAGGCGCGTTCGGCGGCATCGGCATCGTGGTCGAAATGAAGGAGGGCTTCATTACAGTCGTCGCCCCCATGGAAGACAGCCCCGGCTTCAAAGCCGGCATCAGGTCCGGGGACCGCATCATGAAGATTGACGGCAAGAGCACAGAAAGGATGAGCCTGCCCGACGCGGTCAAGAATCTGCGCGGGGAGCCGGGCACTGACGTGAAGATCAGCGTGCTTCGCCCCTCTTCAGGCCACATGAAAGATTACAAGCTCTCCCGCGCCGTCATAAACGTCGACATGGTCAAGGATATCAACGGCAAGAAGGAGTTCCCCCTCGGCGACAACAAGATCGGCTACATTCGTCTGGTCCAGTTCGGCGAGAAGACGAGCGCCGAGCTGGAAGCCGCGCTCCAGAAGTTGAAAAGCCAAGGCATGCAAGGGCTGGTGCTGGATTTGCGCTGGAATCCGGGCGGCCTGCTCGACCAGGCCGTCGATGTCTGCGAGAAATTCCTGCCCCGCGGCGACCTGGTGGTGACTACTGAGGGCCGCAACTCCAGCCAGAACTCCGTGCGCAAGGCCAGGGGGCCGCACGGCGACGAGCTGCACGACATGCCCATGGTCGTGCTGGTTAACCTGGGCAGCGCCAGCGCCTCGGAGATCGTTGCGGGCTGCTTGCAGGATACCAAGCGCGCCATCATTCTTGGCGAGAAGACCTTTGGCAAAGGCTCAGTCCAGAGCATCCTGCCGCTGCCCGACGGTTCGGCCTTGCGCCTCACCACAGCCAAGTACTACACCCCGAGCCATAAAGTCATTCACGAGGAAGGCATCACCCCGGATATCGCCGTCCCGCTGAGCGAGGAGCAGGAGCGCGACATCCAAATCAAGCACATGCCAGGGGGCGTTCAAGGCCTCGACGACAAGGACCGCGAGCGAGTGCTGAGCATCCATGACCCGCAGCTTGAACGCGCCATGGACCTGCTCAAAGGCATCACCCTCTTCACCCAGCGCGCCCCGGCGGGAGAACCGAAGCTGGCGAAGAGCGAAAAGATGGCCGCCAAGTAGTCACGCATCACGTTTCACGCATCGCGTTTCACGCTCCACGCATCCCGCTCCGCGCTCCTCCCGCCTCCCAACGTGCCGCTCCTTTCCGTTGAAACCTCCTGCGACGAGACCGGCGCGGCAGTCGTTCACCAGGGCCGCGTGCTGTCGAATGTCGTCTCGTCGCAAATCAGCGTGCACGCGGAATACGGGGGCGTCGTGCCGGAGTTGGCGGCGCGCGAGCATCTCCGCAACCTGATGCCGGTTGTCCGGCTGGCCTTGCGCGACGCGGCCGTCGCAGCCGACCAACTGGACGCCGTGGCCGCCACGCGTGGTCCGGGTCTGCCCAGCGCGCTGATGGTCGGCTTCAAGGCGGCGCAGGCGGCGGCCTTTGTGTTGGGGCGGCCGTTTCTCGGCATCCACCACCACGAAGCTCATCTCTATTCGCCCTGGCTCAAAGGCCAGCCGCCAGTCGCCGAGTTCTCGAAGTTCCAACCGAACCTTTCCCTCATTGTCAGCGGCGGCCACACGCTGCTGGTCCATGTCCGGGCGGAGCTGGACCACACCCTGCTCGGCTCGACCGTTGATGACGCCGCCGGCGAGTGCTTCGACAAGGTCGGGAAGCTAATCGGCTTGCCCTATCCCGCGGGGCCGGAAATTGATCGGCTGGCGGAGGGAGGCAATCCCAAAGCCTTTGACTTTCCCCGGCCCATGATGGACGACCCCGGCGACGATTTCAGTTTCAGCGGGCTAAAGACCTCCGTGCGCTACTTCCTGCGCGACCATCCCACCCTGCTGGATGACCCACAACGCGTGCGCGATTTGTGCGCCAGCGCGCAGGCCGCCATTGTGGACGTGCTCGTGACCAAAACCATCCGCGCCGCCCACCGGCTCCGCGTTGGCTGTGTCACGGCCTCCGGCGGCGTGACCTGCAATCGCGCCTTACGCCAGAGGCTCACCGCCGCCTGCGAGCGTGAGCGGCTCACGCTGTTGCTGGCCGGGAAGAACCTTTGCACCGACAACGCCGCGATGATCGGCATTCTGGCCGAACGGAAGCTTGGGCTAGGAGGGGAGGCAACCTCCTCAGCCGCGGACATCCTGCCTAATTGGGCGTTGGCGTAAGGTCAGGGGCAGGCTCACTTCTGTCGGTGGGGCGCGGTGTCCTCACCGCGGCGTGTCCACCTCCCCAATGGCGCGGTGGGGACACCGCGCCGTACCTTCAAGGAAGGGAGTCAACAGCCAGCGCTCACTCCGCACAAGCCGGTCTCCCCGCAGAATATCTCAAGCCGGCAACAGTCAGCGACGGCCTCGCTTACCCGCAGCCGAACCGGGCCCGGCCCACCCGGAGCGATCCCAGCGCTCTCAGCGCTCTCAGCGAGAATCTTGATGGTGCACACGAAGCGCGTCGCGCGCCCCCATTCCACAGGAATGCGCCCCGATTTGATCCCACGTCCGCTGGAGCGCATGTCCGGCTCGGGAAGCAGTTCTTTCCGACTAACCAACGTGCCTCTCCTCTCGTTTGGCCACCGGCTGCCGCCCGCTCGGCGGCAGATAGTGAAACTCCGCCCGCTTGCCGGCCATTCTGGCTAGCCGGGCCTCGGCTGGCTCCGCCAGCAACTCACGAATCGTGCGCAGCAACTTCGCCAAGTCCAGCGGCTTCTCCATGAGCGCGCCTGCGCCCGAAGCCAGCGCGGGAAAGAGCTGGTTCGGCCGCGCCGTAATGATGATCACCGGGAGCAACGGGTCCTCGGCAGCAAGCCGCTCCAAGGTATCCCAGCCGTTCTGCACTGGCAGGTTCAGATCCAGCAGCACCAGGTGCGGGGCAGTGGCCTGCGCGCGCTCAAGGGCCTCCAACCCGTTCGCGGCGGGGACCACAAGGTAACCCTCCTCCTCCAGGACGCGTTGCAGCATCCGGCACACCCCGGGATCATCATCCACCAGCAGGATCTTCTTCTTCATCAAAAAAAACCCCTGTGGCCAGTTCGCGGGCGTGAGCCTGACCACAGGGAGCGGTGGGTCGCCGCTAAATTCTCTTCCGCTGCAGGCCGGCTCAGCCTTTGCTCGACCCAAACTCGTGCCACCGGTTCCTGCCGCAGGCTTCTCTCGCACGTTCACACCGCGCAACGAAGCACTTTTGTTTAAGCCAAACCCGTGCCAACTCGCCGCGAGACCAACTTTAGCCAGTTTCCCGCGGTATTCCATGTCCCCGTCCCGGCACAGCCTCCAGCCGCATGGTAACTTGCTTACCAGTTCGGGTAAGCCGGTTATCAGGTGATCCTGGCAAATCGAGGCTTGGCTTGGCCGCACCTTGCGCCAATCATCAGGTGCCTGGCTATCACGCAATGAATGGCGGCATGAAATACAGACTGGACGCTTTCGTCCTGGCCATCGTTGGGATGTTCGTCCTCATCGCCTGGACGGGCCACACTTCGTGGCGGCGCAGCGGCGAATTACGTGAGAAACTCACGACGGTGCAGTTGCAGAGCTTTCAAATCGCCGATCATCTCCAGGAAACCATCTGGGAACTCAATAACCTCGTCCTCCGTTATGGCGTCTATCACGACACGAACGCCTGGACCCGTTTCCAGACCCGAAGCAAGGAGCTCGATAAATGGATCGATGATGTGACCCCGATTCTGTCCACCGAGACAGAACGACAGGTACTCGATCTCATCAATGCCAGATACGA
>Ga0187880_1001813_pt1 | contig 16827 bp, 16 predicted proteins | sample June2016WEW_19_4_FD_132998 | JGI IMG/M metagenome (GOLD analysis project Ga0187880, IMG submission 132998) | Peatland microbial communities from SPRUCE experiment site at the Marcell Experimental Forest, Minnesota, USA - June2016WEW_19_40 | ecosystem: Environmental > Terrestrial > Soil >...
CTGCCGCGGCGCCGAGGTCATCAGCTCGACGTTCGACGAGCCGCCCGAGCGGCATGTCCAGGTGGCGGAAATGGTGATCGAGAAGGCGAGGCGCATGATCGAGCACAAGCGCGACGTGGTCATCCTGCTGGATTCCATTACGCGCCTGGCGCGCGCCTACAACACGGTCCAACCGCACTCCGGCAAGATTCTGTCAGGCGGCGTGGATGCCAACGCGCTGCACAAGCCGAAGCGTTTCTTCGGCGCGGCCCGCAATATTGAGGAAGGCGGCTCGCTGACGATCATTGCGACGGCGCTGGTGGATACCGGTTCGCGCATGGATGAGGTGATCTTTGAAGAGTTCAAAGGCACGGGCAATATGGAAATTTGCCTGGACCGCGCGCTGGTGGATCGCCGCATCTTCCCCTCGATCAACATCGAGCGTTCCGGCACGCGCAAAGAGGAGCTGCTCTACCACCCGGACGAGTACAACAAGGTGGTCATCCTCCGTCGCGCGCTGACAGGCGTGCCAGCGGTAGAAGCGATGGAACTGGTGTTGAACAAGCTCAAGAACACGGGCAGTAACATCGAGTTCCTGCTCAGCATGAGCGTGGATTGAGCACGCTACTTCGCCTTCGCCACCTTCTCCCACCGGTCGGTCTTCGCCGACTTAAGCACGGCGTCGCAGACGTATTGGGTTTCCAGCGCGTCGCGGAAGGTCGGGTGGGCGGGTTTCCCTTTGGCGAGGCCGTCGAGGAAGTCCGCCAACTGGTGGACAAAGCTGTGCTCGTAGCCGATTTGCAGCCCGGGCACCCACCATTGGCCCATGTAAGGATGATCGCCATCGGTGACATGGATGCTGCGCCAGCCGCGCAGGCGCCCTTCGTCGCGGTGCTCGAAATACTGCAAGCGATGCAAGTCGTGCAGGTCCCAGAAGATCGACGCGTGCTCGCCGTTGATCTCGAAGGTGTAGAGCGCTTTGTGCCCGCGGGCGTAGCGGGTGGATTCGAACGTAGCCAGCGACCCGTTCTTGAAGCGCGCGAGGAATGCGCACGCATCGTCGATGCCGACCTTCTCCACCTTGCCGGTCTCAGTGTGCTTGCGCTGCTTGATGAAGGTCTCGGTCATCGCATTCACCTTATCGATGCTGCCGTTGAGCCACAGGGCCGTGTCGATGCAATGCGCCAGGAGGTCCCCGGTGACGCCGCTGCCGGCGACTTTCAGGTCCAGGCGCCACAACCCCGGGCCGCCTTGGGGCAAGTCCTTGGAAATCGTCCAGTCCTGCAGGAACTTCGCGCGGTAATGGAAGATGCGTCCGAGCCGGCCCTCATCGATGAGCTGCTTGGCCAGCGTGACGGCGGGGATACGGCGGTAATTGTAAGACACCATGTTGGGCACCCCGGCTTTCTCGATCGCCTGCACCATCTTCAAGCCCTCCTGCCCATTCCGCGCCAGTGGTTTCTCGCACAGGATCATCTTGCCGGCCTTGGCGGCCGCGATGGCGACCTCCAGATGCATGTTGTTCGGGAGGGTGATGTCAACGAGGTCAATGTCCTTGCGGGCAATGAGCTTGCGCCAATCCGTTTCGTATGATTCGTAGCCCCATTTGGCCGCGAAGGCCGCCGCCCTCGCCTCGTCGAGGTCGCAGACCGCCTTGAGGACGGGTTGATATTCGAGGTCGAAGAAGTTATTGACCTTGCGTGAGGCGTTCGAGTGGGTCCGGCCCATGAAGCCGCAACCGATGAGTCCGACATTAAGTTTCTTCATAAGAGAGTGGTGATTAGTAATTGGTGACGGTCATCATTTGTGCCCCACCGTTTAGCGACTCCTTGGCCGGAGTTCAAGCTTTAGATTGCCGCCAGATTGCAGAGAGAGCCGGTCACCGCAACCTGCGGCAGCCTGAACGTCGGCGGCTATCTCAGCGGGTGCATTGCGACCGCAACAAGGCCCGAATCGGGAGGAGCCAGCTTACTGAACGGCGCGTGGCTGAGGTCGATGATGCGCCCATCGCGGACGAGTTCCCATGCTGGCCCGCGATCAGTGATCGTGACCACCACGCTGCGTCGCGGTTGCGAAGCGGAGGCGAGCGTGACTTGGACCTTGGTGCCGAGAGGATAAAACCAGGAGGCCGCAGTGAACCTGTCGGGGTTGAATCGCTTGCCGTTGGCCATCAGCTTGTCACGGTGCTCTTCGCCGTACCACGAAGCCACTCCATTGGTGCCTCCGGCGCTCGCCCGGGCTATACCCAGGCCGGTGATGGACAGGACTACGCAGACTGCCAGCGTCAGGCAAAGATCACGCCTTTGACCAGCACGGTAATCGCGGCCGCATGAATTTCCTGGATGGGACGAGAGACAAGCATGGCGTGCAGCTCCGGCGGCCCTCGGTCGAGCTGTTGCGGCCAACGTGAAGCGATGTCTTGGCAGGCATTGGGTCACGCTGGCAACAATAGCGGCAATACGCCTCGCTGGAAATGGGGTGTTCACCCCATATCCGCCGTCGCCCTAGACCAAATCGGTGTCCACCTTGCGGTTGGGCTCGGCGCTCTGCGCCTCCGGCCCGCCGTGCAGCGCGCGGCGCAGGTTTTCGAGAATCGTGATCTTCTGCCAGATCTTGCGCGAGAAGCCGGCCGTCAAATCCTCCACGTCATCCACCGCATCGAGCAGCACCGGGTCCTGAAAGTTTTGCACGTAGAGCGCCGCGATCTTGCTGATCAGCGCCAGCGCGTCGCTGCAATAATCCAGGTAGCGGTTCAATTGGAATGGCGTCATTGCCCGCTTGTGGCTTGGGGTCGCGTGCTGTCCGGCGTAACTCTCCGGGTCCTTGGTCAACTGGTGCATGTCCACGATGTGCGCCAACGCGCGCAATTCGTGGATGGCCTTCAACGCGCGGTCACGCTTAATCCGGTGTTCCCAGTTCAGGAAGAACAGAATGGCCGCGCCGACGAACACCACCGAGCTGATGCTCGAATCCAGCGCCTGCACCGAGTTGGTGAAATCCTCGAAGTTGAACTGCCGCACATGCGCCACCAGGAACGCCAGCAGGACGATGATCCCCAGGCTCAGCACCACTGCGACGCAGCGCAACAGCAGGTGCGGCTTCTGAATCCAACGCGTCCGCCCAACCGTCTCTTCGGCCACCTGCAGCAATTCGGCAACGACCGTGCCCAGTCCCGATCCGGGGAACCGATCCTCGATGCGGCCATGCAGCGCCCTAACGGTCTCGATGATCTTGTCCGATTCGAGCCGGCGGAATCTGGCGTTGGACGATTTCATAAGCCGCGATCAGCGTAGCCACCTTCCGGCCCCGGATCAAGCCAACGAGCGCGACTTAACCGAACCGATCAACTATCAAGTCTCAGCATGGCCGCAGTTCATCACAGGGGCCAGGTTAAAGCGCTTGGTCCCAAAGGGCGCGATCTTTCAGCATCACCTCGCGCAGCAGGCGGATGGGTGGAGCGCCGTGGCGGAGTATTTCGTTGTGGAACTTTTGCAGCGTGAACTTCGCCCCTTCCTGCTTCCGGTAGTCTTCCCGCAGATTCAGAATCTCGAGCTTGCCGAGTGTGTAGTAGAGGTATTCGGGATCATAGGCCCCACGGATCGCTTCCTGTCGCGCAGTCTTTTGCTCGTAATAACAGTTGTCCTGAATGAACTGCATGGCCTCCTCGACGCTCATGCCCTGGCAATGCATCCGGATCGAAACGCACAGCCGGCATATCCGCAGCAACGCCTCGTCCGTTTGCGCCAACCGGTACTTGGCCGCCTTGACCTGTTCCCCCTGCGACGGGGTTGGTGACGGGCTCGCACCGAAGCCTTCATCGAGCATCATTTGCTCAGTGTAGTGCGCCCAGCCTTCGACAAAGGCGTAGCTGCCGAATATCTTTTCCAGCCTCGTGGCGGGCGAGGCGTTCAGGCACAGAAACTGGACGTAGTGGCCCGGATAGGCTTCATGGATCGAGACGATGTCCGTGGTGTAGTAGTTGAAGGCGGTCAGCCACTCCTCCTTTTGCTGGGTCGGCCAACTGGCTTCCACCGGTGTGACGTAGTAATAGGCCTCAGTGGCCTTGGTTTCAAACGGCCCGGGCGTATCCATCGAGGCGAAGCTGGTGGCGCGCATGAATTGTGGTGTCTCCGCCACCCTCGCGCGGACCGGCGAGGGCAGAGTGATGAGGCGGCGGTCGATCACAAACTGCCGGATCATATCCAGGTCCCTCGCCGTGTCGGGAATCAGGTTCTGCTCGGTTGGATGGTCCTTCTGGATCGCCTTAAAGACCTCGATGGGCTTTCTGGTGGGATCAATCACCCGGGCCGCTTCGGCAAAGACCTGCTGCTTGCGCTGCAATTCGCGCAAGCCGATTTCCAGCAGTTGCTCCGGGGACAACGTAACCATCTCACCGTATGCAAGCAGCTTCTGGTACTTCTCCCGGCCGAGCGCGTAAGGGGCGGTTGCCTTTGGAAGCTTCTGTTCCTTGAGGTATGTTGCAAAAGCGCGCAGCTCACTGATGGCTTGCTGGTTGGCGGCATCGAACCCGGCCATCAGGGTTTCGTTTTTCACCTCTTTCAGTGCGGCGACCAGGTCTTTGGCCAGGAAATCGGCGCTCCCCTCAGCCTCTTCAACTGCCGTCTCCACCTGCGGGCGTGGCAGGGATTCGGCAAGGTTTGCCCGGGCCGCCGACATGAGCTGCGGGGCTTGCTTGAGAATAGCAACGATGGAGCGCACCCGGTCCTCCAGGGGCGCAAAGTTGCGTTTGATGTAGATACTCACATCCAGCGCACCGGCGTAGGTCATGGGGTTATCCGTATAGATTCGCATCTGCTCGAACCCGAACATCTCCCGCTGAGTGGCGCTGCGCAGAATGCGGTAGTCGTAAAACGCCGGCGGACTGAGGTGGCTGGTGTCCAACTGGCCCAACCGCTGGTCGAATGATTTGAGTCGTGCCAACTCGGCGCCCAGCGAAGCCTGGCTGTAGTCGGTCGCCTTGCCATCAAATTCATGGAGGCCAAGCACCGTTCCTGTCTGCGGTCGCCAGGCGAGATAGCCGGCAATGTACTCGTCAGCCAACTGGGCAAAGGCGGCGTCGGCATCGTGCGTGGACCCGTGGGGCGCTGGCGCGGGCCGGGTGCAGCCGGCCAGCATGAGGCTCAGCATCAAGATGAAGAATCTTTGCATGAACAGAAGGTATCCTCGCGGCGAATATCTGAGAAGCAGGAAGAATGATCACGGGCGGAATGAGAGCTTCTTATTCTTGAGCACCGCTTGCGTGCTGGAACAGCACATCCAGCCTCATGGATAGCTCTCGAATACCCTCCGGATGCCCTCCGGAGCATCTCCCTATCAACAGGCCAGCACCAGGCTGGCATTTGGCTCGGTACAGGCTCGAAGAAGGGATGCTCCCCATACCTTTCCGGCTCGGCTTTAGGTAGTCAGTCAGAGCCGCAGGAAGATCTTGCGTTTGTAGAGAAAGTGCACCAGCCAGAACGCCAGCAACAATCCCACGATGGAAATGACCATATCGCCGAAACCCTTTGTGACGTGGCCGTCGAGGAAGATTCTCACATCCCCGCCTGCGAAGCGTGTCGCCAGCTTGCGGAAGCCGCCGAGGAAGTTGCTCACGAGCCATTTATCGCAGCCAGAAAGCGATGAATGCCACCGCCAGCGCAAGTGCAACTACCCACCAAACCCAGGTGATCCCGCGCGGCACCGGGCTCTTGCCGCCAAACTCGCGTTTGACGAAGTTGTCGTAGTCGAAGTTCTCGTCCGGCAGATCCAACCCGCTCGCGCGCGCCTCTTCCGACCAGCCCGTCGCTTCATCCGCCCCGCATTCCGGACAGGCCCGGGCCTTGGGAGGGACCTCGGCGCCGCAGTTGAGGCAAATCTCCGGAGGCACGTCAACCCATCCCGGCGTATTCCTCGTCCGTCTTCAGTTGCACGCCCATTAACACGTAATCGTGGGAGAGGGCCTGCATGTCCTTCACGTAATCCTCCAGCCGCACGAGATTGCTGAAGCCGAGCAGGGCGAACATCTTGATGGCGGCCTCCTGCTCCCCAATGAACTCCGCCTCGACCTTTTCCAGGCTCAGGTTGCGGGCGATGCCGACGATCTCGCTCACCAAAGCCCGGGCGAGACCTCGCCCGCGGTATTTCGGGTGGACCAGCACACTTACGCGGCCGATGTGCCGCTTCCAGCCCCCAAGCTGCTGATGCAAAGTGGCAACGCCGACGATCTTCCCGTCCATAAAGGCGAGCAGGGGCAGGTTGCGGCCCAGGTCAATGTTCTGGCACCAGTCCCGAATGACCTCGGGATCGAGGACACGGTGTTTGATGAACATGCGCTCAGCTTCCGGCACGCCCACAAAGAACTCGTGAAAGTTCTTCTCGTCGTCCTTGCGCAATGGGCGCAGCTTGGACTTGGAACCGTCCTTCAGCTTTATTTCTTTAGGATACTTTTGGATTTCTAATTCAAGTGACATAAGCTTCCCACTCTAGTTCACCTGAATCTGGCGCAACCTGTCTGGAAGCGCAAGAGGTTATGCGGCTCAATCAACGCACGACCAGGTAGCTGAACGGAACCACGTAAGCCTGGAGGAAAACCAACAGGCCCATCAGCACCGCCAGGGCGAGGCTATGGAAGAAGACGTAGCGCAGAATGCTGCCCTCGTGCCCATACCAATTGGTGGCGGTGCTGGCCACCACGATGCTTTGCGCGTCCACCATCTTGCCCATGACACCGCCTGAGCTGTTGGCGGCGACCATAAGGATGGGGCTGAGGCCGGTTTGCTCGGCGGTGATCTTTTGCAAACTGCCGAAGATCACGTTTGAGGACGTATCCGAACCCGTGAGCGCCACCCCCAACCAGCCGAGCAGGGTGCCGAAAAACGGATACAGGGAGCCCGTGTGCGCCAGCGCCAGCCCCAGCGTGGCATCGGTGCCCGAGTATTTGGTCACGTTCCCGAGCGCGAGCATGGCGGCGATGGTCAGCAGCGAGAAGCGTACGCGCCACAACGTCTCGAGATACGTCTGCACCAATTCGCGCAGGCTGCACCCGATCGCCAATCCCGCCACGATGGCCGCCAGCAAAATGGCCGTGCCGGTGGCCGACAGGATGTTGAGTCTGAACTCGGCGGCTTCTGGTTTTGCGCCCGCCGGCGCGACAGGTGGCACCCGCTGGACCACCTTGTGCAGATAAGGCACCGCCAGCTTGGGAGCGGCGAGGTCATCGAGCGCGGATTTGAATTGCGGCAGGCCCCAAAGCAGGATGAAGGCCGTAAGGATTATCCAAGGCACCCAGCCGCGAAAGCGCTGGCTTGGAGTGGCTGACGATATCGCCGCCTGAGCCGCGCCTGAACCGGGCGCGCGAAGTAGTGGGGCGGGCGTCTCGCCTGCCGCACCGGGCGTCTCGCCCGCGTTGGAAGATTCGCTGGCGAGACGCTCCGTTGGCAGGCGAGACGCCCGCCCCACTTCTACCTGGCGGTTCACGGGCTTGGGTCCGGCTTTACACTCGGCGATCCCGTCAGCCGGTTCGTTGATCAGGGCCGTCCAGGCTTGCTTGGGCCGCCAAACCCGCATCAGGCCGACGAGCGCGGCGATGGAACAGGCGCCCGAAGTGATGCCAACCAGCCAGGGGCCATGGAAGTTCGACACCAGGAACTGCGGCACAGCGTACGCCAGCCCCGCCACAAGGGCAGCCGGCCAGACCCCCAACATCCCGCGCCAGCCGGCGAACGCGGCCACTACCCAGAACGGCACGAGGACCGAGAAGAACGCCAGTTGGCGCCCAACCATCGCCGAGATCTTTAGCGCGTCCAGACCCGTAACTTGTGCCAGCGTCGTGATCGGAATACCGAGCGAGCCGAACGCCACGGGCGCCGTGTTGGCGATGAGCGCAAGGCCGGAGGCGTGCAATGGCTTGAAGCCGAGCTGGATCAGGATGGCGCCCGTGATGGCTACAGGTGCGCCGAAACCGGCCACGCCCTCGATAAACGCGCCGAACGAGAAGGCAATCAGAATCACCTGCACCCGCGGGTCGGGAGCGATCGTGGCCAGGCTGTCGCGCAGCACCTTGAAGAGGCCGCGCTTGACGGTGAGTTGGTAGAGAAAGATGACGTTCAGTATGATCCAGCCAATGGGAAACAACCCAAACGCCGCGCCATAGAGCGTGGCCGCACAGGCGGCTTTGGGCGGCATCTGATACACCCCCAGCGCGATGGCCAGGGCAGTGCCCAGCCCGAGCAAAGCTGAGAAATGGATGCGAATTCTGAGCAGGGCAATCGAGCCCAGCAACACCACGACCGGCAGCGCAGCGACGACGGTTGAAAGGACCGGATTGTTGAGCGGGTCGTAATTCTGCGGCCAGAGAGGGTCCATTGTTGCAAGTCAAATGACCGGCGTTACAGGGTTCGCCCCACAGATTGTGCCACCCAATCCAGATAGCGCTTGTTGCCGCGGCTGATGGGCAGGACGAGAAACTCCGGCGTGTCGTAGGGGTGCTTGGCAACGATCAACTTCTCCAGCGCGACAAGGCGGGCGGCAGTTGTCTTCAACACCATTAGCACCTCGGCTCCACTCATATTCTTGCCCTGCCACCAGAAGTGCGACTCGACTTTGGGAATCAGGTTGGCGCATGCGATCAGCCGAGCCTCCAGTGCCGCCCAGGCGAGTTTGCGCGCGGTCTTCACGTCCGGCGCTGTCACCAGCACTACTACATATTTTCCTTTGGATTTCATAGTTTACCTCGGCGTGAACTTCGGCCACGCGAGCGGCACCCCCTGATCAGTGAGCAAGGCCTGAAAGCTCTTGAACAGCTCGCCCTGTTTGCGCACCTCGCGCGGCATACGTTTCTTCGCCACACAGAACGCTGCCAGCGCGCCCGCCGCCTCGCCGATGTTCCACTCCACGGGATGCAGCCGGTAGCAGCCATTCGTGATGTGCGTCACGCCGAGGTTCTTGCAGGCCGGCAGCAGGTTCTCGATCCGCTGCGGCAGTAACGCCCCCAGCGGAATCTGGTAGGGCAAGGAACTGATGTCGATGTAGTTGTCACCGCCCGTGCTGGGGTGCAGGTCAATCCGGTAACTGCCGATGCCCACCGAGTCCTTGAACTCCACCGCCTTTGCGTCCTCGCGCTTCGCTCCCGTCTCCTTCATGCGGAACTCGGTCGAGACGTGCTGTTCCAGAATCGTGAACTCGGCGCGGATGCGCCGGCTCTCGCGGATGTAAGGATACTTGGCCAACCCGTCTTCGGTTCCGACGACGTCCGGTCGCAAGCGCATTCCTTTCCAGCCCGTGCCGCCGTCGGGCCGCGGCGCTTCGGTTTGCAGCCAATAGAGCAGCGAGAGGCTGAGCTGCTTGGCCCGATCCAGGTGACGGGCGGCTTCCTCTGGGCTGACCTCGCACAGGTTGCCGAGCATGTAATCGTTCTGCGGCCAGTTCACCAGCGAGATGTCGCCCGGATAGGTGCCCTCGACGAAGAGTGACTTATCCGCGATGCGGCGATAGGTCCAATGGCCGGTGCCCTTTTCCGGGTCGGTCTCCAGCTTCGTCGGCTTGCCGCTGGTCGGCTCGCCGTATTGCCACGACAACAGGCGCCCCGGCCACGGCGGCTTGATGGCCGGCACGAACTCGCGCCAGAACGCATACTCACGCGGCTTCTCGATGGTGTGGTCTTCGCCGCGCAGGTAATCCATCGCGAAGCAGCACGTGAATGATTGCATGTTATGCGGCGCAGCCTCGGCGGGCGCATGCGGCTCGCCGTTCTCCTCCTGTGATTCGGCGCCCGTGACATATTCCGTCTTCGTGAGCGGTAGCAAGTCGCCCAGCTCGGTCGCATCCACGAAGTAAGGCGCCCGGAGGACAAGCTCCTTGCCCGATTCAAGACTGCGCACGCGGACGGCCTCAACGCGGTCCCCGCCGGTCAAAGCGTCCAGCGCTTTGTGCCGCAGCAGAATGAGGATCTTCTGTCCACTCACGTACGGGGCCAGAAGCTGCTGTAGCACCGCCAGCGCAACGCGCGGCTCGTGGCACAGCCGCGAGACCCAGCCGTTGCCGGGATTCAAATAGGGCTTGGCTCGCGCCTCGGCGGTGAGGGGGAAATGGCGCAGATAGTAATCGCGAATCTGCTGGCGCAGGTTCAGGTAACTACGCGTGCCACCACACGTCTCGATCCAGGCATTCTCATCCGGCGGCACGGCTTGCGCCGTCAACTGGCCGCCAATCCAATCCGTCTCCTCGGTCAGGATGACCCGCAAACCGTTGCGTGCCGCCGATAGTGCCGCCGCGCAACCGCCTAATCCCCCGCCGATGATTATGAGGTCGGCGGCCATTTCTCTCGCGGCGGCCTGTTTCACGCCGGCTGGCGCGGGCGAGGAGGTCTGGGTTTGGCTGAAAGCAACGTGCGGCTGGGTTATAGCCACTGGCACGGTGAGGCCGAGGCTCTTGAGGAATGCGCGTCGTGGAAGGGAGGCGATCTGTTTCACGGGCCGAGACTACCAACCCGAATCAAAGGCGGCAACCTCCGGCAAGGCCGCAGTCTTGACATGGCGAATGGCTGAAAGCCAGCAGGCCCTCGCACGACGGGCGGGAGTCAGACCCAACGCGCCGGCCACGGGTAGAGCCGTCCTTAGCCATAATGATTCAGTGGCGGGGGAGCGCGCCCGCCTCGGGCGCTGTGGCTGGCGCCCTCGCCAGCCACCTTTGGTGGTCGCCAAGACGGCAAACCATTTAGTGACTCCGCGCGCGCCTCGCCCACCCGGCGAGGGCGCCGGGTGAGAACGCCCGAGGCGGGCGCGGTCCCCCAAACCAACGGCATGGATACGGCTTAGCTCGCCGGGAATGTCTGAAGACGTCCGGCGCGTGCGGCTTTTTGGCGGCCTGCCACAGCACCCTAAGGATGACACGCCCTAGCTTCAGGCCTCGGGCATCAGGTCCTAATTGCCCCCCTCATGGTGGATTAGGCAGCTTCCGCCCACTGGCGGGCTTCGTCGAGGGCGCTTTGGTCGAAGTAACGGACTTTGGCGGTCGTGAAAGGGCGGCAGAACTGGCTCATGCCCTTCTGCCACTCCTTCTCCCCAACCATTGCCACGCGCTCGACGCCAGAGAAGTGTTTGAGGTCAAACTTGATGTCCTCCCACAGGCCACTTGAGTCCCAACCATGGAAGTCCTTCATTTCCAGCAGCACGCGTAGCGGGGTCAGAACAAAGTTTCTCCACTGTTTTGGGCTTTCTCCTCCTGATGATGTAACAGGGAAGCCACGTGCGTGGGCGCGCCCATGAACAAACGAGCAGCTATCCACTCCAGCGTCATCCAGAAACAAGAGCCGGTTCTTGTCGTCATTGAAGATCGCTTCCCGTCGGTCCCCCCGGTTCATCACGTGATAAATTGCCCCCGGATATTGCACTCTGAATTTTCGAGCCATACCGCGGTAGCGCGGCTATGTCCCCTCGCCAGAATGTCAAGCTCCATACAACCAACCCGCCCCTGGCTCCCCAACATTTAATGGAGTTGTGGAAAAACTTTGTTTTGATCCGCTACGGCTGCTGGTTAAGCCGGTAAAATCTTTGCGTAACGCCGGGCGCGGAATTGGTCACGGTTTTCACCGTGCCGTCGCCTGTGACGCTGGGCAAATTCTGCCAGTTCAAAGTGGAAAGGGAATCAACATATTGCGCCGTGTAAGTTTCTCCCGGTTCGGTTTGAAACGAGAGCATGAAATTGTTGCCGACTTTCGTTGGCGCGAAAATGATTGGCGACGGCCAGATCCAAAAGCCGCCTTGAATGGAAAAGCGGGCGCTGCTCGGCACGGCGGCCAGCGGCTGGGCGATGGTGCTGCCCAATTGAAACCGGCTACTGGTGCTGAACGTCGTGCCGCCGCCGGCGATGACGCTGCGGGTGATGGTGAAGCGGGTGCTGCTTTGAGCGAACGCCATCCCTGAAATGGAAGCCAGTAGAAATAGCAGGAAAGGCTTCATAAGAATGAGAATCTCTCTGCGTATTAATAATAAACGCTAACTCCGCCTTGAGCACCGTTGCCACCTGCTCCGCCTTGATCAGCATAAACTCCGCCGCCGCCACCGCCACCAGGAGTCTCACCATCCTTCTGATCCTGATTTCCCCAACCCCCATTCCCTCCATGAAACGCGCTACCACCGTTGCCACCAATAAGTAAGTTGTAAAACCCAGATTGTCCCACACCGGCTCTTACTGGAATCAGGTTGCCAGTAGTCACTCCCGGAAGTCCTCCTGACCCGGCGATGGAAACGATTGCATTGCCGCTTGCATTGCCTCCGGGCGAACCGCCTCCGGCACTTATCAAAGCTCCAAAGCTACTGGTTCCGCCAGCAGCCCCAGCACTGCCACCACTTCCAACCGTGACCGTGTAACTCGCGCCCGAAGTCACGTTGAAAACATTCCACGCATATCCCCCAGCACCGCCGCCACCACCACCGGCATTATTAGTGTAACTGCTTCCATAACCACTTCCACCACCACCACCGCCGCCCCATACTTCGACGGTTATTTTTGTAACGTTCGTAGGAACGACAAATATTCCGCTCGATCCAAACAATTCGACACTCGAAACCGTGGCGGAGATTTGGAGAACACCGCCGTTAGTGAACAAAGACACATTATTTCCCCTCGCAAGCGTCACAAAATCTGTCAAACCGTTGACGCTCTTAACGACTTGGCCGCTGGCAATATTGGTTGCATTAACCGCATTACCCGCCAATTGCGCGTTCATTATCCCCCCATCTGTGACCGTAGCTGCGACCGCGGCAAATTGAGCATAAGGCAAGGGAAGGACTTGCACGCGCGGCGAAAGAGTCTGGGTCGTCCCGCCGTTGGTGATGGAGATGTCCAGCCAGCGGGCGCTGCCGTTAAACGCGCCCACGCCGAAATCCAGATTCACCGTGAAAAGCCCGTTGGCCAGAGTCGGGTTGTTGGTGATGCCACTGCCAATCTGGTTGCCGCTGTTGAGAGCGTCGTAAAGTTTGAAAATCATCGTGTAAGTGCCGTTGGCGTTCGTGCCACCGTCGTGGAGCTGGCCTTGATAAGTGAAGGCTGTGGTTTGTTGCGCCGAAGATTGGCCGGCATCGAATGCGCAGGCCATGGCAACAATCCATGCACACATCCAACAATTGATTAGCTTTCGATTCATAAAAAACTGATGGGAATTTGGTTCTTGGCGCGCCCGCTTGTACTTGGCGCTGCACGGGTGAAGGAGAATTGGTTTTGGCTCTCATTCATTACGGATCCATGCTGCCAGACCTGGCGGAGGGTGTCAACAGGCAATTTTTGCCGGTTCTTCTCCACCGCGCGCGGGCCGTCAATGACGGCAATGACTCGCATCGGGTCCTGGCAACCGGGGAAGTGTAACGGGTCAACATGCCAGACCCGCAAGATCAGGTCGCGCCATTTCTTGGACGCGAGCTTGAGCGCGAAAACGGGTCAGGTTTGCGCTGCGAGTATCTTAGCAATCCCGTCGGTCTGGACGTGCTCCATCCTCGGATGAGTTGGATTCTGATTTCTGCCGAGCGCGGCCAGAAACAGACGGCTTATCAAATCCTCGCGGCTTCGTCTGCTGAAGCCCTCGCTCGCGATGACGCGGATTTGTGGGACTCAGGCAAAATGGGCTCCGACCAGAGCGTGCAGGTGGTCTATGCCGCGAAGCCGCTGGCGTCGCGCTCGCGGGTGTGGTGGCAGGTCCGGGTTTGGGATAAAGCCGGGCAGCCCACGGCCTGGAGCGCGCCGGCAAGTTGGGAAATGGGGTTGTTGAACCCATCCGATTGGGGAGCCAAGTGGATCGCCGATGCTGCATCCCTGGCCAACTCCCCTCCTCCCGGTCCACTCAATGGCTACCATAGCGAAATTGCTAATCATGCTGATGCGCCCAAGTGGGTGGCTGTGGATCTCGGTGCGCCTCAAACCTTCGACGGCGCGCGCTTGTTCCCGGCCCGGCCTTATGACTGGCAGCCCGACACGCCTGGGTTCCTATTCCCGTTGCGCTTCAAACTCGAGGTGGCGCGCCAGCCTGACTTTTCGGATGCCCAGGTGCTGGTGGACCGTACCGTCACTGAGGAACGGAACCCGGGGACCAATGCTCTGCTCTGCCAGTTCGCTCCGGTGACCGGCCGGTTCGTGCGTCTTGTGGTCACGAACTTGCCGAAACGCGACGGGTCTAATTTCGCGTTTGCGCTGGCGGAGCTGCAGGTCTTGCGCGCGGGACAAAACCTGGCGCAAAATGCAAAGGTCCTGGCGCTTGATTCGATCGAATCAGGGTCCTGGGCCAAGGCGAATCTCACGGACGGAGTGCTTACGACAGTGCCGCCCAATGACGGGCAGGGCGCATTGCCGGCGACGATGGTGCGCAAGGAGTTCAGGTTATCCCAGCCGGTGCGTCGAGGCACCGCTTATGTGACTGCTCGTGGTCTCTATGAACTCCGCCTCAACGGCCAGCGGGTCGGTGACCAGTTGCTGGCTCCGGAATGGACGAGCTATGGCAAGCGCCTTCAGTACCAGACCTACGACGTCACCAGCCTGCTGCGGCCAGGCGAGAACGCTATCGGCTGCCTGCTCGGGGAGGGGTGGTATGCCGGGCGTCTGATGGCAGTGGGCCGTTTCGCCTACCCAATTGCTGGCGGCGAGTTTCGAGCCCGTGTGCCGCTGGGTGGAGTACATCCACCATCTTAACCCCGACCTGATCTGGACGCGCGGCCGCAACAATGACTACAACGACTGGCTTAACGGCGATACGATCACCCAGCCGGGTTGGCCCGCCCAAGGCGGCTCGGTGCCCAAGGAACTTTTCGCAACGGCATTTTTCGCCCACTCGACCGATCTAGCCGCCAGGATGGCGAACGTGCTTGGCCAGCCGGAGCAAGCCACGCGCTACGAGGATTTGTTCCAGCAAATTAAAGCTGCGTTCAACCGCCGGTTTGTCCAGGCCGATGGCCGCCTCCAAGGCGATACGCAGGCTGGCTATGCGCTGGCGCTGCATTTCGACCTGTTGCCCGTGGAACTCCGCCCGCAAGCCACCCAGCACTTGGTCGAGAGCATTCACCGCTATCGTGGCCACCTCTCCACGGGCATCCAGACCACTCACCTCGCGCTGCTCGAATTGATGCGATTTGGCCACGAGGAAACCGCCTGGCAGCTCATCACCAATCGCACCTTCCCGTCATGGCTGTACATGATTGATAACGGCGCCACAACGATTTGGGAGCGCTGGGACGGCTACGTAAAAGGTCGCGGCTTCCAGGACCCGGGAATGAACTCATTCAATCACTGGGCCTTCGGAGCGGTGGGAGAGTGGATTTGGCGCCACATCGCCGGTTTGAACCCGGACGACACTCAGCCCGGTTGGAAGCACTTCGTCGTCTGGCCGAGACCGGGCGGCGGGGTGACCTGGGCCAAAGGCGAATACGATTCCATCCATGGCCACATCACCAGCAGTTGGAGGCTCGAAGGAACAAGGTTCGTGCTTGAAGTGTCAATCCCCGCCAATGCGAGCGCCACAGTCGTCCTTCCCGCCCTTAACGCTGCTGACGTCACTGAAAGCGGGAAACCAGCCACGCAGGCCGAAGGCGTCAGATTCCTCCGGCTGGAAGACGGTCATGCCTGGTTAGAGTTGGAGAGCGGCCAGTATCGTTTCGCTTCTGCGGTTTCACCGCCGGCCCGGTAATGGAACAGTAGGCACGCGGCTGACGCGGCACATCGCTTTGATTTCACCTCCGCCACCCCGCCACCTTGAATCCAGGCTTGAAGCTCGAGCCCCCCGTCCATCCTGAGACATAGCTTAAGCAGACTGCAAGGCCATTCTCCGATTCTCCGGTTGGAAATCCATCGCACGGTCGCGCTGCCGATGAAGACGCACGCGAACAAACCAAGCGCCCAGTTAACTGGCTCGGGAACGACGGTGACTAGACCGTTGGTAGTACCGGGAATTCCCTCCGTACCGGGCAACGGACCAAGAAACACGTCCCGCAGCGTGGGAGTGTCCCCAAAGCTGATGGGACTAGAAGTTCCGCCAGCACCCACGGCTTGGAATTCCACCGTAAAAATGGTGGTGCCATCGCCCAGTGTTTGACCCGAACTTGAGCTATCACTCCAAGCGAAACCCAGGTTCCCGCTTGCCGGGTCCAGGTTAAAGGAACCCGGCGCCAGCCCCACTGCGGCCAACTGGGAGTTGTAGTTTCCAGTCCCCACGTAATTCAGCACTCCTGAGCTCCATGATAAACTGAACGAGGCGCCAAGCACATTTGCGAAGTCGCTAACGGTGATTGGCACATACACGTAACCACCTGGATCAACGGTTTCGTTACCTGCCGTGAAGGCGATGATCCCCGCGTGCAAGGATGGTGAAAGACAAACGGAGGCCGCCAGCACCCCCGTTAGCACGAGCATTACTTTTCCCGTTTTGAACCAGCGGACAGCTTCCTGCCGGAAAAGCCTTGTGTGGCTGGGAGGCACCCGGACTGCGGCCAAGTCTCCCAACCCACGCAGGTTGCAGACCCGTCTCAAAAGGCGGTTATTCTTCATTCTTCGGGTCTCGATCACGCAGCTTCGTCAGTCTATATACGATTCGCAGATGAATGTAAGCCCTAATTATGCCTTGTCATGGGGCTATTGGACGTGGACTCGGTAGAAGCGTTGTTGGTTGGTGGCGGCTGGGTCCATCAGGACGATCACCGTCCCGTCGCCCGTCACGGCGGGCAGCGCCGTCCAGTTGGCCGGGGTCAATGAATCTGCAAACTCCAGGACGTACGAGCGTCCCTGCTCTGTCGGCACTGACAAACGGAACGCGCCATTGGCGTAACTCGGGTTGCTGACCACTGCTGCCGGCCCAACCACGCTGACGTTCCC
>Ga0187880_1001816_pt1 | contig 16813 bp, 16 predicted proteins | sample June2016WEW_19_4_FD_132998 | JGI IMG/M metagenome (GOLD analysis project Ga0187880, IMG submission 132998) | Peatland microbial communities from SPRUCE experiment site at the Marcell Experimental Forest, Minnesota, USA - June2016WEW_19_40 | ecosystem: Environmental > Terrestrial > Soil >...
CGTCGGCATCGTCGCGCCGCAGGCATCATCGCTGCTCGGGCTGGTGAGCGTGCTGGCGCCCGTGGTCGTGACCGGGAACACCACGGTGCTCCTCGCCAGTGAGACGAGGCCGCTGCCGGCGATCACTCTCGGAGAGGTGCTCGCCAGCTCGGATGTCCCCGGTGGCGTAGTGAACCTGATCACGGGCCGCGTTGGCGAGATCGCGCCTGTGCTCGCCGCCCACCGCGATGTCGACGCGCTCGATCTGGCGGGCGCGCCGGACTCTCTCCTCGCCGATCTCGAGCGGGCCGCGGTCACCAATGTGAAGCGTGTCCTTCGCCCCGATGCGCGCGAGGGCGACTGGACGGCGGCTCCCACGCCACGCCGCATGCTGGCATTTCTCGAGACCAAGACCGTCTGGCACCCCATCGGCCTTTGACGAGAACGTGCGGAAGGATTCTCCGGCACGGACCTCGCTAGCCTTGGCCTCCATGACGGCCGCAGGTGCCACTTCGAACCCGTACGAGCTCGCGGCTCGGGCCGCGGCGGAAGTGACGCGGTGGTCGGGCGCTCCGCCGCACGACGTGGCGATCGTCCTCGGCTCGGGCTGGCAGGGCGTTGCCGACGGGCTAGGCGGCACGGAAATGGAACGGGCGACCGCTGATCTCCCGGGATTCGTGGCGCCGACGGTCGCCGGCCACCATGGCCAGCTGCGCTCGCTCAGGGCCGGTAAACACCGGGTTCTCCTGCTCATAGGGCGCACTCACCTTTACGAAGGCCGTTCCCCGGCCGAGGTCGTCCATCCGGTCCGCACGGCCGTGATCGCCGGCGCCCGGGTCGTCATCTTGACCAATGCCGCCGGCGGCCTCGATCCGGCCATGAAGCCCGGGCAGGCCGTGCTGATCCGCGATCACATCAACTTGATGGGTGCCTCTCCGCTCAGCGGCCCGGCACCTCCGCCCGGTTATCGGGGGCGTTTCATCGACCTCACCGAGCTCTACCCGGCCAACCTGCGTGCGCTTGCCAAGCAGGTGGACCCGACGCTCACAGAAGGCGTCTACGCGGCCTTGGGAGGTCCCCACTACGAGACGCCCGCTGAGGTCGCGACGCTGCGGCGTCAAGGCGCGGACCTGGTCGGGATGTCCACGGCACTCGAGGCGATTGCTGCCCACCATCTGGGGGCGTCGGTTCTGGGCATCTCGCTTGTCACAAACCTCGCGGCCGGAGTAAGTCCCACCCCGCTCGACCACGAGGAGGTACTCGCTGCCGGTGCCGCGGCCGCGCCTTACCTCGTCGAGCTCCTGGCGGGAGTGCTGTCGGCGTTGTGACGGACGGGCACGAGAAGATCGAGCCGATCCCTCCCGCTTTGGCCGCCGAGGCACAGGCGTGGATGGCGACAGATCCTGACCCGTCGACCCGGGCAGAGCTCGCCGCCCTCCTCGACGCCGGCGACGGCGCCGCCGTGCGCGCCCGGTTCGCGAGCCCGCTCGCTTTCGGGACCGCGGGGCTTCGGGGCGCGCTCGGTGCCGGCCCGGCGAGGATGAACCGGCTGGTTGTTCGCGCCACGACCGCCGGAGTGGCGCAGTGGGTGCTCGGCCAGGGCGCCGAAGCTGCGCGGCGGGGGATCGTCGTGGGACGCGATGCCCGTCATGGATCAGACGAGTTCGCCCGCGACGTCGCCGAGGTTGCTGCCGGCGCGGGCGTGCGGGTGCGGGTCTTTGCCCGTGCATTGCCGACCCCGCTGACGGCCTTTGCCGTCAAGCACCTCGGTGCGGCGGCGGGGGTGATGGTCACAGCGAGCCACAACCCTGCCGCCGACAACGGCTACAAGGTCTACATGTCCGACGGCGCCCAGGTGATACCGCCAGACGACGCCGTCATCGCCGAGGCGGCCCGCACCGCGATGGCGAGTGCGATCGCCCCGGCGGCCAGCTCGGTGGACGCGCCAAGTGAAACGACGGCCGGGCGCGTCGAGCCCGTCGACGAGACGGAGCTTCTCGAGGCGTACCGGCGCGCTGCGTTCGCGTTGCTCGATCCAGATGCTCCTCGCCGGCTCCGGATCGTGTACACGCCCTTGCACGGCGTCGGCGGTCAGGTGGTCCCGGAGCTCCTGGAACAGGCCGGTTTCGGGCCGGTGTCGGTCGTTGCCGCCCAAGGCGCGCCCGATCCTGATTTCCCGACGGTGTCCTTTCCCAACCCGGAGGAGCCCGGGGCGCTCGACCTCGCGCTTGCCGATGCCGTCCGGCTGGGAGCCGACCTGGTTCTGGCGAACGACCCCGATGCCGATCGCCTGGCCATCGCCGTGCCGGACCGGGTGAGTGGGGCCTGGAGAATGCTGACAGGTGACGAGCTTGGGGCGCTCCTTGGCGATCACGTGCTGTCGGCGACCAGTGGTGAGGACAGGTTGGTGGCGACCACGATCGTCTCATCGACGATGTTGTCGGTGATGGCGCAAGCGGCCGGGGTCGCCTACGTCGAGACGCTCACCGGATTCAAGTGGATCGCGCGGGCCGCGCTTTCGCGTCCGGGCTCCCGGTTCGTCTTCGGTTACGAGGAGGCGCTCGGCTATCAGGTCGGCGACGCGGTCTCCGACAAGGACGGGCTGTCGGCGGCACTGCTGGCCGCCGAGATCGCGGCCGGCGCCAAGGCTCGCGGGACGTCGCTGATCGACAGGCTCGACAGCCTCGCGTCCCGTTTCGGCGTACATGCGACCGCACAATGGTCCCTACGGCTCGAGGGCCGGACGGCTCAGGCAGAGATAGCCGAGATCGTCGGGCGCTGGCGCACACAACCACCCGCGGCACTTGCCGGCCTGGGGGTGGACGAGCTGGTGGACCTCTCACAAGGAGTCGAGGAGCTTCCAGCCACCGATGCCCTTGTGCTCCGGCTTGCGAATCGGGCCCGCGTGGTGCTGCGGCCGAGCGGCACCGAGCCGAAGCTGAAGGTCTATTTCGAGGTCGTCACAGCGCCGGTCGCACCCGAAGGCGTAGGCGCGGCGCGGCGCGAGGCAGGCCGGCTCCTCGGTTCGCTTCGAGACGACGTCGCGGCCCGTTGTCAGTCGATGAGGGGTTCCTCGGCGAGCGGGGATTGAGCTTCGGACCGGTCCTATGAGGACCCGGTGTAGGCGTCCGGGTCCAAAGCCGCGAAGCCGGGCTTGAGCTGACCGTCGATCAGCGCCAGCCGGTCGTCGAAGGGGCAAAAAGCGCTCTTCATGGCGTTGATCGTCAGCCAGCTGATATCCCTCCAGGTCCAGTCGAAGGTCTCGACCAGCCCGGCAAGCTCCGAGGAGAGGTTGATGCCGCTCATGAGGCGGTTGTCAGTGTTCACGGTGACCCTGAACCGGAGACGGCACAGCAGACCGATCGGGTGCTCGGCGAGCGACGCCGCCGCCCCGGTGTGCACGTTCGAGGTGGGGCACATCTCGAGCGGTATGCGGCGGTCCCTTATGTATGCCGCCAGCCGGCCGAGAGAGACGCCACCGTCGGGATCCACGACGATGTCGTCGACGATGTGAACCCCATGGCCGAGCCGCTCTGCATTGCACCACTGGATCGCCTGCCAGATCGAGGGCAGCCCGAACGCCTCGCCGGCATGCAGTGTGGCGTGGAAGTTCTCGCGCTGCACAAGATGGAACGCGTCCAGGTGATCGGTGGGCGGATAGCCGGCCTCAGGACCTGCGACGTCGAAGCCGGCGACCCCGACATCCCGGTATCGCACCGCGAGCTCGGCGATCTCGCGCGAGCGCGCGGCCGTGCGCATGGCCGACAACAGCGCTCGTACGACGATCGGCCGTCCCGCGGCAGTAGAGCGCGCCATGGCCTTGTGGAAGCCCGCCAGCACCGACTCGAGCACTTCCTCGAGCGCGAGACCGCGCGCTGTGTGCAGTTCAGGGGCAAAGCGCACTTCGGCGTAGACGACCCCGTCTGCAGCCAGGTCCTCGACGCATTCTGTGGCGACCCGCTCGAGTGCCTCGCAAGTCTGCATCACACCGACGGTGTGGGCGAAGCCCTCGAGGTAGCGCACGAGGTCGCGCCGGGGAGCGGCCGACACGAACCATGCCGCGAGCTCTTCCGGATCGGTCGTCGGCAGGTCCCGGTAACCGTATTCAGCCGCGAGCTCCACCACCGTGGCGGGCCGCAGTCCGCCGTCGAGGTGGTCATGGAGGAGCACTTTCGGGGCAATGCGAAGCTGATCGAGATCGGGCTTGGCGCTCACGAGATCACCTCCAACACGACGGGCGTGGGTGCTCGGGGCTCGTCGACTATCGCGATCGCGCCCTTGAGGGCATCACGAGCCCAATCGAGACACGCGGGTTCATCGGTGTGAAGCTCCAGTAGAGGTTGACCCTCCGTAACTTCCTCACCAGGCTTGACGCGGCAGACGACGCCTGCGGTCGCGCTCACGGCGTCCTCCTTGCGTGCTCTGCCGGCCCCGAGCCGCCAGGCGGCGACCCCTATCGCGCGGGCGTCGAGGCGCCCAACTATCCCTGGGCGGTCGGCGGCCACCTGCTCGATCCGGGCGGCGCGGGGCAGGGGAGCGTCGGGGTCACCTCCCTGGGCCACGACCATTGCCCGGTACCGCTCCAGGGCCGAGCCGTCTCGGAGCGCAACGGCGGGATCAGCCCGGATCCCAGCCAACTCGAGCATCTCGCGTGCGAGCGCGAGCGTGAGCTCGACAAGATCTGCTGAGTTGTCACCACCGGAGAGCACTTCGACGGACTCGGCGACCTCCAGGGCGTTGCCGACCGCCCAACCTAGGGGGGTGTCCATTGCGCTGAGCACGGCCCTCACCTTGAGCCCGTGGTCACGGCCGAGGCGAACCATCGTCCGGGCAAGTTCTGTGGCCTGGTCCCGGTCGGTCATGAACGCGCCGGAGCCCACCTTCACATCCAAGACGAGCGACTGGGTCCCCTCGGCGATCTTCTTCGACATGATCGACCCGGCGATGAGCGGGATCGACTCCACCGTGCCGGTGACGTCGCGGAGCGCGTAGAGCTTGCGATCCGCCGGGGCCAGCCCGGCGCCAGCGGCGCAGATGACACAACCGACTTTTTCGAGCTGGGTGAGCATCTCGTTGTTGGACAGATCGGAGCGCCATCCGGGAATTGCCTCCAGTTTGTCGAGCGTGCCACCGGTGTGGCCGAGACCGCGTCCCGACAATTGCGGCACCGCGGCGCCGCAGGTTGCCACGAGCGGTGCCAGGATGAGCGACACCTTGTCGCCGACACCACCGGTTGAGTGCTTGTCAACCGTGGGCCGCGAAAGGCCGGACAGGTCCATCCGCTCACCGGAGGCGATGATCGCGGCCGTCCACCTGCACAGCTCGGCCACTGAAAGCCCACGCCAGAAAATCGCCATCAACAAGGCGGCGACCTGTTCGTCGGCGACCCGGCCGGCAACATAGGCATCCATGACCCAGTCGATCTCAGCGTCGGTGAGCTCGCGGCCGTCCCGCTTCGAGCAGATCAAGTTCACCATGTCCATTTGGCTCGGACCTCCTCGAGGTTCGCCAAGTCTCGCGCACGGGGCCCGTCGGCACTGCCTCTCGGTCTGCGTCCATTCCGCCTGATACCGGTACCGCAGCTTGGGCCGCGGCCCTCAAACGCTTGCTGGCTCTGCCTGTGCGCCTCCTGCCCACTCCTCGAACGCGGCGAACGCCCTGGGACCCCAGACCGTCCCGGGGCCGCCGTTCATCATGATCACGACGCCCATGGCCTCTGCGACCTCAGCAGCGCTCGCTCCCGCGCGCTGAGCTCCGCGCGCGTGGGTGCCGATGCACCCGTCGCATTCGCGTGTCGCCGCGATCGCCAAGGCGATGAGCTCCTTCACCCGAACGGAGAGCGCGCCATCTGACATCGCGGCATGGCTCATCTCCGCGTAGCCGGAGAACACGCCTCCGATCTCGTCCCTCAAGGCGCGGGCCTTGGGCCTCAGCTCGTCCGACAGCTCGTGGGCAGTGTGCACCTGTATCCCCCTCGTCACTTGGTCGACGGCGTCTTCACGCGGCCGGTCGCCCGTCCAAACCCAACCAGAGCACAGGCCGGCTGCGCCGTCTCCATTCTGCCGGGCCCGAAGCCCGGTCGTATTATCCGGCCATGATCGACCATGTATCCATTCAATGCGCAGACGTGAGGGTGAGCTCATCGTTCTACGACGCTGTCCTTGCCCCGCTTGGCGGTGGCCGCGTTATGGACTTCGGCGAGGTTGTCGGCTACGGCCTCGAGGGAAAGCCGGAGTTCTGGATTGGCCCGCTCGTTTCCGGTGAGCCGAATCGTGAGAACCATCTCGCCTTCACGGCCAAGAACCGGGCCAGCGTGAGGGCCTTCTTCGACGCGGCCATGTCTTCTGGCGCGCCGGTGCTCCACGAACCGCGTGCGTGGCCCGAGTACCACGAGAACTACTACGGAGCATTCGTGCGCGATCCCGACGGGAACAACGTAGAAGCGGTTTGCCACAACGCTGAGTAGCCGTGAGCGCACGACGGCGGTAACTGAGCGGCCTGCCGTGCCCTGTGATGTGAAGTTCACCGAGGTGTCGACCAGGCAACGTTGAACCCGGGACTGTCGTTCAAATCGTCAAGCCACTCTCGTGCGTGCAGGCCGGCGCGCCAGCGCACGCAGGCATACCGAGAAACGTTCAAATGGCTGCGGAATGAATGCCTGAACTTGGCACGTGCAAACCTGTGGAAGTCAAGATGGACCTTTCCGTAAAGGAGGCCGTGCCGTGACCCTCGACGTTGCCAAGATCAGGTCGTCATACCCCGCGCTCTCGGACGGCTACGCCTACCTCGACGGGGCGGCAGGCACGCAGATACCCTCGAGCGTCATCGAGGCGATCTCGGGCGCCTACCTGGCAGGGCTCGGCAACGTGGGAGGAGCCTTTCCGGCCAGCCATCGTTCCGGGGAGATCGTCCGCGCCTGCCGCCAAGCAGTCGCCGATCTCGTCGGAGGCGAGCCGGAAGGAGTGATCCTCGGACCCAACATGACCACCCTCACCTACCGGCTCGCAGAGACGCTTTCCAGGAGCTGGGCCCGAGACGACGAAGTGGTCGTGTCACGCTTGGACCACGACGCGAACGTGCGGCCCTGGGTTCAGGTGGCTGCACGAGCCGGCGCTATCGTCCGCTGGGCCGAGGTCGAAGCCGCCACCGGTGAGCTTGCCACGGGGCAGTACGACGAGCTCTTGTCGGAGCGCACGCGGCTCGTCGCGGTCACGGCGGCGAGCAATCTCATCGGCACCCGGCCCGACGTGGCGGCTATCGCCCGCAAGGCCCACGAGGTCGGTGCGCTCACCTACGTCGACGGCGTCCACGCCACTCCCCACGCCCCCATCGATGTCGCCGTGCTCGGCGCGGACTTCTATGCCACCAGCTCGTACAAGTGGTCCGGCCCTCACGTCGGCGCCGTCATCGCGAGCCCAGCGCTGTTAGAGAGCCTGCATCCCGACAAGCTCGCGCCGGCGCCCGACTCGGTGCCGAGCCGCTTCGAACGCGGCACGCTGCCGTTCGCGGACCTGGCCGGGGTCGTGGCAGCAGTGGAGCACCTGGCCTCGATCGACCCGACGGCGACAGGCTCGCGACGGGAACGGGTGGTCGCCTCGATGACCACCGTGGAGGCGTACGAGGCGGCTTTGTTCGCTTCGCTCCAAAGCGGCCTGGAAGCGATCGGTGGCGTCACCACCTACGGGAAGGCGGGATTTCGTGCGCCCACAACTTGCTTCAACGTCGCCGGGATGCACCCGCATGACGTCGCGGAGCACCTTGCGGGGTGCCGGGTCAACGTGTGGAACGGCGACAACTACGCCTGGGAGCTGGCCGGAGTGCTCGGGATCCGCGACGGCGGGGGAGCGGTGCGTGCAGGCGTGGTGCACTACAACGACGGGTCCGACGTCGACCGGCTGCTCGCATCGGTTGCCGGGCTCATGGCCGACTTATAGGTCTTGGCGGCTTTGGGAGTGTGCCGGCCTCAGTAGAGCTGGAAGGCTTCCGGTAGCAGCGCGTCCACTGTCATCGAGGCGAACCGCCCGCCCTTTAGGAACGTGACGATCGCGTCGCGCCCGAACTCCGCCAGCACCTGACGACAGGCCCCACAAGGAGAGGCGGTCTTCACCTTCTTACCCGGGGAACGGGCATACACAGCCACAGCTTCGATTTCGATCCCGTCGCCCTCGGCCGCGACAGCCGCGAAGACGGCGTTGCGCTCCGCGCACGAGGTCAGCCCGTAGCTGGCGTTCTCGACGTTGCAACCCACGTAGACCCCATTTGTCGTGCGCACGGCGGCGCCGACGTGGAACTTGGAGCTGGGCGCGTACGCCTTCGAGGAAACCTCGTATGCCCTGAAGACGAGCTCGCGCTCGTTCGGGTCGGTGATCGCTGCGAGAACCTCGGGCAGTCGGGCCACGCCGTCACACTAGGTCGGGCTTCAAGCTCCGGGGTGCATTCACTGAGTCGTACGTATGTTCGATAAACTATCGGCGTGAGAATGGAGGGAGGACCGGGCGAGCTGCGGTGGCGCCTCGCAGAGCACGAGGAGTCGGGGAGGCTGTTTCCCGAGTCGTCTCTCGGTGAACGTCACGTCGGCACCGGCGAGTTTCGCGGCATGGAGTTCCTCCACGTCAACGCGCGCACGATCGTCAACAAGGTGCCGGCGTCGTCGCGGATGCCGTTCAGTTACACGATCAACGCCTACCGGGGATGCAGCCACGCGTGCACTTACTGCTTCGCGAGACCGACTCACACATATCTCGGGCTCGGGATCGGCGAGGACTTCGAATGCAAGATCGTCGTCAAGGTCAACGCCGTCGAGCGCCTCCGCGCCGAGCTGCGGTCACCCAGGTGGAGGGGCGACTCCATAGCGATGGGCACGAACACCGACCCCTACCAGAAGGCCGAGGGCAAGTACCACCTCACCCAGGGCATCGTGGGGGTGCTCGCCGAGGCCGGCAATCCCTTCAGCATCCTGACCAAGTCGACACTGGTACTTCGGGACCTCGCCTTGCTCGCAGATGCCACCGCCCGCACACGCGTCAGGCTCGCCTTGTCGATCGGCACGCTCGAGCGCGACGTCTGGCAGCTCACAGAGCCCGGGGCACCGCCTCCGGACCAGCGCCTGGAAGCTCTGAGGCGGCTCAGCGAGGCCGGCATCCGCTGCGGCGTGCTCATCGCGCCCGTCCTTCCCGGGCTGTCGGACTCCGATGACCAGCTTCGAGCCGTGGCGCAAGCATGCCTCGAGGCGGGGGCGGTATCGGTCACACCGGTCGCCCTCCACCTGCGTCCAGGAGTCCGTGAGCACTACCTCGGCTGGCTCGCCCGAACCCGGCCCGAGCTGGCCGAGCTGTACGCGCAGCGTTTCCGGAAGGGCTCCTACCAGCCGCGAGCCGAGCAGCACCACATCAGCGAGGTTGTGCGCGCTGTGCAGGAGGCCGGCGGACGTGACTACCCGAAGCACCGCCCCAGCGGGCACGAGCCGACCGGGCGCCCGCGCGAAGCGCCGCCTCAGCGCGTGCGTCCGGTGAACGAGCAGCTGCGTCTGCTTTGAGCGCGGCGGGGAGCGGTCTGGTACAACTCGGCGATGCAGAGCGAGGAACCTGGGGGCGCGGCGCCGGAGTCGCAGCGCTGCGGTTGGGCGGCCGGGGAGTTCCTGCGGCCCTATCACGATGCCGAGTGGGGCGTGCCCGTCCACGACGACCGCCGACACTTCGAGTTCCTGATCCTCGAGTCCGCGCAGGCCGGCTTGAGCTGGGTCACGATCCTCAAGCGCAGGGACGGCTATCGCAACGCTTTTTGTGAGTTCGACCCGGACACCGTCGCGGGTCTCGGGCCGGCCGACGTCGAGCGGCTTCTGGGCGATCCCGGCATCATCCGCAACCGCCGCAAGGTGGAGAGCGCGATCGGAAATGCCCGGGCGTTCCTCGACATTCGGCGCGAGTTCGGTTCCTTCGACAGCTACATCTGGGACTTTGTCGGCGGCGTGCCGATAGTCAACGCCTGGGACGACCTTTCGCAGATCCCCGCCGAGACGCCGCTGTCGAAGCAGGTGAGCGCGGATTTGAGGCGGCGGGGGTTCACGTTCCTGGGTCCGGTTGTCTGTTACGCCCACCTGCAGGCGACCGGTCTTGTCATGGACCACGTGACGAGCTGCTTTCGCTGGCGCGAGCTCAAGAATGGCGAGGCCCGAGGTCGGTCTGCCCGTCGCTACGGTCGCGACTCATGACAACCGAGAGAGCCGTCGAAGACCGCGAGCGGGCTGACTTCCTTCATACGCTGTCCACCCACAGGTCCTTCCTGCGCCGCACCGTCAGCGATCTCACCGACGCGGAGGCACGCGAGCGCACCACTGTGAGCGAGCTCTGCCTCGGCGGGGTGATCAAGCACGTGACCCGCGTCGAGCAGCGATGGGCCGGCTTCATCGTGCGGGGACCTGCCGGCAGCGAGGTGGACTTAGAGGCGCACGCGGCCAGCTTTCGTATGCTGGAGGGCGAGACGCTGGCGGGCCTGCTCGAGAACTACGAGGAGGCGGCGCGTCGGACGGACGACCTTGTGGCATCGTTGGGTTCCCTCGACGACTCCCAACCTCTGCCGCCCGCACCCTGGTTCCCACCTGGTGCGCGTTGGTCGGCGCGTCGGGTTCTCTTGCACGTCATTGCTGAGACGGCCCAGCACGCCGGCCATGCCGACATCATCCGGGAGTCTCTCGACGGCGCGAAAACGATGGGCTGATCCGCTCAGGCACCCGAGGAGTCGGACGGGCACCTCCGCCCGGCCGAACTCAGGTCACCACTCCGGCTCAGGCGTCCCGCCGGACGAGGAGCACCCCTCCGATGACGAGCAGGGCCACCGCGTAGCCGAAGAGCACAAGGAGACCGGTCCAGGGCGGCAGTGTTTCTTGGCCCATGTGGAGACTGACGACGGCGGCTCCGATGTGGTCGGGCATGAACATTTCGGTTCTGTCGGCGAGCGAGGCGGGCAGCGCCCGGATGACGACAGGCCCGAGGAGCAGGATCCCCAAGAACGCGCTGATCGCGCCCGCGGTGTGGCGGACGATTGTTGCCAGCCCGAGGGCGAACAGCCCTATGAAACAGAGGTACAAGCCGCTTCCCACCACCGCCCGGAGCGCTCCCGGACTGGAGAGCGTTGAGTGGATCGCCGGCGCCGACAGGAGCGCCTGGCCCAGGAAGAACGAGGCGAAGGCCACGATCTCGGCGACCGCGAGAGCGACGGCGCCGAAGACCAGCGTCTTCGCTGCCAGAACGAGCGGCCGGCGCGGCGCGGCGGCGAAAGTTGCCCGGATCGTGCCGGAGCCGTATTCACCGCTCATCACGAGCACGCCGAGCACGCCTATCGTGAGCTGCCCGAAGAACACTCCGATCAGGCTCGTCGCGGTCGGGTCAAAGCCCGGGACCTGCGTGGACGACCAATGCGCGCGGGTCTCCGCAGTCGCCAGCGCGCTGATCCCGATACCGAGCACCACCGTGATGCCGAGAGTCCACATCGTCGAGCGGAGGGAGCGAAGCTTCGTCCACTCCGATCGCAACAGGCCGGACATCCCGTAGCGACCCGGTGGCAGGGTCTTGGCGGGACCGATGGCGGGGATGGCGGCGGTGCTCACCTGACAACCTCCCGTGACACGACCGGACCCGTCGGCAGTTCCCCGTGGTACTCGATGCTGTCGCCGGTCAGCTCCATGAACGCCTCTTCGAGCGAGGCTGACTGCGGCGCGAGCTCGTGCAGCACGACGGGGATGGTCGCGGCGAGATCGCCGATCGCCACCTCGTCCGGGCCCCGCACCGTGAGCGAGCCGTCGTCCTCGAGAACCGTCGTGGCTCCCTCTCCCTCGAGGGCGGCTTTCAGCTTTGCGATCTCGGGCGAGCGGACGCGGACATAACGCTGCGAGCTCTGTGCCAGGAGCTCGTCGGTCGGGATCTGGGCAATCAGGCGGCCCCTGCCGATGATGACGACCTCGTCAGCTGTGAGCGCCATCTCGCTCATGAGGTGGCTCGAGACGAAGACCGTTCGGCCCTCGCGGGCGAGGCCCTTCAACAAGTTGCGCACCCAGCGGATCCCGTCGGGGTCGAGCCCGTTGACAGGTTCGTCGAAGAGCATCACCTCCGGGTCGCCGAGCAGCGTGGCGGCGATGCCGAGGCGCTGGCTCATGCCGAGGGAGAACTTTCCCGCCCGCTGACCCGCCACGGCCGAGAGCCCGACGACGCCGAGCACCTCGTCGACTCGCCTGAGCGCAATGTGGTTGGCCTCGGCCAGCATCCGCAAGTGGGCGCGGGCTGTGCGATCGGGGTGGATCGCCTTTGCCTCCAACAACGCGCCCACCTCGTGCAGCGGCCAGGGGAGATCGTGGTAGTGCCGCCCGTTCACCGTGACGTCCCCGGCGTTCGGCGCGTCGAGCCCCATGATCATGCGCATGGTCGTCGACTTGCCTGCGCCATTGGGGCCGAGGAAGCCCGTCACGACGCCGGGGCGCACGCTGAAGCTGAGCTGGTCCACGGCGAGCTTCGAGCCGTAGTGCTTGGTGAGGCCCTTCGCCTCGATCATGGGCGTCCCTGCAAGGCTGTTCTCGGCATCCGTCTCCCTCAGTCGTTCGCTCGGTTCATGGCTGCATCGTTTCGAGAGGCCGTACCTCTCGTGTAATCCTCGCCTGTGTCATACCCGCTTGGTATCGGGGATGACCGTTCCGATTTCTGTCTCATCTGTCACTTCCGACAAGGACAGGGTTCGGAGCCACCTGTTGCCGGGTGGCGGTGACGGTCTTATCCAGCCTGGTCGGGCTCGTGCCGTCTTGACGGTTCGCCGAGGAGCACCTGGGCGTGCCCATGGACCTCTCCTCTCCCCGTCCGTTCGCCAGCGTGTGCTGGCTGGTTCCCGCCCCACTGGCGGTACCGGTAGTGGCGACGGTCTCGGCGAGCGAGGCCAGGTTCGAGGCTGCATTGCGGTCCCGGTCGAGGACCAGACCGCAATGGTCGCAGCGGTAGGTGCGGCAGGCGAGGGGCAGCTTGGCTTTCACTGCCTTGCACGCCGAGCAGGTTTTCGACGACGGGTACCACCGGTCGGCGACGATCAGGGTGGATCCGAACCAGGTTGTCTTGTAGGCGAGCTGACGGCGAAGCTCGGCTGGGGAGGCGTCGAGGATGGCCCGGTTGAGCCCGGCCTTGTCCCGCTTTGTTTTGCCGGTGCCTGCCCTGGTCATACCGGCCACCGCCAGGTCCTCGACCACGACCGTGACGCAGCTTCGGGCGAGCCCGGTGGTCAGCTTGTGCAGGCCGTCGGCGCGTGCGTTGGCCACCGTGGTGTGGCAGCGGGCCAGGCGGGCCTTGGTGTGCTTCCAGCGCTTGGACGGCGGACTTTCTCTGCCGGCCGGGCCTCGGCGCCGGGACAGCTCCCGGCCGAGGCGGGCCTGGCGGCGAGCCCACCTGTTCAGGTGCTTCGGGTTGGGGACGGTCCCGTCCGCCTCGGTCACCCCAACCACGGCGGTGGAGCACACGGCCAGGTGCGACACGCCCACGTCCACCCCCACCGCCTTGAGCCTGTCGGCTGGCCCGTTTTGCGGGCGGTCCACCTCACAGCCGAAGCTCACATACCAGCGGCCGGCATGTTCGCTGACTGTGGCGGAGAGGATCCTGGCCGTGCCGGCGTCGACCAGCCCGCCGAGCTTGGTGGTCGGCTCCTTGGTGCGTATGATCCCTATGCGGCAAAGCCGGACGTGGCGGCCGTCGACGACGCCAAAGCTGCCGGGGGTGACCCGGAAGCGGCGGTGGCCACCCAGCTTGCGCGGCTTGGGCCAGCCGACCCTCGGCCCCTTGCGCCGGCCGGCTTTGGAGTCGTAGTAGGCCTTCAACCCGCGGGCCAGGCCGTCCAGGCCAGAGGAGTAGCACTCCTTGGAGTTCTCAGCCCACCACGGCGCCTCGATGTGCTTGGCCTCGTTCCACTCCCGCCTAAGGGCCGCCAGGCTCGTGGGCACCTTAACCGACGCGTCAGCCAACGCCCACGCCTCCCGCTCAGAACCACCCTCACACATGGCCTGCTCGGCGACCCGGCGCCTTTGGGACCGGCGGGAGTTCACCAGCCGCAGGCCCCAGTTATAGGCGAACCGGGCGCCGCCGGCATGCGAAGCCAACGCCGAGCTGACCACGTTCGAGGGGTCCAGCTCGAAACGGAACGCCTGGAGAACCACGGGCATCTATGCCGGCCTCCCCGCCGCCTCGAGCGCGATCGCCGCCCCAGGTTTCGCGAAGCGGCGACCATACAGGCGAGTGCAGAAACTGGTCAGAACCTCCACCATGTCCCGCACCAGATCGTCGGCCACCTCTACCACGATCGTGCTCACCCTCGAGTCCCTCAAGAGGCCGAGCAGCTTGGCCCGATGGCCGTTCAGTCCCGAGCCGATTTCCGAGACCACCTTCGACTCTACAAGGCCCTCGGGGGCGGCGTGCTCGGCGAGACGGGCCACCTGCCGGTCCAGATCGGACCGCTTCGCCGCCGAAGACGCCCGGGCATACACAGCCACACCGCCCGGCTTCGGCTCGTTCTCCTCGAGAAGGATCGTGCCTGTCGAAAGCTGGTAGGCGGGCACGGGCAGCACCCCGGCGCGGAACCACCGGCAGGCGCTCGGCCGGCTCGCACCATTGGCCTTGGCCCACTCGGACAGCTTCACGACCACGATCATCTCAGGACCCTGTGACAGTCATGCCTGGACGGGACAGAGTCACGCGTTTCCCCCAACAGTTCGCGACCCTCGGGCGCACTTAGGGTCCAAGTTGCGAGGTCTAGTAGCCCACGACGTAGCTCACGCCCGAGAGCGAGTAGAAGTCGCTCGTGCCCGGGCCCTGGACGAGCGCCTGGCCGTTGGCATAGATGTGGAGCGCCCCTATCACCTGGGCACCGGACTCCGAGTAGACCGAGAAGCAGTCGTAGTAGCCCGGGCGGGCGCCCTTCGGCATGACGAAGGCAGGCAGGGACTGGTTCGCCGGGCCTATGAGCGAGCCCGCGAGGTACACGACGCCTTCTGGGGACACGGCGTACTGAGGGGCACCGGTGCCGTAGGACTGGGCGGACTTGGCGCCGTTCAGGAGCGTCAGAGGGTGGAACACGAGCTTGGTAGTCGTGGTAGTCGGCGACGCGGTGGATGGCCAGGTCGTAGTGGTCGTGGCCACGGCTTTGGCCGGCGACGACCCTCGGGTGGCGGCGTAGCCGACGCCCGAGAACGTGCCCACCAGCACTGCTGCGGCGAGGATGAGAAGAGGGATCGGCCGCCCGATACTGCGGGCAGGGGAATTGGGCATCGCGGGTCTCCTTGTCTCGTCAGTTGCGTGGGGTGAGCCCTGTGACGTCCATGCGAGGCTCCCGGCGCGCCTTTGTCTCAAGGCGTCGCAGGGATGGCGGGCCCCCCGCCGGCCATTGTCGCGCGGCCCGGCACGGCGCCGGTCCCGCCGGCAGGCCGATTCAGGTGAGAGGTTCGAAACGGGCCGTGAAGTGGCGCAGCTGCGGCGCCTCGGCGACGATCCGGTACCCGCGGAGGGAAGAGGCCTCCTCGGCGACCGCCTGGCACACCTCGATCACGTAGTCGATGTGGCTCTGGGTGTAGGTGCGCCTCGGGATGGCCAGCCGGACGAGATCCGTTGCCGCCGCCCGCTCGGTGCCGTCGGCCTGGCGGCCGAACATCACGGTCCCGATCTCGCAGCCGCGGATACCGCCCATCTTGTACAGCGCCACCGCGAGCGACTGGCCGGGGTACTCGAGGGGCGGGATGTGGGGGAGGAGGCCGCGGGCGTCGAGGTACACGGCGTGGCCCCCGATGGGCATGAACACCGGGATCCCGCTGCGATGCAGGGCCTCGCCCAGGTACGCCGTCGATTGGATCCTGTAACGGAGGTAGTCGTGTGAGACGGCCTCGCGGATCCCCTGCGCGATGGCCTCCAGGTCCCTGCCGGCGAGGCCGCCGTAGGTGGGGAAGCCTTCGGTGAGGATCAGCATGTTCCGGAACGACTCGGCGAGCGTGTCGTCGTTGCACGCGAGCCAGCCCCCGATGTTCGCGAGCGGGTCCTTCTTCGCGCTCATCGTCATCCCATCCGCGAGCGAGGCCATCTCCCGCACGATGTCGGCGACGTCGCGGCCTTGCTGGCCCTCCTCGCGCTCGCGGATGAACCAGGCGTTCTCTGCGAAACGGCAGGCGTCCAGGAACAGTGGCACCTGGTGTTTGTCGCAGACGGCCCGTACCGCGTGCAGGTTGGCCAGGCTGACCGGTTGGCCACCGGCCGAGTTGTTGGTGATGGTGACCATGACCACGGGAACGTGCTCACGTCCCCGCGTCTCGATGAGGTCGTCGAGGGCGGCGGTGTCGAGGTTGCCCTTGAACGGGTGCAGGCTTGCCGGGTCGCGTCCCTCGGCGATCACGAGGTCGACCCCCTCGGCGCCGGTGTACTCCACGTTGGCCCTCGTCGTGTCGAAGTGGGTGTTGCTGGGCACGACCTGCCCGGGGCCCCCGATCACCGAGAAGAGGATCCGCTCGGCGGCCCGGCCCTGGTGGGTGGGAATCACGTGGCGGAAGGGGAACAGCTCGGTCACGGCCTCGAGGAAGATGAACCACGAGGGCGAGCCGGCATAGGACTCGTCGCCGTGCTGGACCGCCGCCCACTGGTCACGGCTCATGGCCCCGGTGCCCGAGTCGGTCAACAGGTCGATCAGCACGTCACGCGCCGCCAGGTTGAAGACGTTGTAGCCGGCGTCGCATATGGCCGCGGCGCGCTCTTCGGGGGTCGTCATCCGCAGCGGCTCCACAGCGTGGATGCGGAACGGCTCGATGATCGTGCGGAAGGTTCGTGGCGTGGCC
>Ga0187880_1001817_pt1 | contig 16811 bp, 5 predicted proteins | sample June2016WEW_19_4_FD_132998 | JGI IMG/M metagenome (GOLD analysis project Ga0187880, IMG submission 132998) | Peatland microbial communities from SPRUCE experiment site at the Marcell Experimental Forest, Minnesota, USA - June2016WEW_19_40 | ecosystem: Environmental > Terrestrial > Soil > Wetlands...
ATGCTGCTCGACCCCCGCATCCAGCGCCAGCGCTACGGACGCATTTTCCTCGACTCGCTGCCCCCCTACCGCCAAACCCAATCCATCGAAGACGTCGAAGCCTTCTTCGCGACGGACGCGTGAGAGCCCCCCTCCCCGTTCGCAGGAGCAGTCCATTTCGTACTTGCGCGAGAGACACGCTGCATACAAAAAGAACGGGCCGGACAAGACCCCGAAGGATCTTGCCCGGCCCGTTCATCAGCACTTCCTAGTTGATGGTGATCGGAACCACGAACGAGCGCGTCACCGTAGGTTGTGTGGGGACGGAGGATACATACGTGTACGAGGCGTTGACGGTTACAGTTTGCGGGCCGGTGGGAATCGGGGTGTAGAAGTCCACCGAGTTGCCGCCGCATCCGCTCATTCCAACGCTCACTGCAGCGATGGCAATCAGCATCCACAACGCCTTGCTCAGTCTGCGCCGGCGACGCACGCAGAAGGCAAGGACGCCAAACGGCAGGAACGCCAACACGGTCCTGGTAGCGGTGGTGCGAAGTTGGGCCGTTGTATTGAAGCCGAGCGACAGCGTTGGCGGGGTCGAGACGCTGAAAACGAATGGCACCGTCGAGGTGGTCGTCGCGCACGCGGGCGCCACACATGGCACTGCGATGCTTGTCGCCGGTGACACCTGACCGCTGGCATTCACGGCGAACTGCTCAACTGTACAGAACACCCAGGTCGGGTGCTGGGTCGTACAGGTCAGGCCGATCGAGCCGGCAAATGACAGAACTCCGTTAATCGTGATAATCGTCGACTGCGGATTGGCGGTGTTCTGGTTCGGCGCCGCGGGCAGACCGTTACCGTTCGGGACGTTGCCCGGAATGACGCTGATCGGGCCCGTTGTGGAGGTTAAGGTGAAGTCCGGATTGTCGACAATCAGTGCGAACGGAATCGGATTCGTCGTCGGGCAAGATGGGGATGTGGTTGCCAGTTGCCCAGCCACCGAGCAGGCGAAGTCGCCCTTGCCGTCCCCGTTGGAGCCAGCATCGCCGCTATAGACGAAGCTCAGGTAGTGGGTCCCGGTCGTGGTTGCCTCCGTGGCGGGCAGAGTGAAGCTGCCTGCCCCAGCGGATAACGTCACCACCGTGTTGCAGGGAATGGAGGCAGTGCTGGTTTGTCCTGTCGCACATGGAGGAATTAGAACGGTTTGCACGCCGTAAGTAGCTGTTGTCGGCCAAGTGATAGCGCCATTTATGACTTGGAAGGTCCCTGACGTTGGGGTTGGGACGAAGACAGCCGATGTGATTGGGACAAAGTAATCGTAAACAGAGACCGTACCCGAAGGCGTTCCCTTGCCCGCCGTGACCAGGGAGCTGAGCGTGATCGCGTAGGTGGCAGAGGCCAACCCAGCCGTCGTATTGGCGACAGAGGTCTTGGCTGCCGTGATGGCGATGCCCGCAGGCGCCGGAGTGACCAAATCCAAGCCGTTGTTGTACGTTATCGCATAGTTGTTCGTGGGCTTACCACTAATGGTTGGAACCACCGGGAATGGGTTCACCGCTCCTGTGGGGTTCACATCCAGAACCGATGAGTCAAGCGGCGCAGGAGGAACGGGCACCGGCAACGTCGTGAACGTCGCGCTCAACTTCTTGAGGTCGCTGCCCACGGCCCCGGTGATCACCATATCCGTGGCATAGTTTAAGGACGCAGCTCCGTAGACCGTCGTGTACTCATTTGCAGGACTGGCTCCTGGGACAACAAAAGAAACGGTCAGAGGGGCCTGGTTTTCAATCACGTTAGCTTGACCAGTGGTCACAGTCGGGAAGCCATAGCTGCAGGCGCTGGCACCGGTAAAGACAACCTGAATCGGATAGCTGCCGGTAGCTGTGAATTGACCGGCGCCGCTGGTGCAGGTCGCCCCGGCCACCGTAACACCGCCCGCAGTCACAGTGCAGGCGGGGGTAGGAACCGTTCCCCCATAGGTATAGGTGAGCTGGAGGAGCGTGGACGTCACCGTCACCACAGTTGCTACCGGAGTGGTTTTGAGTATGATCGGAGTTGCGGTCGTTGTGCTGTTGTTCGTGTCGCCGTTGTAGGTTACGTTGACGGTGTACCACAGGCCCGCAGTGAGCGCGGGGAAGGTAGTGGTCGTCGCTACGCCACCGACCAGGCTGACCGTCTGCGAGCCGGGCGCTCCGCAGGAGATTCCGCCAACAGTGGGAGCTATGGTCCAGGAGAAGGTGACCGTACCGGTGGGCGTGGAGCCTCCCGTGGTGAACGGTGCTACGGTCGCGGTAATGGCCTCGCCGCCAACAGCAGTGCTGTAGTTCGTCGTCGTTCCAGTAATTAACGTACCGTTCGAGGGGGCCAGGGTGATGAGGACCTCCGGGTTCGCACCATTCGCCTGCAAGGAGATCGTCTGAGTCGAGTTCACCGTGCTCACGGAGACAGTCGCAGCGTTCGCGACGGTGGTCGTTGGAGTGAACGTCGGCGAGATGGTGCAAGTGGTTCCCACCGGAATCGGACTGGTGCATGTAGTTGTTGCGCTGAATGCGGCATTGGCAGGGGTAGGCGTCCCCAGGAAGGTCGAGGGCAGAACGACAGGCTGGTTGCCGATGTTCGAGACGGTCAACTTGCCAGTGCAGGGTGAGTCGCTTCCGAGAACCGGGCAACCCGCCGGCGTACCGGCCACACCTGAAGTTCCCATGGACTCCGGCACGGTCCCAAACGGAACAATCGGGTTCTGCCGGTTCATTTGCAGGACTTGCTTGTTCCCCGAGTCCGCGACATACAGGTTTCCGTTCGCGTCCAGAGCAAGACCTGCCGGAGCATTCAGCCCAGCAAAGCTGAGCGGGAAAGGTTTGCTGGTGCTCACAGCGGGAGCCTCCCAGACCGCGTTGCCTGTGCTGTCCGAGACATAGACGTTCCCGGCCGCGTCCACCGCAACCCCGTTCGGAGTGTTGATGTTCGTGCCGCCAAACAGCGGAAGCGATGTAAGTACCGACAGCGCAGAGGTGCTGCCGCCGCCCGGCGTGGTCGTCGTCGGCTGCAGGTCGCCGCCGCCCGGCGGTATGCGAACGATCTCACCGGCCGGATTCCCCGTGTCGGCAACGAAGATGTATCCAGGCCAGATTTGTCCGGACGAACCGATCACCGGACCGATCGCAACCGCGACCGGAGTCGTGAATGTGGGCGCGCCAGGATACTGGAAGAGTTGAACTGCGCCGCCCAGCTTGGTGTCGGAGGGAATCTCCACAATCACGGAATTGCCAGTGTCGGCAACGTAGACGTTACCCCACTGATCGACGGCAAGGCCCTGAGGGTTCTTGAACTTGTATTGCGGAGGGGCCGTGGTGGGCGTTACGGAGGCCCCAGGTTCATTCAGAATCGAAGTAGAGTTATTTGCTTTCCCAGTCAAATCATATGAGGTATAGGTGCAGTTTGCAGCCTGTGAGCCCGGGGTATCGCAGGTTGCGCCCGGAATCCAGAGGTAATTGCCAAGCTGGTTCGCCGTGCCGGTGACCGGGTTGTACTTGAGGATCCGGCTGTTGCCGGTGTCGGCGATGTAGACATTGCCAGCCGCATCGACCGCAACGCCCATCGGGTTGCTCAAGGTTGAACTGGCGGTTGTCGTCTGGCCGTAGAGCGTACTCGATACCGTGATGCTGGGACCAATGACGGTCTGCGTGCCGCCGACAGGAGCGGACTCAACCACGATCCGGTTGTTGGTCGCGTCGGCGATGTAGACGGTGCCCCTTGAGGTCATCGCTATGGACGAGATGGTGCCCAGACCATTGGCCGCAGAAGTCGCAACTGCTTGTTGCTGGCCGCCATCGATCGCCAACTGTCCGCCCGTGCCAGTACCGGTGAGCTGGAAGTTGTAGACGGACCCGTTCGCGGTGGTTGCCACCAACTGGCCAGTCCTCAGCCCCGGCTGCGTCGGATTGAAGGTCACATAGACCAGACAGTCCCAACTGTTGTCGGGCGATGAGAGCCCCAGTTGCGTGCATGTTGGAGATCCGGTGCTTCCAAACACCGGGTACATCGCAAAGTTGGTTGTCTGCGGGTTATATCCAAAAGCCCCATTCGTCTGCCACAGCGAGCCCAGGGGATATTCCGGGTCGGTCGTGTCGATCGAGAAGTCCCCGGAACCTGTAACTGTGAATGCATTCGTCGTGTACCCGAGGGAGGGGCCGTCCGGAATCGATGACGAAATGAACCCTGTCGAGGACTGTGTCCCGCCCCCGGTGAAGGGAGGGTTCGAGACATCAAAGTGCACCTGGATCGGCTGGGTCTCCGACACCATTCTCCAAACGGGTACGCCGGTCGCCACCGGAGTCACGTTAGGTACGTTCCCAGTATTCGACGCAATCAGCGAGATGTAGTACGCATGCGGGGTACCAGTGCAGGTCACCCCGGTCGGGCAGGGCAACGTATAGCTCACTATATTGTTCAGCCCGTAGGTGGTCGTCGCGGACCACGCACCCGCCGTCGCCGGCACCACCGGGGTTGCTGGGAATTGAATGCCCAACGACAGCTCGCGGATAAGATTGTTATAGTTGTTTCCGAAATACAGGTTCCCCAGACCGTCGTTATCGGTAAAGTAATTGCCGTTGGTGGTACCTTTGTAAGAGGTAGCCGCGGCGACCATCCCTGGGCAGCCATCTCCCGGAGGATCATAGCTTTGCGGGCCCCAGGTCCAGGGATGGCCCGCCGTGCCATAGATGCAGTCCCATGGGTTCGAAGAGGGCGATGAAGTGGGCGAAACGCCCAAAGAGGCCGGCTGATTGTAGTTGCTGGTGTTATTGAACGTACCGTCCGCGTTCAAGTTCGTAACGTTGTTGAGGCCAGTGACCGATGACGAGGCTCTCACCGTCCCAGCCCAGTTCGAAATTAGAAGGATTCCATCCGCGGTGTACTGGTCGACTCGACTGATCTCCTGAAAGTGGGCGTCGAAGGCGTAGAGGTTGCCAAAGCTGTCGGGCTTGACCGAAACCGGCCGAATGAGAAACTCGTTGCTGGTCGTGACAATTATATTCAGGAATCCCGAAGGCAGAGCGCTGTTGAGCGACGGGTTGCTTATCTCGACGTATATGTTGCCATAGGTGAGCGGCAACTCATTCGGCGTCTTTGCGTCGGAGCTGGGGACCGGGTAAGCAGTCTCGGTCGCGCTATAGACAGACGATAGCGTCGGCACCTCCACGGTCAGCAGGCTGGTCAGCGGAGCGCCGCCGGCGTACCCCACATTTTCGTAGTATCCGGGAACGGCGATGCTGCCCCCAGTCCCGTTGAGTTGATACACATTGCCGTACGCGTCGGCTCCGCCGTACACATACTGGCTGTTGAAGACAATACCGTTCGCCGGACCATTGATGCCGGTGCCGACCGCAGCGGTGACGGTGGCTGCGCAGGGGGTGGTCAGTAGCGCGTTGCAGTTGGTGATCGACCGCATGTACCCAGGCTGTACCGTGTACTGGAAGAAGGTCTGGGGGGTCGCCTGGGTGTTGATCACCCGCACCGTTGTGTTTCCAACATCAGAGATATAGATATTTCCCGCGCTGTCCAGCGTAATCTGGGTGGGAGCGCTCAGGGTGGCGCCCACGGTGGCGCCCGTGATGGCGGTGTTCTCGAATGCCGGCGCGTTGTCGATGACGACGCCGCCGTTGGATTTCGAGCCCGTGCAAGTGCCCAGGTTGATCTCTCCCGCGATGTGGTACAAGTATCCCACCGTTACCTGGCCGTTGGGGGATGCCGCCACCGCGGCCGGGTTCACCAGCGCGATGAAGTTCGCAACCTGCGTGCCGCCGCGGTAGACCACGGAGACGGTCGAGCTGGTGTTATCGGCGAAGTACACGTTGCCATACGCGTCCACGGCAACGCCTTCGATGCCGCCTCCGATCTTGGCTGTAGACGCTAGAACGCCGTCCGCGCAGCCGAGGTTCGCTGTGCAGGTCCATGAATTGACCGTGCTGCCCACCGCTTTGCAGCTGCTGGGAGTCACCACTCCCGCGACGATGTCAATGAGTCCCGTCGAGTAGTTGACCTCGCGGACGAGGTCGTTGGCTTTGTCGGCGATGTAGATGTCGCCCACCGAGTCGACCGCAAACCCATACGGCCCGTTCAGCGTTGCACCCGGCACCAGAACCCCCGCACTGTTGATGTACGGGACCGCAGGTCCGCCATCCGCGGCGCTTGTAGTGCTGGGGCTGGAACCGAAGCCGCCAACGATGGCGGGGGTGGCTCCGAAAGACCACTGCGGAGTGCCGGCGACCGTGTAGGCCGTATACGGAACCAGCACCGGCGTGTTGCCTGTGTTCGCGGCAACTGCCGCTCCCACTGCGGCCACGAGGAAGAACACGGCCACTGTCAGTTGGAGGAGAGTTCGCGTCGAGACGATGTGTTTGCGGAAGAGCATCGGGGTCACCTGATCCTTGATAAGTGCATTTGCAATCCGGCAGGCTGAGCAACAATGCTCCCAACCACCGGCAAATTTCCTGGCTGATTTCCCAAGGGAAACGGTTTCCAAAATAAGCGGCATACTACGCGTTCGCTGAAGTCACTTGCAAGAGAAATCTTCAAACGCGCTTGCCTCACGGAGAGAAGGGTCTAATTGCCACCGTTTCCCCCAGACTCGCCGGCTGCGGCAGCCGGTCTTTTCGTCGCCGCCAACGCGGTCCCCGGCGTGCCCGCCTCAGTATTATTATATTGTCAATGGCGGTCTGGTCCACGGGAAGCGGTTGCGAAGCGTCCAGCCAGAGAACACCGGCCGCGCCGGTGGTTGGGGCCGGCTGAAGACCGGGATGGACATCGGACGGCAGCGGTGGCGGAACGCGTTCCGCCCGCGCAGCGGCCGCAGCACCCGCAATCGGAGCGAACGCAGCGAAGATCGTCCTGCGGGGCCGCATGGCCCCATTCCGGGTGGAGCGGCCCGCCGCTCGGACACGCCCGTCCGGTTTGCCTGCCTGCGCAACATCGCGGTGCCGATTGCTTAGGATTCCGCTCTCCAGATTCCCCCCCTGTCCGGTTCCTGTGTCGCAATGGCCGCCAGACATTCGGGAACAAACCGATTGGGCTTTTGCCCACCTGTCGATGAAAACACAGAAAACACAAAATCGGTGTTGAATTGGGGCAAAAACAAAGTAGCATGTTGGGTGAAGCTTTGAAAACTTAAATCTTCCGGGCAGTCCTCCGCCCGGCTCCCAGCCGGGCGCCGCCCCGAACGGGGCCACTCGACCGACTCGTACCGTTTCAACGGGATAACATTTTCTTATTGACAATCGCGCCTGTAAACAAATACTTTTTTCGCGTTCCGGCTCATCGGTATTTTCAGTTTTCTAGTCACCGGCGCAAGGTTTTTTGGGGGATGCTTCAACCGGAAACAACCGGAATCCAAGCCCAACGCCTTCCAGCGCAAAATCAGATGGAGCAAAACTATGTATCGCAACACGACAGTTGGGTCTTTGCCGCTCGGGCTTTCACGCCGTCTTCTCGCACAGTGCTTCGCCACCCTGTTCGCCTGCCTGACGGTTGTCTGCGGGCTAGCGCTCGCCGGCGGCTTGCCGCTCCAGGCGCAGAGTACCAGCGGCGGCGGCATCCAGGGGACCATCACCGATCCCAGCGGCGCTGCGGTTGCCAACGCGCAGGTCACCGCCACAAATACCGATACCGGGGTTGCGACCACTCACACAACCAGCGGCACGGGGACCTATTCCATCCAGCCGTTGCCGGTCGGCACGTACAACGTCGAGGTCGTCGCCAAGGGCTTCCAGAGGCTGCTGCAGGAGAACATCGAGGTTGACAACTCCTCGGTGGTCGGCCTGCCTCTGAAGCTCACCGTCGGCGGGGAGAACACCACCATCACCGTCACGGACGCCCCGGCGTACCTGAACACCACCGACGCCGTGCTCGGCGGAACGATCGAGAACCAGCTCTATTCTTCGCTGCCGCTCTCGATGAATGGCGGCCCGCGCGATCCCACCGCCTTCCAGTATCTGATGCCGGGCGTGCAGGAGAACCCGGGCAACAATACGAACCAGGGAACGACCGCCGGCAGCTCGGGCATCTACGGAGGCAGCGGCCAGACCAACCTGAATGCGAACTACGTTGAAGGCGTGCCCGTATCCAACATCAACTCACAGGGCAGCGGCACTGCCGTCGCTAATGCGGTGTCGGTCGATGCGGTCAACCAGTTCTCCGTGCAGACAAGCGGCGCGTCCACATCGTTCGGCGGCGCCGGAGTCACCAACTACACCATCAACTCCGGCGGAAACCAGTTCCACGGCACCGTCTTCGACTTCGTCCGCAACACCATGTTCGACACCTGGGGCTACTTCTCGAAGGTGCCCTCGGCCACCGGTTATGCGATAAAGCCGGGCGAGCACCAGAACTCCTACGGCGGCTCGATCGGCGGGCCCATTATCAAGGACAAGCTCTTCTTCTTCGGCAGCTACGAAGGCTACCACTACACCAAGATCAGCAATACGCCGCAGTACATCACCGTCCCCACCATGCTAAATCGCGTGGGCAACTTCACCGATAAACTGGGCACCATCTCCCAGAGTATCTCGGACCCCACAGCCGCCTCGAACGGCTCGCGTCCCGCCTTCCAGGGAGTGCTGAACGGCATTCCGACCCTGAACGTCATCCCTCCATGGGAGATCTCCAACATCTCGCTGGCGCTGCAAGCCGCGCTTCCGCCCCCCACCAATAACGCGACCTTCAGCAACTATCTTGCCTCTCTTCCGCTTTCGAACCAGGACTACACCGTCGATGTCAAGATCGACTACACGCTGAATTCGCGCAATAAGTTCTCGCTCACCAGCCTGGGCGGTCTTGTTGGCTACGCCGGCGCGCCCGACTACACCGGAAGCAGTGCGTACAACCAGCTCCCCATTCCCTATGCGGCCGGCCAGTATACCAATCAGAAGACGGCTACCGGAATCATCCGGTACACCTTCATTGCCTCGCAGTCCCTGATCAATTCGCTCAGCTACGGATACACCCGCAACTGGGGCGAAGGGTTCTCCCTGACCAAGGGCACGGCCAATACCGCGACCAAGGCCGGCATCAACAACCTGCCCCCGGGCAACGCCGCGGACAACATGCCCTCCGTCGGCTTCAACACGGACAGCGGCCCCACGGCCCCCGCCAACTGGAACTCCAACTCAAACACTGGCCCCGTAGCGCAGAATACCTACTCCATCATCGACAACCTGACCTGGATCAAGGGCCGCCATAACATCACCTTCGGCGCCCAGGTGCAGTGGCTGGAGAACAACGGCGGAAGCTACGGAGGCTACAGCCAGAGCCTCGGTCTCACCTACCATGCCTACGATACGGCAGGCCCCGGAAACGGCGACACATACGCCAGCTTCCTGGTCGGCGCCGTCTATGGCGACTCCGTCCATACGCAAACGATCCAGGACGTCGGGGCACGATACAGGCCGATGTCGCCCTATGTTCAGGACAACTGGCAGATCAGCCCCAAGCTCACCCTGAACCTCGGCATTCGCTACGATTATCTCCAGCCCTACCACGAAGTCCAAGACCGCATCGCGTTCCTCAACCCCACAATGATCAATCCCATCGTGGGCGTCCCCGGAGTGCTGGAGTATGCCGGCTTCCCCAATATCAACAACTTCACGGCAGAAACGACAGCGCCCTTTTTAACTGCTGCTCAAGAATTGGCCATGTACGCGCCCTACATCTGCCACTGCACCACCCCGGTCCATCCCTATAACAACAACTGGGAGCCGCGCCTGGGCTTTGCCTACGCCTACACCCCGTCTACGGTCTTCAGCGGCGCCTTCAGCCTCTCGCTCACCCACTCCGGCGGCGTAGGCGGCGGAACGGGAGCACTCAACGCCACGGGCAACAACTCTGAGTTCAGCGCCGCCAGCGGCCCCAGCCAGAGCGGAAGCACCGGGAACCCGGCTTTCTTCCTGAATCCAAACTACTTCGCCGCGTCGGCTTCGCCACCAGCCATTGTAATTCCCCCCACACAGGGCACACAGGGCACGCCACCCCTGGGTCAGGTCCTCGGACCTCCGGTTCCATGCGTCGCGGCAGGCACATGCAGCGCCTTTTCCAACATTCCGTCGTGGACTGCGCCCGGAGTCAATGTCAATCCACTGGCAACGACCGGCAGCTACGACTATACGTCCTACAACGCAGACCACCTGAACGATATAGGCTGCTCCACCTCGGGCACCTACTGCAACGCCCAGGGCGTCAACTATGCCGACCCCTACTATGGCGGCCGCGGTCCACAATATATCAGCTATAACCTATCGGTCCAGAAGATGATCAACAAGAAGGCCGTTCTAACCGTCGCCTACTCCGGCTCAGAGACCCACTTCCTGCCGGGAGGCTCCGGGCGCGGTTACGCGTTCAATACCTTCTCCCCGGACTATAGCGAGCAGTTTTCGGGCGCGCTCACAGGCTCAAACTTGGTGGGCGGCGTTACACTTCCCTTCCCCCGCTTCGCCGGTCCGAGCGCTACCTTTGCCCAGGCCCTGAGGCCCTTCCCCCAGTTCTCGAGTTGCAGTACTTCGAACATGGCCAAATCGGGCAACCAATGCGGTAACGACCTCTGGGGACAGACTGGAAACTCAAACTACAACTCGCTTCAGGTGACCCTGGTCCAGCGCCCGTGGCACAACCTCCAAGGTATGATGAATTACACTCGCGCCAAGGAGATCGACAACACCGGCTATCACAGGTCCGAGTTCCCGGTGGGTCCGCAGGATGGAAACTTCGTTCAAAGCATGTCTGCCAACCGTGTCGACCGCAGCCTGGGAACTTCCAACCAGACCAACGGGTTCAACCTGACTTGGAGCTATGCCTTCCCCATCGGCCGCGGCCAGGCCTTCTTCGCCACCAACCGCATCGCCGGTCTCATCGGCGGAGGCTGGGAGTTCTCGGGTATCTACAGGTATCGCGATGGCACTCCGCTGCAGATCACAATGGGCACCAACTGCATGGTCAACGCAGTCGGCGGCCAGGGGGTCTGCATGCCCGACTACACTCCCGGCTTCAACAAGAGGCAGGCGCGCGTCAATGGCAGATGGGGCCGCGGTCCGGGGTCCAATGCCACCAACTTCAACACCATCAACTACCTCAACACGAACGCCTTCGAAAGTCCCGATTCTTCTCCGACTGACCCGTCCTACAGCACCGGTACAACGACGGAACCCTGGACTACCTTCAAGATCGGCAACATCGCAAGTACCGCTCCGGATGGAATCAAGGGACCGGGATGGTGGGACATCGACTTGGGCCTCCGACGCACCTTCAACGTTCGCGAGACCGCCACGCTCCACCTCACCTTCCAGATCGAGGCAGACGTGAGCAACGCCACCAACTCCACCTTCTTCAACGTCGGCAGCCTCAGCCTATCGGCAAACAGTGCCTCTCCCTCTACCAATTGGTCCAGCACCTTCGGCCAGGTCAACGGCCAGAACCAGCAGATTGCTCCGCGCGACTGGCAGTTCGCAGGCCGCTTCCGGTTCTAACCTCCAACCGATCAAGAATGGCGGCCGGCAGACAATCTGCTGGCCGCCATTTTCTTTGCACGCCATTCTCTCTTCTCCTGTTCCTGCTGTAGAAAAGCCGCAAGAGTTTTTGAACTCGTACGGCCCAAGGCGAACAGTTACTTCGGCAGACGGACGACCCGTATATCCCGCGCAACCTCGCGGGAGAGATTGAAGACCTTCGAGGAGCGTCCGGTCCGCACCGAATAGCCCTCCGATGACGCGCTTTTCCTGACCCGCAGCCGCGCCCCCGGAGTGATCCCGCAGGCCTCGATCGACCTCAGGCTGTGCGCGTCCCGGTCGGAGATGCTGTCGATCACAAACGTCCCGTCCTCGACGACGTCCGCCAGCAGAATGGACTCCCGCGCCGGCATCTTCCCCCCCATGGTCGGGATCGAGTGTCCGTGAGGATCGATCCTGGGGTGTCCCAGCTTGGCCGCGATCCGCTGTTCGAAGCGCTCCGAGATGAAGTGCTCCAGCCGCTCCGCCTCCTCATGCAGCTCTTCGATCGGGTAATCGAGCACCTGGTACAGAAACGTCTCGATCAGCCGATGATGGCGCACCACCTCCAGCGCGCGGCGTTTTCCCGCGGACGATAGCTGCACCCCGCCGTGCCGCTCATACTCCACCAGCGGCTCCGGCGAAAGCGCCAGCTTCTGCAGCATGTTCGTCACCGATGCAGGCGCCACCGACAGCCGGCCGGCCAGCGCCTTAATGGTCACGCGGCACTCCTCCGGCCCCCCCAGAGACAGAATGGCCTTCAGGTAGTTGTCCACCGATTCGGTGTTGCCCTTCGCCCGCCGACGCGCCGCCATGCGTTGGTCTCTGCCTCCAACTCCAGTTTGACTCATTTCCTATAGTTAGGTATACCTAATTCGTAGGCGGGCCTAATTATTGTGATGCGCCCCCCCCCAGTCCCGCTTCCCCGGCGCCCTGCACAGGAGATGAATGCCCGATCGTTCGCCAATGCAAATGGAACCTGCGGCCTCCGGGAGGCCGGAACCGCTCGCGGGCTCTGCTGGCGAAGGTCCGGCGGTTGCCGATGCACTCCCTGCCCGGCGCGGCTTCTTCTCCAACCTGAGCCGCACCGAGATGTGGACCTACTTCGGCCCGGCCTTCGTCGCCTCGGTTGCGTACATCGACCCGGGCAACTTCGCCACCAACATCCTGGGCGGCACGCAGTTCGGCTACCGCCTGCTCTGGGTGTTGCTGTGGTCGAACGTCATGGCGATGCTGATCCAGTATCTCTCGGCGAAGCTGGGCATCGTCACCGGCCTCACCCTGCCGCAGAACTGCCGCAAGCACTTCTCCCGGCCCACGACTCTCGCCCTGTGGATAGCCGCCGAGATCGCCGCCGTGGCCACCGACCTCGCTGAATTCCTGGGCGCGGCCCTTGGCCTCGATCTCCTCTTCGGCCCGCTGCTTATCATCCACGGCTTCAGTCCCAAGGAAACGATGCTCATCGCCGCGCTTGTCTCCACCGTGCTGGTCTTCGCCTTCCTCGCGCTGGACCTTGCGGGCTTTCGCTGGCTGGAGCGCGGCATCATGGGCTTCGTCGCCATCATCGGCGTCTCCTACGCCTTCGAGATCTTCCTCGTCCATCCCGACTGGAAGCTGGCGGCACTCTACACCCTGCTGCCCACACTCGACCACTCCTCCGCGCAGAACTTCCACGACAGCATCTACGCCGCCGTTGCCATGCTGGGTGCAACCGTGATGCCGCACGTCGTCTATCTGCACTCCGCGCTGGTGCAGCCGCGCCTGAAGGAACTCACCGGCTCCGCGCTGCCTGCCGCTGCAACGCTGGAAAACCTGAAGGCGCGCAACCAGCCGACCCAGCTTCCGCGCCGCGCCATCCTCAGCCGCTTCCTGCGCTACGAGCTGATCGACGTCTTCGTCGCCATGAACGGGGCATGGCTCATCAACTCCGCCATGGTCCTGATGGCCGCCGTGGCCTTCGTTCACACCAGCAACTTTCAGCCCACTATCGAGGAGGCCTACCACACCCTCGGCCCGCTCTTTGGACGCGCCGCCGCGGTCGTCTTCGCCGTGGCGCTGCTCTGCTCCGGCCTGTCGTCATCGACGGTCGGCGTCATGGCCGGCCAGGTCATCATCGAAGGCTTCCTCGACATCAAGTTCCCCATCTTCCTGCGCCGCGCCATCACCGTCATTCCCGCCGTCGTCATCATCGCCACCGGCCTCGACCCGCTGCGTATTCTCGTACTCTCGCAGGTTGTGCTCAGCTTCGCGCTGCCCTTCGCGCTCATCCCGCTGCTTCTGCTCACCAGCCGCACCGCGGTCATGCAGAGCTTCGCCAGCGCGCGCCGCACGCGCATCGCCGGCTGGCTCACCGTCACTGTCATCCTCACCCTGAACGCCATCCTGCTCGGCCAGCTCGCTCTCGGGTTGTAGCCAAGCGCTGCGCTCCTCCTCACGCGCAAAGAAAAGCACGGCAGGACGAGCCTAATTTGCCCGACCTGCCGTGCTGCCGTGCTTCATCGACTAACGAGGCTTCTGCTCGTCCTTCGGCTGCGAACGCGCCGCTGGGGCAGGTCGCGCCTGGGACTGAGGCTGCGGCTGTGCCTGCCTCACCTGGGGCTGAGGCTGCGCCTGCCGCTGCTGAGGTTGAGGCTGAGCAGGTCGCGCTTGTGGCTGAGGCTGGGCCTGCCTGGTTTGTGGTTGAGGCTGTGCCTGCCTGATTTGGGGCTGAGGTGCAGCCTGTTGCGGCTGAGTCTGCCTCATCTGCGATTGGGGCGGAGCCTGCCTCGTCTGCGGTTGTGGCTGCGCCTGCCTGATTTGGGGCTGAGGTGCAGCCTGCTGCGGCTGAGCCTCCCTCATCTGCGGTTGTGCCTGCCTCACCTGCGATTGGGGCGCAGCCTGCCTCGTCTGCGGTTGTGGCTGCGCCTGCTGCGGTTGGGCCTGCCGCAGTTGCGACTGCGGCTCGTCACGATTCTGCTGGACGGGCCCAGGCCGCGACTCGGGAGTTGCCGGAGAGTTTCGCATCTGCTGTCCCGCCTGAGGCTGAGGACGCGCTCCTTGCGCCGGCGCCTGCACTGGCCCCGGCCTCGCGTTGCCGCGAACCCCAGGTTGTGCCGCCGGCGCGGCGACTCGAGGCACTGCCGCAGGCAGCACTCGGTCCTTGGCGATCGGGCGAGCTGCCACAGCCGCGGCGGGCCGCCCCTTGTTCTGGGTGAAGAGCTGCTGCCGGTTCCCGGCCGCTTCATGCTGCGCCTGCACCTGTGTCGCCATCGGCGGAATGCGCTTCTCCTGCAGCACGCGGACCTCCGCCGGCAAGGGGCGTGCCACAATTCCGCCGCGCCCGCCGTTGAAGCTCACCTGGTTGCTGATCCGCCCGGTGATCACCACATTGTTTATCCTCACGGGGTGAACGTACACATTGCGAATCACGTTCACATTCACGCGTGTGATCGTCGTGTTGTAGAAGAAGTGGCCACCGTTCCAGTAGCCGCCGTAGTATCCATGCCCGACGTATCCGTACCCATAGTCCACGCCGCCATAGAACCCGATGTGCAGTCCCCAGTATCCATGGTGGAAGCGGTAGAACCCGCCGAAGAAGCCCCAGTACCCCGGAGTCCACAGCGCGCCCTCATACGGCGCCTCCACCCAGCAACCCGGGACCCAGTAGTATCCCTCCGGCCCCCAAGCCCAGTAGCCCGGCGTCCACAGATAGTCGGGATACGGCGCGGGTGGCTGGTCGTACTCCGGCAGCGGTGGAGGCGGTGTGCTGGCCTGCGCATCGGTCAGATCGTTGGCGTAGTCGTCGGCCGCCTGCTGATCGCTGAGTTGGCCGTTGTCCGCGGCGCCGTTGTCATAGCTCTGCTGGCCTGAATCCGGCGCCTGACGCACAATCGGAGCGGGCGGCTGCTGCGAATAGTCCTCGCCCTGCTGCTGGTTCTGGTTCTGCGCGCTCTCACCCAGCGCCTGCGCCGGCTGCGCCGAGCTGTTTCCGCCATCGCCTGCCTGCGCCATATTCGCATCCGCCGGGTCGCCTGCGTTCTGGTCGACCGCGCTCTGCGAGCCTGCCGCCTGCGCCGACTTATGGCAGCCCGGAATGCTGAGTACCAACGCAATCCCCAGGCCGGCGCCAAGAAGGCCCCGCCCAATCCGGGCCAATCCAACCCTCCGCCACTCGCGCTCCGCCGGTCCCGTCCGCACCTCGCCTGCCTTCGCCTCTTCGATCACGTCGTCCTCCGTTCGCGCCCTGCTGCTCTGGTTCATAGTCTTCTCCGTTTCTGTCCTCAATCGGTTTCCGCGGCCTTCGTCACTCTGTCGAATGGCCGCGAGTTCCCTGCTTAGGTATGATGCAATCCGTCGTGCAAGATCATCCCGCCCGGTCAATCAATCTACGGCGCGGGATACTCAACCGTCTCGCCGGTGCGCCCGTTGGTCACCGCGATGCTGCCGTCCATCCTGCCCGTCAGCTTCAGGGTGTTCCCCGCATCCGGTCCCGGCAGGTTGGCGATGCGCGACTCCGTGACGTTGTGCCTGGCATCGCTTCCCTCGGCTGTGTGCAACTGCCACAGGTCTTTCAGTCTGGATGAACCCTCGATCGTCTCGAAGGTTGCGGGCGAGCCGCCCTTGCGCGGGCCGTTGTCCTCGATTGCCACCCGCGGCGCAATCGCATCCACCAGCGCTGGGCTGCCGCTGTTGGTCAGCCCGTGGTGCGAGACGATGTATACATCCATCTTGCCCAGCTTGTCCACCGGACACATCAGTCCCCGCTCCTTGTTCCACGTCAGGTCGCCCAGGTCCAGAATCCGCAGCTTGCCAAACGTAATCACCAGCCCCAGCGAGCGGTCGTTCTCGGTGTTTTCCGCGTCCTTCAGCGGAGAGGCCGCGCAGTACGGGTTCTGCTCGCCGCCCGCCGCCAGCGGCTTGGAGATCACCTCGCCGTCCCCGCTCACCACCTCCACCCGCATCGCCTTCACCGGCAGCACATCGCCCGGCTTCACCGTCAGATGCTCGGCGTGGCTCTCCACCAGCACCTTCTGGTACGCGTCGTATCCCGCGATCGTCGATGCGCCGCCCTGCACATCCGCGGTCTCGCGGTTCACGCCGTGGTCGATGAACCGCCCCACCGGGACCATCCCCACCAGTTGCGGCAGCCCGCCCACGTGGTCGGAGTGGTAGTGCGTCACCACCAGGTTATCGATCTTCGTCACCCCGGCCAGCTTGCACAGCGCCGCAATCCGCGACGCGTCCCGGGGCGCAGCCGGGTTTCTGGAATCCGGCGATCCCGTATCCACCAGCAGGCTCTCGCCACCCGGCATGACGAACAGC
>Ga0187880_1001820_pt1 | contig 16802 bp, 21 predicted proteins | sample June2016WEW_19_4_FD_132998 | JGI IMG/M metagenome (GOLD analysis project Ga0187880, IMG submission 132998) | Peatland microbial communities from SPRUCE experiment site at the Marcell Experimental Forest, Minnesota, USA - June2016WEW_19_40 | ecosystem: Environmental > Terrestrial > Soil >...
AACTCGCTCAAGAAGTGGCTGGCGCTGGAGTCCTCGGTGTTCCTGCTGTATGCCGACCCCGAGAACAGAGCCAGGGAGCCGGAGATTGACGGTTTGGTCCACATCGTGCAGGCTCACATCGAAGCACGGCGGCTGCGCATCGAGGAGGTTAACCGGGTCCGGCGCGACCTAGCCGGGCTGACCGCGCGCGACCCCGTGCCACCCCCTCCGGTGCGGCTGCCGGAGGACGAGGAAACCGCGCGCGCGTGGGATGAGTGGGCTAGGAGTCAGCCGACCATCGGTTCGGTGCAGCGATGACCCGCTTTGCCGACCCCGCCACCTTGACGCACAAGCAACGGCTCCGGCAGGAGTCAAACCAGCGTGCCCGTGCTCGCAGGCTGGAAAGAGCCGGGCTGGCGCCATCGACACCAGCCCCGGCGAACGTCAGTCCGCACATCGACCGCATGACCGCTTCGACTCGGGAGCGGTGCGCTTGTAACCGGGCATGGGCTGACCATCGGTCCATTCGCCATGAGCCACCCAAGCGGGAATGGTCGAACGTCAAGGCGGCGGTGTGATGCCCCGCCATGACAGATGGACCGTGAAGCCGACTCGGGCACAGCGCCGGGTCCACAAGTCGCTCGCCATAAGGCGAACGACGACAAAGAAGGGAGTGAAGTCTTATGCGGCAGTTCCCACCCTGGCAACAGGACCAGCAAGAAGCGGTCAAGGGGGGTCGGCAGACGAGTGACCCCAAACCGGCAGCGAAGCCCAAGGAACGGGGGCAGGTCCCCCTTGAGCGCAGGAAGGAAGCCGACAGGTTGGCGACCGTCCGGCGCTGGCACAAGTCGGCGGGCAGCAAGGCTAAGGGGCACCTGACCGACCACCTGGGCGACCTGGACATCGGCGGTGATGGGCAGGACCGGGGCTGTCCCCCCGTTTGAGCATCAATAGACCGACAACTAAGAGAAGGGATGAGCAACAATGGACATCACAATAGGGCACCTCAATATGGGTGTATTCACCGACGAGCACGGTGTCAAGTTCACCGGAGAACTCGCACGGCTCAAGCTGGAGGAGTCGTATCGGAAGCGGGGTTATGTCCCGGCTGCGCCCTGGTCCGGCGATGAGGTGCGGCTAGTGCTGGACCCCGCCGTTCAGCATGAGGAAGCCGAGAAGGCTGCGCTGGCTAAGCGGCTCAAGAACGCTGAGGAAGCGTACAACATCATGGGCGTGACGAACGACCCGAGATTTGCGAGGACACCACGCCCGACGCCGGAGAACATCGCAACGTGGGCACCGGCTGTCATACCCCTCCCCACCGAGGAGGAGATAGCAGAACGGGAAGCGTGGAACCAAAGATTTGTTGGGCGTGACCGAGATGGCGCCGAGCGATAACAACCAGGTGTGAACGGGGCAGATAGTCCCGTCACGACAAGCAAGAAAGGCAAGGAAGCAGCAATGACCATCGACAACGGACAGGAAGGGTACCCCGTCATCGAGGCAGACGTGGGGGGTAACGAGCCGGGTGAGGTGGCGCCACCGTGGACACCACCCACTAGCGGCGGCGGTGGTGGGGGGTTGCTTGGTGTCGGTGTGGGTGATGGCTCGTCTCAGTACAGCACGAACTCTCAGTTCTTTGCGCCCGTGGACGCCGCCCACCTGACCGTAGCGTTCACGGCTCCGGCATCGGGGCGCGTGTTGGTTCGGCTGAGCGGTTTGATACAGCCCCCTTACACGGACCAGCCGGATACGAGCCTTTGGAGCGTGTGGGGTGTGCTTGACCACACGACGGGCGACCAGTACGGCAAGACGGTGGGCCCCATTGACAACATGCCGAACGCCACGGTGGAGTCAGGGACTCCCGACCAATGCGTGTCGGTCCCCCTCTTGATAACAGGGCTGACGGCTGGCAAGCCCTACCAGTTCGACTGGGGCCACGCGGTAGCTACCAATAGTCCCGGCACGACGGCGACAGCGTACGTCGTCAACTGGGGTGAGACCGGACCGGGACAGGGCGCGGCGGGGTCCACCATCCCCGTGATGGAGGTATGGAGTGCCTAGCACCGACACCCCCGCCGTGGCGCTGGCTGACCTCACCCCGCTGCACCACCTGGAGGCCATCATGGACGGCTGCGGGGAGGTGATGGGCGACGGTCCCGAGGACCACATACTGCCGGACAAGGGGCTGGTCATTGCCGAACTCGAACGGCTCAGTCCTGCCCGTCTCGCTCAGATGTTGTGGGAGTTCTACGCGGAGATATGGTGCGAGTGACCAAGACCCCGATGACACCGGAGGACAGGTTCGCCGAAGGTGTCATCCTGACGGCTCAGAAGTCAGCACGTAGCGGCAACACGCCCCTGCGTGCTGACCACACGTCCCCGAGTTCTCGGCGCCCTGGCTTGGGGCGCATCGACACCTACCTTGCTGGTCGTGTAAGCCAGATGTGGCAGATAATCCGGTACGGTCGGTAATGCACGGCTCTGACATCACGCCCGAGTTTCTACAGGCGATGGGGATGGAGCCACACCCACCACCCCCGCCCAAGCCAAAGCCACCACCCCGCAAGTTGCTCCCGATGGAGCGCCCCTTGCTGGTCCCGTGCGACCAGGGTGCCCCGCTGGAGGTGCAGATGCGGGCTAGGGGGCTGGTATGGTTCGGCTCCCCCTGGCATGAGTGGGCGCCACCGGGCACTCACCAGCCCGTCGAGGAACCCCGACCGGAGTTGCGCCGGGACGCTGGGTTGTCGGCTGCGGTGGGCGTGGTGCAGGACCGACCACCCTTGCCACCCAAGCCAGCGCCAGCGCCAAGGGAGCCGTCTGCGGCTTGGCTGAGTCCCGAGGAGCGGCGGGCTAGGGGGCTGACAATGCCGGTCAGCATCGAGCCGGTGGTGGGCAGGTCACGCCCAAGGGGTACAGCAAGTACCCCTAGGACCGAGACGCTGCAACCGACGCTCCCACCACCCTCACCGGCAGACGTGAAGCGCATCGAGAAGATGGTGGACGCCATCGCCGAGCGCACCGGACAGGACCCACCCCCGAAGTTCCCGATGCCGGGGACCAAGACCTACAGGTGCATGAAGGCGGGGCACGACTGGTTCCACGACCCCAAAGCCGGGCGGTTCCGCTGTCGCACCTGCGAGCACAAGCGGTACCTGGAGAAGCACCCACCAAAGCCACCAAAGCCACCAAAGCCGAGAGTGACGCCACCACGCCGGGGGCTGGTGGCAAGGGTGCTCAGGAGGGACCCGCCGATGTGCTCGACGTGCAGCATCCGCTGGGCTGCCCCTCGTCACAAGCAATGCCAGCATTGTCTCGACTTGGCGAACGCCGGGGACAAGAAACGCCGGGAACGCAAGCACTCACCCGAAGGGCTGCCCGCTGAGTTCGCAGATGTGAAGCGGGCTGGACGGGCGTATCTCAAGCACCGTCCTAAGAAGGTCGTGGTGGAGATGACGCCCCGAGAAGTCGAGATGCTTGAACGCTACGGGCGCCGGGGCTGATGCTTCGGCTTAGGTGAACGTGCGTGAGTGGTAGGTGAAGCCGCACTGACCCTGTCCCTCTCCATAACCAAAGTAGGCCCGGCAACCGCTGAGAAAGAGCGACCCATGTCCAATAGGCGCGGCGATGGCTGACGGAACGGCGGCAGGATTCGGCGAGGCTGACCCTCCGTTCCGTGGAACCGCAATCGGGAGGAGGGTCGCTATTCCGTTCTGCACCGTCCCGCCGAACGTGAACACGACAATCACCTGACCGTCCTCGTACTGGAAGTCAACCGAGCCGCTGACAGCACCGTTCGCCCCGTTCGTTAGCGAGATGAAGTAGTGCGTAACCAGTGAGGTGTTCGGCGCCCCGTTCACGTAGATGCCGTTCGGCAATGCCGGGTCCGAGGCGGCGCCTGTGGGAGCGACGGACTGCCTGCCACATGCACCGAGGGCGACAGCCACTAGGGCGATGGCGGTGAAGCGTCCGGTCCTTGTGGGGCGCCTGTTCATCCTGCCTGCTTCACGCAGGCGTTCGGTGAACGGCAGAACAGAGCATCGCTGCTCCGTTGCGAAGTCGCTCACTCAGAATGCAAAGCTGGGCTATACCAACAAGTGGGAGCGCCAAGACTCGGAATCGCCAGTCGAGTTTGGGGACGACGGTGTAGAGAAACAGAAGCGCAATCAGTCCTCCGACCACCGCCATCGCTCCGTACTTGCGCCACCAAGCCCAGGCGTCCCGAATCCAGTGGTACGCCCACTTGATGACCTTCCTGACATAACCGAACACCGCGGTGGTGACCGCTCCGCTGACCCATGTTGCGAGGTGTTGAAGGTCCATGAGGCAGAGAGTACATCGCTTATCTCCGGCTCTATGTCTTTCAGGCGCCGTTCTGCCGTCCCGTTCTAGCGTCCTGCTCCGAACTCGAACGGAGGAGTGGTCTAGTGCCGGGGGCACGGTTCGGAGGCTCTGCGGGCATCGTAGGGGCTGGTTCCCATATGGCGCCGGGGTTTGCGTGAGAGTGACAGCCGGGTTGCCCGCATGGCGGGGCTGTTTGCGACTCGCAGAAGGGGGCGCCCAGCCGGTTACCTCGTTACCGGTACCCACCCCCCCACCTGCCCGTGTCAGCAATGTAAGCAGACGTGTAAGCAGAAGCGGTAGACAGCCCTAGATACCCCTAGACGGGAATGGCAGGGAATCACTGGGAAGTAGCCCCTGCGCCCCTGGTACAAACACCGACATGTCCTCGGTGTGCACGAAGAACTCGACGGCATTGGCGAGCTCGTCGAACGGCCGCCACGCCAGAGGAGGTCCCGAGCGCACCCTGACCACCAGGCCCGCATAGCCGTATCGCCGCAACGCAGACGCCATGGACGCGGCGGTGAGCTTGGCAAACGCTCCGCCGAGCATGATCCCTGGCATTGCAAGCGGGCGGTGCTCGCGTACGTAAAGGTGAGCTGCCAGGTCCTTGGTGAGCCAACCTTCGCAGAGCGTCGGCGCGTCCTGGCCGGACTCGGTCAGCACAGTACAGAGACGGGCGCGCTCTTCCCGAGCGAGGTGAGATGCCGTCATGAGGCTTCCTTCCACATCGCGGTAATGACGGTAGCGGCCGCCGTCAGGCCTCGGGGCTCACCGAGGCGTGGCGCCGTTGCGTTCGAGGACCGCCGCCTCGTGGCGCAACAACCATTCCTTCATCCAAATCCCCCCGCCGTAGCCGACGAGTGCGCCGTTGGACCCGATGACGCGGTGGCAAGGCAGCACGATGGCCAGCGGATTCCTGTTGTTCGCCATGCCGACCGCACGGCTCGCCTTGGCGTTGCCGATCCGGGCGGCGACAGACCCATAGCTCTCGGTCTTGGCGTATGGGATGTCGGCCAGTGCCCGCCAGACCCGAACCTGGAAGTCCGTCCCCCTAAGGACGAGTGGGAGGTCGAAGCGCGTCAGTTCGCCTGCAAAGTACGCCCCGAGCTGTTCGACGGCGTTCCTGAGCGGGAGGCAACCCGGCACCGAGGCCGAAGAGAGCTCGCGAGCAGCGAACGAGCCGGGAAGATGAAGCTCGCGAAGTCCCGACTCGTCGGCGACGAGCAGGATCTCGCCTATCGGCGCGGAGAAGATGGCCGAAAAGACGGGCTGCGCGCCGGCGCCGGTCCCCTCTGCAATTGCCTGCTCGGCACCAGGTGTCATGCCGCTCGCTCCTTTCTCGCCGTCGGGCGGCGATCTGTCGTCTCCCGTCCGGAGATCACCGGACCGGCCCACAGGTACTGCAACGCATACGAACGCCAGGGTCGCCACGCCCCCGCCAGTGACGCTGCGCTGCGCGGATCACCTGGGAGCCCACGCGCCTCGAGGGCGCGCCGAACTCCGAGGTCGCTCGGCAGGAAGGCGTCGGGATCACCGAGTGCACGCAAACGGATGTAGGCCACGGTCCACGGCCCGATGCCGCCGATGCCGAGCAGCCGCTCGGCGGCGGCGTCCCAGTCGGCACCGGCGTCGAGGACTACCTCTCCGGACGCGAGGGCCGACGCGAGCCTGATCAGGGCCTTCGCCCGGCCGGCCGGGACCGGCAGTCGACCGGGCGCGAGCTCTGCGATCACGGCCGCGCTCGGGAACAGGCACCGGAGCGAACCGACCGCGTCCGGCAACTTTCGCCCGTGTTCTGCCGCAATGCGGCCTGCGACCGTGCGGGCGCCAGCCACGCTCACTTGTTGGCCGAGGACCGCCCGGAATGCCAGCTCATCGCCGTCGACATGGCCAGGCGTCCTGAGACCCGGCATCGCCCTGACCGACGGGCCGAGAACGGGATCGGTGCCGAGCGCCTCGGTGACGGCAACCGGATCGGCATCGAGATCGAACAGCCGGCGCAGCCGGCGTACGGCCGCCGTGAGGTCGCGGAGGTCCTCGAGGGCCAGCACGCACTGCAGGTAGCCACTCGCACCGGGATGGACGCCGACCTCTGCCACACCGCACCCGTGCGGCAAGCAGAGCGTGCGGCGGTAATGCTCGGCATCACCGTCTTCGACGCCGGGGACCGCCCGTGCGGCAAGGAACCCGAAAAGCTGCGCCGGCTGGAGCGGCGACCGGTACGCCAGCCTGAGGGCGATGGACCCGGGCACGGCCCACGAGCCGACACGGGCCCCGCTCTTGGCAAGGGCGCGGGCCCTCAATTCCATCGGCACGATGGCGAAGACCTCCTGAATCGTTTCGTTGAACTGGCGGACACTCGAAAAGCCGGCAGCAAAGGCGATCTCGGCCGCGCGGAGCTGTGTCGTCTCGAGCAGGACCCGCGCTGTCTGAGCACGCTGGGCCCGCGCGAGCGCCAGAGGGCCCGCTCCCACTTCGGCCAGGAGCAACCTGTTGAGATGCCTCTCGCTGTAGCCCAGACGCCGAGCCAACCCCGGCACGCCGTCGCGATCCACGACGCCGTCGGCAACCAGGCGCATCGCCCGGCCGACCACGTCGGCACGGCGGTCCCATTCGGGTGACCCTGGTGTGGCATCCGGGATACAGCGCTTGCATGCCCGAAAGCCCGCCCGCTGTGCCGCGGCGGCCGTTGGGAAAAAGCGCACCCTCGACAGCCGGGCGGGCGGTGACGGGCAGCTCGGCCGGCAGTAGATGCCCGTCGAGGTGACGGCGACGTAGAACCACCCGTCGAAGCGGGCGTCGCGGCTACGCACGGCCAGGTAACGGGCGTCGTCGTCGAGCGGCGCCGAGATTGCGTCCCTCGCCGGCTCGCCATCGGTCGCTGTGTCCCCCATGCCCCGAGTCTGTCAGACATCGCGCCCAGGGTCTGGCGGAAATCGGACATGAGTGTCGAGCTTCCACCGGCGGGCGGGCCCCGAACCCGACCGCCTACGCAGTTCCCCCGCTGCTGCGTTTGCGGCAGCCGAGTGCCAAAGCCAGGACAGCGGTGTCTCCGCGCCTCTACGACATCGTCCGGGCTACGCCTCCCAACGCGCCGAAGTCCGAGACGTGTGCCGGCTCGTGCCTCGCTATTGCTGCGCTTCGGGTCGACCTGGCTACCGGGACAAAGGCCTTCGAGACCGCCTGCTCTCTCGATCCGGACACACTGCGAACAGGGTGAATAAGGGGCTGATCCGCCTGTCTTCTCACTTCACTTCAGGAGACGCTTTGTTACTGTTCAGAAGAGGGCTACGTCGGGATATTCGTACCGTGAGGCTCGAAACCAAAGGATCGATACGAGGGCGGTTCCGCAGACTCGGGTGGCGCGCAACCTCGCGATAAGCCTGGCACCGAAAGGAAGTCTGGATGACCGGAGCGAACTTCGGCGCCGCACCGACCCTCGACAATGTTCACACCGGGTCACGCCCACAAATGCTCAATCGGCATCTCTTCCAGACACTGCGCTCCGACGAGCAATTCACCATCCTCGACCCCCAGGACGTGATCAAGTTCACAGGCGGCGCCTTGGATGATCGTTTCACTGGTTGGCACGAGAGTATGGCCCCGTGATGCCCGAAGCCCAGGCGTACCAGAGCCTCGCGCTTGAGCACGGTTACCGGGCACTTCTCGCGTAGCCACTGTTCTCGAACGAGACGGACTACGGAGTCCTCGCCTTCTATTCCGAGCGGCCCCACGTCTTCGCCTCCGACACGATCCGCGTCCTCACCGACATGGCAAGGGACATCGCCTACGGCATTGACTCACTGCGCAGCCGTGAGGAACGCGCCATCCTCCAGGCGCGCTTCGACGGGAGCAGCGCGGCGGCCGTGCAGGCAGTCGCAATGGCCTTTGAGTTGCGCGACCCGTACGCCGCGGGCCATCAGCGCCGGGTTGCCGACCTCGCAGGCGACATCGCCGTCGAGATGGGGATCGACTCCGAGGTGACCGCGGGCGTCCGGGTGGGGGCGAGCATCCACGACGTCGGCAAGCTGACAGTTCCGGCCGAGATCCTCTCCAAGCCTGGTCCGCTCAAGCCGGTCGAGATGGACCTGGTCAAACTGCACCCTCAGGCCGGTTGCGACATCGTCGCCGGGATCCAGTTCCCGTGGCCAGTCCGCGAGATGCTCCTCCAGCACCATGAGCGGCTCGACGGCTCCGGGTACCCGAACGGACTCAGCGGCGACGGGATCGTCATCGAGGCCCGCATCATCGCCGTCGCGGACACCGTCGAGGATGTCCTCCGATCGTCCCTACCGTCCGGCACTCGGGAGCGACACCGCCTCGAAAACGGTCCGAGAGGCGCGGCATTTTGTTCGAGCCCGCCGCGGTCGACGCGTGCTGCCTGCTGTTCGGTGAGAAAGGCTTCGCCTTCAGCCGCACGGAAAGTGCCTATCAGTACCAGGCACCGTCGCCCACGCGCGTTGCGCCGGGCGGCGACCGGCCAGAGGCATGAGTGCGCGAAGAGGCTGCTTATGCTGCCGGGATGAACAACCTGAGCGTGCGGCCGATGACGTCCGCCGAGTTCGAAGCGTTCCGGGACCGGCTTGTCCGCGAATACGCCGCAAAGCATGTCCGCGCCGGAAACTGGACCGAACAAGAGGCGCAGGCCCGCTCGGCCGAGCAGACTGCCGAGCTCCTGCCCCAGGGGGTGGAGACCCCTGGCATGCTGCTGCTCATGGCCGAGACGGCCGGGGGCGAACCGGTAGGGCACGTGTGGGTGGGTCTCGAGCGCCGACATGGGCCGGGTGCCTGGATCTACTCAATCGAGGTTGCGCAGGACCAGCGCGGCAAGGGCTATGGCCGTGCCTTGCTGAGGCTTGCCGAGCAAGAGACCGCGCGCCGCGGCGTGGGAGCGATCGGCCTCAACGTCTTCGGGCCGAACACCGTCGCCCGCAACCTCTACGAGTCGGCCGGCTACGAGACCGTCTCGCTACAGATGCACAAACAGCTCTTGGCGCCGGACTGAACGGCGGAGCATTGCCAAGGCCTGGCGTCCCAGGCCTCAGGGCCTTGTCCCGCGTTCGCCCGGGCAACGGCCCGTCCGACTCGACCAGAGCGCCCATGAGCTCTGCCAAGGCGGCAAAGGGCCGAACGCCCGACCGTCGGGTGCGGCCCCGTACTGTTGGCTCTGACGAGGAGGTCCGATCGTGCCCTTGCACCCTCACACGCCTGGTGGCACCAGCGACGACGAGTTGAGCTTCCGGCCGCAGTTCTCCCAACACGCGGAGGTGGGCGAGGTGCCACGCCTTCGGATTGCCGACAGGGGCATGCCCCCCCGGATCGCCTTCCAGATCATCCACGACGAGCTGATGCTGGACGGCAATGCCCGACTCAACCTCGCGACGTTCGTGACGACTTGGATGGAGCCCGAAGCCGAGCTCTTGATGGCCGAATGCGCCTCGAAGAACATGATCGACAAGGACGAGTACCCACAGACCGCCGAGATAGAGCGGCGCTGCGTGAACATCCTCGCCCGGCTCTGGCACGCTGAAGGCCCCGGCGCCACCGGGTGCTCGACAACCGGCTCGAGCGAAGCGTGCATGCTCGGGGGCCTCGCCCTCAAGTGGCGCTGGAGGCAGCGGCGCAGTGCCGCGGGGCTCCCGGCCGATAGGCCGAATCTCGTGATGGGAGCGAACGTCCAGGTCTGCTGGGAGAAGTTCTGCCGCTACTTCGACGTCGAGGCCCGGCTTGTCCCTGTGGGACCCGAGACCGCCCATCTAACGCCGGAGAGCGCCGCCAGAGCGTGCGACGACAACACGATCGGGGTCGTGGCAGTCCTCGGGTCGACTTACGACGGGGCTTACGAACCTGTGGCCGAGATCGCCGCCGCACTCGATGCCCTCGCCGCAGGAGGTGGCCCGCAAGTTCCGATGCACGTGGACGGAGCATCCGGCGGGCTCGTGGCCCCGTTTCTCGACCCCAAGCTCCAATGGGACTTCCGCGTGCCGCGCGTGCAGTCCATCAATACCTCGGGTCACAAGTTCGGTCTCGTGTATCCCGGCGTCGGCTGGATCCTGTGGCGCGACGGCGAGGCTCTGCCCGACGATCTCGTGTTCAAGGTCAACTACCTCGGTGGTGAGATGCCGACGTTCGCCCTGAACTTCTCGCGCCCGGGAGCCCAGGTGGTGGCGCAGTATTACAACTTCCTGCGCCTCGGTGCCAATGGCTACCGCGAGGTTCAGTCCACCTGCCGGAACACCGCGCAGTGGCTCGCCGCCGAGATCGAGCAGTTCGGCCCGTTCACACTCGTCTCGAGAGCCGAGGGAATCCCCGTCTTCGCCTTCCGCCTGACAGAGACCTTGCCCTACAGCGTCTATGACATCTCTGAAGCGCTCCGCTCGTTCGGCTGGCTGGTTCCCGCCTACACCTTGCCGCCGAGCCTCGATGACGTGGCGGTGCTTCGAGTCGTCGTGCGCAACGGCTTCAGCCGGGATCTCGCGAAGATGCTGCTGGACCACCTGCAGACGGTCATGAAGAGACTGGCGACCTCCGCTGGGCCGAACCGGGGCCCGACCGAGGAGAAGGAGAGCTTCCACCACTGACCCGAGGCCACCGGCCTGGCAGCATCTTGGATCCCCCGGGCGCGAGCACCCCCTCGTTACCATCGGGCGCAGCCTGATCGGAAAAGGAGTCCAATGGACCCGAACGTCGCACCCGAAGTGGAGATCCGCACGAGCGCCCGCCGCCGCAAGACCGGCGTCGCCTTCTGGGAGGCAGGCCACGTGGTCGTGGTCGTGCCCGAGCGCATGTCGCGCACCGCGCGGGACGGTTTCGCCGATCAGTTGGTGAAGCAATTGCTGCAACGCACGGGACGCCGCCACGCTTCCGACGCCGCGCTCGCAACGCGTGCCGCCACCCTGGCGGATCAGTACCTCGGCGGTGTCAGGCCCTCCTCGATCCGGTGGTCCTCGCGCCAGCAGCGGCGTTGGGGGTCGTGCTCGCTGCAATCCCGGGAGATCCGGATCGCCTCGCGCCTGCAGACAGTCCCGGAATGGGTGCTAGACGGGGTAATCGTCCACGAGCTCGCACATCTCCTCGAAGCGGGTCACACGGCCCGCTTCCATGAGATCGCAAACCGGTACCCACGCCAGCGCGAGGCGCACACCTATCTCGACGGGTTCGGGCACGGTCTGACGACGGCCGGGTTCCCGGTCGCCAGCGATGACGCCGGAGGGCTCGGCGACGCCGCTGCCGGCGGCGTCGCCGCATGCGCCTGGTAGGGCACCGCACAGCTTCGAGAGGTCACGGCACGCGCTGAGGTCATATCACTCGATGTGGTCAAGTGACCACGTTCCGAGTCCCGTCCTCGCGTGGGCCAACACCGAAAGAGCGCGGGACCGTATCCAATTTGTCATGAAGGAATGGAACGGTTCAGCCATACACTCTTTGGTGGAACCTGACTCTCGAAAGGAGTTCGTACCCATCGGCTGCATGCAACCGACCAGTTACAGGGTCGTGGCCGCCAGAGGTCGGTTCTCCGCGGACGCTCCGGACTGGTCGTCCTGATGTCCCCCTCGTCGGCGGGCGGCCATGGCCCGTTCGCCCGCGTCACGTCGCGCTACCACATTGAGCCCATCCTCGGCGATAGTGCCGACGTCTTGACGCCCCCGGGGGGCTCCGAAGAGGTGGGGCTCCACTTGAGCCCGATCCGCCGACGGCTCGGCCTCGCGACTCTTCTGCTCGTGCTGTTCCTCACATTCATGGACAACACGGTGATCAGCGTCACGCTGGCGAACGTCCAGTCGACCCTTCATACCGGTATCAGCCAGCTTCAGTGGGTCATCAACGGTTACGCTCTCGTCTTCGCGAGCTTCATGCTCCTGTTCGGCACGCTCGGTGACCAGCTCGGCCGTAAGAAGGTGATGCTGTCGGGCGTCATCCTGTTCTGCTGTGGCTCGGTCGTCGCGGCGCTGGCGCAGAACGCCGATACCCTCATCGCCGGCCGCGTCATCATGGGTCTCGGGGCAGCCGCGTCCGAGCCGGGCACCCTTTCCATGATCCGCCACCTCTACCCCGAGCGCCGGTCACGGGCGAAGGCGCTCGGGATATGGGCGGGTGTCTCTGGCCTGGCGCTCGCGATGGGGCCCCTGATCGGCGGCGTGCTGGTGGGCGTGTACTCGTTCCGGGCCGTCTTCTGGTTCAACCTCTTCTTCGGCCTGGTCGCACTCTTCGGTGCAGCCCTGATACTCCCCGAAAGCGTCAACACGGTCCGCTTCCGCCTGGACTTCGCAGGCTTCCTGCTCGGTGCCGGCGCCCTCGCAGCGGCCTCGTTCGCCATCATCCAGGGCGAGACGAGCGGCTACAGGAACTCCAGGATCGACCTTTTGTTCGCAGCCGCGTGCCTCCTGGCGATCTTCTTCGTCTTCTGCGAGCGCACCGTTGCCCACCCGATACTCGACGTCTCGTTCTTCAAGCGTTCGGCCTTCGCAGGTTGCAATGTCGTCGCGTTCTGCACCTATTTCGGGACCTTTTCCATCTTCTTCTTCGTGGCTCTCTATCTCCAGGACGTGGGGACGAGCTCGGGCTACGGGACTGCTCTCGACTTCGCACCGATGGCAGCGGCGATGATCATCGCCTCGCTTTTGACAGGGCGTTGGGTGGCACGCTCGGGCCCGCGGCTGCCGATGACGGTCGGCTGTGTGCTCGCAGGAATCGGCATCATCCTGACAGAGGTTGTACTGACCCCGCGCTCGGGCCTTTCGACCATCGGCTGGACCCTGCCCATAGCCGGTGCCGGGTTCGGCATCTCAATCGTGCCGGTGACATCGACCGCTCTCTCCTCTCTTCCTGCCCGCCATTCTGGCATGGCGGCATCGGCCACCAACACGAGCCGCGAGCTGGGTGCCGTCGCCGGGGTGGCAGTGCTCGGATCGATGGTGAACGGTCAACTGATCTCCAGCCTCATCCGCCAGCTGAACGTGATAGGTATCCCGAAATCGTTCCAGAACACCGTCATCACCGCGGTCACGACCGGCACCTTCAACTCGCAAGCCGCGCAGTTCAAGGGCACTCCCGCGATCACGAAGATCGTGAACGAGGTGACCCAGGCCGCCTACGTCGCTTTCGGCCACGGCCTGGACGCCGCCCTCTCGGCGGCCGGGGCGATGATGCTCCTGTGCGGGCTCGTCGCCGCCCTGACCATGCGTGCGCGGGCCCATCCATCGATGGATTTGCAGATCCGCCCGCAAGGCTGAGGCCTCCGCTCCGAATGCGGCCGCTGACCGATCGCAGGTCGTGAACGGCAACGGGACCCGCCCGCCCCAGCCCAGGACCGCCGCTACGCTTGGCAACCGACCCTGCACGGGTTCATCGTGATCCAGGTGGCGCGTACCGGTTGGAGGATGTCTGGCTGAGATGAGCAGCCGAGCCGAGCTCGGCGACAAGGAGCCCACGACCGGCCCAGGAGACGGCTTGGCGGCCGGCCTGCGGCCCTCCGAGCGCGCAGCGCCGTTCGCACGCCGAATTCTCACGAGCCCCGGCCTGCGCTATGTCATACGACGGACCCTTCTCTCGGTTCCCGTCGTGCTCGGTGTAATCGTCGTCACGTTCCTGCTCCTGCGGCTGATACCGGGCGACCCGGCCCGCACCCTGTTGGGCCTGCACGCGCCGCCGGCGGCCGTCGCAGCTCTTCGTCGCCAACTCGGGCTCGACGAGCCGATCTGGCGCCAGTTCTGGAAATACCTCTACGGGCTCGCGCACGGGAATCTGGGCACCTCGATCGAGTACCAGGGCCCTGTCGCCTCGCTCATCCCCCCCTGTCTCGAGTTGACGGGATCCCTCGTGCTCGTCGCGACTTTCTTCGCGGTCGTCATCACGGTGCCGTTGGCAGCGCTCGCAGCGATGCGCCAGGACCGGCCCGCCGACCACGCCGTAAGGCTGTTTTCGCTGATGGGCCTCGGGATGCCCTCGTTCTGGTTCGGCATCATCCTGATCGTCTTGTTGTCTGTCGACGTGCACCTGTTCCCGGTCGGTGGCTACGGCACGAGCTTCTGGGCCCATCTGCACTCGCTCTTGCTGCCCGGACTGTGCGCTGCGATCGGAATCGTCCCGGTGCTCATCCGCAGCCTTCGCGTCGGCATGCTCGAAGTGCTCTCGGCCGACTACGTCGCGACCGCCCGGGCGAAGGGGTTGCGCCCGTCGCGGGTCACCTTCGTGCACGTCGCCCGCAACGCCCTCATCCCCACGGTCACCTTGCTCGGGATCAACATCGCCTACCTGATCGGGGGCACGGTGGTGATAGAGCGGGTCTTCGCCCTGAACGGGCTCGGCAACTTGATGCTGAACGCCATCGACTTCCGGGACTTCCCTGTCGTACAGGGCGTCACACTCATCTACGCGCTCGGCGTGATCGTCGTGATCCTCCTCACCGATCTCGCCACCGCCCGGCTTGACCCGAGGATAAGGCTCAAGTGAGCAGGGCGACGGCACCGGCTCTCGGCCTTAAGGAGGCGGAGCACGAAGTCACCCGGCGGCCTTCTGTCAGGTCACGCGCGCTCCACAGCCCGACTTTCATGGCGGGCGCCACGTTGACCACCACGATCGTCGCCCTCGTGCTGCTGGCCCCTCTTATCGGGCGTTACAGCCCGGTGTCCCAGGACCTTCTCCACACGCTCGCCGGCCCGAGCGCAGCCCACTGGCTCGGAACCGACGAGCTCGGCCGTGACATCTGGTCCCGCCTTCTGTACGCCGGCCGCACCGACTTGCAGGTCGGCGTGCTCGCGGTGCTCTTCCCCTTCTGCTTCGGCGTGTTCATAGGCACGGTGTGCGGTTACTTCGGCGGCGGCATCGACACGGTCGTCATGCGGATCGTCGACATCGTGCTCGCCTTCCCCTTCTACGTGTTGATCATCGCCCTCGTGTTTGTCGTGGGGGTGGGCACGCACGGGATCTACATCGCCTTCGGGCTGACGGACTGGGTCATCTACGCCCGGACCACACGCAGCGCGACGTTGGTCGCGCGCAGCCTCGACTGGGTGGCCGCCGCTGAAGGCGGCGGCCTCTCGCGTAAGCGCGTGCTGTGGCGGCACATCCTGCCCAACACGATCACCCAGGCGATCGTCTACGCGATGTCCGACATCGTGCTCGTGATACTGGCCGTCGTAACCCTCGGATACCTCGGGCTCGGGATCCAGCCCCCCGCGCCGGACTGGGGATCGATGATCAGCGACGGTCAGAACTTCATCCAGACCAATCAGTGGCTGGCCGCCATCCCGGGAATGGCGGTCGTTCTCACGGGTATCGGCCTGTCGCTCCTCGGGGACGGCCTCGCGGACATATTGCGGCCCGAATGACTCCCCTGTTGGAGGTCGAAGACCTGGTCGTCGAGATGCGACGCCACCGCGCGGCCTTCCACGCCGTGGACGGCGTCTCCTTCGCCCTGGAGCGGGGAGGCGCGCTGGCGATCGTCGGCGAGTCCGGGTGTGGCAAGAGCATCACGCTGCGAGCGATCATGGGTCTCCTGCCGAACAGGGGGCGCCTCAGCTCCGGGCGCGTCGTGGTCGACGGGGTGACCCTTCCCGCGGAGGCCCGCGGTCGCGGGCGGGGCCACCGCCAGCACCGCCGCATGTCCATCGTCTTCCAGGACGCGCTGAGCGCCCTGAATCCGGTCGCAACGGTAGGCAACCAGATCGCCGAAGCACCGAGGTACGTGCTGGGCTTCGGGCGCAGCGCTGCGAGGGCGAGAGCGATCGAGCTGCTCAGGCTTGTCGGGATCCCTGATCCGGAACGCCGCTACCACGCCTATCCGCACGAGCTGTCCGGCGGCACCCGCCAGCGGGTCATGATCGCGATCGCCCTCTCGTCGGAACCGGCCATCCTCCTGTGCGACGAGCCGACGACCGCGCTGGACGTCACGATCCAGACCCAGATCCTTGCCCTGCTGGCAGAGCTCCGCTCCGAGCGGGGGCTGTCGCTGGTCTTTGTCACCCACGACCTCGGCGTGGTGAGTCAGGTCGCCGAGCGCGTCGCGGTCATGTACACGGGGCGATTCGTCGAGACCGGTCCCACCGCCGAGGTCCTGGCCGCCCCGAGGCACCCCTACACGAGCGGGCTCCTCGCGGCGGCACTCGACGTGGACAGCCCGGAACACGAGCCGGTCGTCATCCCGGGTTCGCTCCCGGACCCCCTACAGCTCACGGGTGGTTGCAGCTTCCATCCCCGCTGCGGGTTCGCGACGGCAGAGTGCCTGACAACCGACGTCCGTCTCCAGCTCGTCGGGCCCAATCACGCCGCGGCGTGCCTGCACTCGGACGTGCTCGCGGCCTTACAGGCAGCCGGGCACCATGGCTGAGCCCCTCATCGAGGGCGTGACCGTGCTCGGAGCGGAACGTCACCGAGAGGCCATCGACCTCGATGAGGGGCTCAGCCATGGTGCCCGGCTGCCTGTAAGGCCGCGAGCACGTCCGAGTGCAGGCACGCCGCGGCGTGATTGGGCCCGACGA
>Ga0187880_1001826_pt1 | contig 16760 bp, 9 predicted proteins | sample June2016WEW_19_4_FD_132998 | JGI IMG/M metagenome (GOLD analysis project Ga0187880, IMG submission 132998) | Peatland microbial communities from SPRUCE experiment site at the Marcell Experimental Forest, Minnesota, USA - June2016WEW_19_40 | ecosystem: Environmental > Terrestrial > Soil > Wetlands...
CGCCGCCGATGTCGTAGATGATCTGACGCAGGGTCGCTCCCATCGGCACCTCGACCAGGCCGGTGTTGTTAACCTTACCGACGAGCGAAAAGATCTTGGTGCCTTTGCTGCCTCCCCAAGGGTTGTTGGTCACGTCGCCGGTGCCGATGGTGGCAAACCATTGCGCGCCGCGGTTGACGACCAGTGGAATATTTGACCAGGTCTCGACGTTGTTAAGAACGGTTGGCCGGTCCCATAGCCCGCGCTCGACCATATGGACGTGTTTGGCGCGCGGCTCGCCCGCGCGGCCTTCGATCGAGGCCATGAGGGCCGTGGACTCGCCACAGACGAACGCGCCGCCGCCACGATTGATTTCCAAGTCGAAGCTATGGCCAGTGCCCAGAATGTTCTCACCGAGCAATCCCAGGGCGCGGGCATCTTCAATGGCTTTAGCCAGTAACTCGACGGCAAGGGGATACTCCGCGCGCACATAGATAAAGCCCTCGTGCGCGCCGATGGCGTAAGAACCGATGATCATGCCCTCGAGGACGCTGTGCGGGTTGCCCTCCATCAGGCTGCGGTTCGCATAGGCGCCTGGGTCGCCCTCGTCAGCGTTGCAGACAATATACTTGCCGTTGCTCTCCACCTTGCGGCAGGAGGTCCACTTGGGGCCAGTCGGGTAGCCCGCCCCGCCCCGGCCGCGCAGTCCGGATTTCGTCACTTCCTCAATGATCTGCTCCGGCTTCATGGTGCTGAGGGCCTTGACGAGGGCGGTGTAGCCGCCCGCATACAGGTAATCGTCAATGCTCTGGGGATCGAGATCGAAGTTTGCGCCGAAAATAACCGGCATCTGGTGCTTGTAGAACGGAATCTCCTCGCGGGTGCGCAACCGCTTCTTGGTTTTGGGGTCCTTAATGAATAGTCGTTCAATCTCTTCGCCCCGCAGGACGGTCTTCTCGACAATCTCCTTGGCGTCAGCGGCCGTGACTTTGACGTAGATCAGCCCTTTGGGCCGGAGGGTGACGACCGGGCCGTGCTCGCAGAAGCCGAGACAGCCAGTGACGCGCAGGTCCACTTTGCCGTCCAAGGCATGCTCCTGGAAGGCCTTGCGGAAGGCCGCGGCTACGTCCAGACCCTGGCAGGCGCGGCAGCCGGTGCCGCCGCATACAGTGACGCACATGCGGTTGGGGTCGCGCTTCGCCCCAATTGTCTTCCGATAGGCGGCTAATTCGTCGCAGGAGGTAAGTCTCGTTGCCATGGCATTTTGCCTTTCACTGATAGGGCTTAAGGGCTTGATTGACCTTGGGCGCGGTCATATTGCCGCTGTACTTCTGGCCAATAGTCACCACCGGCGCCAGGGCGCAGGTGCCCAGGCAGTTAACCGTCTCGAGCGTGAACTTGTGGTCCGGGGTCGTTTGACCCGGCTCGATCTGCAGCTTGCCCTTGATGGCCTCCAGCACCTGCTGCGCTCCTCGGACGTGGCAGGCGGTGCCCAGACAGACACGGATCACGTGCTTGCCGCGCGGCTTGAGGCTGAACGCTTTGTAAAACGTCGCCACATGATAGACCGCAATCAGCGGGACCTTTACCCGGCGGCTCACGTAGCGTAGGGCCGGCTCCGGCAGGTAGCCCAATTCATGGTTGATGTCCTGCAAGACCGCGATTAGCGGCGCCCGAACGGCGTCCCGAACCGGCGACCTGCGATCCACGAGGACGCCCTGGAAAACCTCGGCCAATGGCGCCTCAACGGGTTGGTGCAGATCGAGGGCCCGATCCACTACCGTTTTCATCTCCGACTCCAATTCCGGTTCGTTCGGCAGCCCGTGGCGATCGCCGTTTGCGCGGGCCTCGGCTGGATAAGGGTAAGACTTGTGCTGGACCGGGCAGCGTTCGATGCACTGCAGGCAGCCGGTGCACTTCTCTTCGTCCACATACCGGGCCTTGTGGCGGACCTTGACCTTGTAGTTGCCCACATAGCCGGAGAGGCCTTCGACCTGGCTGTGGGTCATCAGCGTAATGTTCGGATGCGAGCCAACGTCGGACATCTTCGGCGTGAGAATGCACGCCGCGCAGTCCAGGGTCGGGAAGGTCTTGTCGAACTTCGCCATGTGCCCGCCGATGGAGGGTTCGCGCTCCACGAGGAAGACCTTCTTGCCGGCGTTGGCGAGGGTCAGGGAAGCGTGGATGCCGGCGATCCCCGCGCCCACCACCAGCACATCGGGGTGAATGGGGACCTTCTTCACTTCGAGCGCCCGGTGAAAAGCAACGCGCGCAATCGCGGCCCGCGCGAGCGCCTTGGCTTTTTCGGTAGCTTCCTCGCGGTCGGTGTGCACCCACGAGTCGTGCTCGCGGATGTTGACCATGTGGAAGAAGAAGGGGTTCAAGCCGCCAGCCTCGACCGCGCTGCGGAAGGTGTGCTCATGGAGCAGCGGGGAGCACGAAGCAACGACCACGCGGTTGAGCTTAAGTTCCTTAATGTCCTTCTGGATCAGCTCCTGGCCGGGGTCGGAACACATGTATTTGTAGTCGCGGGCGACCACCACGTTGGCCAGGGTGCCGACGTAGCTGGCCACTTCCGGGCAGTCCACCATAGCGGCGATATTGCGGCCGCAGTGGCAGACGTAGAAACCAACCCGTATCTCACCGTTAGTTTGCTGTTTCATAGCGTATTTCGCATTCGTTTCGCATGGGCACTCAGGCGACCGCCGCCGCCGGCTTGGGCGCTGCCGCTGCCGCTGCCGCGGGGCGCCATTTGAAAGGTATGGCGGCCCGATTCAACCCCAGCTCTTTGTCGGGCAGACCGAATGCCAGGCCCATCAATTGCGTGAAATAGACGGTGGGCACCAGCACCGGTCCATACTCGGCCGTTACTTGGGCATGATAGGCATCCAAGTTGAACTGGCAGAGCGGGCATACCGTCGCGAGACAATCGGCGCCCCGCTTCTTGGCTTCATGGAGGAGAATATAGACCAGGCGGATGCCCGCTTCCGGCACCGTGCCGGTCAGGCTCCCGCCGCAGCACTTGGTCTTGAGCGGGTAGCGGACCACCGTGCCGCCGAGCGCCTCCAGCAATCGGTCCATCGCGGTCGGATTGTATTGGTCATCGAAGGTCGAATACGGACGGACGAGCTGGCAGCCGTAGTAGGGCGCGATTTTGAGGCCCTGCAACGGCTTGGAAACCTTCTGCTTAATGGCCTCCAGGCCGACGTCATTGAGCAGCACATCCAGGGGATGGCGCACCGGAGTGTTGCCGCTGTAGCGCAGCCCCACGGCGCCCAGCGCCCGATCGGCGGTTGCCTTCATCGCCGGGTAATCCTCGAAGTAATGCTTGGTCTTGTTCAGCACCAGGTAGCAGGCGGCGCAGGGCGCCAAGAGCTGCTGGTTGCCGCTCTTTTCGGCCAGGGCCAGATTACGAGCCGCCAGCACACAGGCTTTGGCCTCGTCAACCGCCATATAGGCGGTCGCGCCGCAGCAGTTCCAGTCTTCCAGCTCCTGAAGTTCAACCCCGAGGTGTTTCATTACGGGCAGCAACGATTCCTCGTAGGCGCGGCCCAGCCCTTTTAGCGAACAACCGGGGAAGTATGAGTATTTCATGCTCGGGATCCTTTCTTGGCGTCGGTGGCGTCCAACATGCGGGCAATGTCTCCATGCTGCTTAATCTTCTCCGTGGCCAGCGAGAAACGGCCGGTCTTCAGCAGGTCGATTCCCAACCGCCAATTGCCCATCGCCGCGAAGGGGTTAGTCTTGAGGAACAGCTTCATGACCAGCAACATCTCGGTGATGCGGCCGTGCTTTCTGACCATCGCGCTGAACTCGCGCGCCAGCACGGGGATCGGGAAACGCTTCGGATAAATCCCCGCATGGATGGCCCGCTGTTTGAGCTCATACATGATATCGGTGATGCGGATTTCGCGGGGGCATTCCACGGTGCAGGCGTAGCAGGAGGCGCACAGCCAGATGGTGTGACTCCTGAGGACCTCGTTCTTGAAGTCGCCGCGCGTGAGCGCCATCACCTGGCGCGGCGTGTAATCCATGTATATGCTCAGGGGGCATACTCCAGAGCAGGTCCCGCATTGGATACAGCCTTCCAACTGCTCGCACCCCGGCACGTTCATAATCTCTCTGCCGAAGCCTTTGACCCGGTCCGCGTCGTATTTGATCGTGCGTTGCATTTCCATCATAAGCCTCTCCGCCGAATCTGTTAGTCGCCCGCCTTCTCCTTCAGGTCGGCTGACGACATTTCGTCGTGTTTTCACGTAATTAACGAGAATTCGATGAAACAATCTCAACATGCCTTGCCAATCCCTCTCCATTTTTTGTGCGAAGACTGCCTAGGTATCTTAGTACGGCTAATCATCTGGATACCCGTTTATTTTGGTGCCCAAGCCGGCGGGGGACAAGGACATCCCTGGTGGACCGGGGACAGGGTGCGGCTTTGCGGCGGCGGGGAGGGTTCGAAAGGGTTAGCCGCTCTTCACCAGCCGGGCGACGTAAGTCCCATCGACAGCCTCCGCAAACGGCAGCAGTTCGCGGGAGCGTTCCAGTTTGAAATCGGCATGCCCGGCCAGGAACTCATTCACCACATCGTTGTTCTCCTCCGGCTCCAGGCTGCAGGTGCTGTAAACCAGCCGGCCACCCGGTTTCAGCAGCGAGGCGGCCTGGCCCAGCAGATCAAGTTGCGTCGCGCGCAGAAGCCCGATCTCTTTCGGACGAATGCGCCAGCGCAAATCAACGCGACGCCGCATGACCCCGGTGTTGGAACACGGGGCGTCAATCAGAATGCGGTCGAGGGTGGTTGAGGGTTGAGAGTTGAGGGTTGAGGGCAAGACCGTTTGGACACAGGTGACGCCCAGACGGGCGCAGTTCTGCTCGATCAGTTTCAGGCGGTCGGGGCTGGTGTCGTGGGCGAGGAGGCGGCCATCGTTGCGCATATGTTGGGCGAGGGCGGTCAGCTTTCCGCCAGGAGCGGCGCAGAGGTCGAGGACGCTTTCCCCGGGCTGCGGATCGAGTTCACGCACCGCCAGCAGGGTGCTGGGGTCTTGGACGTAGAATAACCCCTGTTGAAAACTGGGCAGCCGGCTGAGCGGCGGATGCGATTTCAGCTCGAAGACTGTGTTCTCTTCGATCCAGTCCCGGCGGACGAAGTCATATTCCACATTTTCGTCCCGCCACTGGGCGAGAAGTTTGCCGGGGTCGGCTTTCAGAGTGTTAATGCGGGCAAACGCTTTCGGCGGGGTGTTATTCCACTGCATCAACTGCGCCGCGTGGTCGGCGCCCCACCGCGTTTGCCAGCGAGCCACCAGCCATTCCGGATGGGAATAGCCAAGGTGAGGTTGCTGTGTTTTGAGCTCGACCAGGAGACGCCTGGTGGCTTCGAACTCGCGCAGATAACCGCGCAGGACAGCATTGATGAATCCCGCCTGAATATTGAAGCCGCTCTGCCGGGCCAGCTCGACGGTTTCGTGGACCGCGGCATGGTTGGGGATGCGGTCGAGCCAGAAGATCTGATATAGGCCGAGCCGCAGAAGGTTTTGCAGCATGGGCTTCTGCGCGCGACTGTCGGTCTTGCGACCGATCAGCCAGTCGAGGGCGGCCTGCCAGCGGACGATGCCATATGCCAGTTCTTGACACAGATGGCGGTCGGGGGGCGAAAGCCTTGTTCGGGCCAGTTCCGCCTCGAGCCGGTCTTCGACAAAACCTCCGCCCGCATCCCGCTGGAGGATGCGCATGGCAATTTCTCTTGGTTTTTCGTCGCTCAACATCTTTAATAGAGCCGTTCTGCTCGGGGCATGCGAGCGCTAAGATACTTTATGAGAGAAGAATTTGAGAAGATGGCGGCGGCGGGGAAGCTGGAGCGACAGCACATCGAGGCGCTGGTGCAGCTTACCAACACCGGCTTTTGCATGCACCGGAGCTGGGGTTTTGGACGCATCAAGACGGTGGATACCGTCTTTGCCCGCTTCATGATCGACTTCGACAACAAGGCCGGGCACACGATGGATCTGGCCTTCGCCGCCCAATCGCTCAAGCCGATTGCCAAAGACCACATCCTCGCGCGCAAAGCCTCAGACCTGGAAACGCTGCGACAGATGGCGGCAACGCAACACCTGGAGCTGGTTAAGCTGGTGCTGAATAGTTACGGTGGCAAGGCGACGGTGGAACAGATCCAGCAGGCGCTCGTGCCCGATGTCATTTGTGATGATTGGAAGAAATGGTGGGAGGCCGCCCGGCGCGAACTGAAGAAGGACGGCCATTTTCAAGTGCCCCTCAAGAAGACCGAGCCGATCATCTACCAGGTCAAAGAGGTGTCGCTGCAAGACCGGCTGATGGAGGAATTCAGGGCGGCCAAGGGACTAAAGGCTCGGATACTCGTCGCCAGCGAGCTGCTCAGGAACGCGCACGATCTCACGGACAAGGTGGCGGCCGCCACGGAAGTCATTGCGGCTCTCAACACCGAGCTCGTGAGCTACCAGCGCACGCAGCCGGCGGTGGCGTTGGAAGCAATCTTTGTCCGTGATGACGTTCGCGAGGCGACAGGGGTGCCCCCCAGCGAGGGCGAGCTCACGGCGCGGTCGATTTGGGCGCGGGATTCGAAGCTGGGTCCTCTGCTGGAAGGGCTTCCGGCATCCAAGCACCGTCGGGCCTTGGAGTCATTCAAAGCCGCGCATCCCGAGCACTGGCACGATGCGCTGCAAGCGGCCTTAAACAACGTTTCCGCCAAACTCTGCCACGAGCTGGCGGGCCTCCTCATTCAGGAAGGGAAGATCGGCTTGCTCAAGGAAACGGTGGCGCGGCTGGTCAGCCAGCACACCGCCAGCAGCGAGCTGCTGCTTTGGCTCGCTAAAGACCGGAACGACTCGTTCGCGGACATTCTCGGGCCGGAAGTCTTCCGCGCAATGCTGACGGCGATGGAGCGCGACCAGTTCAACGAGCGCCGCTCCAACCGGCTGCGCGACTTTATCCTCGACGACCAGCAACTGCTGGTGGAACTCATCGGCTCCGCCGACTTCGAAGTCATCAAAGACCTGACGCGCGCGTTGCAGCTTTCACCCTCGTTTGATGACATGGACAAGCGCTCGCTCCTGGCGCGCATCGTGAAGAGCTACCCGGCGGTCCAGGTCCTGATTTCGGGCGAGCAAACCAAGCAGGAGGCCACCCTGCTGGTGTCGTGGGAAAGCCTGGAGCGGCGCAAGAACGAATACCACGAGCTGGTGGAAAAGAAGATTCCCGCCAACTCGAAAGAAATCGCGGTGGCCCGCAGCTACGGCGACTTGAGCGAAAACCACGAATACAAAGCGGCCAAGGAAATGCAGAAGCTGCTGATGGTGCGGAAAGTGGATCTGGAAACACAACTTGTCCGGGCGCGCGGCACCGATTTTGCGGCACCGCGCACCGACGTCGCGAGTATCGGCACGATCGTTCAGGCGACCGACTTGGCCACGAGCCAGCCGGAGCACTTCAGCATTCTCGGCGCTTGGGACTCTGACCCGGAGAAAGACATTATCAGCTACCTTTCACCGGTCGCCCAATCACTGCTTGGCCACAAGGTCGGGGATGAGGTCGAGGTCGAAGTTCACGGAATCCGCCACCACCATCGTATCGACTTGATCCAGCCCTACAAGACGGCTAGCGCTCCACCTCCCACCGCCTAGCCGCGCTTCCACGCCGGGCGTTGTCTGCTTCGCGCGATTCATCCACACGTGCAGCCGCCGACCTGGCGGTTCACGCTGTGCCGCCGAACGTCACGTAATCATCCAGGTCAAGCAGGTCGAACCAGGTGGCGATGTCCTCGCGTTTGGGCGCGATCTTCACGTGGACCCCATGGAAGAATTCGCGGGATTCGGTGTCCGCGGGCACCCGCTGTTCCTGGTAAGCCGACCACGCCAGGATTTCCGATTCGGTGTAGGTATGCTTCGCATTCTTCTCAATCCATTCGAGGATTTCGGTGTCGCCCTTTCCGGCCGCAAGCTGCTTCTTGAGCGCGTCGGGCTTGATGCCGACGAAGTCCAGGAAGCGGTGATCGAGGGGGCAGGCGTAATGGTATTCCCCGTGTTTGCCGGCGACCGTCGCGCGGCCCTTATCGAGCATGCGCGGCAGAATGACGAAGCCGCCGAGCCGCACTCGGGGACTGCGGGGCGGACGTTGCGTTAAATCAGGAGCATTTTTGATAGCCATAGAACGTTTTGTTGTTGATTCGTAAACACCTTGCGGACCCGGCACCGGGCCGGACCCGCTTCAGTCAGGTCTAAGATGCAGCCAACCTAAGGAAATGCAAGGGAGAGGCGGCCGATTCCGGAATCAGGCAGGGCTGCATCAAGCTCGCGGGAACCGCTCGCACATGGCAGGGGGGCGTCTTCTGCCCGCCGCTGAGTGTCAACCATCGCCTACCTTCTTTCCAAAGTGGCCCAAACACGGGAAAGCTGCCTTCCGCCCAGTCTCCAAACCTGCACCAGACCCTCCCGGGAGCCTCAGGGTAGCCTCAGGGTAGCCTGAGGGTAGCCTCAGGATGGCTTCGGGGTGCCTACCGGTTGGCTACCAGATGGCCTGAGGGTGGCCTCGGGGTGGCCTCGGGGGCAGCCCGGGACGCTATTCCGCCCGTTCCACCGAAAACCCTCGAACGACAATTAGAATTCACGACTGACGACAATTAGGAAAACAGCGAAGAACCCAATTCTTGTATTTATGGCTTGGCCATGAAAGTGTGTGCGGCATGCTTGTCCACGCCGCTGATATCACGGAGCTTGAGGCGTCTGCCGGGCTGGTTTGCTTCAGACCTCGCCCGCCAAATGAAGCTTTCGGGTGTTGTCACTATTCCACCGGAAAGAGCGAAGAGCTCCCGTTCCTTATCTAAGCGCCATTCTGTCCTGATCCCGCTCCGTTGGTGGGGGCCGCAAGAATAACGACCATTTTGGACTGGTGCGTCACGGCCAGCGGGGATATGAAGGGAGCCGTCAAGAAAGGACAGCCAAATGAATCGCATTTATCAGGGACGGGTGACGAAGGTGGAAATCCTTAACGGCAAGAATGCCGACGGCCAGCCGCAATGGCATCTGCTCGGCTTCACTCCGGACGAAGCTGAACGACTCGAAAAGGAAAGAGAACGTCTTCGGCCTCTCACAAAGGAGGACAGCCCGGAAGGAGAGAACGCCCGAAAGAGGCTCGCCGACATCAATCGCAGGCTGAATGAGCCGTGGCAAACCGCCCTTTGGCAGCACCATGAACTGTTTCAGGACGCGGTGAATTATTACATCGTGGCACTCGCGTCGCTCGGACGCTCGCCTGATAGTCCCTTGACCAAGCTGAGCAGTCGGATTTCCGCAGTCTGGGCCTCTGTTGAAAAGCAAGGGCAACTCCGTGAGGGAATGGGCGCCTCGTTGGCGAAGAGGTTTGGGTTTCCGGTCCATGAGGCGTCGTTATCGCGAATCATGGAGACGGTGCATGATGGGGGACTACCAGATGCAGAAGCAGCGGAGAAGGCTGGGGAACTGATTCTGGAAAAAGCCAAGGGAGCGTCGGGAATCCAACAACAAGGCCCGGTGTTCTGGCCTCAACTCTGCAATCCCAACTTTACGCGTCGGGGCAACCTTGCTGGTGGGGCCGCCGACAAATTGAAGGCTCAAGGCACCTTCATGTTGAGCACGCGCCTTCACGAAATAAAAACCCGAGCCGAGATGAAGGAGTTCGCAAAGCAATGCCATCTCGGTTGGGTCGTAAAGACTAATCCTGCTGGCGCGACGCACGGAGACTCCAAAGCACGCCTCCGCGATAGTGTCATTCATTTCCTTAAGCTATACGAGGACTCGCTGGCGAAGGAATCCACGAACAAGAATCGCCCTGATACAGTCGATTGGCTCAAGGGCCAGGCCAATGCCGAGGGCGAACTGCGGTCGTTGCTGACCGGCGTTGAGAAATCACAGAATCTTGCACCGATTCTACGCAACAACCGCGGTCCAGACGCCGACAAGACGGAGGCGCTGCTGTTGTTCCAATTCAAGTCAGGCGAATTCACGGCGGGCTTGCTGAAGCACTTGTTTCCCCACGATCCGGAGGCCCAATCTCCTTCGGAAGCGACCGGGGAAAGCGATGGCGGCGTTGTCGCACGGGCTCGCGGCGCCAGAGGATATTTGATTCGGGCATTCAGTAGCTTTCCGTTCTTTGGTGGCAAGTCGTCCGCCGACTTCGAAAGCTCAGGTTGGGGAGCGGCGTTCGACATCGCCGCATTCAAAGAAGCTCTGACCATCGTGAGCCAGTTCAACAAGAATGACGCAGACCGGAAGGCAAAGACCAAAGACCGAGCGACACGACTGTTGATGATGGCCGGTGAGACTGTCATTGGCGAATATAGCGGCCAATCGGATGTAGACGAGCCCATCCGCCACCAACTGCAAACGATTTGGAAGGAGAGCAAAGGCAAACCGAAACTTGAGGCTCCAGCCACCAGCGGCAGCAACGAGGACAGCCAGATTCCCAACTTCCTAGGCGATCCCCGCATTGCCCGGCTGCGCGAGATTGTCAACAAAGACCTTGCCGAAGAATATCGGCTGACGGAGGGGCGAGACACTCCCTACGGCTTGCGTCGCCGAACTATGAAAGGCTGGAGCGACGTAAGGCGTAAGTGGCAGACCATCGTGAAAGCAGGTGCAAGCTTCAGCGAGGCGAAGAAGGAGAAACTCCAGAAGGCACTGGACGACCTCCGCACAGATAAGCCTGAGCAAATCGGCTCGCATAGACTTTATGAAGCGCTAATCACCAGTGAGGAGTCCTGGCGCATCTGGCGCGAACCGACGGACGAGGAGGCTGAGCAAATCGTTCGGCGCGGCTGGGCGTCGGACCCGCTAGAGTCGTTCCGCATTTATTGCGAGACGAAGGAGACTTTGGAGGACTTGGTCCGTCGCAAACTCAACTTTACTCCCGCCGACGCCCGACACTCACGCCGGTTATTCAGTTTCACCGATGCCTGCTCCTCGTTTGGCAATCCGGGTGGCGAGTTCAAACACGATCCGAAAGCACTGGCTGTAACCGTTCCTATTTCAGCAATAAACGCACAAGGTCGTTTCGAGCGAACAACTATCCGCGCGATCTACGCAGCGCCCCGAATGTTGCGGGATCAGATACGCGCGATGGATGGACGCTACGTCCAGCGATGGGTGCAGCCGATGGTAGCCGCGCTGTGTCCTGCCACAACATCCCTGCCGACGCAGAAAGAACTGGCAGCAGCGGCGGTCGAGCTCATGCCCGACTGGGACAAAGACGATCAGAGGCGGTTCCTGCTGAACTTCGCGCTGGACCTGTCGCCAGTTGACCTCTGGAAACGCATTTATGAGCTGCGCGGGCAGGCGCAGCAGTTCGGAACTCGCTTCAGCCCTCGTGACAGAAAAAGGGAAACGCCTCTCCATGCCGGGCTTTGGGAAGCTTCGATCCGAACATTTTGGGAAGGCGATGCTCCGCGGCTTCGCGACGTGTTACTGTGGCCAACTGACAGCTTTAAGAAGCAAGCTTGGCATCCCGCGCCGTGGTGGGAACAGGTCAACTCGTTCCGCGTCCTTTCGGGCGACCTCGGCACCCGCCACGCCGCAATCATCGCACTCGTCGAAGCGAGCGCCGGCGAGCCAGACAAGCCTTCCACCGCCAGATTCATCGGCGAGGCAGGCGGGCGCAAGTGGTTCGCTCAATATCGTACCGGGAAGATTCTTCGGTTGCCAGGCGAGGACGGCCAGTCCTATCGGCATCAGACGCGCTTGGATGTTGAGCGCGGTGAATCGCCGCTCGATCGTAAACATGACAAAGCCTTCCGGGAGGAACTTCACGGCGCTCGGGGCAGATTAGCTGGTGACGATGAAACGAAGCAGTTCCGGAATATTGTGCGTGACCTCGGCTACGAAGACCTTCTGCCCGAGGCGTGTCGGCCAGAGACGGCATTGCCAAGGCTTCGATCCCAGTTTTCATTCCCGGAACAAAACGACAAGCTGCTCGTGGCCCTGCGATGGGCGCAGCGGCATATCGCCGATCTTATTTCCCAGCACTGGCGTCTCGTGAAACCCGAGAAGCCAGCCCAAACAGCAGTGGCTTTGAAGGAACTGAGGGAACAAAAGCGTTATCCCGAAGTCGCCAAGATGGCGGCTGACCCTGCCCAGGCGGATGAACTGATCCGTTTCGTTCATAGTCGCATTACTGAGCTCCGCCAAGTCGTACAGGAGCACTTGCTGGCTTTGACTGGGCGAATTCTTCCGCTGCGCGAACGCAGTTGGGAGTTCGTTGCGCATCCCCAAACGGATCATTTCTCCGGCTGTCACTTGCTTCAGCCCACAGATAGAGGCACTGGATCAAAGAATAAGAAGCTTCCGGGTCAGCGTGGCTTGAGCATGGCTCGAATCGAGCAGCTATCGGAACTGCGTCGGCGTTGGCAGTCATTGAATCAATCCTTGCGGCGTCCCATAGGCGAACCACCACTAACCGCCGCCGAGATGCGTGCCAACCCGATTCCAGACCCTTGCCCGCACATTCTCCGCAAGCTTGACGACATCCGCGAGCAACGTGTCAACCAGACTGCTCACTTGATTCTTGCCGAAGCACTTGGCGTGCGATTGATAGCACCTGAAAAGGACCCCAGGGAACGGGAAGAAGCGGATATTCATGGAGAGTATGTTTCGTTGCGTCCTCCGGTGGACTTCATCGTTCTGGAGAACTTGGATCGTTACAAAGCCGCGCAAGGCAGGGCGAAAAGCGAGAATTCGCGGCTGATGCAATGGTGCCACCGCGCGGTAGTGGACAAGATCAAGGAATTGGCCGAACCGTTTGGTATCCCCGTTCTCGAAACACCCGCCGCTTATTCCTCCCGGTTTTGTTCGCTCACCGGCATTGCAGGTTTTCGCGCAGTGGAGGTGGGGCTTCCAGACCGTGATGACTACCGCTGGCGAAAACTGCTCCGGGAAGCGGATGAGAGAGGAGAGGTAGCCTCCGACGGGGCCAAGGCGGCCAGACGGCTTTTCTCAAGTCTAGAACAAGCCAATGCTGGACGCGTGGGCAAGCAACTCCGGACTTTGCTCGCGCCGCAGGTGGGCGGACCGATCTTTGTAACCGCGACAGCGGTGCCGCATCCAACAGCACGGAACGAACACAAGTCATCGCCTACCCTCGTGCCGCCCATGCAGTCCGATCTTAACGCGGCAATCAATCTTGCGTTACGCGGCATGGCCCATCCCGACCGCGCAGACATTCACCACCGGGTTCGCACAGAACGAGTTAATCCGAAGGAAGCAAACCAGAAACAAATAGCGGCATCCTCGGTCTTTCGTACAAGGGAGAAGCGGCGTTTTGGGGAACAGCAACCGCAGATTGTGACTGCCCCCGGCGACTCGCTCCCGAGAGAAAGAAACTCAAACTTGTTCTACGATCCTTGGAGTGTAGCCCTTTTTGGGCGCGCGCGTTGGGACAGCGAGCCGGAGGGTTCGTTCTCGTATGCATCCGGTCCGGGGTTGTGGAAACGAGTCAACGATTCTGCGTTCCAGTGGCAGAGGTGTGAGGAGATTAACCGCCAGCGAATGGAAAGGCTTGGTTTCAAAGCAACCTCCAAGGCGCAAGTGAGGGGGCTGGAAGCGGAGGAAGATGACATCTCCATGTAACCCCGCATGAGCGACGCCCCGGTTCAAACCCAGGCCGGACTTCAAGCGCAACCGCCGATGCCGGTGCGGCGGCTGCACAACTTCATTTATTGCCCGCGGCTGTTCTATTTCCAGTGGGTGGAGAACATCTTCCAAGAGAACGCGGACACGGTGGCCGGCTCTCACGTCCACCGGAACGTGGATGCGCCATCGAAGCTGGAGGACCCGAAGGAGCTTGGGTTGCCGGAGGGCGCGAAGCTGCGCAGCCTGCGGCTGGAAAGCGAACCGCTGGGACTGATTGGCGTGGTGGATATTGTGGAGGGGGGACCGGACGGGGCGGAGGTCATTGATTACAAGAAAGGCTCCGCCCGGCGCGATAGCCAGGGCGAGCGCGTGGCCAAGGAGCCGGATGCCATACAGGTCGCCGCGCACGCGCTGTTGCTGCGGGAACATGGCGTCAACGCGGTTCGGGGCGCGATCTACTATGCCGCCGACAAGCGGCGCGTGCCGGTGGAGTTCAGCGACGAGCTTTTTGGGAAGGTGCGCAAAGCCATTGAGGAGGCGCGAGGCGTTGCCAACAGCGGAAGCTGCCCGCCGCCGCTGAGGAATGATGCGCGGTGTCTTTACTGCTCGGCGTATCCGATTTGCCTGCCGAATGAATCGCTCTGGTGGGCGAAGCGGCGGAAGGCAACGGACGCGGACGGGCAACTCCAATTCGGCTTTGCAGGACAATCGGAGGATGCCGTTCGCGACCGGATTCTTGAGGCGTTGGAGTTTGCCGCTGAGTCAGGCCAAAACGAGGCCCCGACCCTGCAGCCGCCGCGCCCGGGCGGGGATGACTGCGAGGTGTTGGTGGTGCAGACGCCGGGTGCGCAAATCGGGCAGCGCGGCGATCAATTGGTGGTCAGCGTAAAAGGCGAAGAGACGCGAAAGCTGCCGGGCCAGCAGGTGCGGGCGATTTACTGCTTCGGCGCGGTTCAGATCACGGCGCAGGCTGTCGAGACGTGCCTGGAGCTGGGAATAGACGTTTCCTATTTCTCTCCCGCCGGGCGTTTCCTCGGGCTGCTGCGCGGTCTGCCGGCCAGCGGCGTGGACGCGCGGCGGGGACAGTATCGGCTGTTTGAGCTGCCGGGGGTGCGGCTGCAACTGGCGCGCGAAGTCATCCGCGCCAAGATTCACAATCAGCGGGTTATGCTCATGCGCAATGGAGAGGTGCCAGACCGGGTGGTGGCATTGCTCGCAAACTTTCGGGACGCGGCAGAATCCGCGCGCGGCTTAACGGAACTGCTGGGTATTGAGGGCAGCGCGGCGGCGCTGTACTTCGAGCAGTTTGAGTCCATGCTCAAGCAACGGGAGGGTTGGAAATTCGACTGGCGCGGGCGCAACCGCCGTCCGCCACGGGACCCGGTGAACGCATTGCTGTCGCTGGGCTATTCGATGCTGGCGAAGGAACTGACGGGCGTCTGCCATTCGGTCGGGCTTGACCCGTTTCTTGGCTTCATGCACCAGCCACGCTACGGGCGCCCGGCGTTGGCTTTGGATTTAATGGAAGAGTTTCGACCGCTGGTGGCGGACAGCGTGGCCATCAGCCTAATCAATCGGGGCGAGCTTGGCCCGGAGGATTTCATTCGCAGTGCGAACGGGACGTTTCTCAACGACCGGGGTAGAAAGCCCTTCTGGGAGGCGTGGTTTCGCCGGCTGGACACGGAGGTCAGCCACCCGGAATTCAGCTACAAGATGGCGTATCGCCGGATGCTGGAGGTGCAGGCGCGGCAGTTGTGGCGGTTCGTCCGCGGTGAAGCCTTGACCTACCACGGATTCGTCACGCGATGAGCCGGATTCGTTACCTCGTGAGCTACGACATCTGCCATCCGAAACGGCTGCGGAGGGTGGCGCGAGCCTTGGAGGGGTTTGGCGTGCGGCTGCAATACTCGGTTTTCGAGTGTGCGCTGGACGCGATGCGCCTGGCCAAACTCAAGGCGGAACTCCAGGACCTGGTGAACCACGACGAGGACCAGGTGTTGTTTGTTTCGCTGGGTCCAAGCGCAGGCGACGCTACCCTGGTGATTGAGGCGATGGGCTTGCCCTACGAGGTGCGCTCGCGGGTGACGATTATTTGATTTTTGGGCTTGCAACTTGGCGTCCGAAGGCTTGAACTATTCCTGGCTACGGCCACCGACCACCTTTCTTCCGCCATTGGAAAGGCATGTTCCTTGAGATCGCGAACGACTGCGCCTTGAAGCGGCGACGCGGCGCGAGCGCGGCAGTGCTGGCGCTCGCCAACACGGGCGCTCGCAATGTGGAATTTGTGCGGCTATTCAGGCAAGAATGCGATTGTCGAGACCCATCTCCAAGGCCGTCGCCGGCTGATTTGTTGCTGCGCTCGCAAATCGGCAACCCAACCGCTGGTGCGCAAGGGGTTAGAGCGGGGCCGCCGCAGTCGCCGTGATTCCGGGGGGCGTGAGGCGGTGCGTCCTCGCGTCGAACTCTGCCCGGTCCTTCGGCCGCAGTCGCCGTGATTCCGGGGGGCGTGAGGCGGAAGGCGATGCATGTGCTGAGGGGATAGACTATTAGCCGCAGTCGCCGTGATTCCGGGGGGCGTGAGGCGGGAAGAGACATGCGCTGAGGACTTCGAGGGACCCTAGCCGCAGTCGCCGTGATTCCGGGGGGCGTGAGGCGGATACGCCAGTGGCCGGCGGTCGCTGAGCCGGCACGTGCCGCAGTCGCCGTGATTCCGGGGGGCGTGAGGCGGCATGATCTTGTCCTTATCGCTCCAAGCCATATTGCCGCAGTCGCCGTGATTCCGGGGGGCGTGAGGCGGATATTGTTACTTGGTTGCTGCAATGGCGTTTAGCGCCGCAGTCGCCGTGATTCCGGGGGGCGTGAGGCGGAACTCGATCCGATACCGCCCACCGCGCCATGGCCAAGCCGCAGTCGCCGTGATTCCGGGGGGCGTGAGGCGGGTGCGAGACAAGATGGGTCAAAGAGTCTGGAAGGGCCGCAGTCGCCGTGATTCCGGGGGGCGTGAGGCGGCCTGGGCGGTGTCATAGCTGCCGGTGGTCAGGGAGTAGCCGCAGTCGCCGTGATTCCGGGGGGCGTGAGGCGGGCTAGGATGGCATACAAGGAGAATCCCGGCGCATTGCCGCAGTCGCCGTGATTCCGGGGGGCGTGAGGCGGAAC
>Ga0187880_1001829_pt1 | contig 16745 bp, 20 predicted proteins | sample June2016WEW_19_4_FD_132998 | JGI IMG/M metagenome (GOLD analysis project Ga0187880, IMG submission 132998) | Peatland microbial communities from SPRUCE experiment site at the Marcell Experimental Forest, Minnesota, USA - June2016WEW_19_40 | ecosystem: Environmental > Terrestrial > Soil >...
AATGAACTCACGGGGAGCGCGAGCGCGTGCCTCATGAACCTGCAGGTCGCTCTGACCTAAGTGAACGCCGTCGGCCCCGCAGGAGAGTGCCACGTCAAGCCAGTCGTTGACCACAAAAAGCACATTCGCATCCCGCGTCACCTTCCGCATGTGTCGCCCAGTTACAACGAGATCCTGCTTATCACGTTTCTTGTCTCTAAGTTGGATCGCGTCAGCTCCGCCTTCAATCGCGAGCCGCGCTATTTCGTCATGAGACAGCCCGCCCGCCAGCGTTGGGTCCGTTATCACGTAGAGTTCGTAGCCCATAGCTTAGATTGACCGCACCCTCGCTCGCCGGAGTACGTCTTCTGGCAGAAGACCTGCGACCTCGTCCATTAACGCCGTCCGGAACGAATACGGCCCTGAAGTCCGGCGGGCTGCCCCCTCACCTGCAATCCCGAACGCAGCCAATGCTGCTGTAGATGATGTCACATGGTCCGAGCAGACCGCCGCAAAGGCTGCTACTAGGGACGCCGCCATGCAGCCTGTTCCTGAGAGCTTGCCCATCATTGCATGGCCATTCTCCACTATAGCCGAGCGGGTTCCGTCTGTGACAATGTCTTTAGCGCCACTGATGACCACGGTAAGGCCCGTCCGTCGCGCATACCCCTTGCCTATGTCCAGCGCATCTCCATCGAGACCTCGCGAATCAACACCGCTGACGCTGCCTCCCGCATCCGCAAGTACACCGATCTCTCCGGCGTTGCCCTTGAGCACAGAAACTCTGATCTGCCTTATAAGCAGTCGTGCACTCTCTGTCCGCATCCTCGTCGCTCCTGCACCAACAGGGTCTAAAATGACGGGAATACCGCAGGTGTTGGCGGTGCGTCCAGCTTTTAACATGGAATCAACCTGATGACGCGTTAGCGTACCCAGGTTAAGCACAAGCGCATCCGCCCTTGAAACCATCTCCTCGACTTCTTCGGGCGCCTCTGCCATGACCGGTGCAGCACCGATCGAGAGCGTGACGTTTGCGCAATCATTGATCGTTACGCTATTGGTAATGTGGTGTATAAGTGGTCGCTTTGCCCGGATCTCGTCGATTAGGCTAGCGAATGTTTGGGGCGTCATCTCTTGAATATCTGTATAACGCGGTATATATCCACTACCTAGCGAATATGCTCTCTTCAAACGCGGTGGTTCTGAAGTTCGACACCTCTGTTTGTCACGGAAGGTACGCTATTGATCCCGATCTGGGGCCGAGCACAATCAAGTAGAGCGCACAATTCGCTGCTTAACGACGCGAAAGCGATTGAAATCATTGACCAAATCGATTATGACTTTTCAAAACTCGCTCGGGGTCAGATTCTCAGACGAGATTTCTGGTTCGTTATACGGGCAAAGCAGTTCGACGATAAGATACAAGCTTACATTGCCGAGCATCCACGCCAACAGTCGTGAACATCGGCGCTGGACTTGACACCACGTTTTACAGCATCGACAATGGGTCGATTCGGTGGTATGACCTTGACCTTCCAAACGTCATCGATATCAGAAGACGGTTGCTTCCTGAAACCGACCGAACAACATCGATAGCGCGATCCATTTTCGATTCGAGCTGGTATTCTGAAATCAAACACACGCAAAACGGCGTGTTTCTGATGGCTGCGGGCGTCTTATTTTATTTTGATGCGGCGCAGGGACGACAGTTTTTTTTGTCGTTGGCAGACAACCTTCCCGGCGCTGAAATTGTGTTTGATACGCTGCCTAAACTCGCTGTTACTTTCACTAACTGGAATGTGAGGAAAGCGGGAATGAAAGGGGCTACCGTCAAATGGGCACTAAGAGATGCGAATGAAATCACGAAGTGGGACAGCCGCGATCGATCAGGTTCCGTTGTTCAGAAATATCCCAAGAGATCCTTCATGGGGTATAGGCACTCGCAGATTCATGGATTTCAGCGACAAGTTCAAGATCTTGAATATTTTCCATTTAAGAGTGTAATAATCAGCATTTCCGTAGCGTGTCAAACTGGTTGAAAGGTTCGCCTGAAGGCCCCAATTTTTGAGGCGACTAGCGGCTTGGATGCGCGACCTGGCGGTTTCTCACCCTCCCCCTATTCAGGCTGTTGTTAGGCTCAGATGCCTACGTCTAAAGAAAGGCCATACGATATCGCTTTAAACCACTTACCACGAATCCCTTTACAAGAATTGCATTCGGTACCCTGTATCGGAGGGTTCAACGAAGATGAATGTCAAGAAAAAGATCTTATTCCTTTGCACGCACAACGCAGCGCGCTCGCAGATGGCCGAAGGATTCGTCAACGCCCTGCACAGTGATCGGTATGAAGCATTCAGTGCCGGAAGCGACCGAAACAGAATTGCCGGAATCGGTGGCCCAACTTAGAACCTAAAGGGAGCGTTCGCGCTCCTCTTTCCTTTTTTTGAGACACTTTTCAAGCCGCCACTCATGTTGTATTACAGTACTCCGGGAACGGGGCTCTATAAGTGTTTAAAATCGAAAAAAGAAATAATGAGCTAGGAAACTACGGAGAGGATAAAAGAAACACGCTGGGGGGGCTTAAGCCCAATCAACGGGCCTTATCGTCACGCCAATAGTTCGAATGTTCGAAATAGGTATATAATAGTTCGAATATTAAAACTATTATGGACACGCAGACATATCGACTTCATCTTTATCTGTCGATCATTCAGGCTATCACCAACAAAGCCTTTGGAATAGGGCCTGGAATACGAAGCGATCTGTCTGCGAATGAGTCTTTCATTGTATATCGATGCAATTTTTTTGACGTGAACATGAAGGACATCGCACAAGCCACGGATGTGGTCAAGAGTACGGTTTCCTACCATATCGACGTGCTTGAGAAGAAGGGCTATGTGCAGCGAGTCCGCGGTGAAAAGGATAAGCGAGACGTCTTTGTCATCCCCACTGAGAAAGCGAAAACGTGGGTAGCAGAGACCGAACAGAAAGTGTTCGATTACGTGGCAGAGGGCTTGTCAAGGCTGACTCTTGACGAGCGGGAGCAGTTCGTAACGCTATTCTCGACGTTCGTGGGGGAGACCGAGTCCATGCCGTATGAAAGAATTATGAAAATAATCCGAGGAGGAGATTAACCTTAACGCCTGATTATCGCACAAAAGCAAGTGGAGCGAGATCTGACGAGACCAACAAAGACGAAGTCACTGTCGTATGAAAAGACCATGAAATCCGTCGTGAAAAAGAAGTGAAGGAAAATAAAAGCCGAACGTTTAGTTGGTGAAAAACAGACGATCGCCAAGGAGACCATCGCAGGACCCCACAAAAGTGGAACCCAATCAGAAAGGAGGTATCAAGATGCATACGGAAAAGGCTGATGAAAGTAAGCCATCGCCAAAGGTCGCAAAAGGATACAAGAGAGTGGGCATGGAGGGCTTTATTGCCAAGTGGTATGACAAGAACGCCCGAAAAGGTACGCCGGAACAATATAAAACGTGGGCAAAAATGGTGGCCGAGAACGTAGCCGAGGGCGATAGCGTCTTCGAAGTCGCTCCGGGCCCTGGCTATCTGGCAATAGAACTTGCAAAACGTGAAAAATATACAATTGTCGGATTGGACATCAGCAGAACATTTGTAGAGATTGCGCAAAAGAACGCGGAAGCAGGCGTAGGGGCAGCGGTGGAATTCCGACAGGGAGATGCCGCACACATGCAGTTTGACGACGAAACGTTCGATTTCATCGTCTCAACGGCCGCGTTCAAGAATTTTGCAGACCCGATTGGGGCGCTGCGTGAGATGTACAGGGTCTTGCGTGCGCACGGGAAGGCCGTCATAATCGACATGCGGCGAGACGCGTCAGATGAAGCCATACGTGATTTTGTAAAAAGCATGGGATTGAGCAGCATAGGTTCACTTACAACGAACTGGACCTTTAAGTCCCTCAGACGCACTGCCTACACGAAAAAACAATTCGAGGACTATATTTCTAAGACTAAATTTCCGAGGCACGACATTCGAGATTCAGAGGACTCGATAGGGTTCGAGATATGGCTCGAAAAGGACAGTGACGACGAATTGTCGGTTCCCGACGGGGATTGATCCCAGTTTGGTAGCAACAAGCTAAGTCGTTAACGTACAGGGCCGGCACAAAAATGGGAGGGAACGCAAAGCTAAAATATAACACTTGCTTTTCAAGCGGTCTGGAGGTGAATCCATGGCAGAAAAAAATACGAAGCGGATCGAGTTTTTCTTGAGACTGCTCTTCGCTCTTGCAACGTTACTCGCCCTCCTTGCCGTATTGATACAAGTTGGTCTCATGGAGGGGGGTACGACTTACGCTGTTGTGCTTCTCGCAGTCGCGATATGGTTTTTGTGCATTGCTGGCAACAGATCGGTTCCATTTTTAATTCAATCCGCACAATAACATTGATTGACTGGCTGAGAACGTGAGCACATTTCGGCATAACCATTGGCACAACTTATGGTGGTAAAAAAAGCGTTTGATGAGCGCGGGATACACCGTATGAATGATTTTAGTGCAGAAAATGTAGATTCAAATTGGAAAGATCTTTACAAAATTGGAGGAGTGGCTGCTATTACTGCAGCTGTATTAATTCCAATTGAGATAATCATCTTAACTGTTTGGCCGCTACCTACTACCGTGATGGGCTATTTAACGCTATTTCAGAGCAATAATCTCATTGGATTGATCGATGCTTATCTCCTGGAAGTTGTTGCTTACGTTCTTATGATCCCGATGTTTCTCGCCATTTACCTTGCCCTCAGGCGAGTCAATGGGGGTTACATGGTGCTTGCAACGATCCTCGCTATTATGGGGATAACTGTCTTTCTCGCAACGAATAATCCGTTTTCCATGCTGGTCTTGAGCAGACAATACGCGGCTGCAACAACAGAGGCGCAGAAATCCATGATATTGGCGGCATGGCAGGCAATACTTGTTAATACGAACCAACGTGCTGTTGGCGGTTTCAATATGGGGTTCTTTTTAATCTCTGTAGGTGGTCTCTTAGTCTCAGCTGTCATGTTGCGCAGCAATATCTTCAGCAAAGCAACAGCATATGTGGGAATTCTAGCTTTTGCAATCTCATTATCGGATTACGTCAGAATAATCGTTGCACCATCGGCGCTCACCCTCACCCTCGTCATCGCCCTCGCATCCGCCGTATTTTTGATTATCTGGTTGATCTTAGTTGGCCGAAGGCTACTCAAGATAGAGCGAGCCATCTCGAAAGAACGGGCGCTTTAGTTTACAGGTCAGAGCACTTTAACTGACGGACAGGATTCGAGTTCTGCAGCTGTTTTTTACATCCTTTTTAACTAAGTCATTCGAACGGTACTCTATATGTGAAGGAACTGATTTTTCCTCGGTCGTTGTGCCAACATGCAAGCAAGGCTCGGTTTAGAATTTCTAAGGCTGTGTAACCGTCCCGTGCTCGGGTCGATGCTTGGATTAAAAAACAAAGAGGTAGCTAAGGCTGTTAACCGCCCCGCTCTTCTAAAATGTCACATGAACTTTTTTTGGCCGAGCATCGAACCTTTTTGAACCGGAGCGGTTACACAACCTTAGCTATTGCAGACCGACGTAAAATATTGAACAACTGAAGCTATTTGAACGTCTATAACAAATTTGTTACGATGTCTGTACTTCCAGCGCACCAGACGACGATGATTGGCAGTATGCCCCATTTGACCCCCAAAGCGGCTCTTCAAGCGCTTGAACAAGTTCCACTTACTATTCCAGCCTGGCCGCAGTTGCCGAGACGCTCATTTAAGGAAGCCATGATTCCTCAGTACACCGAAGCGTTTCCGGGTATTCGAGTTGATGAGGTCGCGAAGCGCATCTGGGTGCAGGTTGATGACGACCTGCCCAACGCCATGGTTGAGTTTTATGAACACCTTGTCGCGGAGCATGTGGAAGCCTTTGCGATTTCTGAAGAGTACGCCGCCGGCCTGCACGGTATCTTGCGACAGTTGGCCGCTGCCAATATGAAACTGCCATTTCTGAAAGGGCACGTTACAGGCCCCTTTACGTTCGGTTTAGGGTTGGTGGATCAGAAACACCGCTCGGTCTGGTTCGACGAACAATATCGCGACATTGTGCTGAAAGGTCTGGGCATGAAGGCGCTCTGGCAAATTCAGCAATTGCAGCCCTACACTGAGCAGGTGGTGATCTTCTTCGATGAGCCGGTGCTTTCCGCGTTAGGCACGGCCGCATACATGACGATTCAGGATGAAGATGTGATTAATGGGCTGAATGAAGTCCTTGAAATCTCTCACAATGCCGGCGCGTTGGTGGGCGTTCATTGCTGCGGCAACATGGATTGGGGCCTGCTTGCCAGTACCAAGATCGACATCATTGCTTTTGACGCGTATTCTTATGGCGCTAAAGTGGCGCTCTATCCTGACAAAATCCAGGCCTTTTTGGAACGCGGCGGGATCTTGGCTTCCGGCTTGGTGCCGACCGGTAAAGCCGAGAAACTGCGCGCCGAAACTCCCGATAGCCTCAAGGCGAAACACGAAAGCCTTATCCAGGAATTTGTCGGCAAAGGGATTGCTGAAAATCTGTTACGTGAACAATTTCTTTTCACGCCGTCCTGCGGCATGGGCACACTCTCAGAAAGCGATACGGCGATAGTGCTGAAATTGCTTGCTGCCACCCAAACCTTTTAGGATTAGCAGTTTTTCAGCCTGGAGACGCCATATATCTCCAGGCTTGCAGACGAGCGGTGATCTTACCCCGGAAGCATGGAGCGTTGGCCTCGCCTGTAAGAGCGTCGGCCGGGGCATTGACGTAAATTGCGCTGACTCGTTCACCTACTGCGTTACACGCCGCGCTCGCCGTTTCGAGGCGATTAGCTAGAGTAAGCCACTTGGTTGTCCCAATAAAACTCGACCCACCCGGACTCGAGATCTGCGCACAGATCTTCTGGAATGCCGGCCTGTGTATAAACCGCCTCTGACGCGAACCGCTCCATAACATGTCCGAGGATTTTCGCCGGCCCGCCTTCTTCGAAGTCCATACGATTGCCTACTTCGGTCGGAACCTCCATATATACTAAGTAACGCACGATCGATCACCTCTCGCACAAGTCAACGTTCAAAAATAAGTCCTTTCACCCAGATTTCCCGCTATTTCGTCTGATTAAAAAGGTAATACGCAGGTTTGATTCCGTGCTTTCCGCGGCAAAAAAGCATCTCGAACACAGTTCCCGGCCAACGTGTGTAAGTATTAGCGTCACAAAGAATTGCAAAAATTAGGAGGATAATAATGCCACAAGGAAGAGTAATGTATTTTGAGCTGCCTGCCGATGATCCAGCGCGGGCGATAGCGTTTTATGAGAAGGTGTTTGGCTGGACCATCACGAAGTGGGATGCGCCTATGGACTACTGGCTAGTCACGACAGGACCCGATGACGAACCGGGAATCAACGGTGCGATAATGCCGCGCAGAATGCCTGAGCAGGTGACGGTGAACACGATCAGCGTGGCGTCTGTCGACGACTTTACGAAAAAGATCGCGGACGCCGGCGGAAACGTCATGGTGCCAAAAATGGCGGTCGCAGGTCAGGGTTATCTCGCCTACTGCACGGACACAGAAGGGAACGTTTTTGGCGTCATGGAGATGGACCCGTCCGCGAAATAGGATCTGCCGGGTTCATTGGACACGGGGGGTCATCTATGAAAACAAAGAATCCTGCCAAGATTACTGCAGAACCTGGAAAACAGGAGCTCCTCATTGCCCGAGAATTTGACGCCCCGCGAGAGCTCGTCTTTAACGCATTCACCGATCCGGATCTCTATGTGCAGTGGATCGGTCCGCGAAGGCTCACTACGACTCTCGAAATATTTGAGCCGCGAAATGGTGGAAGCTGGCGATACGTTCAGACGGATCAGGACGACAACAAATTTGCTTTTCACGGGGTAAACCATGAGGTCTTAGCTCCGCAGAGGATAATTGGCACTTTTGAGTTTGAAGGGCTCCCGGAAACAGGGCACGTTCTCCTCCAAACGGCGAGATTTGAGGAATTGCCCGGTAACCGGACAGAGCTAGCGGCTCAATCAGTCTTTCAGTCTGTGGAGGATCGCGATGGGATGATGCAATCAGATATGGAAGAAGGGGTAAACGATTCGTACGAACGTCTCGATGAGCTGCTGGAAAAACTGCAAAAAAGAACATAAAAGTAAGCAGGGGTTTGTTAATCCTGTTATGAGTTGCACTTGGCACGCTATAATGAAGGAGAGCGACAAGATCATTACTTTCTAAGCGGGTGGAATGTGAGCCAAATTAGCCGTCTGGCGTTCAGTAAATAATTCAATTTTGTCGGCCCGCGAACAAAGGTGTTCTTGCTCAACGGAGTGGTTCTATTCACGCGAAAAGTATTCTTGACGACAGTAATAGAACGCAAAAAGGCACAAAAAAGAGACGGTACCATGACGCTGCCGATACGTATCGAAAGGATGAAATTCCGTCTTTTATTGCGGGATGCGCCGTTGAAGCAATACAATGGGAAGTTGAAGGAATGCGGTACGAAGAGTGGCATGCCGAACGTGAACGAGGGGACGACCCGTCTGCCACGTGGCGCGATGAGATTGTGGTACCGTACCTCCAGCGCCGGTTTGAAGCGCTGGAAGTTCACAAAGATGGCCGTCTCTTCGGCATCCGACGCGAAACGCAAGAAGCAGATCGATGAAGGTTTTTACGATCCAGAACTGCTCGAGGAATGTTTGCTCGCCAAATGTCCGGGACAAGGATGGCGGTTTGCATTAGGATGCTGTCGCAAACAACACTCGAAGTAACGCTCCTCCATAACGGGCCGGTCTTAAGGCAACCCCTAGTCTAGTAGTCGCGCAGCTGGCAAACTGCGAGTAAAGCCTTAAATCTTTATAACTGAATTAGTAGCCGCTACGTTGTCCGCTGTCTTTGACAGCCGCGAGAGCCTTATCGCGCCTGCGAGTGTTGGCGCGTTTAACCGATCGATTACGATCTTGGTCGGGTTCTTTTGCTGTCTTAACGCGGGAAGGGAGAAGGACATAATGGAACGATATGAGCTTTCATCAGACTCTACGAGCAGCGATTTAATCCCGTTTGCATTGGCAGTTCACGTGGTATTAGGCGGCCTGCCCGTCACGATACGAAGCCAGAACCATCGCGGCGTTCAAATTGAAGACGGCAAAGTGAAAAGTCGGAACTATACGGGCCCGATACTCGAACGAGTTCTTGCCGAGAACACATTGATAAAGACGCGGCCGCAAGCCGGAGAATACACGAACGTACCGGTCATAGTTGCCCCCATTCAGGACAGTAGAGGCTCAGCAATGGCTGCCATTGGCGTTGTCGATGTCACTGGAATATTCGACCTGGCGGATGCTATGAGCCAGCAATCGCAGATCATCAGCCAACTACGTTATTGCGACGTGCCTGCGAGCAAGTAAGGGGACTCGTAGGCGATCGATATCGAAGAAATATGGATTGAGAATTTTGGTCACTACTCGGCGGCGCCGCGAATACAATAGTAGTCTCTAGTCAGTCCGTACTGTGTGTAGACGGGGCACTTGCGGCAGCCGCATCCCAGCATTTCAGGAGTCTTACCAGCTGCGCAATGAATTCACCCGCTGCAACGGGTAAGCTGGAACGTCGGGCAAGTCGTGCAGCAGAGACATGTGACCACGTTTTCTGATGTAATCGGAACCGTCACGAAAACCCCTTCACCAGGAGGCCTAGGCTCGCACAATAGCCCTTTTACTCTCTCCCTTGATACGTTAACGGCTAATCCGAAATGTCCAGGATCTAATAAATATTCCCTTCAACCGCGTCGCCGTCGTTATGTAATTTGCCTGCAGAAACAGGACGATGACAAACCCAAGGAGCAATATGACACTAGGTGATGCGCATTGCCGTGGTGATCGTGCTGGCTACGACGCTGCGCTTCAGGAATGAGACTTTGGGGGATGTTCAGCGGCGTGGACCATCAATTGTTTTCCCTTATCTCAAAGGAGGGCGTTATACAGCTTTTTGATATCTTTGAAAATATCCTCTTTTGAGATTTCGTTGATATCACGAGGATAAAGGTCTTCTTGACTAGGCCCCCGTCCACCTCTATAGGTGCCACCTGGTCCGTGTCGCCAAATTGTACGCTTTACGTTATAGCCACCACTTGAAGACGGAGGTTCCGCCCAAATCGAATAGCGAAATTTTCGTCGTCCCCTCTCAGCTTTCGCTTGAAAGTTGTTTATCAATCTGTTATCAAGCCAAGAAATTGAGTGTCCTGGATCATCATGAATCTGGAGATCTGTCTCCCAGCCGCGTTCTTTTTAGTTCGGCGTCACAGTCTTTGAGTGCGGGATTAACCACTGACTTAAAGAACTGTATAATCTCTTCCTTTGGATATTCTTTCAGTATCAACATCTCAGATGTATCCTAGACGTCAATCTGCTCTATTTTAGCTCGAAATAGTCAAGCGTGTCGTGTGCGGCGAAGGGTCAGACCGGTGCAGAACCTGATACAAGAGACACAGGCGTTGCAGGGTTCGTGAGGGGCTTTCTTTATCAAAAACTGATCGTTTTCAAAGCGTTAAAATAGTATTAACAAGATAATGTAGTCTTTGGTCAAAGCCCTAAGGCAGCTTATACCGTTTGCAGTGATTCAGCCGGTCGCACCCCGGGTTTATTTTCTTGCGATCCTGTATCAAGTCTTTGGGCATTTGACCACCAGCAGTCTCTTGCTGCAATGCGCTGAACGTCCAATAACGTGGGATCGATCTGCCCCCTTCCTCGCTACCTTTTCTTCACTTTCAACACGTTTTCGCCGCAGGATTATCACCCCGAGCGCAATAGTGGAGTTGTGCAAGCAACCCAGCCCAGAACCAGTATAGGCGAGACGAATCAGGCTGTCTACAAGCTGTTTGTCGCCTACATTCACCAAATACCGCTGGCAGAGCTAATAGAAAGGAACGGACCCGGCTAGACGCCAAACTAAGGTATGTGGTAATACACAGGGCTGCCTGCACTTACTGCCTCGGCAGGGCTGAACGGCTTGAAGGATCGTACCTACGGACGTTTGCTCTCGAATTGAAAGAACAGCTTGCCCAGATTCTCGCTGCGTTTGTCACATCGGTTCTAACAGGGCCACATAAGCGCTTAGACGCGAAAGAGGCTGAAGAGTTTGCTAAAGGCGATCCGTTAGTATTGAATGGCATGGTCAGTAAACGGCACATCTCACAATGGGCTAATCTGCCAAAAGAATAAAGCAATCTAGGCAAACTTATAAGAGCGCCTTTCCCGATGGGATCCCCAAAGCTATCCAGTAAATCTTACACATTAGACCGATGGAAGGGATGACATACACTACGAACCTATAAGAAAGATGCATTTAAAAGGATAGTCTGAAGATGAATGTCATAGCCAAATACGGATTTATTTTTTTTGTTGGCTCTATCTTAGCGGTAGGAGGCATTTGCGGTCTTATGTTCCTATTGGCCCCCATATTCGGCACGTTCTGAATTCTTGACAAGTATCTCACGCCTTATCCGGGCGTTGTAGAGACCCTTCTTTGTGAGGCTTCAGTTGTGTTACGCGCTTGCGTGCGCCACTAATCTAAAAGCCGATGAGCGCAGCCTACGTGAACTCCTAAACAGACTATTCGCTCTTACTAGCAAAGAGCTTCAGATACTCCCCGTGGCCCCCCTTCTCCAGATCGTCCTTCGGGATGAACCGAAGCGCCGCCGAGTTCATGCAGTAACGCTGCCCAGTCGGCAGGGGCCCGTCGGGAAAAACGTGACCCAGGTGGGAATCTCCGTGCTTGCTCCTCACTTCAGTCCTCACCGCGAAGAGCTTCCGGTCCTTTCTCGTCGTAACGTTCTCCGGTTCCAGGGGTTTCGTAAAGCTTGGCCATCCCGTCCCGGAGTCGTACTTGTCGAGCGAGCTGAAGAGGGGCTCTCCGGATACGATGTCAACGTAAATACCCTCCCTCTTGTTATCATGGTACTCATTTTGGAAGGGCGGCTCAGTGCCTTCGTGCTGCGTCACCTCGTATTGAAGCGGCGTGAGCTTCTTTTTCAGGGTGGCGTCATCGGGCTTGAGATAGGTCTTCGTTCCCCTCGGATTGCCGCCGGGGTTGCTGTCCGTCTTCTTCTCCTTTCCCCAGGTCTCATCGAGGAACCGGTCCCGGCCGGAGCCCAACCGGTAGATCTTATACCGTAAGGGGCTTTTCCTATGGTAATCCTGGTGGTAGAACTCGGCCTCGTAGAACTTTGAGAATTTCGCAATCGGCGTGACGATAGGCTTCTTGAACTGACCGGATTGTTCAAGATCCGCCTTCGATTTCTCCGCGATGCGCTTCTGTTCCTCGTCGTGGTAGAAAATCGCTGTTCGGTACTGAGGGCCCCGGTCAGCAAACTGCCCGCCCGGATCCGTCGGATCTATATGACGCCAGAAGACATCCAGAACCTGCTCATAACTCACCTTTGAAGGATCGTAGTACACCTGTATGGCTTCGTGGTGCCCCGTCTTTCCCGTTGAGACTTCCTCGTAGGTGGGGTTTTCCTTCTGACCACCCGTATAGCCAGATATGACTTTTGTAACGCCGGACACCTTTTCAAAATCGGCCGCTAAGCACCAGAAGCAGCCGCCCGCGAGGGTTGCGACCTTCAAATTTGTCTGCTCTTCTTGCATAGGATTGTTCACCTCTTGTTTTTTTTGCCTCTGTCCTAATACTCGCTTAGCGCGAATATCAGCGAAAACATGATGATAAGGATTTTCATGGGAATTCCGTGTCTCGTTTCACCCTAGGCCCTGACTGGGTGGGGAGAGTACAGTCAGTAACAGTTACCATCGGCAAATCCTTCACTGCGCGTTTAACATCAGCTTAATTTGAGTAAGCACAGTCATCGCCTATATCGGCGAACGTCACTTTCTTTTAATCGCTCAACTCGACGCTAAAACTACTCGCATTGTGAAAGTACTGTGGGCGTAGTTCAAAAACCTCCAAGATTCAGAGGACCATGGACGCGAACAGGATCTTCAGAACCAGATAGGCTGCCGCAAAACAGAGCGGAACCGTCATCACCGCTGCCAGGCCGAACTTGAGCAGGTGCTCGAGAGAGAGCCCCATCAGCGCAGGATGCCTAGGCGGATCAGCCGGTCCTTGACGAAAACGTCTCGCCCGCTTGTAGTCGAGCGATCCCGGCGAGAAGTAACCCGAAATCAGGAACAAAACTCCCATAAAGTAGACTTGGTTGATGGCGCAAAAATGACTAGCACGGCGAGCGCCAGTGGGTCGTTGGAGGGTGGCTCCACGTAATAGAAGGGTGAGAACGCCCCGTAGACTATGGCCAGGTAATGGAGCACCACCAGCGTGATCAGCCAGGTCCGCAGGTTGTGCGCGAAATAGAGGCGACCGGACAATTTTCTTGGCGGAGGAGGTGTTTCTGCCCCTTAAGGCCGCCGGCGCTTGAGCGATTCGTACAAATTGTCGAAATATACTTTTAGTTCTTCGATCATCGGTTCTAATTTTTCAATAAATGCCGCTCCCCCCAGCCGTGTTATTTCGTGTTCGGCCTCGCCGATATCTTGATCTAGCTGCGCGACTAGGTCTAGCGCCTCATCACGTAAGGCGACCGCGTCGTTAAGCATAGCCATCGCTTTTCGTAAGACGTCTTCTGCCTCGGTCGTAGAGAGCGACTCGTACCGCTTCATCCACCACGCGATATCGTCTTTATGCCGGTACTTTGCGCCGGCTACGCCCGCGCGCAGAGATGGCATTTTCATTTATTCCACCTTTCTTGCAACATCGGCTCATCCGCCTGTTACGAGGACCCTACAACTGTATGTCGATTGACGTCTACGGTATTACCGGCGTGATATTGGCATCAGTCGAAACAAAGCTGTATTCCAACTCAGAAACCGGCCGCCCAAAGAACGCAGCCGGAAAGTCCTGCGTTAAGAGCGCATTGCGTATTTCGACATCGTAATATCGGCCGTATCTAGTGTGCGCGAAAGTGCCCTTTATGGCCACGCAGGGTAAAGAGAAGTCGCTAAGCTGACGTAAAGTGAATTTTTCATAGAGCATGGCATGTGCTTTTTCCGGGCCGGGATCCCCTTTACTATAACTAGCAGGGCCTATCGTCTCTTTTGGATCAAGTATAACAGAGAAATCCCCTTCGACAAAAACTCGCAGCAGTTCGATCTTCGCTTTGTTATCCGGACTATCGTCGAATATATATGTTTTAATAACCTTAAAAGAGGCCTTTTCTAGTTCTGGATAATGACCATCGCTAGTTTTAATAATCAACTCCGTGGTCTTATGCTTCTGGTCTTTCACTAGAGTATATTCGTCTTGAACAACGTAACTTCCACTTTCGGGCGCATACAATTCGTACATATTCTCACCAGCGATGTTAATGCGGCAGTCATGTGTCTGATTAGAACGAAGAATGTTTTGCTCAGAAAGGACAGCAGATATAGAATGCATGTGTGCGCCAGTTTCGTCTCACGACTCTGTCTCGACAAGCACGTACAAACGCGCTAGCGTTGTTGTTTTTGCTCAGTCCGGCAGTTGAAATAGCAGAGAAATCAAATTTAAACGTTTGCTGGCATTTTTGCTTATAGCCGCCTTTGCACGCTTGTGCTGTGCCCCGATTAAAGGCATTATGGAAGATTGAATAACTTGGAACACAAGAACTAGTTACAGCAACGCCGAGATTGCAAAGCAAAGGAGTAATTTTTGATATGTCTCCGTCTTCTACCGATGATAATGAAAAATTGAGCGATGAAAAATCAAAGAGATATGTTCGCCCAATAAACGAGTTATGGGCAATGTGGGGCCCTAGAGTCAGAATGAGGATTTACCCCTTCACGTATGCTGTATACGAAGATGTGGAACGGGTGATGACTAGTCTCACGACTTATGACAGAGACAAGTGGGCAGCCGCGTGGAGCTCGATAGCCAAACCATATGAAGAAAAAGCAGCCCAAGCGGACAAAACAGGCGATGCCCAAAACGCCAAAGAAAACTATCTCCGAGCCTACCAATACTACAGACTTGCTCGGTACCCAACTATTAATTCGGACGGAAAAAAGCAAGCCTACAGGAAGTCACAGGAGATGCTCTTTAAGGCTTCGCAATTCTTTGACATTCCACTGGAACGCGTTGAAATACCATTCACCGGAAAAACGGGGGAAGGCAACAAGATTGTTGCTTATTTGCGATTGCCAAAAAAGGGCTCGGCGCCTTTTCCCGTGCTTGTAAGCTGGGGTGGAATCGACGGTTTCAAGGAAGAACAGCTAAATGACCCTGCTCTGGAGCATGGCTTAGCCACTTGTGCAATTGATGGGCCTGGAGTTGGTGACTCGCCACTCAAAGGCTCAGAGGATGCGGAAAGATTATTCGGAGCAGTCTTCGACTGGATTGGGACGAATGAGACCTTGGACTCTCATCGGATTGGAGTCTGGGGTTATAGTACTGGCGGTTATTGGGCAGTGAAGGTTGCCCATATTTACAAAGACAAAATAGCCTGCGCTGTAAGTCAGGGTGGACCTGTCCACTATGCTTTCGAGCTGGACTGGATCCATAAGCAAGACACAGGAGAATACCCTTTTGAATTCTTCGAAACTATCACTTACGCCTTCGGATTGCCCGGTTACAAGGAATGGGTAGAATACGCACCTAAGCTCTCTCTGCTTAAACAAGGCATCTTAGACAAGCCAAGTGCACCCCTATTACTTATCAACGGAATACACGATTCAGTGTTTCCAATCAAAGACTATTACTTGCTCCTTGAACATGGCAGTCCAAAATGCGCTAGATTTTATGAAGCTGGACACATGGGATTCACCCGCGACACGTTTGACACTATTATGAACTGGATGTACGAAAAGTTAGGCTGAAAAATGGCGCTGAAATGCTGGGCTCATTGCTGAGTTTTATTCAGTCGCTAATAATAACAAAACGGGAAGCTAGCTGCAGCCGCAGCAGGAATGATAGAAGACATTAAGGAGGGGAATAGTAAATGCCACATCCACTTTTGGCAGCACTGAGAATTACCGTAAGCATCGTCATAGTCGTTGTGCTGATCTGGGGGGCCTACACGCTGACGCAGATACGCAAAACTCTTGAGCAGCTTCGGAAGCCGTAGTTGCCTTGCGTGATTTTTTTTTGAGCGGTTCTACTGTCGCCCCGATTGAATTCCAAGTCTCTCCAATATCGCATATACACGTCATACCCGTGCTGGGGGAGCGGATGCAGATTATTACTCCACTGAACTCCCGCAGCTGTGGTGAAACACACGATCGATTCGACTTATTGTTCTGATCACCCAGCGCTGCACGGTGATATTTTGATTACAGAGTAGAATCTTTGCACTCCCCGTGTGGCAAATCTATTCTGCAAGAAGTTCTAGGCGCAAAATACCAGCTTATTTTACATTGTGCTGCGCTAGACAGCTAAATATGCGTTATTATCTAAAAATAGCGAACCTAGTAGTAGGCGCCATTGTATGCTCCAAGGGACGACAAGATGTGCAGCAAAAGAAAAAGAAAAGGGGCCAAAGCCCCTTCACGCGGTCACTACGACGGTGTGCGCTGCGCGGTCTCCTATCCGCTGTCTCGTATCTGACGTCCATATAAGAATTGCACCGAGCAAGAACGGGATAATGTACGGTATTGCGTCGATGATCAGCAGTAAGGAACGCACGAGTGCGTCGACATAGCCAATCTTTGAGCCGTCCTCTTTGACCACTTTGATCTTAAGGGCC
>Ga0187880_1001834_pt1 | contig 16730 bp, 15 predicted proteins | sample June2016WEW_19_4_FD_132998 | JGI IMG/M metagenome (GOLD analysis project Ga0187880, IMG submission 132998) | Peatland microbial communities from SPRUCE experiment site at the Marcell Experimental Forest, Minnesota, USA - June2016WEW_19_40 | ecosystem: Environmental > Terrestrial > Soil >...
CTCACGCGCAAGCGCGTGATGCCGAAATCTTGGGGGGGGCGGGGGATCTTCAAAGTGAAAAGATATTCCACCGCTCTTTTGAGCCTTTCGAGATTTCTTTCCCGGCGCTCAAACGGAGTTTTCCTTTCCGTCTTGCCACGACTTCCTATATTTTCCCCGCAGCGATTCTTCCTAACATCCGATTGCTGGGCCGGTACTTTGATGAACTGGAACTCGTGCTTTTCGAAAGCGATCAGGAGCACAACCTGCCCACGCCTGGCGAGATCCGCCAGATGGCCGGTCTTGCTTCGGATTTGGACCTGACCTATAACGTGCATCTGCCTTCAGACCTGTTTTTTGGTGATCCTGATCCCGCTTTGCGGCGGAAATTTTGCGAAACGGCTTTCTCCTTTTATGAGAGAACGCTTCCCCTTGCCCCGACTTTCTACATTTTGCACCTGGACAGCAGGAAGGCTGATGAAACCGTCGAACCTGACAGGTCCGCATGGAGGGACCGCGTGAGTGAGTCGCTCCATGCCATGCAAATGAAGGGAATCGAATTGCGGCGGATTGCCGTTGAAAACCTCGAGTATCCTCTGCAGCGCATTTCTCCCTTTGTCGAAGCCTTTGATATGTCCTTTTGCCTCGACGTAGGCCACCTGCTCCGATACGGGCATGATGTGGCTGAGCAGATGGCATCGTTTCTGAAAATGTGCTCCGTGGTTCATCTGCATGGGGTCGATAACGGAAAAGACCACACCGGTCTCGATCGGATTGAGCCCTCCGAATGGGAAGTCATCTGCAAGAGCCTTGAAGGATATGACGGGTGTATTTCTCTGGAAGTCTTTTCGCTCGATAACCTTAGCGTTTCGCTCAAAAGAATACAGGAAATAGTAAGAAAGGAAGAACTGCGATGAATCTCGGGGAAATCGTCAAACAGATCCAACCGGTCCGGAACGAATGGGTGGAGAGAGCCCGTGAGCACACGGCACATCTGGCAATTCCCCTTCGTGCCCTGGGGCGGCTGCACGATATTGCGGAACGCATTTGCGGCATTTTGGAAACCCTCGAACCGGACGTTGCCGCCAAGGCATTCCTGGTTATGGCTGGAGATCACGGGGTCGTATCCAATGGTGTGAGTGCGTTTCCACAGGAAGTGACCGGCGAAATGGTGAAGAATTTTTTGAGGGGCGGCGCCAGTATCAATGTTTTAGCACGCCAGGTTGGAGCAGAGGTGATGGTGGTGGACATGGGAATTATCCCCGACGTTGCCCCGGGCCATTCCGATGGCCGCAATAAGTTCCATGTGTGCAAAGTGGATCGGGGCGCCGGCAACATAGCAAAAGGACCTGCCATGAGTCTCGAGCAGGCCGAGCAGTCAGTCCTGCACGGCTTCAGGCTGGCCTCGGAACTATTTTCCGCCGGCGCCCGCCTCCTTGGAACCGGTGATATGGGGATCGGCAACACGACTCCCTCGGCCGCCCTTGGCGCGGTCCTGACGGGAACTGCCGTGAATCAGATGGTGGGCCGCGGGACAGGTATCGATGAGAATTCCCTGGAAAATAAGCGTAAGATCGTACGGCAGGCTATTGAAATAAACCGCCCGAATCCCGCTGACGGTTTGGATGCCCTGGCCAAAGTGGGAGGGTTCGAAATCGGGGGCATCGCCGGGTGCATTCTGGCCGGGGCCTACCACAGACGTCCCGTCGCAATTGACGGGTTCATCTCCACTGCCGGGGCCCTCGTTGCGCACTCCTTGTGCCCCGCTGCCGTGGATTACCTCTTTGCCGGGCATTGCTCTCAGGAAGTCGGACATAGGAGAATGCTCGAGCACCTTGGGCTCGAGCCCATACTTGATCTGCGTATGCGTCTTGGGGAGGGTACCGGTGCGGCCCTGGCAATGGGCGTAATCGAGGGTGCAGTGCGGGTTTTTAACGAAGTGCTCACTTTTGAGGATGCCGGAGTCTCCAAACAGTGAGCAGAACGAAAAACTAAAAACTCAAAACTCGAAACTGATAACTACTGATATGTGGCGCCGATTCACCATTGCTCTGTCCTTTTTGACTATCTTTCGTCTGCCTGTTTCCGGGGAGATAACCTCCCGTGATTTGGGAAGGTGTTATGCATGTTTTCCTATCGTGGGTCTGCTGGTTGGCCTGGTTACCTGTTCAATGGTAGTGCTGCTCCAGGCAGTTATGCCTCCGCTTCTCCTTGCTGCCTGGGCCTGCGTCTTTATGACGTTCGTTACTCGAGGGTTTCATCTGGACGGACTGGCGGATTTGGCCGATGGGCTTGGTGGAGGGTTTACTCCCGAAAGGCGGCTTGAGATTATGAAAGACAGCGCAACCGGCGCGTTCGGTTCCCTCGCCCTGGTCCTGGCGATCCTCCTGAAAACGAGCGCTATTTACAGTCTCATTACGGCAAAGAGTTGGATTGTTTTGGCGATTGTTCCGGCCGTGAGCCGTTTCGCAATCGTTGTCAGCGCGTATAAAAGCTCGTGCGCTCGAACTGGAGGTCTTGCCAAGTCGAGTATCGAATATGTGACTCGCGGCACACTCCTGGCCGCTGCTTCATTTGCCGTCGTTTGCACCCTGCTCCTTGCTCCCAAGCTCGCCTTGGCTTTCATAGGAGCCGCCACGATGTGCTCGCTCCTGGTCCGGGCGCTTGCGCACCGGTTTCTCGGCGGTGTCACTGGAGATGTCCTCGGCGCGGTCAACGAAATTACAGAAATTCTGCTTCTAACATTGTCGGCCTGCCTGGCAGACCGCTTGTGAGAGATTGGACCAGTTCCGGGGCAGGCTCTCTCGGCGTCAATCACCGTTCACCAATCTTCGCACCTCGCGCAGCCATACAGAAATTCCACACTTCGCGGATGGGTGGGGCGAGGAGAAACGATATTTCCTTGCAGGGATAAAAAATATCTTTATTCTTGTTTCGAAAAATCCGATTGGATTAATGTCTCGTAATCACAAGAGGGGGCCATGAAGTTTTGGTTTCCTTTTGTTTAGCGAGATTCTTAGGGCGTAGAAAAAAATTTTCTTTTACAAAATTTAATTTGACATATGCATGGTGAACGTATTATAGGCGAATTTGTGCGGCGGCTTTTGCCGAAAGGGGCGACACTTCGGGTTGAGCTTGCCGTGGTTTTGCGCATTGGCGTTACCCTTGCGCGAAGGCAGTCTTCATGAGGCGGTCTTCGATTTCGCGGGGGCTGGCTGAAACCGGGGCTGAAGGGAGGTGGTGTGAACGAAGCCGCCCGTATGCGGGCGCAAACAGATCCAGTTGGAGGGGCACCGAATCACTGGCCCTGTTTTGAAGAATGCTAACTTTTTAACAATTTGAGGGGGAAGAGATGAAGAAATTTATTTTGGCAATGTGTGTATCCATGGCAGTGGTGATGATGTTCAGCCCTGCCTACGCAATGGAGGCTGGTCCTGTACATGGGCCCGGCGGGGACGAAGGATTGGCCGCCGGGGCGCTGCCGCCTCAAGGCTTTTATTTCATTAACGACTTTGTCATGTTGCCGAGCTTGATAACTCACGGGCCTATATTTGACTACAATTTCAATGGCGGCCCTGTTCCAACCCACGTGGGCCCAGTGAAGAACGGAGAGGGCATCAGTAACGAGAAGCTTATAGCGGTCGTTGATGCTCCCATTCTGCTGTGGGTCCCGGGATGCAAGTTTCTGGGCGCCGATTATGGCGTTGCCGTAGCTGAGCCGTTCGACTACACGAACTTGAATGTACAGGTTGGGGGACACCCTTTTGGGGGACAGCCTTTCGGAGGCCTCCTTGGTGATACTAACACTTTTGTTGGTGGCGCTCAGATGGGCGCATCCAACACTGTTTTTGTTCCCTACATCTTGTCCTGGAAGCTTCCCTGTGATTGGCGCATAAAGACCGCTTTTTCGGTTGTTGTTCCCGATGCGACGACCAGTACCGGTAATAGAATTAGGTCGACTGATGCCGTTACAGGTCAAGCATTCTCGAACAGAGGTAATCAAGACGGAGGCATCTACGCGGAATCCGGACAGGATTACTGGTCCTTTACCCCGGAAATTGGCATAAGCTATCTGCACGCCGGCTGGAATTTCAGCGCAGACTTCTTTTTGTCTTTCAGCACAAAGAACAACGACACCAACTACCAATCGGGCGACATTTTTGCGGCCGACTACACTATCACCTATACATGCGGCAAATGGACGTTTGGTCTTGGCGCATATGAGCAAAATCAGCTCAATAGCGACAGCTTCGTTCAGCCCAGCGGTCAGCTTGGCGCCTATGGGCTCCCGGGAGACGGCCTCTACCACAGCCAGCCCGGTACCAAACTCACCGCGTATGGTATCGGTCCGATCCTTGGCTACAATTTCGGCCCGTGCAGCCTGATGTTTGTTTACAACGTCCCGCTTGATAGCGACAATCTCGCCAACGGCGAGAGTATCCTCGTCCGCCTCGTAGTCCCACTCGGGAAATTAGGGATGTAACATCGACCGGCATGAAACGGTTGCGCCCCTCAGGGGCGCAACCGGACGACCTCAAACACCGCGCGCCGCGTATTACCGCGGCGCGCTGCATTTCCGGCCGATGCAACCGCCAAGGCTCAACCTTGCCGGGTTGAGCCAAACACCCGCACGCTAGCCCGCGTGGCGTTGAGCCGCAACCCAAAACCTGCAGCAACGTCGAATTTTCGTGCTTCGCAGCTTAGTTGTAAGGTGTGGGCCGTAAAAACGGCGTTGTCCCTGCACCAATACATTGTATCAGGTGATTTTGTCGGGTGGGACCGCGTTTATGCCGAGGTAGCCGGGCAACTTAGAGTCGAGACCCCGCTACGCTCCCTGGGCCTTGCCCGCGATGTCTATAAAATCCTCAACTTGGGAAACCCGTCTTAAGTGAAGTAAACCCCCGGGGCGCTTCACCCCGGGGGTCTGCTTTTCTTGCTTGACAGGCGCTGTTACCGCCGGGTCCGGCGCCGTCGCGCCCGGTGCATCTGCGGCGGCAGTGTTGTAAATAAAATCATTAAAAACCCGGCGAGCCCATCACGTCCGGTGTGATCAAATTGCCTGCGCAATCTCTGTCTCTTGCCGGCTGATTGTCCACATCTTTTGAACATGACATGCATGAGGGCAAGCTGATGTGGGGCAGACAGCCAAAGCCGCACTCCGCCTGTGCGTTTAACAAAGTGCCACTGACGAGCACCACGGCCAGGGCAAATGCGAGAATCAGTTTTTTGCTCATTTTTATCTCCTGAATTGTCAAATAGTCATTCTCTTAAAGGGTGCAACCATTTGAGAATGCAGTATAAAAAGTTATCAAAAGTAAGGTAGGCCCGACTTGAGTCCCTGTCAACCGTCACTAGCGCACAGGGATGAATAGGTGGCAGGACACTAAGTTGATTTAAGATTTTGTTGGGCGGGCTTTCCAACCCACCGGGCGCGGGCGGCTCGAAAGGGTGTCCCTGCATCTGCCCCAGTTTGTTCTTAAGTGAACAGCGTAGCCCCCAAGGGGCTCTTTTCTCCTCTACGTTCCTTATTCTAATGGAAGACGCACATCGTTTTGAGAGGAGAAGCTGCAGAAGCGGTTTGGAAGGATTCTTGCTGCGAAGTTTATGCTGTGCTCAACACAATCGCCAGCTTTGAACTGTACTTGGCCTTTGGGTATTGCGCATAGTCAACCCCCCGGTATTCTGCTGAATACCGGAGGGTTGGTCAGGTTTTCATGTCAGAGTGAGTTGTCAATTCAATGGGCCATAATATCGGGCCCCTTAGCGCCCGGGCATCCGCGATACCGGGGTTGGCAAATTAAATCATTAAAAACCTGGCGATGCCATCACGTCCGGTGTGATCAAGTTGCCTGCGCAATCTCTGTCCCGTACCGGCTCCGCATTTCTTGCACAAGTGAAGCATGAGGGTAAGCTGATGTGAGGCAGACAGCCGAAGCCGCAATCTGCCTGTGCGCTGATCAAAGAACCACTGAACAGCACCACCGCCAAAGCCAATCCAAGAATAAGTTTTTTGCTCATTTTTATCTCCTTGAGATCCTAACAGTCATTTTTTTTAATTCCTCTAATCACCTCAGTATGGTTATCATAACTTTGTTAGGCGGAACTTAAATTCGGCTTCGACTCCTGTCAACTGCCAAAAAGTGCAAATTGGATAAATAAGCTGGCCTAGAGAGGTCAATCAATTCATTTAGCTAAGAATATCTGATGATTAGAACTCATGTAAAATTAGCGTGAAATAGAAATAATTTCCCGCGTGCGGCAAACCGGGCAGAACCGATGTTTCTCGAAGATTCCTCTGGATTGATTGCACCGGGTTATAATCGGGTTCCCCTGAGGTCTGACCCTTTTGCCTGCCTGGCTCAGAGAGCTCGAGCGACAGTGTTGTAAAATCAGTAAACAGATGGAGAACCCATCGGTCCGGTGTAGCCGGGCCGTGGGAATATTCGCCCGGGCAAGTTGCATTTGGCTTGTCCACATAGTCATTCTCTTGAGAGTGAGAAGCTGTGCAGAAGGGGTTTGGAAGGATTCTTGCCTTGCTGCGAAGAGTATGCTGTGCCCAACGCAATCGCTGGCTTTGAACAGCACTTGACCTCTTGACATTGCGCGTAGATAGTCAACCCCCCGGGATTCAGCTGAATACCGGGGGGTTGGTCAGGTTCTCATATCAGGGTGAGTTGTCAATTCCAAGTGCCCATAGTATCGGGCTCTTTAGCGGCCCGAGTATCCGCGATACCGGGGTTGCCAAATTAAATCACTAAAAACCTGGCGATGCCATTACGTCCGGTGTGATCAAATTGCCACTGCAATCTCTGTCGCGTACAGGCTCCGCATTTCTTGCACAAGTGAAGCATGAGGGTAAGCTGATGTGAGGCAGACAGCCGAGGCCGCAATCTGCCTGTGCGCTGATCAAAGAACCGCTGAACAGCACCACCGCCAAAGCCAATCCAAGAATAAGTTTTTTGCTCATTTTTATCTCCTTGAAATCCGAACAGTCATTTTTTTTAATTCCTCAATCACCTTAGTACGGTTATCAAAACATTGTTAGGCGCAACATAAAGTCGGCTCCGACTCCTGTCAACTGTCAAAAAGTGCAAATTGGATAAATAAGCTGGACGGTGGAGGTCAATTAATTCATTTAGTTAAGAATATCTGATGATTAGAACTCTTATAAAATTAGCATAAAATAGAAATAATTTTCCCGGCGCAACAAACCGGGCAGAACCCGTGTTTCTCGAAAATCTCTCCGGATTGATTGCACCGGGTTATAATCGGAACTCCCGGTCGCTTGACCCTGTTTGCCCTGCCGGGCTGAGAGAGCTCGCAAAGTTCTCATTTGTCCTTTATTTCCTCTGTCTGGTATAATCTACTAACTCATAGGGAAGCTCAACGAGATGTTTTCTGAAAAATGTTTAACCGCCTGCGCCCCGCAGTAACCTCGTGGAGCTTGGGCAAAGCGCTACGCTTGCTTTTGATTTGAATTTACTGGAAAACAATGGCGGTCATAACGATATGCAGAGAGCCGGGATCTCTTGGCGAAGAAGTAGCAGCCCGGGTTGCCGGGCGCCTGGGATTTTCGCTTGTAGATAAGGCCAGACTTGCTCAATTATCTGGTGAAATAGATCTGGATGAGGCCAGGCTGCGCAAGGTGGACGAAGCGATTTCTCGGGGAAGCCGTCAAATCGATGCGGAAACCGAAGCTTGCGCCAGGTTGTTGCAAGACCTTATTGCCCAGTTGGCAGAAGAACAGGACCTGGTGATAATCGGCAGGGGCGCTCAGGGATTGTTTCGTGACCGTCCGGGCACATTGCATGTGCGGCTTATCGCTCCGCGTAAATTCCGCGTTCTGCAGGTGATGACCCACGAGAGGTTATCGGAGCGGGAAGCCGCGAGGCTTATCAAAAGCCTGGAGATAGAGCGTGCCCGTTACCTGCGTTTTCTCTATCATCTGAACCGGGAGGACCCCAACCTTTACGATTTGACCCTCCGAATGGACCGCCTGTCGATCGAGCAGGCAATAAAGCTCATAGTGGCAGCTCTTGATGAAATGGGTCTTCGGCAAGTCCCCAGGGACCGGATCGTTAAAGACCTCTTGCCTCAAATGCCTGAAAAACGAGATAACGGGCGCTTTGCGAATTCCGCTGAAATGGAGTTCGCACGATTCCTCGAATTTTATCGCATCCCATTTGAATACGAATCTCGCACTTTCCCATTGGAAGCCGATGCGGAAGGCAAGGTAACGGAAGCTTTCACACCCGATTTCTACCTCCCTGAGCAAGATCTATACATTGAACTCACCACCATGAAACAAAGTCTGGTGACCCGCAAGAACCGCAAGGTTCGAAAACTGCGGCGACTTTACCCCGAGGTAAATATACGCATATTTTACCAGCGGGATTTTTACAATCTGCTGGCCAAGTACGGTTTATTGGCCGGCAAGCTGGTTACCAATGAATCATAAGTCCGATGACATCGTGGAGATTTTGATCGCGCAGGAGACAATTGAGCGGCGCATTGTCGAAATGGGTAAGGAAATAGCAGCCGCCTATCAGGATTGTCTGCCTCTTCTGGTGGGGGTGCTCAAGGGATGTGTGCTGTTCATTTCCGACCTGGTAAAACAGATCGAGATCCCCCTGGAGATGGATTTCATCGGCGTAATGAGTTACGGCGGCATGCACCGGCCCAGCGGGGCGGCGCGCATTACAAGAGATCTCGACTGTGTTATTGAAGGTCGAGACGTACTGCTCGTTGAAGGGATTATAGATACCGGAATGACAGCCGGCTACCTTCTCCGCAACCTGGAGGCCCGCCAACCTCGCAGCATCCGCGTATGCACGCTCCTGGACAAGGAAGCCCGCCGAATCGTTAGAATTCCGATTGCTTTCAGAGGCTTCAATATCCCGGACAGGTTCGTAGTGGGCTACGGCCTGGATTTTCGCCAGCGTTACCGCAACTTACCCTACATTGGCGTCCTCAGTGATGAGGTAACGGGACTGGACCGTAACTGAGTAAGAAGAATCAAAATCAAAAATATTTAGAACAAGGTCAGCGCCGCATCCTGCCTCGCTCGTCTCCCGGTTTCCAGTCCAGGCGATCCATTTGGTCCAGAAAAAAATCTTGACAGCCCTCTTTTTTGTGTATAGATTGCGACTGAACCCCAAGAGGTCGAAGTAAGAAGCCCAGTGGATATGCTCGGCGGAAATACTCAACGGAAAAAAGAAGCGTTAAACCCTTCAATGGGAAGTTGAGAAAGAAAGCCGGGATAAACCGATCGCGGTGCAGGTGGGCAACTGAAATGGTCACTTGGGGTTCGACCTTTTTTGTTTATTGTTTCCCTCAAATGACTGAGGTCTTTCACTGTTCGTGGCGGCGGGGCCTGCCCCGGAAGTGTCCAGTCCGGGGGCCTGAATCCAGGAAAGCGCTCGCAGTCAGCTCGCCTTAGACTTCCCCCGAATAGAAATGCCTTCTTGTTTGAAAAAACAAGCCGGCTTGAGTTGCCGGCCTGTTTTCCTTCCGGTGCGTGGACGTTCCGGCCTTTCAGCAACATCAGTGGAGCTTCTTCACGTTGACGGCGATAGGTCCTTTGGCTCCCAGCTGCTCCTCGAAGCTGACCCGGTCACCTTCACCCAGACTCTTGAATCCTTCTCCCTCTATGCATTTGTGATGCACGAACAAATCTCTTCCACTATCAGTTGCGATGAAACCATAACCCTTGCTGTCATCGAACCATTTCACTATGCCTTCCATAATCGTTATCCCTTCCAGAAGATTGGCATCCAAGCCTGATTTAGTGATAATTTAATACAGTTGATAATGTAATGCAGTCCGCCGTGAAAATCACCGGCCACAGAACGCTGACGGCCATTCGGCCTAAAGCAACGAGCCGGTCCCGAATCATTTTTCTTAGACTTTACGGACCCTTGACAACGGGAGTGGTCCGGTTAGCTTATTTGGGAGGGTAAAAACACCTCTAACAAACCGGGTATAATCCTTCCTGCTTGCGATCTGCTTTTTTCAAAACTTCTGTGCTTGAAGATTATACTCAAATAAATTAAAGGAGCATCATTATGGCTGAAATATCAGTGCATCGCCGTGAGAGACCGTCGGAAAATGTTCCAGTTGCTCTGGGCCGGGCTGACAGGCTTTTTTAACGAGCTTATGCCCTCCATGATGAAAGAACACGGAGAAATGATGCCTGCCTTCGATATCTCCGAAGCTGATGATCATTTCGTTGTAAAGGCCGATCTGCCCGGGATCGATCCAAAGAACCTGGATATCAGTCTCACCGGAAATGTTCTCACCATCAGGGGGGAAAAGAAAGAAGAACGCGAGGAGAAGAACGAGCGTTATTACACATTAGAGCGGCAGTTCGGCTCTTTCACCCGTTCATTCATGCTGCCGGCCGATGTTAAGGAAGACGGGATAGAGGCTTCATACAAGGGTGGAGTGCTCCGTGTGAACATTCCCAAATCGGAACGTGCCAAGCAGAAGAAAATTCCAGTGAAGATGAACTAGACTGAAGCGCTCGCTTCGAAAGAACGTGTAGCAAAGCCCGTTATGGGCGTTCTTCTTCCCAGTGAATATCAAAGAGCGGGGTGTACCACCCCCGCTTTTTTATGTGACGTCGGACCTCGTCCAGGCCGGAAACTCGTAAGTCAGTAAAACAGGGCAGGAATTTCATTACGGAAGGGAGCGGATCATGCAATTCACTACTGTGAGGATCGAAAAACCAGAGGAGATCAACTTTATTTTTGGCCAGACTCATTTCATAAAAAGCGTGGAGGACATCCACGAAGCCCTGGTATCTGCTGTCCCGGGCATCAGGTTTGGTTTGGCCTTCTGCGAAGCCTCCGGTAAATGTCTTGTCCGATGGTCGGGGACCGACCCGGACATGATCGAACTTGCCCGCAAGAACGCACAGGCTGTTTCGGCCGGTCACTGCTTCATCGTTTTTCTGGGGCTCGGCTTTTATCCGATAAACGTATTGAACACAATTAAGATGGTCCCGGAGGTGTGCCGGGTATTCTGCGCCACAGCCAACCCGACCGAGGTAATTCTGGCAGAAACGGAGTTGGGCCGGGGTGTCTTGGGGGTTGTGGACGGTTTTGTAACAAGGGGTGTAGAAGACGAAGCTGAAATCAACTGGCGCAAGGACCTGCTCCGAAAGATCGGCTACAAGCTTTAAATGATGAGGATGGACGAGGTTGAGCCAGGCCGATTGCTCAGGCGGCGCCGTGTAACTCAGCCCCTTGCGGGCGTTCTTTTCGTTTGCTCGAAAATGAGTCGGGTATTACTTCGCCTCCCCCCTGATCCTTTCGGCTATTGCCAGTACTATCCGAACGTATGCTTTGCTGTGGTTATAGTCCCAGATTACCGCTTCCCTGTCTGATGGAAATTTTGCCTCACACCATCCGTGGCCGCGAAAATAATTGGCCGTACTGAAAATTGCGTCCTCAGCGTTGTAAAGGTCTATCCGCCCATCGCCGTTGCCATCGGCGCCGAACTTCAGAAGGCTGCTCGGCAGAAACTGCGGCCAGCCGATTGCGCCCATTACAGACCCCTTCAGCGATCCTGGCTGTATCCCGTGCGTATTTTTCAACTCCAGCAGGGCCGACAACTCCCTGTAAGCCCAACCGGAGCGGTCGATCAGCTTCATGTCGAAGGCCTCGCGCCCCCACTTTTGCCGGTCCTGCGGTGAAAGCAGCTTCCATACCTTGTCGCGATTGGCTTTCAGATTCATTACGGCAAAGGTTGAAAAGATCGCGAATGTTGGGGTATTTCCGGTATATGAACCGAAATGGGTTTCAACCAGAAGAATCGCCGCAATTATTTCGGGCTCGACGCCATATGCCGCTTCCGCCCTCCGGAAACAATTCCGGTGATCGGCTATAAACTGCTGTGCTGCTGCTATTTCCGAGGGCGCCAGGAAATGGTCGTAGTTCGCCTGGCCTTCCCGGATTTTCATCGTCTGGGATACGAGCCTGAACATTGGAGGCGGAGCGCTTTGGAAGGCATTGGCGACCTGCTGGCGCGAAAAACCGTCCTGCACCATCTTTTGCTTTAGGCCACCGTAAATGTCTTCAGCCGAATGTGCTCCTCCCGGGTCAAAACATAGGGCAATGAAAATCAAAAGAGCCGGAAGAAACGCAATCCGGCTTTCCACACCAACGGGAACGACTTTGTCCAACATGCTAAAACACCTTCTGCGGCCAGGGTTCCAGGTTTTGCCTCGTGCGATTTTGCCTTGCGATTGACGGGACATTCATTATAGGTTATCAGCGCTCTTAATGCAAACCTCGCTCAATTGCACCTTCGCCTTTGAGCTTGTCGGGTATTCTTAATTTCCAACCCGCCCACCCGGCCGGAGGGAATTTTTGACCGGAGATTTTATGTATGGCGTTTCGGAACCGATTTCCCGCTCGCGGGAGGGAATCGGTGATTTCAAATTTATCAGGGAGCGCATCTTCGAAGTCATAGAAAAGATGCTCGACCTGGGCCTCCAGGACCGGGCTTCCTGCCTGGAGATGAAGGAAAAGCTCGAGACCAACACGTTCAACCTGGTTGTCGTTGGACAGTTCAAGCGGGGGAAGACCTGCCTGATAAACGCTCTGCTCGGTGCGGACATCCTCCCCGTCTCAGTCCTACCCCTGACCTCCATTGTGACAATAGTGGTTTACAGCGAAACGGTGGCCGTGAAGGTGTTTTTCAAGAATGGGAAAAAGGTCGATATCCCTGTTGAATCCCTCCCGGATTATGTTACCGAGACCGGAAACCCGAAAAACGACAAGGAGGTCTCCGAGGTCGCAGTCCTTTATCCTTCACCATACCTCAAGGATGGGGTTCGGCTGGTGGATACGCCGGGCGTCGGGTCGGTCTACATTCACAATACGGACGTAGCATACCGCTACCTCCCCAAATCCGACGCAGCCCTCTTTTTGCTCTCGATCGACCAACCTGTGAGCAGTGCCGAACTCGAATTCCTGAACGATGTGCGTGAATACGCGGGCAGGATATTTTTTCTCCTGAACAAAACGGACTATCTTTCCGCAGGAGAAGTCGGCAGCGCCCTCTTGTTTGCCAAAGAGACGCTCGAACAGATCATGGGGCCTGATATAAGGATATTTCCCATTTCCGCCAAACTCGGGCTGCAGGCAAAACTCAACGGATCTTCAGAAGACCTTGCCGTCAGCGGACTTCCTGTTTTCTCCGAAGCGCTCGACCGGTTTTTGGTAAAGGAGAAGGGCAAGGTCCTGCTCGAGTCGGTCTCAAAAAATCTCCAGAAGGTCCTTTCTCGCGCAAGACTGGAGACAGAACTGGAGCTAAAGTCGCTTGGAACACCGGTCGAAGAGATCCGCCAAAAGATAGCCGCCTTTGAGAGCAGGAAAGAGGAACTCATTAAGGAGAGGCTCTCATTTGATGCCCTTTTCAGCGCAGAGACCGAGCGTCTCATCATAAGGGAACTGGACCGGGGGATCGCCGATCTGAAGGGCAGGCTCGTCTCGGAGATGGAAGAGGAGTTCAACCTGTTCTATGAATCGAAAAAGGACCTCTCCTTAAAGGAGTTAAACGACGCGCTTGAAAAGTTCGTTCTGGATAAAATCCAGGAGGAATTCACGGCGTGGCGCGAAGTCGAAGATGAACGGCTTTCGAACTCATTTGACTCCATTTGCGGACGGTTTGCCTCAAAGGTAAACGGGGTGACCGATTCGCTCCTCGACTTTTCCTGCCGGCTCTTTTCGGTCCCGTTCGAAGCCGTTGAGGCTGAATCCCTCCGTACCTCGGAGTCTTCCTTTCACTACAAACTCCGAGGCGATGCGGTCGGTCTTGACATGCTGACCGATTCCCTGACGCTGGTCGTCCCCGGGTACATAAGCGGAAAGTGGAAATTCCGGCGCCTGAGAGACTGGGCCGTGCGGACCGCCAATAAAATGATTCTCGGCAAAAGGAAACGGCACATGCTGGAAATGATAGAGATGCAGGCAGGAAGGCTCAGGTCGGACTTCCTGGACAGGCTTAATCGCAGCGCATCCGGCTTTCGGACCAGGATAATCGGCAACATGGACACCATTGCCGGCGGAATAGCCCGGGCAATAGAAAGTGGCGTTGACCTGCGCCTCAGGGGAGAAGAAGAAGCAGCCCGAAAGCAATCCCTTCTCGCCGAACGGCTCTCGGCAATGGAACTGATAAGGGGAGAGCTTGTCCGAATTCGGGAGGGGATTGAAAAGATTTGATCGGAAATTTCATTTCCTTATAATTGACCCGGCACTCTGAACACCGGCATCTTCTAACCGAATCATATAGATCGATGGAAATACGGGACTTCTATACGCATCTGATCGAGCTTGCTTTGCCCTGGACCGTGAAAGCGGTTGCGGCAAAAGAGGGATCGGTGGACGTACAACTTGAATGTGCGCAGACGGCCCTGTTCCCCTGTCCCCGATGTGACCTCTGTTGCCCGGTATGCGGTTCTTCGCCTCCAAAAACCTGGAGGCATCTGGATACGTGCGGGAAAATGACCTGGTTGCATGCCAGACTTCCTGTCGTGGATTGCCCTGAACATGGGAAACAACAATTGCTCGCTCCCTGGGCGCATGAGGACTCCTCCGCGACCCTCGCTTTCGAACAATGGATCACCCGGCTGGCCGAGGGCTTCGGAGACATAAGGAAGGCAGCCCGTTTTGCAGGGGTGGAGTACGCTTTCATTCGCCGCATCACGCGGCTCGCCGCCATGCCCGGCCGCTGGGCGGCAGGGGCCAGCGATTCAAGTTTAGGGCCCGCCGCCGTCGAAGACAGCGGCGGTTTCGGCTTGGCCATCCCGGCTGGCGGTCCCACCGCCCAGCTTCCGCTCTTCGGGCGGAACGACATGTCTTTGGTGAACCGGGGCATCCAGGCATTCAAAAACCTCGAACTGGAAAAAGCCGCTGAGTTCTTTCAAAAACACCGCAGCCTCTACCCGAAGGGCTACGACATATCCTCCAGGCTGGCAGCAGCCGAATTCCTGCTGCGGGGCATCGGGGAAGCGCCGGACGAGTCTTGTGCACGACCGGATTATCTGTGCCGCCTCTGGGATTCCTTTGTGGATTTCACCGGCGCTGCCGGCATTGGCCGGGATGCTTTTAGCGCTGAAATAAAAAGCGCTTTTTTTGCCAGGGTGATCGAGGAGGCAGAAAAGTGCGGCCCGGTCGAGGGTCCCGGATTTCTCACGGGAGACATTCCCACGGGGTATCTATTTCTGCAGGCGGGACGTTACGAAGAGGCAATCCGCAGCCTTCAGGACTGCATCCCAAAGATGCCCCAAAGCGCAGCCATCTACGGCTACCTGGGAGACTCCTACCTTCTCCGAGGCGATTATAAGGTCGCGCGACAGTGCTACCGGGAAGCCTGTCTCATCGACCCTGCCGCAATCGATTGGCGTCATCTGCAGGACCAAGACCTCATGCAGTTGAAGCGGGACCTTTTGCTCGAGTACGGATTTGACCCCGAGCTTGCCCTTCAGTGGCTGCCCAGCCATGCCCGCATCGAGGGGCTGTTCGAGCACAAACTGGTTCGCGTACACGACGGCCTTAAGGAAATGGTGGGTGACTACCTGGCCCTGGAGAAGGCATTGTCGAAGGAAAAGTCCCCCCTTCTTTCCGCAAAGCTTTTCTTTAGAGGCATAGTCCTTTGCGAGAACCGCGAAAACCTCAAATTGATCAAGACCATCGACCTGATCCAGGTGCGCAGAATCATGAAACAGTCCAATCCGGATCTTTTCGAGGAGTTTTTGGTAAGGATTGTGGGGGGCAGGGGGGCGGGGTGAGAACTTTGAGTGGCAATGTGCCGTCGCATACGCTGTCAGAAGACCCATGCCCGTCAGCAAATGCGTAACAGCGGAAAGAACCCATGAACTATGCTTAAGACGGCATCGCGCTTTTGTGGAGGCGCCATGATCACAGATACGACGGCGGAAGCAGAGAAACGGCAGAATCAAATTTTCGAGCGGCTCAGTGGCGGGGAAAAGGTGCACCTAGCCATGGAACTCTGTGACATCGTGCGGGATATCGCGTGGGAGGGGTTTTGCCGGAGACACCCTTTAGTTTCGGAAGAAAGACTGCGTGCAATGTTCTTTAAAGAAATACATGGGACCGAATCACGGAAGAGATTGGAAGGCCAAAGCAGATAAGTGAATCTGATCCGGAAATCAGCCTTTCTATCCGCAGATTTACGCAGATGGGCGCAGAGTTTCAATGAGGCCGGAGCAATTCAGCTCCGGAAATCCCGAACGATAATGAGATCGAAGCCGTCTTTGGATCGACTCATAGCATAGGAAGTGGGACATCCAACGACCCATGCACACAACTATTTGTTTTCTTCGCGGTTTTTTCTGTTGTGCAGTCTGTTACCGGCGTATCGGGCCTCAAGATAACGAACCATTGACTTGGTTCAGTTATTGATCTATATTTGACCTAAGTTAAGCGAATTGAGGTTTGAATCATGATCAGACTCAACATTTATGAAGCCAAGACCCATCTGTCGCAGTATCTTGACCGCCTGGCAGGAGGGGAAACGATATTGCTGTGCAAGCGCAATGTGCCCATAGCGGAGATCCGCCTGATCCCTCCGGAGCGTCGCGCCCCACGGCCCATCGGGCTTGCCGGGGGAGCATTCAAACTGCCGCCCTCCTTTTTCGAGCCGTTGCCCGATGAGCTGAGCGCTGCTTTTCGAGGAGAGCATGCTTGAACATTCTACTGGACACCTGCACTTTTCTGTGGATC
>Ga0187880_1001835_pt1 | contig 16728 bp, 16 predicted proteins | sample June2016WEW_19_4_FD_132998 | JGI IMG/M metagenome (GOLD analysis project Ga0187880, IMG submission 132998) | Peatland microbial communities from SPRUCE experiment site at the Marcell Experimental Forest, Minnesota, USA - June2016WEW_19_40 | ecosystem: Environmental > Terrestrial > Soil >...
AAAATCATCTAGAATAACCTTAAGTCATTCGTTTTTTTGCCAAACTGAGGCAATTTTGTCCTCAAGTGTAAAATTTGCCTCAGACGTGAACATGAAAAACCGGGGTTTTCGGACGGACACTAACTATGATTGCCTTGTGCTTCGCCCTGAGGTATTTAAGTTCTTCTTCGATAAAGCTTGCGCCCCAAGGTGGGTTCCCGACTATGCAATTGAATCCTCCATTATCGACTATTTGAGGAAATTGGGCCTTCCAATTGAATGCATTCACCCTGTAGATGAGCTCGTCATTGTATTCAACCTCACCACTAAAGTTGAAGAAATCGGTGGATATCAGGGAATTCCCACATTTGATGTTATTGCTCAAATCTGGAAGCACCCGCTGATGGTACATCGGTAATTGGCTGACAATGGTTTGCTCATCCTCTAGTACCTTCAGCAAAAGTGACAATTTTGTCACCTCGACTGCTTGGGGATCAATATCGACCCCATAAACATTGTCAAGCAAGATGCGCTTTCTTTCGTCAATTGTGAGTCGCCATCCCTTCTTTGGGGTTTGGTAAAGTTTGGGACTACGTCCTTTTGCCCACTTCTTAGGGTCATCATTGACATACTGGTCCCTGTGCCAGTCCAGCAGGTATTGGTACACACCTATGAGAAATGAGCCAGATCCACAGGCAGGGTCCAATATCCTCAGCTTGCTTGCTGTGCCACGCGGCCCTGGTTTTTTCCCATCAAGAAGCTTGCCTACTGTATTCTTGACTATGTAATCAACTACGAAGGTGGGCGTGTAATAAACACCACCAGCTTTTCTGACTTCTGGTTTCTCTTCGATTATTGCCTTGGTTGGAGAAGTGAGACGAATAACTTTTCCGAGGAATTGCTCATAGACCTGACCTAAGATATCAGCAGGAAGGACTGAAAATTCATAAGGACTATCGGGATAATACAAATTTTTGAGAACGTCTTTAAGCGCCTTGTCATCTATAGTGAGACCGGTAGTTAGAGTATCAGGACCCTCTGCTCGACCTTTTTCCTTTCTGAAATGGAAAAGTCCTGAGTTGTAACGATCGTCGGCCTGATAAAAAATCTCCAGCAACCTTCTATAAACATTATGTCCATTCAGTAGGGTCATTAATCGACCATACGGTTCAATCGCTCGATCCTCACATATTCTAAGGAAAATGATGCGGTCAATAGTATACTGGACAGAGAGATTTAGCTCACCTGTACTCAACTTTGGATTTCGTAGAGCAATATTTCTAGCCAAAAGTTCACGCCAACGTTCGATTTCCTGCAAGAAATCCGAATCAACTTCAGCAGTCCCACGTTTCACCTTTTTCGATTCAGCATATTTATCAAAAGATCCTCTTAGGATAGATCCCTTTGCAAATATTGCAGCAATTTCATCCCACTTATCCGCGTACTCATCGAACGTTAGGTACGTTATTCTTGCGGTAGACGCCTTGTCTGTCTTCATCGGTTTTACACGACAATCATAGACTGCAAATTCTTCGAAATCAGTGAGAATGCTGAGCGGAAGTTTTGCGCTCCATGCATAACGGCGGAGTTGGTAGGCTGGGTCAATATCATCTTTTATTTTTACCGATGGTTTCTTCGCTTCTAAAAAGAACTTACGAGTTCCACCTACTCGGAAACAATAGTCTGGTGCTTTAGTTGCCCTTCCGATTTTGATCGCATCTTCATGCACGACATCCTTATAGGCCTCAGCATGGCCTTGCTCGTTCTCAATATCCCAGCCAAGTGTCTTGAAGAAAGGATCGATGAACTCTCGCCTCACCTGCGTTTCATTGTAAGCCCCTCTTTTGTATGTATCCAGATTGGCCTCGAAGCGCTCAACCAATTCAAGTATTTTATCGGGTGCTGACACAATGTTCCCCTCTATACCAATGTTTTCGCTTGTAGCTCGTGGCAACCAAACCGAGCAGGCTGGAGCACCATCAAGTAACTTGGAGTTCGGTGAGTTCGGGGTCGGACCACGCTAAATCCTCTACAGCCAGAGATCGAAATGCAAAAAACAGCCGTTTGACAGGCTTAAACCCGCATTTTCGACGCCAAAATTGTGGATCGAAGCAGTTCCTCAGCAGAGCATTGATGAGAAATAATGGGGCTAACTGACGCCCGGGAGGATTGATATGCCGTCGAATTTCTGCTGTCCACCGTTTACTTCCCGGGCGTCACGTCACCGATCTTCTTCCCCGACTGCCACAACCCTCGTGTATAATACCTGACATCGACCCGAAATCACAGCGAAAGGTTGCCGGTGGAAACGTTACAGATCTTGCCAATCACGAAATAGTCAGCTTGCTGCGATTCTGTAAACAAATGATTCGAAAATGGCGAAGATTTTGGATCACCCCATTTCTCAAGAACGAGGAGGACAGTGTTGAGCTGAAAACATTGATCAGGGGGCGTTTCAATCTGAATAATGCATCAACTTGGCTATCTGCGAATGCCAAACCGCATTTCGAGACGCATGCCGCCTGAAAAAAAGCCCTGGACAATCCGACAGACCGCGAAATCGTACGATTTTCCAATCAACCATGCAAGTGAAACCTCAACGAGACTGGTTTTATCCAAAACATTGCGAATTTTGCAATTTGAAGATGAGTAAATCGCCTTTAAGTAATGGATGGACATTACCACCGGCACCCGGCACATGATCGACACCATGACCAAGGCCGCCAAACCCGTCCATGTCCACATCGTCTGACCTTTAACAACCAGGGCGGCGCCCCCAAGGCGGCATAACGCTCTTTGCTGCCCTCACTTGGAGCAGGATTAACCCCGAATAATCAGATGAAAATTGAGGGAAAGACCGAGTAAGAGAGTAATAAATTGAACATAGATACCGAGTGGATTAGTCTATAATACTTTTTCATGATCGCTAGCATGACTTTTGGTATTCACGAACATACTTATAGATAGCTCCATTGATAAAGGCAATAATTACTCCTGAGATTGATGCTAGGGCCTTTTGCTCGACATTATTTCCGGTGGTGAAAGCGTAACCGATAAGGCAAATTAAAATAATAAGACATGCCACTGATGCTATAATTGTACCTAATAAAACATTTGAAAGATGTCGATACATTTTAAATGAATAGTCCTTCCTTTTAGCAACAAGTAATTCATCTGGAGATTTTCGGAGAGTAGCCCACCGAACAGCGATAAGTAGGTTATCCATGCATATCTTATCATAACTTTTATGAACTGGCAAACATCCATGTGCCGCCGTAGTCTTTCCAAGTTCCAGTGGCGAAACCTCTTTAGGGTCTACCTTTCCTTTTCGCTCAACAAATCGATTAGAAAACATAAGTATCTGTGCGGAGGAGTGCTGTTGTATTTCAGATGCTATCTCCCAACCAAGTGTCATATCCGGATACCATCCAAGATCTAAAATAATGACATCGTAAGTCTTTGTTTTTACGAGCGTGATAGCCATGGATCGATTATTTGCACAATCTACTACATAATTGTATTCTTTCAAAAAGTGTATAAGATTATACATAAAAACAAAGCCTTCTACGAAGCCCTTACTTTGATAGAGTTTTGAATAGTGTTCCCGAATATCTTCTTCTGAAGAAAGGTTGCTGTCAGGTATCTGATCGTCGGCGATAAGCAATCTAAACATAATGTCCTCCTTCGACCGGTTATCTGTATGAATAATGCATCGACTTCTTAGCTTTGCATCGAAACCCTCATTTAGGCCCGGATTTTGCATGAAAAACCTCTGTTTTACTCCCGAACCCCCAATAGCATGCAATTTTCCCAATACAATACGCAATTCAAACGTGCGTTGGACTGGTTTTCGCGATTATTGCGGAGTTCGGGGTCGGACCACGCTAAATCCGCTACAGCCAAAGATCGAAATGCAAAAAACAGCCGTTTGACAGGCTTAAACCCGCATTTTCGACGCCAAAATTGTGGATCGAAGCAGTTCCTCAGCAGAGCATTGATGAGAAATGATGGGGCTAACTGACGCCCGGGAGGATTGATATGCCGTCGAATTTGTGCTGTTCACCGTTTACTTCCCCGGCCGCACGTCACCGATCTTCTTCCCCGGCTGCCACAACCCTCGTGTATAATACCTGACGTCGACACGTTGAGCTCAGCAGTCTGCTTTTCGAGCTCAATGTTCCCATTGAGCTATCATCGGCTTTCGATCGACGGCTTTAAGAAATTTCAGCTTGGGATAACCCATAATCAGGATACTGTGAACCGTGTTTCCTGCCGGGAGTTCCATGGCCTCATAGACCTTCGGGGACCTCTCTGCCGCAACTCTCAGAAGCCCGATGTAACAAGTCCCCAATCCTGCAGTCATGGACGCCAAAACGACGGTTTGAGCAGCAATGATACAATCATCTTTAGGGGTGCTGGGGGAAGGGGGCGAATGAAACAGCATCAGTACCGGGGCCTTATACAGAATGGGATCGAGACCATTCTGCCGGGCAGTTCCCAAAATTCGGTAGCGTTTCGCAAAGTCGCTTAGATCCTGAAGGTCCCGGGGGATATCTTTTTTTTCAGAGATCAGCCTGTTCACCTGATTTTCAACCTGCTCAATCATCTCTACGAAAAAATCAACGGTCAGATCAGAGAGTTTTTCGATCTTTTCCTTGTTGGTAACGACTTTGATCTGCACTTTCTGCAAGTTGCTCCCCGTTGGGGCATAGCGGCACATTTCCACCAGTTTTTCGAGTTGTTCCGGAGGCACTTCCCTGTTTTGATAAGATCGACAGCTTCTCCGCCGGCGGACAAATCCTATGAATACGTCCAAATCGTTCTGTGGTGAGGCGTCCACAGCCGGGAAATTATTCATGTCCATTTGGCTGTGGGATATGGCATCAGTGCTGCAAAGGGCCACGCAATGCCCGCATAAATTACAGTTCAGTTCATCGGCATGGACCGTTATCGCCCCGTCCCGGTTGGTAAAACAGCGCAAGCAGGCTGTGGCGCATATACCGCATCCATTGCATTTATCCTGATCGATAGTCACCCAGGTCATGGTCGTCTCCTTTGAATAGGGATGTCGAGTAAACTATTATGTTAATAGATCTTGGCTTGCTTGGGAAGCAGGAATCCAGTTTTGTCAGGAGGCAAAGGGCCGCTCGATGAGCCCCTTCAGTCGCTGAACCGTTTCCGGCTTTGGAAGGTGTCAAACGGGTCGGGCCCGACCATCCGCTTCACCCTCGGATAAATAATTGTCGTAGAACACTCGTCGGTGGGGTCTAAGCCTGGAAGCCACCCATTCCGGTTTTCCACCTTCTCCATGCCAAGCTCGGAAGGCTTCCGATGGTACGCTTCGATACCCAAACTCACTCCTTCTATAGCCAGGCAGTTTGTGGTAAAATATAAAGCTTTTTTTTATTTGTTATTTGGACCCCAAAAGTCTGAAAACTAAAATCTGAAGATTCCTTCGTAAAATCGGGCAGAGTTTTTCACTGACACGGACAGTCTCAAAACTGAGCGAGTTCAAAATGGCAAGATGGACAATATGGACGAGATGGACGAAATGGACGAAATGGACGGTTCTATTCTCGCTGCTGCTTACGATGACATCACTGAGCTATCTAAATATACTTATGTATCATGCCAACAATTCATCTATAGAAAGCAATAAAAGGGTAATACATACGCACGAGGTGATAAATAATCTCGGTGAGCTGCTTTCTACACTGAAGGACGCTGAAACCGGGCAGCGTGGGTACCTTATTACGGGCCAGCCTGATTATCTTGGACCCTATAATGATGCATTAAAAAAGATAGATATTCTGACAAGAGCATCTCGTGCGATGACGGTGGATAATGAACAACAGCAAAGAAATTTTGATTTGCTGGAGCCCCTTATAGCTGAAAAACTCAATGAACTGGCGGAAGTCTTAAATGCCCTCCGAGACAGTGGTTTTGAGACGGCAAGGGCAATTGTCCTGACAAATACGGGTAAGGAAACAATGGATAAAATCCGGGTGCTTGTTGCGGATATGCAAACGGAGGAGCAACAATTGCTCTCTTTCCGTATTGCTAAGGCCAAAGCGACATCCGATAACATGCTGCGCGTTTTCATCTTCGTCTGCTGTCTCATTGTCCTGCTTATTCTTCTATCAGGATACCTGCTTTTCCAGGAGATATTGGACCGCAAGAGGGCTGAAGACCAACTTGTGAGCGCCAACGAGGATTTGCAAAAGCAGGCTGCGCTTCTCGATTTGTCTCACGATGCTATTTTCGTAGTGGATTCCGCCGATGTGGTCAGTTTTTGGAACAAAGGGGCGGAAGATTTGTATGGGTTCACCAGGGAGCAGGCTATCGGAAATGTTGCTTATGAATTCATTCAGACAAAGTTCCCGGAATCTCTCGAACAAGTCGTGAAGGAGGCTATCGATAAGGGGCATTGGGCCGGAGAGTTGACACATACCACTTCCACGGGGAAAGAATTAGTTGTGGAGAGCCGGTGGGCTTTGAGGCAGGGAAAGGACGGCAAGCCAACGGGATTCCTCGAAGTAAACCGGGATATTACGGCTAAAAAGCTCGCGGAGGAAGCCCTGAGATCAAACATGGCAAGCCTGGAACTGGCAAATGCGGAGCTTCGGGAGTTTGCCTATGTCGCCTCTCACGATCTGCAGGAACCTTTACGTGCGGTGTCCTCGTATGTCCAACTGCTGGCGCAGCGTTATAAGGGCAGGCTCGACCAGGATGCCGATGATTTCATCTTCTTTGCCCAGGATGGTGCATCCAGAATGCAGAGGTTGATCGAAGATCTTCTGGCCTACTCACGTGTGGGGACCCGTAAGGAACCCTTTGAGCACATCGACTGTGAGGCCGTTTTCAAGGAGACCCTCTTAAACCTTCAGCTTGCCATTGAGGGCAGCGGCGCCATGGTAAGCCACGATCCGCTGCCAACCGTATCGGCAGATCGCTTTCAAATGGTGCAGTTATTCCAAAACCTGCTCAGTAATGCTATAAAATTCCATGGCCAGAGTTCCCCGATCATCCACGTCGGGGTCGAGAAGAGGAAGCGTGAGTGGCTGTTTTCAGTTCGAGACAATGGCTTAGGCATAGAGGAGCAGTATTTTCAGCGTATATTCCAGGTCTTCCAGCGTCTGCACGGCAGAGACGAATATTCTGGAACAGGAATTGGGCTGGCAATATGCAAGAAAATAGTCGAAAGACATGGTGGAAGGATCTGGGTGGAGTCGACGCCAGGCACGGGGGCGACCTTCTACGTCACCATACCCGTCATCAGAGGATAGAATCATCATGGATATAAGGGAAACCTGCAAGCCAATTGAAATACTCCGGGTCGAGGACAGCCCGAGTGACGTCAGGCTCACAATCGAGGCCCTAAAGGATGCTAAAGTGCGCAACCATCTTAGCGTGGTGAGCGATGGTGTCGAAGCCGTTTCGTTCCTGAAAAAAGTAGGTAAATATGCCGACTCTCCCCGTCCCGACCTTATCCTCCTCGACCTCAACCTGCCCAAAAAAGATGGCCGAGAGGTGCTCGGGGAAATAAAGCAGGATGAAAATCTCAAGCTAATCCCGGTGGTTGTCATCACAACATCCAAGTCCGATGAAGATATTCTGAAATCCTACAATCTGCATGCGAACTGCTATATCACCAAACCCATCGACCTGGAGCAGTTCATGATAGTGGTAAAAGCCATCGAGAACTTCTGGCTCACGATCGTCAAATTGCCTCCTGATTCAAGTAGGTAATTCCGGCAAGCATGTGTCTCGGGAGTGCAAATATGGAACATGGAAGCATCAACGTGCTGTTGATAGAGGATAACCCTGCGGACGCCAGGTTCATAGCGGAAATCATACGAACCGGACGCCATGCTTCGAAGTTTGATCTCATTCATAAATCGAGACTGCGTGACGCATTGCAGTACCTGAAAGAAAGCGAACGACCTGTAGATGCCATTCTGCTGGATCTCTCACTGCCCGACAGCCAGGGTTTCGATACCTTTTTGAGATTACTGACCGAAGCATCCGATTTGCCCATCATAGTCCTGACGGGAATCGATGACGAGACGGTCGCTACCAGAGCAGTTCAAGAAGGAGCACAGGACTACCTCGTAAAGGGGCAGGTGGATGGCCCCCTGCTATCCCGCTCCATCCTCTATGCCATTGAAAGAAAGCGGACGGAAAAGGATTTGCAGAAGCAGGCCGCGCTTCTCAATTTGGCTCATGACGCCATTTTTGTCCGGGGTCCGGATCACACTGTACAATTCTGGAATGACGGTGCAGTGGAATTGTACGGGTTCACCAGGGAAGAGGCTCTCGGCAAAGTTACTCAAGACTTGCTGCACACCGTGTTTCCGGAACCCATCGATCGAATCGTGACCCGGGTGATTCAAACCGGGCGGTGGGAAGGAGAACTGAGACAGACTACCCGCACAGGTGAAAAGATACTTGTCGAGAGTTGTTGGGCCTTACAGCCGGGGAAGGACGGCATGCCCCTGGGATTTCTCGAGATCAATCGGGACGTCACTGCCAAAAAGCTCGCGGATGAAGCCCTGAGATCGAATATGGCCAGACTTGAACTGGTAAATGCAGAGCTTCAGGAATTTGCGTATGTTGCCTCCCACGATCTCCAGGAACCCCTGCGCAAGATACAGACTTTCTGTGACATGGCTCAAAAAAGATGCGCACCGGCACTGGATAGTGCAATGCAAAGTTATCTTGGGCGGATCATCAGTTCGGCGGGTCGTATGCGGCAACTTCTGGACGATTTGCTCCAGTTCGCGAGGGTCGCTACGAAACCGGAACCATTCAAAGTGATAGATCTTGGAGAGATCGTCCGAGAAGCTGCGGATGTCTTTGAAGAGACACTTAGAGACACAGGCGCCCTGGTTGAGGTCGAAAATTTACCCAATATCGAAGCCGACGAGACGCAGATTCTGCGCCTCTTTCAAAACCTGATCGGCAATGCGCTGAAGTTCCGCGGCGACCGGAAACTTCGAATTATAGTGTTTGCAAAGCAGAAGGGTCGAGGGGTCTGCGAAATCTTCGTCAAAGACAACGGCATGGGATTTGAGCAACAGTTTGCGGAGCGTATTTTTAAGCCTTTCCAGAGATTGCATGGCCGCGGCGAATACGACGGAACCGGGATGGGGCTTGCCATATGCCGCAAAATTGTTGAGCGTCATGGTGGCAGCATCAGGGCCGAGAGCGAGCCGGGAAAAGGCTCGACATTCATAGTCAGACTGCCTGTAAAGCAAGACCGGTGGGAGAGCATATAATGGCTGACGGACCCCCAAAAACGGTCTTGATGGCCGACGACGATCAGGAAGACTGTTTGTTGGCAGCCGAAGCCTTCGCGAAAAGTGGGGCCGAGGCTTCTTTTTCCTGTGTTTTGGATGGCATTGAACTCATGCGCCATCTTGGAGAACGCGCTCGTGACGATATGGGAACACTGCCAAGCCTGATTTTGCTCGATCTAAACATGCCGCGAAAGGATGGCCGCGAAGCCCTCGTCGAAATCAAAGCCAAACCCGCTCTTCAACATATTCCAATAATCATTCTTACCACATCCAAAGAGCAAAAGGACATTGCCTTCAGCATGAAAGCAGGGGCTGAATTATTTATCACCAAACCGGCGACTTTCGATGAATGGGTTGAAATGATTAAATCCCTGGAAGAGAATTGGCTAAGATAGTTGGCCAAATCGTGTGCTCGGCATGAAGGCAAAACCGAAACCTGTTATTAACTGCTCCCGTACGGGACAAACCCCGAGAATTCCGATAGTCAGGCCCATGGAAAGTTGCTGTGGCTTTGCCACTGATGAAATCAACGCATTTTACCCTATGATCGGAGCATCCTGATTGCGGGATGCCCACCACAATCGGCAAGTGAATATCAACCTCTTCCTCCTTCAGACGAGCGGGGCAACGTTTGCGGTTATCCGCTCCATCGGAAGCGGATAACCGCTATTTTGCAAAGCCTTTAACTCGCCAACATAAGCCTAGTCACATACCTCCGGCCAAGCCGGAGGCCTGGAAAACCGTGGGCCGCTCAAAGCGACTGGAGCGTTGGCGCACATATTATCCACGAGCATATGGGGCCGCATTACGTCACCCCGGCAGGTTTTAGGCCGGGGTCCAGTGCTTTGATTTCTATGTGATCCGGAAAAACACTTGGATTCCGGCTCCTTAAGAAGCGCCGCCGGAATGACGACATCAGACCCTGGGGCCTTTCATGGAGCTTTAAGCGCTCCACCATGCGAACTTTCGTGCATTCCCGGAAATGTCAAACTCTGTGAGTCCGCCGGCAGAGCCGGAGGTTTACCGTGTTAATTATGCCTTCTTCTTCCGAAGTCTTGTCCGCTTCGGTTTGCCGGCCGTCACTGTCTTAGTCGCCGCTTTAGGAGCGAATGCTTCAGCCTTTACCTGCCTTCTTGCTTCCATAAACTTTCGCAGATTCTCCGGCAGTCCCCTCTTCTTCGCCGCTTTGCTTCTAGCTTTGGTCAATGACTTTGCCGTCAATGGGGTCCTCATCGTAAAACCGTATTTCTTCCTGTACTCTTTCGGGGTCATCCCATGAGAAACCAGATGCTTCGGCGTAAGCTGTCTCATCTCAGCGCCACATTCGAGACAGATTATTTTGTCGTTCTGGATAGAATTTGCTTGGCTAAGCTTCGTTGCGGCTAATTCCTCTGCGGCCGGCTGAGAAAATTCAATGTCGATTCCTGCCGTTTCAGCTTTTTCTAATTCATGGAGAGTCATGAAAACCTGCCGAAGAGATGAAGCGATTTCGGCGCCGGACATGGGAGTGCGGGAAACTTGGGTCTGGACTATCTCTGATGCAATTTCGATGAGTTTTTTTGTCATTGGTAATCCTTTTGGGTAAAGTAAATGAGGAACTTTAAAGTTCAGAGCACCATTCATTTTAGTAGGTTAGTACATGGATGCAATGTTTTTCGAATCCGCTTGCGAAGTATCTACATGGGAGACCGACCAGAATTAATCACCTCTGAATATCTGAGCATGAATAGTCTTGCTCTGCATACCACCATATCAATCAGAACGTTGCGCAAATCGATCAAATCCGGAATGCCGCATTACCGCATTGGTGGGATGATCAGGGTCAAACGGAGTGAATGCCACGAATGGCTGTGAATGCGATAGTCGAAGAAGTTCTGCGAGATTTGGACATGCCAGTTCGGCCAGCTTAATGTAAATTTACCTGAAGTTGAAAAAGGGCAAGCCCGCGACCAAGCGGCCAGAGCATTTGGGATTGGCGGTAAATTGGCAGACGCTGCAGAGACGGTAGTTGCAGAGGGTTTTTGTGAGCTTACAACGGTTCGTTTATTGTTTTGACAAGGAGATGCCATGGTAATTATTACAGGGAGAACAGAGCTTCACTGGAACTATTTTCTGGCAATAGAAGAGGATTTGGGTAGGCTCTCACGCTATATCGAATTTGACCAACGGAACTTTGAATGTTTCTCAATCGAGATTTCGCGCATCCTAGTGGCCGCCGCCGCCGAAGTCGATGTGGTCTGTAAGCAACTGTGTAAGAAATTGAACCCAAAGTCAAGAGCAGGTAATATTAAAAAATACCGAGATGAGATTGGAGTTGCCTACCCTCAGATTCCTGATTTTCAAGTAGTGTTGCATAAGTTTGGGTTGACACTAACGCCATGGGAAAATTGGAATTCTCCTGATGGAGTACCCGACTGGTGGACTGCATACAATAAAATCAAACATCACCGCCATTCAGAGTACCATCGTGGAAACTTGCAAAATGCCCTAAATGCTGTTGCTGGGCTTTATGTAATGGTGCTTTATCTTTACAAGGAAAAAGCTGAAGAGGCTGAGCTTGTGCCTTCTCCACAACTCTTTAGACCAGTGGAAGAACACTTCGTCGGCACTACCTTTGGTGGTTATGAGGTCGGTATTCAATATGAGCTATAATGTTCCTGGATTTGCTTTCCTGAGGCTGTAAATCAGCAAGGCGCTCCTGGGTAGCCATCGTTATGGGTTGCAGGCTGACAACGAAAATTGATTTGGCTCTCTAACAAAGGGAACGGTGTGTCACAGTTCGGGGGAGTAACCGTCATGAAAACACTGGAAGGATCTCTCACCGGGCTTCCCCACTTCGCGGACCTTGCCCAGATTTACCGGAGAATCTTATTGAAATACTTTGGAGAAAATTCATTCAGCCCTACCGAGGTGGGGGGGGGGCTGGGCGAGCCTTGATTGCCACGCTCACCTGTCAACACAAAAGTTTCTGTATTTAGTATAAGCTATCAAATTGCTCTCAACACAATGAAACATTGGTGCATAAAAAGGTATTTGTATAGACTATTTACCCAATTCCTACCCCCTAAAATCCCCCTTGACATTTGCTGTGATTGCGCGGGGAGTGTTCGAAGATTTAAAAACCTAACCTGTCGTGAGATGGGGACGGGAAGCCACGGGTCTACCGTCAGATTACCGTGGTGACTGACGTACTTTTCTCTTTGCAAAGGGAAGAAAAGAAATGAAGAACTCAAGGCCAAAGAGTGAGAACACCATGAATCGGGTGATAACTTTAGCCGCTGCCCTGCTATTAGGGATGCTTGCTCTAGTACCGTACGCCATAGCTCAATCGTACACTTTCACCCCACTAAGCGACCCTGCCGGCCAGCCCACGATTGCCACCGGCATCAACAATATAGGTCAGGTAGTCGGATATTATGGTGCTGGCGCCACCTGGTCTGGTTTCATATACAACAAAGGCGTCTTCAGCACGCTTGATTACCCAGGGGTTACTGCGAGCGGGTACACAGAACCTTGGGGCATCAATGACAAAGGACAAGTAGTCGGAATTTACAATCTCACTTCACATGGTCCAGATGGAACGTATGGTTACATCTACAGTGGTGGAATATTCACCACGATCAACTTCCCAGAATCCACTTTCACTTTTGCCTATGGCATCAACGACCGAGGCCAAATAGTCGGCTTCAACGGGGAGTACAGCTTCATATACAGTGGCGGCGTTTTCACCACGCTTGATGACCCATTAGGTCAGGTCACGATTGCCCGGGATATCAACAGCAGTGGCCAGATAGTCGGTGATTACATCGATCTAGAGGGTGAGCACGGCTTCATATACAGTGGCGGCGTTTTCACCACGCTTGATGACCCATCGGTCACTGCCGGTATGTTCACTGTCGCCACCGGTATCAACGACAGAGGACAAGTGGTCGGGTATTACCAGGACACCGAGCTATCACCTTACGTACCCAGCTCCTATGGTTTCATATACAACAAAGGCGTCTTCAGCACGCTTGATTACCCATCCTCTCCTATAACGTTCCTTGACGGCATCAACGACTTGGGTCAGATAGTGGGTGTTAACACCACTGGTAGTTTCATAGCCAATCCCGTCGCCACTCCAGTCCCCGAGCCCTCCACCATCCTCCTTCTTGGCTCCGGGCTGGTCGGGCTGGTTGGCTGGAGATGGAGAAGGAAGTAGTAACAGGCAGGATTTCGAGCAGCCCTTTAGATAACGTCCTCCCCTAAGGCGACTTCCTGGACTGCTCGTTTGAGGCAGGGTCAGTTTAAGTGACTCTGCCTTTTTTGCCAATCTTCAGAGAGCATCCATTCGCTTTTTAAAGAACTTCCCGCAACGATCCGGCTCATACGTCTGTAAGCATGGGGCCGGATTCCCTTGCAGCCCTCTAGGATGCCCCACAATCGACGATCTCCGCTCAACCCATACTCAAAAATGTCAGCCCGTGCAAGTCGAACCGCTATCCAAAAATATTCTTGCAGAATCGGAATGTGGCTGTAATATGATAGAGATGGATACCATCAAAGGGGCAGCTAAAAAATGGACTATGCGCGGGCCACCGCCGGACTGGTCTTATTGCTCGGGCTATTGTGGCTCACTCTCGTGCTCGCTTCTGGGCTCTTTAATGTGCTCGCCGACGTTTTAGTTCGCTGCGTCGATTTTTTGCGAAGTGCAAAGGCGCCGTGGGCAGTGCTGTTGAGTGTGGAGGGGGGAGTGGAACAGCCCGAAATCGTGGTCTGTCCGAAATGTCAGCAGAAGCTACGTGTACCTTCTGGTCGGGGGCTGCTGAGCGTCAGGTGTCCAACATGTGAGAATCAGTTCCATTGGCGTCATTCCGAAATAAGGCTATCACTTCGAAACGCCATAATTATTGCGGGAACGTTGGCAGTCGTCAGCTTTCTATTCAACAGGCATGAATACATCCCCGGAGCGGGGTTCATCTGGAACGTCATGCATGCGAAGGTCGGCTCGATTCCCTACCCTTGGATACTGTCAGCCTTGGTGATTTTCGTCGGTGTAGTCGCCTTGTGGACAAATCGAAACCGGCCAAAGTAGTACGCAATGGTTTCAGCCTGAGATTAATCAGCGGTCCGGGTGTCCAGAGAAGCCGACTGCTTCAGCTGGCGCTTGTTGACGAGAGCACCTATTCGGTTTTCAAAGAACTTCCCGCAACGATCCGGCTCATAAGTTTGCAAGCATGGAGCGTGATTCCCTTTGCAGCCCTCCAGAATGCCCCAGGATCGATTTCCCCTCCCTGGTCTGTATCTTTTGATCGCCCGGAAGAACCAAGCCAAATCTTCAATGTGGACAGAGCCTAAACTCTGCTGAAATCTCATTATAGTTCAACGGCCTACTTCTACCCTTCACCGCCCTCATTCAGGGAGAAAACAATGTCTCTCCGGGATTTGAATTGGCGCAAAAGCTAATGGCTATCGGGACCGGGAAGTCCTGTTACGATTTGATTGTCTTGTGAAAACCAAGTCGCCAAGATTCGAACAGCATTACACCGTGCGGACGGAAAGCGATGAAAGAAGGGCAGTTGCGAAAATGCAGCGTGTTTGGGACGGAATCACAAAAGGCGTGTTCATTCCAAATGACCAAAGCTGGAAATGCAAGGGGTGCGGGTTTGAAAAAGAGTGCAGCAGGATTCTGAATGGATGAAAATCGGCATAGCCGAGAATCCAAAAAACCACTCATGAAAGCCTCTTCTTTCTCCGAATTCAAAGGAAAGGGGTGGTCTTTCTCTATTGAGCTTCGTTTTTTGGAGTGCGCTCGATGAAACTCAATCTATTTCAGATTTGGTCGGGGGGATTTCTAATCTTCTTCAACGCCACCTTTCCCGCTCTGGTACTGTTTGGGTTATGGGTCTTCATCCAGTACCTTGCTCACAGGGAAAAGAGAAAACTGTCAAAGTCTGGCATCGACCAGATCAATGTTATGAGCGGGAAGACTTGCGAGAAATAGCTTGAAGTACTTTTTGAAAGGCTGGGCTTCAGGGTCGAGAGGACAAGGTATATCCTGTTGGCTCTAACCCAAAAGGTATTGCCTTCGACGGGGCAAACATCTGGGTGGCAAATGGCGGCGGCACAGTCTCCAAGTTCTAAAGGCATGAAATGCCAGGGCGCGATCCGGCTGCCGGGTTGGGCCGCAAGCCGCTACTATCCGCGCAACAGGCCACACATGCGCGGAAATTGATAGAGCAGGGGAAAAAGTCCGGGGCATGTAGCAAAATCGCTCAAGGTATCGCGGCGAACGCTTTACAGAACATTAAGACAAGAGGAGAAGCCCCAATGAATGACGACGGCGTTGACCCCGATCCGGTTGACGCAGCGGAGACGGTCTGCCGCGCTTGGTTGTACTATCGTGTTAATGGATCAACCCCATATGTGGTGCGCATCGAATATCCGAGACAACTCGCCTTCTTTGAACTTTTCTTCGAAAAAGTCATCATCATGAGATGAACCACCAGCATAGATGATTTCTTTCAGTTCGTACGTGTCCTTTGACTTCAGTCTGAACCTCAAACGAGCCCCCCAATTCTCACCTGAGACCCTCAATAGAACGCCGAGTTGCTCCAGTTTTGAAATTATTGCTGCACGGTTGATCATTTCGTCGTACGTTTTAATAGTATAGGTGGTTAATTCAGCAACAAAATCTTTTTTACCTGAATAATTTTGCTTAACGATTAAATCGTACAGCGGAGCGTAAAGATCGTATGGAATTATCCCTTTTTCTAGGCGAGTTTCTATGTCTTTCTCGATAATTCCAGAACCAAAGAAGTCCTTTAATGCTTTTCCCTTTCTTGCTTCTGCAACGCCGCCTATGCCATAATCTCCTGTGTTGATTTTTTTGGCAATTACATCTTCTCCATACATGACAACTTCAAATTGAGCACGTTTTAAAGCTAAATCTTGTGGCATGTTGTGATTATGCTCTAGGTGCCCTACATAAATATTTATAAGATTGTCACCTCGAAAGTATGCATAATAATTTGTGCCGGCAGGATATTCTATTGTGGCAATACTTACTAACTGAGATGTACTCTCGTGAATGTTGTGTATTCCAAGACTAATTGATTCAAGATAATCCTTAGTCGTGGCGTGATAGTAGTGTTCTGTTGTTGCGTTGTTCTCAGCTTTGATTATTTCGATCATCTGCGCAAGTTTTTTATTTAGTTTGGAGTTGGATATCCAAAGAATAACTGCGATTCCCAGCAACAAAATAATGACCAAATCACCCATTTGATCACCTTTCTTGTTTTGGGCTAACCCCAATATGAGGTTCTAAGTCCCAAACCGCGAAATGTTTGGCTCATCTTTAACAGTATCAAAAAAGTTATTCTGCAAATTCAATAACATAGACTAGCACTTGACTTTCTTGGCACTACAAAACAGGGTTCTTTGAAAAATTCAGAGTTCACGAATGGTAGGG
>Ga0187880_1001846_pt1 | contig 16674 bp, 20 predicted proteins | sample June2016WEW_19_4_FD_132998 | JGI IMG/M metagenome (GOLD analysis project Ga0187880, IMG submission 132998) | Peatland microbial communities from SPRUCE experiment site at the Marcell Experimental Forest, Minnesota, USA - June2016WEW_19_40 | ecosystem: Environmental > Terrestrial > Soil >...
GACGAACGCGATCGCGTTGGACTTGATATGCTTGCAGACCTTGATTCCGAACGTGAGCGCGCGCATCTCGGCGTCGGTGGGCCGCCGCCGCGTCACGATTTTGGCTTCGCGCGGATCTTCGATCGCCAGGTCCGGAGTCTGCACCAGCAATCCGCCGAGCACCTTCTTGACGTCAAGCTCGTTGCGGTCCACCGCGGCCGGATTGAAGGTCATCACGCGACGATTTTTCTTTTTGCGCAGGAACGAGATCACCTCGTCCGGATACGCGGGGCCGATCAGCACCTCGGTGAATAATTCATCGACGGCGCGCGCGAACGCCATGTCCCACGGCCGGTTCGCGATGATTATACCGCCGAACGGCGAATCCGGATCGGTCGCGAACGCCTTGTCCCACGCGCCCTTGAGCGTATCGGCAACCCCCACGCCACACGGCGTGTTGTGCTTCAGGATCGCCACCACCGCGCGCCGCTCGCCCTCGAACTCCAGCATCAGGTTCATCGCCGAGCTGATGTCGACCACGTTGTTGAACGACAACTCCTTGCCGTGAAGCTGATGCGCGATCTCGAGGAAGCGGCCGTACAGCGCGCCGGTCTGATGCGGATTCTCGCCGTAGCGCAGCGCCTGTTCGCGCTCGAGCGCAAGGCTGAAGGTCTCGCCGAGAGGCGAGTCGGCGCCGCCGCCGGCATGCGTGCCGAGATAATTTGAGATTGCCGCGTCGTACGCGGTCACGCGCGCGAATGCCTTGCGCGCCAGGCGCCATCGCGTGTCCGCGGTGATCGCGCCCTGGTGCGAGTCGAGCTCGGCGGCGACGGCGGCGTAGTCCGCAGCATCGACCACGACGGCGACGTCGCCGTGATTCTTCGCCGCCGCGCGCACCAGCGTGGGTCCGCCGATGTCGATATTTTCGATCGCTTCGTCAAGACTCACGCCGGGCTTCGCGACGGTTTTTTCGAATGGATAGAAATTTACGACTACCAGGTCGATCGGCTCGAGCCGATGCTGCAGCATCTGCCGCTGATGACTCTCGTCGCCGCGCCGCGCGAGGATTGCGCCATGAATCTTCGGATGCAGCGTCTTGACGCGCCCGTCGAGCATCTCGGGCGAGCCGGTGAAACTCTCGACCGATCTGACTTTGACGCCGGCCGCTTCCAGAGCCGCCATGGTGCCCCCGGTCGATACTATTTCCACGCCGTGCCGTTCCAGCGCCTTGGCAAACTCGGCCACCCCCGCCTTGTCCGCGACGCCGATCAGCGCGCGTCTGATCACTACCCTGTCACTGCTCATTGCCGTCTAGCTCCGCATCCAGCTACGCAACTAACTACGAACGACGCGCGGCACCCGCTTGCCGACCGTGCAAAGCATCTCGTACGAAATTGTTTGCGCCAGCCGCGCGACATCGTTCACGCTGATAGTCTCCCCGCCCGATTCCCCCCACAAGATTACCTCATCGCCAACCGACGCGCCCGCGATGTCGGTGATGTCGATCGTCGTCAGGTCCATCGAGACCGCGCCGACCACCGGCGCGCGCGCGCCGCGCACTATCACTTCGCCGCCGTGTTGCAGCCCTCTGCGGTAGCCGTCGGCGTAGCCCACCGGCAGCACGCCGATCAGGCTTTCGCGCGGCGCGACGAAGGTATGCCCGTAGCCCACGCCGCTTCCAGCCGGCGCGCGCTTGATCTGCATCAGCCGAGTCTTGAACGCCATGACGGGCCGCAGCTCGACGCGCTCGCGCACGGCGGCCACCGGCGGCAGGCCGTAGATCGCCAGTCCGGGCCGCGCCAGGTTGAAATGCGAGTCGTGGCGCAGCACCAGTGCCGCCGAATTTGCAACGTGGATGATCGAAGGCTTCATGCCGGCCGCCTTCATCGTATCGATCGCGTGATTAAAGACGCGGAGTTGCGCGTCGGTGATTGGGCTCTTTGGGTCGCCGGCGTTGGCCAGCAGCGTGCACACGCCCTCCAGGCGCACGGCAGATGCGGCCCGGACCGCCTCGATGACATCGGGAATATCCGCCGGCATCACTCCAAGCCGCGTCGCGCCGCTGTCAATCTTGACGTGAATCGGGAAGTCTGTCCGGCCGGCCGATGCGGCCGCGCGGTCGAGCAGTCCGATCATGGAGGCGGCGAAGACAAACGGCGTCAAGTCGAGCGCGACAATCTCGGCCACCTGCTCGGCGAAGAAGCCCGCCTGCAGGTACACGCGCGTGCGAATTCCCGCCTCGCGCAGTTCGCGCGCCTCGTCGAGCGTGGCGACTCCGAAATGACGGCATCCTTCGTCGATCAAGGTGCGCGCCACCGTCACCGCGCCATGCCCATAAGCGTCGGCCTTGACCACGACCATCAACTCACCGTGCGTGGCCACGGCCCGCAGTGCGCGGAAGTTGGAGCGCAGCGCGCCGAGGTCAATCTCGGCGATAGTGGGGCGTTGGGTTTCAATTGCCATCGAAGGGTGAATCTCTCTCTCCGCGCGCACGGACGCAAGCCCGTCCTGCCCATCTTAATTTCACCGGCGGGGTCAGGCGAGGGTTGCGCTGACCCGGGAGCTTTCACGGATACACAGCCGCGTATCCGGCACGGATGGGGGCGCAAGGGTCAGGTTGGCGCGCACTTATCTCCCGCGAAGCAGCGTAAGGGTTCCGCGGAATACATATTAGTAGTATTTCTCAGTTGATTATATTTTCCTCGGTTGACACTAGTAAATTGCTAGTTCAAAGTAGAGAAAGCCGGAATCGATATAAGAGTCGAGTCCCGACTTGATCCAGTTCTACAGTGGCCCTTCCGCTCGCCTTTGACCACGTTTTGCTAGACCAACGCCATTTGCATGATCGCAAGGCTTGAGGAGGCCCGCATGGCGCAACCTCGTCGCTACCTTGTATCCGCCAATCTATCAGCCAGCGCGGGAAAATTGAGCTTGCTGGCCGGAGTGACCGCCGGCTTCGCGTACTCGATCTTCGCGAGCTTTGTTGCCAATGCGCTCACGCCCGTCACCGGATATCTCGTCGAAGCGGATTCCTTTCGCCGCTCCGTATCCGGCCGCTACCAGGAAGTGCTCAGCCTCAACGGCGCCATTTCCACCTTGCTGGTATCGCTGGCCGTGTTCGTCGTGGTTTGGTGGTCGACGCGCGTGATTCTGGAGCACTGGCAGCGTGAGGATTGGGGGCGCATCGGTTCAATGGACCGAAGCTTGTCGGACGGACCGTTGCCCATACCGGTGGTAATCGAACCGCCGGCGTCCGCAGCTAACAAGTAAAATCGCACAAAATCGGAATTTCGGTTCAATAAAAGGAGAAAAACCAATGAGTGGAACAACTGACAAGGTTAAGGGACGCGTCGAAGAAGCGGCTGGCGTATTGACTAATGATCGCAAGCTGAAAAATCGCGGCAAGTTGGATCAAGCCACCGGCAACGTCAAGGATGCGATCGGAAAGACGATCGACAAGGCGGTTGCGGCGATCAATCACGACAACAAGCGCTAGTAAGTCGCGAGGTCTCGAAAAATAAATGCTATATACGATTCTGCTCGTAGTAATTGTACTGGCACTATTCGGCGCGCTTCCGATTCATTCTTTCAGTAGCCAATGGGGTTACATGCCCAGCGGCCTGATCGGGACGATTCTGCTCGTGTGGCTGGTGCTGTTCGTCCTGCGCCAGGCCTGAAGCCTCCGCATGCTGCGAAGCGACGAGGTGCTGGCGAGCTTCCCAGAGATGAGCAGAAGTTTTCGTCGCTTTCGCTTGCCGTGTCAGTAGTCGCCGCTTCAAGTCCGGCCACCTCGACCAGCTAAATACCTGTCAGTTCGGAAATCACGCGCCTGGCCGAAGGGCCGAGGAATTTGCACGGCCCGCTCGCGATACCTTAACCGTTGGCCGGCGTATCTATAAAATGACGCCGGCAATGGCGATTGATCTCGAAAATGTGCGCGAGCGGATAGTGCTCGAGCAGCTCGAACGCCGCGGGATAAAAGATCCGCGCGTGCTCGCCGCGATGCGCACGGTCCCCCGTCATCGCCGTCGCGCCGCCAGACCCACGAAGCAGGAATCATGGCTCAACTGACATTCAACATGGCTGTGATGCAATTCCTGGTAGACCACAGGAATGTTCTTCTCACGAAATTATTTCTGCTTGCCAGTTTCGCCGGGCAAGTCGAGGGATACATCCTGATCGTGACACTAATCTACGTCATGTTCGATAAGACGCTGGCTGTCCGGCTTGCGGTATTGCTGCTGCTGACGATGTGTCTCAATCACGTCCTGAAGATAACCATCAAGAATCCTCGGCCATTCGTCCATGAAGGCACCTATCTCCAGAAGTGGGCGGTATCAACCGAGAATGCGAAAGCAATTGCGACGGAGTATTCAACGCCCTCTGGTCACGCCATGGCCGGTTCGGCTTTCTACTCTTATCTCTATGCGTTTGTCGAAAATCCCGTCGTCAGAGTCATCGCAGTCCTGGCGATTCTTGCCACTGGATTTTCGCGCCCCTACCTCGGTGTCCACTATCCCGGGGACATTCTCATTGGTTGGGTGATTGGACTGCTCGTCGCCCTGGTGGCGATAAAACGCGCTGACGAAATCAGCGAGGGATGGGATAAGCTGTCATATAAGTATCAAGTGGCGATCGTTGTTGCCTCAAGCTTGATTCTCTGGCTCGCCACCATAGCTATCAACGGCTGGCGCATCGACGGCCAGCCCCGCGCATTTTTGGGCTATGCAGGATTCTTGACGGGTATCGTCATTGGCCGCCCCATTGAGTTGAGCACTGTGAACTTCGATCCCGGAAGCTCCACGCTACCGGCGAAAATCCTGCGATTCGCGATATCCGTTGCCATGGTGCTGGTGTCACTGGTCCTTCTCGATAAGGTTTTCGGAGCAATAGCCGATGACTTCTCGGTCCTGGGATACCTGTTGCAGTACATTCGCTACGTTATCGCCGGCGTCATAAACATATTCGTCGCGCCGCTATTTTTCACAAAACTCGGATTGGCTGAAACGAGCACTTTTGAGGCCTGCTGAATCGAAAAACGGCATTCTGTCATCTCCCGCGCACCGGAAATGACGGAATTCTCCGCCTCGGCAAGCCTGCTCGGATACCTTAATCGTTGCCCGGCGTATCTGTATAATAGCGGCGGCTATGGCGACCGATCTCGAAAACGCGCGCGAGCGGATGGTGCTCGAACAACTCGAACGCCGCGGGATAAAAGATCCGCGCGTGCTCGCCGCGATGCGCGCTATCCCCCGTCATCGGTTCCTTCCCGCGGAACTTCACGAGCACGCCTACGATGACGGTCCTCTGCCAATCGGCGACTCTCAGACTATTTCGCAACCCTACATGGTTGCGCTCATGAGCGAGGTCGCCGAGCTCCAGGGCACGGAGAAAGTTCTGGAAATTGGCACCGGTTCAGGTTATCAGGCTGCGGTGCTCGCGCGTCTGGCGCGCACCGTCTATTCCGTCGAGTGCAACGCGCATCTTCACGATCGCGCCCGCGCGCTTCTCAACTCGATGGGCTTCAGCAATGTCTATCTTCGATGCGCCGACGGTTCGGATGGATGGCCCGAGGAGGCGCCCTTCGACGTCGTGATGGTGACGGCGGCGATGCCCGGAATTGCTCTTCCGCTGCTGAATCAATTGACCGCGGATGGGCGATTGATCGCGCCGATTGGCGAAGATGAACTCCAGACCCTGGTGCGTATCAGCCGCAAGACCGGACATTGGAGCGAGGAATATTTCGGCGAGTGCCGATTCGTAAAGATGACGGGCAAGCACGGCTTTCAAGCTTAGCGCGCGGGATTCGCGCGGCTCGCAGGATGCGGTGCGGCGGGTAGCGGTGGTGACGGACGGCGGATGATGTGATCGCGCAGCGGATGACAGGGACGCGGTGGATTTCGCGCGCGCGCGTGGCGATCGCGCTCGCTGCGTCGCTCGCGCTGGCGGGATGCGTTGGCGGCTCGCCGCCTTCGACCTACGCTCCCGCCGGTGCGCAAGTCCCGGTCACGCACGTCGTCGTCGCGGGCGAGACCCTTTACCATATCGCGAATGAATACGGCGTCAGCGTCGGGCGCTTGATGGTGGCCAATGGACTCAGCGATCCACGCGAGCTGCGCGTCGGCCAGGTGCTGACGATCCCGGGCGCGTATCGGGCCGCGTCGATCGGGACTGCGTCCCGAGGGGTACATCCGTACACCGGCGAGCGGGCGTCGCGCCAATTCCAGTGGCCCGTGTCAAAAGGCGTGGTGTCGTCGGGATTCGGAATCCGTAACGGCGCTATGCACGACGGCGTCGATATCGCGGCGCCGGCCGGCACTCCCGTCTATGCCGCCGACAGCGGCGTGGTGATTTTTTCGGGTACGCTCCACGGCTACGGCAACGCGGTGATCATTCGTCACGACGACGAATACGCTACGGTGTACGCTCACAACGAGCGCAACCTGGTCAACGAGGGCAATCGGGTCGCGCGCGGGCAGGAGATCGGGGAAATCGGGCGCACCGGGCGCACTACCGGAGCCAATCTCCACTTCGAGGTGCGCCACGACAACGTTGCCAAAGACCCGCTCGCCTATCTGCCCGAGCCGACATCCTCCGGCGGAATCAGCTTTGCCGCGGCCGGCGGCAGCTAGTATCTTTGACCGTCGCCCGCGGGCCTGCCCGAAACCAGTGCGACGGAATCAACCATGACCATCGAAGAAATCAAGAAACTGATTCGTAACGTCCCGGACTTTCCCAAGCCCGGAATAATGTTCAGGGACTTCACCCCGCTAATCGCCGACGCGCGCGGTTTCGCCGCGGTAGTCGATCAGTTGGCGCAGCCTTACCTCGGCAAAGTGGACGTCGTGCTCGGAATCGAGTCGCGCGGCTTCATCGTCGGCGCGCCCGTGGCGTATCGATTGGGCGTCGGCTTCGCGATTGCTCGCAAGCCCGGCAAGCTTCCATCCAATACTGTGGATCAGGCCTACGACCTCGAGTACGGCAGTGCGTCGCTGCAGATGCATCAGGACGCGCTCGAAGGCCTGGGTCGCGTGCTGCTGGTCGACGACCTGCTGGCGACGGGCGGCACGGCTGCTGCGGCGCTGCAACTGGTGCAAAAGATCGGTGGCAATGTGATCGGATGCGCGTTCGTGGTCGAGCTCGACGCGCTCAAGGGACGCGAGCGCCTGGCGCCGGTCAACTGCTTCTCGCTGGTCCACTATGATTAAGCGATGCGGAGCCCGATAGATAATCGCGAACCGCGTGCGGCTGCGGATTCCGATCGGCGCCGCCTGCTAGTTGTCCTCGGCGTCACGTCGGTCTATTTCGTCACCGAACTCGTCGGCGGCTATCTGACGGGCAGCCTGGCGCTGCTTTCCGACGCGGTCCACATGCTCACCGACATCGCCGCGTTGTGCCTGGGGCTGCTGACGCTGTGGATATCGACGCGGCCCGCATCGTCGGCGAAAACCTACGGCTATCTTCGCGCGGAAATCCTCGGCGCGTTGCTCAACGGACTTTTTCTCTGGCTGCTGGTGGTCTTCATCTGGATCGAAGCGGCCGGCCGGCTGCGAAACCCGCGCCCGGTTTCAGGGCTGGGCGTGATGGCTGTCGCGATCGTCGGAATCGGCGTGAATGCCTTCTCCGCGTGGATGACCTCGACCGACGCGTCCGGCGGCCCAAGGCGTGGGATGGCTATCCGCGCGGTGTTCGTGCACGTCATCTCCGATCTCGTCGGCTCGGTGGGCGTGCTCGCTTCCGGCGCGCTCAACTATTTCACCGGATGGACGCAGGCCGATCCCGCCGTGAGCATATTGATCGGATGCCTGGTGCTGTACGGTTCGTGGGGTCTGGTGCGCGAGGGCGTGGACGTCCTGATGGAATCGGTGCCGTCGCATATTGATCTCGACGAAATGCGCAGCGACCTGCTGGCCGTCAGCGGTACCGAAGAAGTTCACGACCTTCACGTCTGGTGTCTGACCACCAGGCAGATCGCGCTGTCGGCGCACGCGGTGGTCGCGGCGGACGCGGATCGCGATCGAGTGCTCGCCGAGATGTGCCACCTGCTGCAGACCAAGTTCAACATCCACCATCTGACCTTGCAGCTTGAACGCGACAATCGCCGCGAACACGAGCCGGAACATTTTTGATTCAACCTCATTCCTCATTCAACCCGACGATGCTGCAAAGGCTCAACTGATGGCCACCTCGGAACCGCGCGGTCCGGGCGTGGACGACGCGGGCGCGCCGGAGTTGTACGACGAGCCCTGGGTCGTCCCGCCATTTCAGCCAATGCGGGCGATTGGCGCGGTCATCCTGATCGCGTGCGGCTTCGGCCTCTATGAATATGTGCTGGTGTCGTTCTGGTCGGTGCCGTGGATGGGCATTCACGAACGAATTCCGTGGCCCGCGTTCGCGATCGCGGCGGCTGCGATAGTGCTCTCGATTGCGGGGTTGCGCCTCGCGCTGGGACTCGATTCGCCGCACGCCAAACTCGGATTCGGGCTGCTCGCATTCCTGGCGTGCATCGTCGTTGGAGCGGGCGGCGGCCGATTCGTCAGCTACGCAATGCGCGGGACGCTGAATCCGCCCTTCACGCTGAAGCTCGCGGTCGGACAGCGATTCCCAAGTTTCGCGCTCGTCGATCAGAACAACTCGATCCGGCGCGGACCGGCGGCTTCCGACGCGCGCGCAACTTTAGTTTACATCTATCGCGGAGACTATTGCCCGTTCGCGCGGTTCGAGCTCGCCGAACTGACCGCACGTGCCGGGGATTTTCGCCGCGCCGGCATCGATACGCTTGCCATCAGCGCCGATCCCATCGAGAGGTCGAAGATGCTCGCGGGATTTCTCCGCACGAAAATCCCGCTGCTGAGCGACAGCGGCGAATCGATCCTCGCACCGCTCGGTCTCGTGCAACATCATCGCAACGCCGAGCCCGACAACGCGATACCGGCATTTTTTATCGTCGATCGAAATGGCTTCGTGCGATGGATTTTTACGTCGCGCTATTATCGTGAACTGCCGCGGCCGGATACTCTCCTCGATGCCGCAAAGTCGGTCATTGCCGGCGAGTCCACGACGGGTCAAGCGCCGACAGCATCGCCGCAGTAGCCAGGGCCGGCGAATCGGCGCCAAATATCGCTCCGATCGACGCGACTCCTGCGGGCCGCGCGGCCGGATCGGGCGATGCAAACAATTCGCGCGTGCGATCGGGCGTGATGCCGCCGAGGGCGAAGACCGGGATTGCGCCCGCGCCGCATGCCGCCCGAAGGCCGCTCGCACCCCACGCGGATCCGGCGGCCGGCTTGGATAGCGGATCGAAGACCGGGCCGAAAACCGCAAAGTCGGCGCCTTCGCGCGCGGCGCCGGCTACGTCGGGGGGCGAGTGAGTCGACACTCCGATGAGTCGGTCGGGCCCGAGCAGCTTGCGCGCCATGCTGACGCCGATGGAATCGGCGGGAAGATGAACCCCGTCGGCATCCGCGGCGATTGCCACATCGACGCGATCGTTGACGATCAGCGGCGCACCGGCGCGCGAGCAAATTGCGCGAAGGCGCAGCGCCAGTTCGTAGAGAGCGCGCGCGGATAAATCTTTTTCGCGGAGTTGCAATGCGACGGTTCCGGGCGGCGCGGCTGCCCGCGCCACGGTCAGCGCGGCTTCGCACGCCGAGATGAGATCGCCGCTGCGGACGGCGCGGCGATCGGTGATCAGATAAAGTCGAAAGCTGACGCGCGGCCGCGACGACAAGGCTGGCTACCCGATCAGGCCGGTCAGCGGGCTGGAGGCGGTCGCGTAGAGCCTGCGCTCGATTCGGCCGGCGCGAAACGCCAGGCGCCCCGCCTCGACCGCGAGCTTCATCGCACGCGCCATCGCAAGAGGATCCTTCGCGCCCGCGATCGCGGTGTTCATCAGCACGCCGTCGCATCCGAATTCCATCGCCTCGGCGGCGTCGGAGGCGGTCCCCACGCCCGCATCGACGATCACCGGGACCTTCGCCTGCTCGATGATGATCGCGAGGTTGAACGGATTGCGGATTCCCAGGCCCGAGCCAATCGGCGCCGCCAGCGGCATCACCGCCACGCATCCGATCTCCTGGAGCCTCAGGCAAGTCACCGGATCGTCGGTGACATACGGCATCACCTTGAATCCCTCCTTGACCAGCACGCGGGCCGCTTCGATCGTCGCGGCGACATCGGGAAACAGGGTCCGGGTGTCGCCGATCACCTCGAGCTTGACGAGATCGCCCACGCCGACCTCGCGCGCGAGGCGGCAGGTGCGAACCGCCTCGTCGGCGGTGAAGCATCCGGCGGTGTTGGGAAGAATCTGGTAGCGCTTGGGATCGAGATAGTCGAGCAGATTTTCCTTGCCGCGATCGGTGATGTTCACGCGGCGCACCGCGACGGTCACTATTTCGGCGCCGCTGGCTTCGACGGCAGCCCTGGTCTCGGCGAAGTCGCGATACTTGCCGGTGCCGACGATCAGGCGCGAGTTGAATTTCATCCCGCCCAGTTCAAATGGAGTGTCCTGCATATTTACTTTCACTGCCTTGCGGGCGGTGGTTATCCGCCGCCGACGAAGTTGATTATCTCGACACGGTCGCCCGCCCTTACAATCGTCTCATCGTAGCTGGCCCTGGGCACGATCTCGCGGTTGAGCTCGACGGCCACGCGGCTGCGGCGCATGTTGAGGCGTTCGAGCAGGGCGGTCAGGGGGATGTCGGCGTCGAGAGGATACGGGTCGCCGTTGAGTGTGATTGCGGTTGCGATGGAGTCCGACATTTTTGAGCCGCTTCCCTCGTATTGGGAAGCGGCCCGGGCGCAACCGTGAAGGTTGCGCTGTCGGCTTCCCTACGCCGGCATTACCCGGATCAGGTTCGAGGGGTTCCCGCAGGATCTCAGTGCGTAACGCACACCCCCAGCCCAACGCGACTATACGATCAAGCTGCCGAGATTGTCAAAAACGCGCACGCCGCGCGCGGGGCGGGCAGGGGTCCGGAAATCACTCGCGGGTCTCAGGCACGGGTGGACGCGTGGGATAATCTGGTGTACAAATATGCACAGGCGTTGCAGTAGTGGAATTTGAGTGGGATCCGAACAAGGCAGCCAGCAATCTTCGCAAGCACGGAGTCCGCTTCGCAGAAGCTGTTGCCGTGCTTGAGGACCATGCAGCGCTGAGCATGCCAGACGACAGTGCTCTGGAAGACCGCTTTGTTGCCCTTGGCATGGACTCGCTCGGAAGGATTCTGGTGGTAGTTTACGCAGTTCGCGGCACTGGAATCAGAATCATTTCGGCGCGCAAGGCGACGCGACGGGAGCGGTCGCAGTACGAGGGAAAACACAGATGAAAAGGGAATACGATTTCAGCAAGGCCAAGCGTGGCCCGGTTGTGCCTACGGCGCCGGGAAAGACTCGAATAACGATTCGCCTCGACAACGATGTCATCGAGCATTTCCAGAACATCGTGGATCGCGCTGGCGGTGGGAACTACCAGACGATGATCAATGCCGCGCTGCGCGAATATATCCAGGGCGCGCGTCTGGAAGCGGTGGTACGCCGGGCGGTTCGCAAAGAGGTCGAGGCAATAAGAGCGCATGCTTCATCCTCCGCTGCTGCACGTCCAGCTAAGAAGCAGAATAGAGGGGAATCGCTAGCCGCAATTCAACTCGAACTCGCTTTAGAAGCGCGTCGAGGCTCTGGGGCAACAACAACATCGGTTCCGGTCATGCAAAACGCGGGAGCAGTACCTGATCCAACGAAGACAATTCAGAAACAAGCTTTCGGCGCGAAGATAATTTATTTGTCTGAGTATAAACAAAAAGAATTCGGACATGGTGAAGGTGATTTGCCAAAGATGGGAGTATACTAATGCCAGACGAAGCAAAGGCACAGCCAGCTACACGATTCGAGCGTACGGAAAACTTCGCTTCATCTTACGCAAATGGCGTATCGTTTGAGCCAAGTGCATGGGATTTAAAGGTCATTTTTGGCCAACTTGATCAGGCATCTGGTGCAACTATCGTAAAACAGCACCTCGCCGTCACTATTCCTTGGGCGCAGGCGAAACTCGCGCTTTTCTGGCTCCGTATTCAAGTCGAAGCCATGGAAGAACAGACCGGAAAAATTCCGCTCCGCAAAGACGTACTTCCGCCCGAACCGCCCCCCCTAACGGCTGAGCAGAAAAGTGATCCTGCTGCGAAAAGGTTTTACGAGGCGTATGTGAAAGCCCGCGAACAGTTCATCGCTAGTCTGTAAGCTAGTCTGTAAACGGTAAAAGGCGTTTACTTCGACCAGCGTTTCTGGGCGGCTTTTTGGGCAATCTCTCGGCGTTTTTCAGGGCTAAGCCGCTCGGGTCTCGCCGGAGTCAGTTCTAGGCACCGCACGATCTTCGGTGTACGTTCGGGCGTATCGCGGTCAGGCCGACGACACGTGGTTGCGTTGCCCTCGCGCGCGCGCGCGATAGTCTGTCGGGTGCACGCGGCGGATCTGCATCGCGAGCTGGCGCACGACGGAGCGGCATAGGGAGTGGACGAACTGACTAAAGAAAACGAGGAGGAACGGAAAAGATGAGACACGCAACACTCATTCTCGGCGGGCTCGCCCTGTTTTGGACAGTCCAATACAACCCGCCAACCTACATCAATCCCCAGCCTGGCGGCGGCTATATCATCACCCAGCCCGGCGCGCCAACCTATCAGCCTCCCGTTTACGTCAATCCCCAGCCTGGCGGCGGTTACATCGCGACCCAGCCGGGCGCCCGAATCTACCAGCCGCCTACTTACTATAACCCGCAACCGGGCGGCGGATACATCGTTACGCAGCCGGGTGCCGGGAACTCCGGCGCATACGGCGGACGATAACTAACGAGCCGTCCAAGTATCTCGCAGCGCATTTGATACCGGCGGCCGGGGCGAAGATCGCTCATTGCGGCGGGCTCGTGAGGTGAAGTAGAGAGAGAATCTCGCCGGGGACGCGGCCGTCCGGCTCGCGGCTTTGGACCCATGCTTCGGCAAGGCTCAGGTGCACAGGCGGATTGCAGGCGCAGCACTTGATCGCGCCGCGGGGCGACAGCCAGAACCATCGCGAGCCGCAGGAGAATGAGGGAGATCACACCATGAGCAGGGGGCTGGATTCTGTGAAGAAGAAGATGCTGGCGGACCGCGAAGTCCGGACGGCCTACGCCGCATTGAACGAAGAATTCGCTCTTGCACGCGAACTGATCGCCGCGCGCGTTCGCGCTGGTTTCACACAGGCCCAACTGGCGCATCGCATGGGTACGACTCAATCGGCCATAGCACGGCTTGAGAGTGGCGCTCAGTTACCCAGCGTCAAGACGCTACTGCGCTTCGCGAAGGCCACAGACTCGCGGCCCGTCCTTAAACTACGGGCAGCCTGAAAGAATGAAGACTCGGACTGCCATTCGGACTCTGAAGAAACCCGATTCGCTGGAACCTTTTCTTGCCATCCGTACTGAGCGCGAGTACGACGCGGCGGTCGAGCGCCTCAACTCGCTGGTGGACGACGTTGGCGACCATCCCAAAGACCCGCGTTATCGCCTGATCGAAACCGTAAGCGTGCTGATCGAGGCGTACGACCGGGAGCAGCACGGCCTGCCGGAAGCTTCCGGCATCGAGGTGCTTCGCTTCCTGATGGAGCAGCACGGCCTCACTCAAAAGGATCTGCCCGCGGTCGGCAGCCAGGGCGTAGTCTCCGAAGTCTTGGCTGGCCGCCGCCGTCTCAACGTGCGGCAAATTCAGGCGCTTGCCGCGCGCTTTGGAGTCGATCCGGGGGTCTTTATAGATGCGAGCCGCAGCGTTCCTCGTCAGCACGCGGAGCGAATGATTCACTGATCCAAGGTGGTTCTGATTTGGTCGGGGGGGGGCGGGATTTGAACCGGCGAGCACGCGCACTGCGTGCGGCGGCTAGGAGCCGGTGCCGGTCAGGCTCACATTATACGGGCTTTGCGGGTCGGGGCTCGCCGTGACACTGAGCGTCGCTGAGCGCGCGCCAGCGCCGCCCGGCGTGAAAGTCACGATGCAGGTGCAGCTCGACTTGGCCGCGAGCGTGCCGCTGCACGTCCCCCCCGTCACTGTGAAGTCGCCCGCATTGGTCCCGGTGATGCTCTTGCTGAGCGTCACCGCCACCGGCTGCGCGTTCTTCACCTTGACCTTCTTGCTTTTCTTTGCGCTCAACTTGACCGTGCCGTAAGCGATCCGGTCGGGCGATACCGCCACGTCGGCCAATCCCGTCCCCGACAGCGCCACTTTCTGCTCGCCCATCCCCGCGTTGTCGTGGAGCGTGAGGGTTGCGCCGCGCTTGCCGGACGCGCCCGGCGTGAAGCTGACGATGGTCGTGCAAGTCGAGCCCGGCGCCAGACCGATGCCGGCCGACGGGCAGGTCGAGGCGCCCGCATCGAGCTCGACAGGATCGCTGGATGACACGCTGGTCACGAACAGCACCTCGCGGCCGGTATTCTTGAGGGTCAAGTCCTTTGTGACCGTATGGCCGACGGGTTCGCTGCCGAATGAGAGCGAAGCATTAACCGATATCACGGTCGCCGGTGTCGGCGTCGCCGCCGGCGAGGCATCCCCGGGCAGGAGGGCGATGTACATAGGCGCGGATAATTCTGTCTGCGAACCGCTGATGGTCGCGGCCGGCGCGACGTCGCCGTTGCTCCCCGGCGGGTAGACAAACACGCTGGCGGCGTAGAAGTCCGCCACATAAATGTTGCCGCTGGAATCCACCGCAATGCCGTATGGCCACAGCAGGCCGTCGTTGGCCCCGTAGCCGGGGAGATTGGCGATGGGAGGGACGTCGCCGTTGCTTCCGGCCGAATAGACAAACACACCGCCGAAGAAGGAGGCCGTCACATAGATGTTATCGCTGGAATCCAGCGCGATGCCGATTGGGTACGTCAGCTGGTCGCTGGTTCCGTAGCTGGGGATGGTCGCGCTGGGGGTGGCGTCGCCGGTGCTCCCCGCCGCATAGACAAGCACGCCGTTTTCGTCGGCTACATATATGTTGTCGCTGGAATCGAGCGTGATATCGGTTGGGCAGGACATCGCCGAACTGCTGATGGTGGCGATGGGGGAGACGTTGCCAGTGCTCCCGGCCGCATAGACAAACACCCTGGCGGGGCCGCCACATGAATTGTTACCGGTGTCCGTCACATAGATGTTGCCGCTGGAATCCACGGCGATGCCGAGAGGATCCTTCAGGCCGGTGTCGGATCCGCTGATCGTGGCGCTCGGGGCGGCGTCGCCGGTGCTGCCGGCTGGATAGACGACCACGCTGGCGGGGCTGTCATTGGCCACATAGATGTTGCCACTGGAATCCTGCGCGACGCCTTGTGGCGAACTCAAGCCGGTGATGGCGGCGCCGGGGGAGACGTCGCCGGTGCTGGCGGCGGGATAAGCCGTCACGGCGTTGGTGTGGCCGTCGGTAACGTAAAGCATCGGGGTCGGCGTCGGGGTGGGGTCGGCGCGCCCTGAAGAACTATGAAGGCCGACAATCGCAAACGCGGCCGCAGCCACGAACGCTACCGCGCCGATCCGTGCTTTTCCCGCGTGCTTGTTCATTTTCTTTTCCCCAGGTTCAACGGGGAAGCCATCCGATACTACATCAATGAGGCTAATAGAGCCCGCGCCGCGGCGCAATCAAGATTTACGTCTCTGGCGGAAATTGCCGTTGTCGATTCGCGCGACGAGGCAATTGAAGGAGGGTTTTTTGGCGGGAAGCGGCTGAGGATGAAACGTGGGGTGGCTATTTCAATCGATCGTCAGCGCAGGAGAGCGCGCGGACTCGGTTATCGCAAAGAGGGTTAGTTGGTCGGGGTGGCCGGATTTGAACCGGCGACCACTCGCACCCCAAGCGAGTGCGCTACCAGTCTGCGCCACACCCCGACGCTGGGAACATTATATTTTCGCTGCCGCCAAGACCACACCCATCCGCGGACGAGCGGGAGCAGTGAATCAGCTCTTTTTCTTCGGCGCGACGCGCGGACGCCATTGCACGAACGATCGCAGATCGACCTGGAACGTCCACGCGCTTTTCGACTGATCGATCAGATGGACGATCTCGTCGCATATCGCCGCGGGCGGAACGAAGTGCGCCGGGTCAACCTCGGGCATCGACTCCCGCACTCGCGCACTGTCCACGGCGCCGTCCACGTCGAGCGCGGCAGCATGCACGCCGAGATGCATGAACTCGTAGGCGACAGACTCGGCGATCGCGCGCTGCGCCAGCTTCGACGCGTTGTAGGCGGAGTATTGCGCCGGTCCGCTGCGCGATTCCGATCCCAGCACGAAAATCACGGTGCCGGCCTTGCGCTCGGCCATCTTGCCGATGACGGCCTGGGTGCAGAAGAACGGTCCGTAGGCGTTGACCTTGAGCTGGAAGTCGAAATCCTCTTCGGTGATTTCGGTGAAGCGCTTGCGCAGATAGGCGCCCGCGTTGTTGATCAACACGGAGATCGGTCCGAGTTCGCGCTCGACGGTCTCGACTGCGGCGATGACCTGATCGCGGCGCGCGACGTCGGTCGGGGTCACGACTGCCTTGCCGCCCTGGGCGCGAATTAATTCGGCGGTTTCGTCGAGCTGCGACTTGGTGCGGGCGATCAGCCCGACCGCGTAGCCTTCTTTTGCCATTCGAAGCGCGATGTCGCGGCCGATGCCGCGGCCTGCGCCGGTTACCAATGCGACTTTTGCTTCCGACATA
>Ga0187880_1001847_pt1 | contig 16667 bp, 13 predicted proteins | sample June2016WEW_19_4_FD_132998 | JGI IMG/M metagenome (GOLD analysis project Ga0187880, IMG submission 132998) | Peatland microbial communities from SPRUCE experiment site at the Marcell Experimental Forest, Minnesota, USA - June2016WEW_19_40 | ecosystem: Environmental > Terrestrial > Soil >...
GCGTGCCAGGGCATCATGGCGGGCATCAACGCGGCGCTGAAGGTGAAGGGCGAGCCGCCACTGGTCCTCGACCGCACCGAGGCCTACACCGCCATCCTCATTGACGACCTCATCAGCAAGGGGACGAACGAGCCGTACCGCATGTTTACCTCGCGGGCGGAGTTTCGCCTGTATCTGCGCATTGATAACGCTGACCGCAGGCTTACTCCGCATGGACGCCGCGTCGGCCTGATTAACGATGCCGCCTGGGCCGATCATCTGGCCAAGCAGGAGCGCATGCGGGCCATGCGCGATCTGCTGGAGAGCACCCGTGTAAGTGGGGAGATGCTGAACGCGCTGAGGAACGAAGTTTCGAGTTTCGAGGTTCAAGTTTCGAGTGAAGATATCCCCAAACCGCAGGCGGGTACCTCGAAGCCGGAACCAGACTCGTTGCTGGGACTGACACTCGCCCAACTGCTCAAGCGCCCCGAGGTTCGGATCGAAGCGCTGGCGCCGCTGCTGGCACGGCTGATGCCGGACTTCTTCTGTCGCGGCGGTGAAACGGAAGTTTCAAGTTTAGAGTTTCAAGTTTCAAGAAATTCCTCCGCGGTCGTGCCGCAATCCCTCCGACCTAAAAACTCCTCAAACTCGAGTAATGACGCTGATACCGCAGAGCCGGTACTCGAAACTCGAAACTTGAAACTTGAAACTGACTTTCCCCTGCCGGCGGAAATCCGCAACGAACTGAAATCCGTCGAGACCGAGATCAAGTACTCCGGCTACCTTGACCAGCAGAGCAAAGCCATCGAGCGCTTGAAGCGCTCGGAGCAGCGCCTCATTCCCGACTGGTTCGACTACACCCGAGTGAGCGGCCTGTCGCGCGAGATGAATGAGAAGCTAGCGCGCGTTCGCCCGCGCACCCTGGGCCAGGCCAGCCGCATCCCCGGGGTCACGCCCGCCGCTGTCTCGCTGATCAACGTGTACATCGAGATCCAGGCGCGCCAGCAGGCGGCCGCATCCTCCCTCGACTGATGGCAACCGTGGACGCGGGCCTGGGACTGGTTAATGAGCGCCGATTATGGCGTCACCAACCCTGAGGTTCGGAAAGGTCGCGCCCTGCGCAGGATGGCCGGGTCACAGAACGAAGCATGTGGTCTGGCCACTTAAGTGCAAGTGTTTGCACCCTCGATAGTTTCGGCTCCATATTTTCCAACAAGTTACAGCGGAGACATAATTGCAAGACTCACCTTAGGGTCTGTCTCGGACTGCCGCAGGTTCTGTGTTTTGGAGGGCAGCGTCGAGAGGGCCCGGCAACGAGCGTCTTGTAGGTTCGAACCCGCTCGTTGAGCAATACCGGCCCCGTGAGCACCGCAAGGTGTTCGAGTAAAGTTTCAAGCTCGCGAATCAAGACTCTCAACCGCGGAGGATACAAACTTGAACAAGAAATTTGGATGGATGTTTTGCCTGCTGGCCCTCGCTTTATGCGCCAGCAGTTTACCGGCAATGGCTGGCACCGCCTACACCAACATCCAAGATAACAGCTACCAATGCTGCTCTGGCTGGACCATTGGCGGTTCGGGCTCTCCCGTCGGACTCGTCGAGGACGCTCAACTGTTCACCTCGCTGGTGAGCGGCAACGCTAATCAGATTACCGTGGCTTTGGGCTTTGCGGCAGGCGATAACGGCGCCACTATAAGTTTGTGGACCGACGCCGGTGGTGCCCCGGGTTCGAATTTGTCCGGGTTCATCACTGCTCCACCCGCCCCTGTCTTCGGAACCTGCTGTCAATTCACGACGGTAACGTTTGCGGGAGTTCCAATTACCGCCGGACAACAGTATTTTGTCGTAATCGAGGCTGACAACACCACTTGGGACGCCTGGAATTGGAATGACACAGGCGCCGTGGGACAGCTTGACCAGAACTCCGGCAGCGGCTGGAACCAGTTTGCTGGCGAAACTCTGGGAGGCATGGAGGTAGACACCGGTGGCGCCACGACCCCGGAGCCTGGCTCCCTATTGTTGCTCGGCACCGGATTGGTGGGAGCATTCGGCGTTATTCGTCGCAAGTTGAATCGCTAACCCTTCAGCACTTCGCTTTGACAGCCGGGGCCAACCAGCTCCGGCTGTTTTCTGTCTAGGGCTGGTTTGCAAGGGCCAGTGCAGCCAAAACTCCGCCACTTGCCTGCCCGTTTTGCAGTTGAGGCGTCTGGAATGTTCGCGGTACGGCGTTAGCTGAGCAGCGCACCGGCGTCCTTGCGGACAATGTGCAGCAACTTGAGCGTGGCCTGGCGCGGCTGCCGGATACCCTGCTCCCAGCTTTCAACCGCATTCGAGCTGACGTTCAGCAGGCGCGCGAACAGCGCCTGGCTGGCATTCATGGCCGTGCGCATGGCCCGGATCTCGGCGGCCCTTAGCGGCCGGGGACGAGGCGGTATCGCGACCGAACGCAGGTCCAGGCTGGCCGGGGTTTTTACGGAGGAGGCCGCCTTCTTGCGTTTGTTTTTCTTCTCTTTCTTTCTGCTCTTCTTGCTCATGCCTTCCCCCAGCTCCGACAATGTGACACATCAGACAATGTAGGATATTGGCGGATGCAATGTAAATAGCTCTCAGGTGGGGGCGCACCCAAAGCGGGTGCGGCACTGCAAGAATTTACGGTCTGCGCGAATCGACCGGGACCGTCTCCTCGCCCACCGGCCTGGCCACAGGACGTCCCTTGTCGCCCATTTCCAGGTAGGCCCAGGGCGTCTCGTGGTCGTGGGTAAAAACCACCAGCCACTGCTCCGGAATGGCCACGTCATAGAACCGATGTTTGTTGGCGATACTGTCCAGCGGATAAAGGTCGTAACCCAGCGTCCAAACCGGATCGAGGTGCTTGGCGTCTGATACCAGGTCGCTGGGATAGCAAGCCACCCGGCCGCCGCTGCGCACCATCACCGCCTGCAAGTCGCGGGTGTGGCCGGGATAAACCTTCACCGAGATCCCCGGAGCAATCTCGGCGTCGCCCTTGAGCAACTGCATCTGTCCGCTCTCGACCAGCGGATCGTAGTTATCGGTCATGTAGCTGACGCGGTCGCGCTCGTGCTGCTCGCGGGCGTGGCGCCACTCGCCCTCCTGCACGTAATACCTGGCCCTGGGAAACGTGGGCGCGGGCTTGCCTTCTTTGTAATAGGTATTCCAGCCGCAGTGGTCGAAGTGCAGGTGGGTGTTAATGACGATGTCAATCTCGTCAGGCGAAACCCCGCCCTCCTCGAAACTCTTCAGCAGGCACGCCTGGTTCTGGTAGATGGACCGGCTTTTTTCGCTGAGCTTGCTGCCGATGCCGGTCTCGATGAGGATGTTCTGCTCGCCGGTGCGGACCAGCAGCGAATTGAGCGCCAGCGGAATGGTGTTGCGCTCGTCCGGCTGGATGCGCTTTTCCCACATAATCTTGGGAATGATGCCGAACATGGCGCCACCGTCCATGCGATAGGTGCCGTCGGAAAGGATGGTGAGTTCAAAGTCGCCCAGCGTGATTCGGTGCACCGGTTTGTCTCCACGGGAAAGTTGATTTTCCGATCATACTGAATGAGCACAGCAGCTACAAAGCGGGCGACAAGGCAGTTTTCGGAGCGAAGTGTGGATTCCTTGTGAGATGGGCTGTGTTATCGCCAATAGTCTCACGGTTCTTGAGTGTGCGATGCCTAAGCCTTATGATTAACAATGATGTACAACGAAACGTCGTCGGGGAAACCAATGCGGGTGCAATCCAGAGCATTCATCGGTATGGGCAGCTTTTTTGCAACTGATTACTTTGCACAACGCTGGAGCGTTCAAGCGCGATGGACATTGGGACAGTTTTGCTGAGCGCGGGTGTCGCAGTCATGACAAGTGCCGTGACGGCATACCTCACCTCGAAACTCAAGACTTCCGAGGAACACAAGAAGTGGAACAGAGAGCTTGCCCTTAAGTATGCAAGAGTAGTAAATACCAATCCTGCGTTTGCTCAGAATTTGGCAAAACCGGCTGCGGTCGGCTATCTGGTTATCGACGAGCGGGAGGGTGTTCCTGTAAGCGCGGAGGAACCGAGGAAAGTTCCTATTCCTCCCAATTGTCGCCTTGTGTTGGGCAGGAGTGCTCCTCCCGCGGACATCTCGGTGGGGGATGAATGGGCCTCTATGAGACACGCCGCAATCTTTTCTGATAGTGCGCACGTATTCGTCGAGGATCTGGGTGCGAAGAATGGCACTTGGGTGAACCACAATCGCGTGGAGGCAACCCCCGTGCGGCTTAAGGATGGCGACGTGGTCAAGATTGGGTCCACACGATTGCGTTTGCAATTGCACACGAAGTGAATATTCAGCAAATGTGGATTCACGCCGAAGAAGCGTCTCCGCATGTTGCTATTCGCGGGTATACTCGATTGGAACTCTCTCGGATTCTGTGAAACGGGGAACGTAAGTGGACCAGACGCTTACGTGGTAGATCGTATGGCTGCCAACCAGTATGTCTGTAAGTTTGTTCCTGCAGATATTGAAGCTGCGCTGGGTCGGCGCTACATCATTGGTCCCGAAATTGCCGTTGGCGGCCAGGGAGCAGTTTTCAGGGCGACCAGAACTTCTCAGCCAGATGGCACCGCGGCAAATGATGCTGTGGCGCTGAAGTTGCACTTCGATCGCAGACGGAACATTCGCATACAGCCCGAGATCACCGCGATGGAGAACGTCTCGCATCCAAACTTGGCTCGGTTGATTGAGCATGGCTATTGTGACGTGGCCGGTAGAAACACGCGATACGTCGCGTCGGAATTCATAGACGGCCAACCCCTGAGCGTTCAGTTGACAAGCGGACGGCTGCTGGAATCCGAAGTGCTGGCGATAGGGCGCGATGTCTCGGCTGCAATTGCGGAAATTTGGTCGCGACGCATTGTTCATGGGGACATAAAGCCCTCGAACATCATGCTCAGAAACGCCGGCGGCCACATGATGTTGGGCTCGGTGGACAGCGCCGTCCTCATCGACCTCGGCGTGGCCAAATATTTAGATCAAGGCAATATCAGTACACTCAAGCCTTTAGATCGACGCGACCGTCGTCGTTCCGCAGGTAGGCCTATCGGAACGTTGGGTTACTTTTCGCCGGAGCAGCTCAGAGGGACAAAGGCATTGTCGTGCGCTTCGGACGTTTTTTCCCTTGGCGTAGTAATGCTGCAATGCTTACTGGGACGTCATCCCACGGACGATGACCAGACCGCCATAACAGACGGCATCCGGGCGAGCGGAGGCAAGGTTGCAGCAAGCGTAGCCTTGCTTTGCGCGTTGGATATGATGCTGTCGCCACTCCCGACGTTTAGGCCGAATCCTGCAGAACTCAGCCGCCGTTTCCAAAGCATACGGCAAACGATGCAAGCGGAGTTCGCCAAGGGCGCTCGCGCACCTGAGAAAGCTCAGGGCTAGTTGCAAGTGCTTCCGGCTGGAGACCGCGCTCGCCTCACAGAACGGGCCCAAAACAGCACAGCCCCTAGCTTGCGCGAGGGGCTTTAGCGGTTGCGCCTGTTGCTACTACTGCTACTGTTGCGACTGCGGAGGGTCGCTGTTTGCGGGAGCCGAATTCATGTTGTTCGATTGCGGCTGCGCCGGAGCCGACTGGTAACTGGACGGAGCTGAGTAGTTGCTGCGGGGTTCCTGCATATTCGGGTTCATCTCGCCACTAGGCTGGTCCGCCGATGCCAGCTGATCGACACTGTTCCTCAGCAGGCTAACCTCGACGCGATTGCCATGAGCCGGCTTGGCGCCGGTTTCGTCGGACACGGCAACGCGCGCATTGCCCATCCCCATGACGAAGACGCGGTACACGGGAACCTCGTTCTTTTCGACCAGGTAGCGCACCACGGAATTTGCCAGGGCCTGCGAACTCTGGATACCAGCCTGTCCGCCGCTGGTGGAGAAACCCTGGACCTCGATGATGTAACCCTTCTGGTCCTTGAGGTTGGTGGTCATGCCGTCGAGGGCTTCCTTCGCTTTACTGCTCAACGCCGTCTGGCCCGACCGGAAGTGGATCTCAGTTTGCGAAGTGGCCTGGTACTGATCAATGTTGCCCACCACCTGCTCCACGGTATTCAGGCGGTTGCTGGTCTGTAGTGCGGTCTGGTTGGCCTGTTGGGCACGGTTGCCGGCGTCGGTGGCATGCTGGTCGGCTTCGTTGGCTTTGGCGGACGCCTGGCGGATACCTTCCTGCGCCCGGGCATCCACATCTTGGATGTTCCTGGCGTTGGCGGCGGTGAGGTCGTCAAGCTCATTGACCCGGTTCCGAATCGGGCTGAGCTGGCGCTGCACGTATTTCTTGCGCGCGAAGGGATTGATCTTGCCCCAGAATCCTTGGCGCAGTTCGGGTTGGAGTGGCTGATGCGCGGTCATGTTTTCATCCGAGCTGGCGGTCTGGCTCGAGGTTGAAGATGACGACGACTGCGAGCTGCTCTGCGACATGGCGGGCTGCTGATTGTCGGCAGGCGCTTGCTGGGCCATGGCCGGCAACATCAGGCTAGCCGCCAGCGGCAAGGTGAACAGAATGCGAGATTTCATTAGAGAGTTCCTCCAGAATCCTTGAGCAAAAAGTGCCAGACGCGCTGGCCGCGGTAATTTCTGCCGTCCTGCGGCGGCTCGCCTAAACACAATCGAGCCGCGCCAGCACTGTTTCTATTACAGGTTGGCTGCCAAACTTGACAGCCGGACGCTCGGCTGTAAGCCATTTCTTGTCATATACATAGCTGGTCAGCCGATTTCCTGTTTCGGTGCTGGTAGGGTAGGAAGGGGAGGCGATAGGTAATTGTTACAGCCAACCAGAACTGCCCAGGAGCGGCGCGACTACAAGGCAAGCGGTGTCACCTAACTTCCCACAATCCTGAGAATTGCGGTGCTCAATTGCGGAAGATCGGGTGACCGCAAGAGCTACTTCGGTGCTCATTTTTGGAATGCAAGTACCACGGCAAACCTGCCGCGATTGCTAAGAATCCAAACACTCTCGGACGCACGTTTCGGAGGCACTCCCTTGATATCGAAGTCGCCGCAAGGCGCGGCGCAATCGTTGTTCGCGCATGTCAAGGCGCATGACTACCGGGGAGCCTATGCCTATGTCGCCAACGCCAGCAACGACGGTGGCCGAGAATTCATGGCAGGTGCGGGTCCTAGAGGCGGTTCCCGCGTTTTAACCTTTCAGTCTGCGCGACGTCCAATCCAGCGGGTGCTTGACTAGGCTGCTGAAAGCGCCGGAAAAGCAGCAGATCCTTCAAAGCAATGGAACTTCGACGACCTGCATGGCGAATCGTAGAAGCTGAGAAACTATTGTTAAGAAAGTCTTACCTGCTTTTCGCGTTCCCGGCTATAAGCAGATAAAATATAAGAAGACTTCGGTGTGAGCCGCGGCATCCAATCGCTGTTGAGTGGCTGGTTATTGAATGACCCTGAATCGTATTCTTGTTTGTCTTACGGTACTTCTGCTCGCCGGCTCGGTGAGCGGTATCGCCCAAAATACCGACATCATATTGACCCCAGCGGACTCGCAGCAGAGTTCGCCGGCTGCGGGTCAGGCACAACCAGGTTCCGCTGCACCCGCGCAAGCTGAGCCGCCCCCGGCGGCAAGCCAGGACCAAGCAAGCTCGGCGATGCCAGCCGAATCGGCTCCCCCGAAGTCGCCGGACAAAGCGGCGGCGTATTACCACTTCACCATGGCGCACATGTACGAGGAACTGGTTTCCATGTACGGACGCGCCGACTACGCCAATAAGGCGATTGAAGAGTATCGGCTGGCGATCGACAACGATCCCAATTCCGATTACCTGAACGCCGGCCTCGCCGAACTGTACGCCAAGACCGGCCGCATTCGTGATGCCGTGCTCGAAGCTCAGGACATCCTGAAGCGCGATGGCAACAATCTGGAGGCGCGCCGTTTGCTGGGACGCATTTATCTGCGTTCGCTCGGCGACATGCAGGCCGGGACGCAGTCCCAGGAAGTTCTGAAGCTGGCGATCGAGCAATATGAGCAGATCGTGAAGCTTGATCCCAAGAGCGTGGAAGACCACCTGCTGTTAGGGCGCTTGTACCGGCTCAACAACGAGCTTCTGAAGTCGGAAGGCGAATTCAAGACGGCAGTAAACATACAGCCCGATTCGGAAGAAGCCGTCACCACGTTGGCTTATCTTTACAACGAAGAAGGCGACTCCGCCCGCGCTCTACAGGTGTTGAGCGCCATACCGGAGAGTGCGCGCACCGCCAAGTTGTACTCGGCCCTGGGGTTCACCTACGAGCAGGAGAAAGACTATAAGAAGGCGATCGACGCCTATCGCCGCTCCACCGAACTCGACCACGATAATCTGGATTCCGTTCGTGGCCTGGCCCAGAACCTGATGAACGATGGCCAGACCGACGCCGCTCTGGAACAGTACAAAGTCATTGCCGACGCCGATCCCTCGGATGCGCAGACCTACATGCGCATTGCCGAGATCGATCGCCGCGACGGGAAATTCGATCAGGCTCTGGAAGCGTTGAAGAAAGCCACCGCGGTCGTGCCCGATTCCCTCGAGGTGCAGTACAACATCGCGGTCATTGACGAGGCCCAGGGAAAATACGAAGACGCCATCCAGATCCTTAATCAGTTACTGCAAAAGACGGAACATGACGGCGAATACAGCGTGCCCGACAAGAACAACCGGGCGGTTTTCCTGGAGCGCCTGGGCACGGTGTACCGCGAAGCCAACAAGCACCAGCAGGCGGTCGAAACCTTCCGCAAAATGCTTGACCTCGGCGATGAAAATGCCATTCGCGGCTATCAGCAAATTGTGGAAACCTACCGCGACAATAAGCAGTGGCAAATGGCAACGGAGGCCGCGGCGGAGGCCGCCAAGAAGTATCCCAATGATCGCGGCTTGCAGATGGTTTCGGCCTCGCAACAGGCCGACATGGGCAAGTCCGAGGTGGCCATCGAACACGTGAAATCGTTGCTCAAGGGGAACGCCGACGATCGCGAGGTTTACATTGCGCTGGCCCAGATGTGCAGCCGGGTGAAGGATTGGCCGAAAGCGGAAGAGAACATCAGCAAAGCCATCGATCTGTCGAGCAAGCCTGAAGACAAAGATTACGCGATCTTCGTGCAAGGCTCGGTCTATGAGCGCCAGAAGAAATATGATTTGGCGGAAGAGGCCTTTCGCAAGGTGCTGGCCGACGATCCCAAGAATGCGATGACGCTGAATTATCTGGGATACATGCTGGCCGATCGCGACACGCGGGTGGAAGAAGCCCTGGGGTACATTCGCCGCGCGGTGGCGCTCGATCCGCAGAATGGCGCCTATCTGGACTCGCTGGGCTGGGCCTATTACAAGCTGGGCAAATACGATCTGGCGGAGGAGAACCTGCGGCGCGCCTCCGAGCGCATCAGCACCGATCCCACGGTGCACCAGCATTTGGGTGAGCTTTACCAGAGGACGGGACGGCTGAAACTGGCTGCCAGCAATTATGAGCGCTCTCTGGAAGAATGGAACAAGACCATTCCCGCCGAGGTGGACCAGGACCAAGTCGCTAAGGTGACCAAGGAACTGGAGACCACACGCGTCAAGCTGGCCAAACAAAGCGGGACGACCAAGCAATAGCTCTTATCGGAAACCAAGGCGCTGCCGCGGCAGCGCCTTTTTCATTATGAAGCTGTACCTGGCGGCCCATTCGCGTCGCTGCTAAACTCCTCCTATGCTCGCCAGCTACGCCGTTCGCGTGGACGATTCCCGCGGACGCCGCTATCCCGAGCCGTCGCATCCTTATCGCAATCCTTTTCAGCGGGACCGCGATCGCGTGATCCATGCCCGCTCCTTCCGCCGGCTGGAAAACAAGACGCAGGTCTTCACCCGCCGCTACTCCGACCACTTCCGCACTCGCCTGACCCACACCATGGAGGTGGCGCAAATCTCGCGCACCATTGCCGCGGCGCTCAACTTGAATGTAGATCTGGTCGAGGCGCTGGCTTTGGTCCACGACATCGGACATCCTCCGTTTGGACACGCCGGCGAGCGAACGCTGGACCTCTTGATGCGTCGTCACGGCGAGTTCTTCGATCACAACTTGCAGGCACTGCGCACCGTGGAAGATTTGGAGCTGAGATATGCCGATTTTCCCGGCTTGAACCTGACCTTCGAGGTCCGCGAAGGCATCATCAAGCACTCGCACGACTACAGCGAAGCCGAACATCCCGAGCTGGCGGAGTATCTGCTGCATGAACGCCCGCCGCTGGAGGCGCAGCTGATCGACCTGACCGACGAAATTGCTTACAGCACCGCCGACCTTGACGATGGCTATGAGGCCCGGCTGCTGAGGCTTCCGCAGATTCGCCAACGTGTCCCGGTCTTCGAGCGCTATTACATCGAGTCGGAAGCCAACTATCCAGAGGCTCCCGAGAAGTTGAAATTCAACGAGGCCCTGAAGCGCGTTCTCAATCGCTTTGTGACCGACTTGATCGAGAACACGCGGCGGCGCATTCAGCAGGCGGGAATTAGAAGTCTCGAAGACGTTAGGCGATCTCCCCAGCGGCTGGCGTCATTTAGTCCGGAAGTGGAGAAAGAGCGTCGCCAGGCCAAGAGCTTCTTGTTTGAAGCGCTCTACAACTGCAAGCCGCTGGAGCCGGAGAAGCGGCAGGCCGAGAAGGTGGTCAGCGAAGTGTTCGACTACCTGGTTGCCCATCCCGAAGCCCTGCCCGGCAGCTATCGCGAGCGGTGCGAAAGCGAAAAGGTAGTCAGGGTGGTGTGCGATTACATCGCTGGTATGACCGACCACTACGTGCAGGACCTGCGGAAGAAGCTGATGGCGGGAAAAAGACCCGGATCGTAGTGGTGGGCTATGATTTGAACGCTGAACTTTACTTGCCCCATTCGAACGACAGCGACGGCGAGCAACTCGCGCTTTTAAGGCTGAGATCCATCTTTCCGCTGGTCTTTCCCTTTACGAATGGCAGCAATGCCGCGACATATTCTCCGTTGGCATCTGTTTTTGCTTTTAGGGTGTGCGATTCACCGTACGACTCTCCCCAAAATTGTACTTCCTGGTTGGGCTCAAATCCCTTTCCGCGTAGCATTCCAAGTTCAAACTTTGCCATCAATCGCACTACTTCCAAACTACAACCTTTGTTACTCGCCACAATGGGATCAGGAACGACGGCAAACAGAATTTTCACACTATCGTTCGCCGAAACAAACGCCAAACGATACAGTTCCCCTTTAGCAGGCAAGAAAGTAAGATCCACAGGATCATCCGGCTTCTCACCCGAACATTGCCCAGGCGTCCGCCCTGCACAGATAACAAGTCCGTTATTTCCTATTGTTACCCCTTCAAGATCTGTGGATGGGGCACTTTGATTGATGGGCCAATTGAGATAGCGGTAAATCTGATCCGTTGGGGCTCCCTTGACGAACGCCTCGTATTGCACCACAAGCTTTCCGTCAGTTCTTTTTCTCGAAACCTCGTGGAGTTCCACGCTCGTGCCGGGGGTCGACAACTTATTTTGCATCCACGCTAGATCACCCTTAAATAGTTTGGTCGCCATGTCTGTAGCATCGCTGTCTTCCTTGGACATTGCTTGGGGCTGCGAAGTTTGCGAAGGTTTATTTTGCGAGGCCTGTTGATTGCCTTGCGCATTCGTCTTCTCGGGCCCCTCCAAAGGCTGCTGTTGTGCCGACAGGAGACAACCCAAACCTACTAGCACTAGAACCGATATGCCAAGGGAGTAAGACATTGTTCGACAGTTCATCATTTTCCTCGTTCAGGCGTGCGGAGCCCGCTAGCGGCCGAACGCATTGATCGGCTTGGTCTCGGGAGGCTCTTCCAGAGCGACTGCGGAGCTGCGTCCGCCAGGTCCGCGACGAACCGGCACGCGCACCCGAGCATACGGATCCTGTGGTTCAGCCGGACCGCGACGCAACAGACGATGCATGAGTTGTCGCAATGCTTGCAGAAGTTTCATCGGCATAGACCTCCGAATAGTCTGATGAGCTGCGAATAGTCAGTCGCTCGCTGCCATTGCCGGCGCAATGTCTTCGACCCCCACAATGTTGGTCGGATACTTGCCGGTGTAGCAGGCGGTGCAGAAGAGGTGCTCGTCGCCGTCGCCCGCCGCCTTGCGCAGGCCCTCCAGCGAAAGATAGGCCAGCGAATCGGCGCCGATGTATTCGCGAATTTCCTCCACCGTCTTGTTGGCTGCGATCAACTGGTTCTTGGAAGGCGTGTCCACTCCGTAGTAACACGGCGAGATGGTCGGCGGGCAAGAGACGCGAAAGTGTACTTCCTTGGCGCCTGCCTCTCGCACCAGGCGAACGATCTTGCGGCTGGTAGTGCCGCGCACGATGGAATCGTCGATCAGCACCACCCGTTTGTCCTTGAGCACCTTGCGCACCGGATTCAGTTTGAGCTTCACGCCAAAGTCGCGAACGCGCTGCTCCGGCTCGATGAAAGTACGGCCGACGTAGTGATTGCGGATCAACCCAAACTGGATCGGAATGCCGGCCTGGTAGGAAAAGCCGAGGGCGGCAGTGACGCCGGAGTCGGGCACCGGAACCACAATGTCGGCGTCCACCGGCGATTCCAGCGCGAGCTGGCGGCCCATGGCATCGCGCGTCTGCTGCACGGCCTTGCCAAACACGATGCTGTCTGGCCGCGAAAAATAAACATGCTCAAAGATGCAGCTCGATTGCGGCTGCTGCGCCGAATAGAAGCGCGAATGGACGCCTTCCGGCCCAACGATCACTAATTCGCCGGGCTTGACCTCGCGCTCATAGGTGGCGCCGACCAGGTCGAAGGCGCAAGTTTCGGATGCGAAGACGATGGTGTCGGGCCGGTGCGCCGCCTCTCCCGAAATACGGCCCATCACCAGCGGACGAAAGCCACGGGGATCACGGGCGGCAAAAATGCGGTCGGGGGTCAACATGACCAGCGAGAATGCGCCTTCGACGCGGCGCAGGGAATCGGCCATGGCGTCCACCAGGGTGTGCTCGCGCGACCGCGCAACCAGGTGCACCAGCACCTCGGTGTCGCTGGTGGTCTGAAAGATGGAGCCCTGTTGCTCCAGTTGGGCGTGCACTTCGTGCGCATTGGTGAGGTTGCCATTGTGCGCCAGCGCAATTTTGCCCTTATTGCATTCCACCATGATGGGCTGGGCATTGAGCAATGCGGAATCGCCCGCGGTCGAGTAGCGAGTGTGACCGATGGCCAGCGAGCCGGGAATGCGGGCCAGGGCGTCGGCGGTGAAGATGTCGGATACCAACCCCATGGCTTTGTGAAGTTGAAGCTGCTCACCGTTGGAGGCCGCGATGCCCGCCGATTCCTGACCGCGATGTTGCAGCGCGTACAGGCTGAGATAGGCGAGCTTGGAGGCTTCGGGATGGCCATAGATGGCCACCACGCCACATTCTTCACGTAGCTTATCGGAAGGAACCAGCATCGCTCACCTGATCGACAGTTTCAAAAGTTTGCAACCAAGCTATCGTTCTAGCTCTTCTGCAACGTGGAAGGAACCAGCCGTTCCTCGGTTTCCACGTGCAGAGCGCGTTCCAAGGCACCGGCCCATGCAGCCTTCAGTTCGGAGACGGTTGCTTTGACGGCAGTTTTTCCGTCAACCTGGATCTCCAACTGATCAGGCCCTGTGTTTCCTATTGGTTCTACTGAGAGCCCACATTGTACCGCTATTTGTTTGATTCGTTCGACGTTTTGCGGGTCGCAGGAAATGAGCACGCGGCTGGCGTCTTCGCCGAAGAGGACGTACTCCGGCACTAACCCATCGGAACCAAGGTTGACCTCAGCGCCGATACCGTGCGCAAAACCGCACTCCGCCAGAGTGACCGCCAGCCCGCCTTCCGAGCAGTCTTTGGCCGATTCCAGCAGACCAGCGCCGATCATCTCCACAACAGCCTTCTGGAGCGCAGCCTCCTTCTCCAACTCTAGCGACGGCGGAAAGCCCCAAATCTCGCCCAACAGCTCCTTTGCGTACTCGGACGACCCGAATTCGGCCTCGACATCCGAGGCGTCTCCCGGCTCAGATCCGCGGATGACGAGCAACGCGCGTCCCGGCTCGCGGAGATTGGGGCCGACGGCCTTGTGCACGTCCTCCATAATTCCGACGATGCCGATCACGGGAGTCGGATAGACACCTTCGCCGAGGGTCTCGTTGTAGAAGCTGACATTGCCGCCGGTGATCGGTGTCTCCAGCTCTTCGCAGGCTTTGGAGATGCCATCGACGGTTTGCGAGAACTGCCACATGATGTGCGGCTTCTCGGGATTGCCGAAGTTCAGGCAATTGGTGGCCGCGACCGGCGTCGCGCCGGTGCATGCAACGTTGCGGGCCGACTCGGCCACCGCGTGCATGGCGCCCAGCTTGGGATCGAGGTAACACCAGCGGCTATTGCCGTCGAGCGCCATCGCCAAGCCGCGCTTGGTCCCTTTGATGCGAATCACTCCGCCCTCGCCGCCCGGGCCCTCCACCGTGTTGGTTTGCACCATGGAGTCGTACTGCTGGAACACCCAGCGTTTGGAGCAGATGTTGGGGCTGGCCAGCAATCGCTTCAGATCGCCGGTGAATTCCGTCTTCCAGCCCAACGTAACGTTCGCCGGAACGTCGCGCGGCACGGGCGGCTCCCAGCGTTCCAGCGGCCGATGGTAAAGCGGAGCATTATCGGTGAGCGCGGCGTTGGGAATTTCCGCGACCACTTTGCCGTGCTGCAACACTCGCATCTTGGGCTGACCGATCACGCGCCCGATGGTGACGGCGTCGAGTCCCCACTTCTGGAAGACGCGGAAGACCTCGTCCTCGCGGCCTTTTTTGGCCACCAGCAACATGCGCTCCTGCGATTCGCTCAGCATGATCTCGTACGGCGTCATGCCGGTCTCGCGTTGGGGCACAAGGTCGAGCTCGATTTCCAGTCCCACGCCGCCCCGCCCGCCCATCTCGCAGGTCGAGCAGGTGAGACCTGCGGCTCCCATGTCCTGGATGCCGACAATCGCGCCGGTCTGCATGGCCTCCAGGCAGGCCTCGAGCAACAATTTTTCCAGGAAGGGGTCGCCGACCTGCACGTTCGGACGCTTGGCCTCCGACGCTTCGCTGAACTCTTCGCTCGCCATGGTGGCGCCGTGGATTCCATCCCGGCCCGTCTTGGAGCCGACGTAGATCACTGGATTTCCTTCCCCGGCGGCCTTGGCGTAGAAGATCTGGTCGCGGCGCACCAGCCCTAGCGCAAACGCGTTCACCAGCGGATTTCCCGAGTAGCAGCTTTCGAACTTCACCTCGCCGCCGACGTTGGGCACGCCGAAGCAGTTTCCGTAGGATGCGACGCCGCTCACCACGCCTTCCAGCACGGAGTGGTTTTTGTGCAGCGTGGCCTGGTCGAGACCGGGCTGCGGCGTGATGGGGCCGAAACGCAGCGAATCCATGATGGCGACCGGGCGCGCGCCCATGGTGAAGATGTCGCGCAAAATGCCGCCAACCCCGGTGGCAGCGCCCTGGAAGGGCTCGATGAACGAAGGATGATTGTGCGACTCGATCTTGAAGGCGCAGGCCCAGCCATCGCCGATGTCGATGATGCCGGCGTTCTCACCCGGCCCCTGCACCACGCGACGGCTGTGCGTGGGCAGCCGCTTCAGGTGCACGCGCGAGGATTTGTAGGAGCAGTGCTCGCTCCACATCACGCTAAAGATGCCCAGCTCGGTGAAGGTAGGCTCGCGGCCCAGCGACTTCAGGATGCGGTCGTATTCCTCCGGCGAGATTCCGTGGTCGCGAAGCACTTCCGGAGTGATGGTGGGTTCTTTGGCGAGGCTGGTGGCGCTATCAATTGGGTGCATGGCGAGGAAGGAAGTTCTATTGTCGCACGCGCCATCGGCTTAGGGAAGGATTTCAGCAGCGCTCTACTCCTCGGCTTCGCGCCACTGATAGCCGCAAGCCAGGCATTTCCAGCGATGTGTCTCCGGTGATGGGGGCTCGGGGAATGGCATGGCCGCCGACCAGAAAGCGATCTGACGCGGATTGGCGCCGGCTACTTCGCGAATCTCCAGCGATTCGCATTCCGGGCAACAGGCGACCTCTTCCGTGCCTTCGTCATCGCCGAGTTCCGCTTCTACTAAGTTGGATTCCTCCGGCTCGAAATCGTCGAGGACTTCCATGGCGCGCACCACCTGGCTGTCGGGCACCTGCAGGCGGATGCCGCCCAAGGCCATGCCCATATGCCAATTCATGGCATGCATGTTCTCGTCACACACGAAGGCCGAAATGCCGGCAGAGATCAGCTTGCCCTGCGCCAGTTTGGCTTCGCCAAGGGTCAGGAACTTCGCAATAGTGACCGGTTCATCCAGCATCGGGGATTCGAGAAGCGTAGGCTAGCTGGGCGTGCGAGTCAACTCCGCTAAATGCACGCGGCGGCTGTGTTCCGCAATCGCCTCGACCACCTGCATGGCCAGGCCGAGGACCCGGCGGCCATCTTCCAACGTGACCTCGGGCCGGGAGCGCTGGCGCACCGCGCGCAGAAAGCTGTCCAACTCGGCGCGCAGCGGTTCCTGCTGCGCCACCGCCGGCCTGAACGGGGTGATGCCAGGAAGAGCGCTGGCGGCAATGCTTGCCGGATTAAACGGGTCCATGCCGGCCGGATCGGGCGATAAATCGTCCACCGTCAGCACCAGCACATCCTGCCGCGAATAGTCGAGCGA
>Ga0187880_1001854_pt1 | contig 16627 bp, 17 predicted proteins | sample June2016WEW_19_4_FD_132998 | JGI IMG/M metagenome (GOLD analysis project Ga0187880, IMG submission 132998) | Peatland microbial communities from SPRUCE experiment site at the Marcell Experimental Forest, Minnesota, USA - June2016WEW_19_40 | ecosystem: Environmental > Terrestrial > Soil >...
CGCCAGCAAGACCAAGGAGCGCACTCGCGACGGTTCCCTCCGCATGCTCGAAAAATCGCTCGAGCTGCTCCACACCAGCCATCTCGATCTGTGGCAACTCCACGACATCGGCGAGCCCCAGGACGTCGAGGCGGTTTTCGGAAAGGGCGGCGCCATGGAGGCGCTCCTCGAGGCCCGCGACCAGAAGATGGTGCGCTACCTCGGGGTCACCGGCCACTTTCGCCCGGAGCCCTTGGTGGAAGCCATCCGGCGCCATCCGTTCGATACCATTCTGCTGGCCGTCAATGCCGCCGACAAGCATCACTTCAGCTTCATGGACGCGCTCCTGCCGCTGGCGGTCGAAAAGCAAATGGGGATCGTCGGCATGAAAGTGCCCGCGCGCGGGCGGCTTCTCCAGACATGGACGCCGCCGCCGCTCGAACGCCAGCAGCATTCCTGGGAAGGCGCGGTCATCGCCAAAACGCCGGGCCCGCTGTCCATGCGCGAGGCGATGTACTACTCCCTGTCGCTGCCGGTCTCGACCGTCATAATCGGCTGCGACTCCGTCCAGCAGCTTGAAGAGAACCTGGCCCTGGCTCGCGACTTTACGCCGCTCAGCGAACAGCAGATGGCCTCGCTCGCCGAGCGCGCGCAACCCGTGTCCAAGCAGGCGCTCTTCTTCCGCTTCGTCGCCCGCGGCTAACGCCCGGAGTTGGCCCTAGCCCGGCTTGCGGCCCCGCAGTTCCATCCGCGCCGAGGAACCTCATGCACCCAGCGTCAGTGTAAAGTTTCGTATCGGACTCTATTACGCCTGTACCGCGCGGAGCGAACCTCGCGTCTGAATTGATATGAGGAGGGGTTCGGAATGGAACTCAGATGGTTGTTCACTCCAGTGATGCTTGCGGCGCTGGGGACGGCGTCGGCCAGCGCGCAGTCCCCCGAGACACTGCAGGTCAACGTACCGTTCACGTTCACGATCAACAACGTTTACATGCCTGCTGGTGAGTACTCGATCGGCCGGCCGGGCATCGACAACAGCGGCCTGCTGGTCATGCGAAGCAGCGACGGCCGGCATACGGCCTTCTTCATGGGGAGCGCCGCGGCGCGCGGCAGCGCTCCGGCTCAATCCAGCCTGGTGTTTCGCCATGAAGGCTTCGACTATTCCCTGGCCGATATCTGGTGGGCCGGTTCCACCACGGGACTGCAACTTCCGCCATCGAAGGAATCGCCCAGCACCACCGCGCTACACCCGCCCGAAGTAATGGTGGTCATGTACCGCTAGTTCGCGCGCAGAGCCGCGAATTTGTTTGCCCCCTGCTATCGTCGCTTCGTGCGACCCATTGATCCGGCTGCCGTAACGTCCCGCCATTGCATGAACGGCGGCCCGCTGCCTCGCGCAGTTTCTATCGGCCAAGATCGTCCGAAAACTGGAGGCGTATACTGCAAATAAGCTGGGTTTTATGGAGCAAAGGCCGAGAACGGTTGCCATCGTGGCGGCCTTTCTGTTCGCCGCCGCTGCGATTGCTGCGGTCGTCGCAGGCTCGTTGCTGTTTCCTGGCACGCTCTTGGACCGCTTATGGGAGATCAACAAACCGGGGGCGGCGGCCTTTCGCGCCTGGGGTAGGATTTCGGGACTCCTGTTGCTGCTGCTTGGCGCCGCAACGTTCGCCGCCGCTATCGGTCTGCTCCGCCGAAAGAAGTGGGCCTGGTGGTTCGCCGTCGTCCTGTTCGCGATCGATGGCTCCGGAGACGTGGCGAGCTTTGTCGCGAATGGAGGTTGGCTGAGAAGCGCCTCGGGCATGGTCATATCCTCCGCCTTCCTCTACTCTTTGACCCGGTATCCCGTAAGGGGCTATTTTGAACGGGAGAGGCGATGACACACATGCAAGTGGATCGGCGCGCATTCATGAATGTCCTCGGCGGATCGCTGGCCGTTGCCTCAGCGCTCCCGCAACAGGCTGCCGGCTCCGGCCAGGCCGGGAAGAGTTCCCCGCGAATCAAGTTCGCGGTGATCGGGATCAATCACTACCACATTTACAGCCAAGTGGAAGCGGTGCTCCGCGGCGGAGGAGAACTGGTTTGGTTGTATGCGCAGGAACCGGACCTGTCCGCGGCATTCCTGAAGCGCTTTCCGCAGGCCAGGCCCGCCCGCAACGAGAACGAGATCCTCGACGACGGCTCGATCCAACTGGTGCTCAGCTCCGCCATTCCGGATGAGCGTGCCCCGCTCGGCATCCGCGTGATGCAGCATGGCAAGGACTACATGTCCGACAAGCCCGGCGTCGTCACCCTCGAGCAGCTTGCCGAGGTCCGCCGTGTTCAGGACGAGACGCGCCGCATTTACTCCATCATGTACAGCGAGCGGCTGGAGAATCGCGCCACGGTCAAGGCCGGGGAACTGGTCGAGGCCGGCGCCATCGGGCCAGTCGTGCAGACCGTAGGATTGGGCCCTCATCGCATGAATCCTAAGGAGCGCCCGGCCTGGTTCTTCGACAAAAAGAGGTACGGCGGCATCCTTTGCGACCTCGCTTCGCATCAGGCCGACCAATTCCTCTTCTTCACCGGCTCGACCAGCGCGCAAGTTGTGGCCGCCCAGATCGGCAACGTCAACAACCACCAGTATCCGGATTTCGAGGATTTCGGCGACGTGCTTTTGCGCGGCGATCGCGGGACCGGCTACATCCGCGTGGACTGGTTCACGCCGGACGGACTGGCGACCTGGGGCGACGGGCGCCTGACCATCCTCGGCGCCGACGGCTTCATCGAGATTCGCAAAAACATCGACATCGCCGGCCGGCCCGGCGGCAGCCATCTGTTCCTCGTGGACCAGAAAGAAACCCGCTACATCGACTGCTCCACACAGCGCCTGCCTTACGGCGAGCAACTGGTCTCGGACGTACTCAACCGCACCGAGACGGCCATGCCACAGCAGCACTGCTTTCTGGCGACCGAACTGGTGCTGAAAGCGCAGCAGCAGACGCAGAGGCTGAAATGACCAGCCAAGACAAGCAAGTGTCGCGCCGGGGGTTCATGGGGACCGCCGTCGTCGCCGGCTTCCCGGCCATCGTTCCGTCCTCCGTCTTCGGGAAGACAGCGCCCGGCAATCGCATCAACGTCGGCGCGATCGGCACGGGACGCATCTCGCGGATACACGACCTGCCCGGCGTGTGGAAGTTCGACCGCGCCCGGATCGTCGCCGTCTGCGACCTCGACCGAAAGAGGATGGAGGATGCCAAGACCCTGGTCAACGGTTACTACAAGACCCACGACGGCGTGACCGGATACGTCGACTACCGCGAGCTCCTCGCGAACAAGGATATTGACGCCGTGGTGGTCAGCACGCCCGATCACTGGCACGCGTTGATAGGCATTGCGGCGGTCGAGGCGGGGAAAGACGTCTACCTGCAGAAGCCCACGTCGCTCACCATCGCCGAGGGCCGAGCGCTGAGCAACGCCGTCCAGCGCACGGGTCGCATTCTCCAGCTCGGCAGTCAGCAGCGGTCCTCACCCCAGTTTCGCTACGCCGCGGAACTGGTCCTCAACGGGCGGATTGGAGAATTGAAGACCGTGCAGGTTGGGCTGCCCGGCGACCCTTCCGGCGACGAGGAGCCGGAGATGCCCGTCCCCAGGAATCTGAATTACGAAATGTGGCTGGGCTCGACTCCTTATGTCTACTACACTGAGAAGCGCGTACATCCGCAGGAAGGCTATGACCGGCCGGGCTGGCTGCGCTGCGAGCAATTTGGCGCCGGCATGATCACCGGCTGGGGCTCGCACCACATCGACTGCGCCCACTGGGCCATGGGAACCGAGTACACCGGCCCGGTGGAAGTCTCCGGCTGGGCGGAGTTCCCGAAGAAAGGGTTGTGGGACGTGCACGGCAAATTCAAGACCGAGGCGGTGTACGCGAACGGCGTGCGAATGATTGTCAGCGGCGACTTTCCCAACGGTATCCGCTTCGAGGGGACCGCAGGCTGGATCTTCGTGTCGCGCGGAAACGAAGCGGCGGTCACCCCGAGCGATCCCGTCGCGAAGCTCAGGGACAGCCAGGCCCTGGCCGCCAGCGATCCGAAGATCATCGCGTCCGCGATCGGGCCGGACGAGATCCACCTTTACGAAAGCAAAGACCATCACGGCAATTGGCTCGATTGCGTGCAGTCGCGCCGCCCACCCATCGCGCCGGTCGAGGTGGGACACCGATCCTGCTCCGCCTGCCTGCTCCGCCACGCGGCCATGAAACTCAAACGCAAATTGTATTGGGATCCGGCCAGGGAACGGTTCCACAACGACGACGAAGCGAACGGCCTGTTGTCGCGCCCGCAACGCTGGCCGTGGAGGATCGAAAAATGATGACGCGTAGAAACATGATTGTGGCCCTCGCCGCGGCGCCCGCGATTCCGGAGACCCCGGTGCTCATGCAGTCGTCGGCATTCGACTGGAACTCCATTCCCGCGAAGGAAACGAAGGTAGGGAGCGTAAGAGCGTTCTTCAAGGCGCCCACGGCAACGCTCGAGGAGTTGGAACTGCACGTGACGACTTTGAATCCCGGAGAGTCGCCTCACCCGCCCCACCGTCACCCGAACGAGGAAATGGTGATCGTGAAGGAGGGCACGGTGGAAGCTCTGGTCAATGGCGACTGGATCAGGCTGGGCCCGGGCTCGGTGATCTTCAACGCGTCGAATCAACTGCACGGGCTGAAGAACGCCGGTTCCGTCCCAGCCACCTATCACGTCATCAATTGGAAGACCGCGGCCACGCCGAAGGCGGCGCTTTAGCCGACGCGCCGGGCGTTCAGCGGTTGACGTGTTTGAATACGTTCAAGAAGGCCTTGGTGAAGGTCTTGGCGATGTCCTCGTCTGTGACCGAGGGCTTCACAACCTTGTCGCCGTACGTCCACACGCGACGCCAGCCGGAGGGGGCATTGGGCCGGAAAGCCTGGCCGACGATATCGGAAACAATCAGCTCTCCTTGTTGGGAGTATTGATTGGTGGGCTTGGAGATCGCGAAATAAAGCAGCAGGTCGGCTTGCCGGTAATCGGCGACCGTTTTCAAGCCTCCCTCGGTTAGAAGTTGGACGATCTCATTGCGGGCCGGCAGGCTCTTTCCAGCCGAGACGAAAACATACCTGACGCCCCGCATCTCGTCCGCGCGCCCATCCACAACCTGGACACTTGGCGGCCGGGATGCCGGCTGCGGCGAAGATCCGGCCCTGGTCATAGTGAGAGTACCCTTGCCGTGATCCCCTTGGCAGTCTGTGCCTGTGTACGTCCCGACGGCCTTGTCCACCTCAACCTTGGCGGTTCCTTTGAATACCCCGGCACAGTCGCGGGTGGACTGCGTAAGCTCGAAAACCAGCTCGGAGTCTCTGAGCGCGCCCTTGATTTGCCCCGCGCCGCCGAGTGACGTGGTATAGGCGCCTATTACATCGCCCTGGGAGTCCTGGACCAGGTTGAACTGCCAGGACGCCGATCCCTTGGCGTCGGAAATAGTCGCGGACCATGCTCCATCGAGGGTGGTGTTTGATGGGAGCTGGCCGGCCTTCGGCTTCTCGGGTTTGGTGGCCGCAGACTTCAGCGCGCCCGCGTTGAAAGCCGCAAGCGTGGCGAGCTGGGACGGATTCAGGAACTTGATCAGCGGCTTGAGGTAATTAACGGGGACGGCGAGATTGAGATTCTGCCCCGCAACGGTGGCTTGCGTGACGCCAATGACCTCGCCCGCATCGTTCAGGAGCGGACCGCCACTGCTGCCCGGAGAGATGGGGGCGGTGATCTGCAATATCTTCATGCCCACCCCTTGCCGGACGCCGCTCAGGATTCCGTCCGAAACGGAACCGGCAAGGCCGCTCGGGTTGCCCACGGTGACGACATGCTGTCCTATCTGGATGGAGTCCGAGTCCCCCAGCTTTGCCGGCTGCAGACTGAGCGCTTTGATCTTGATGAGCGCCAGGTCCTTGCGCCGATCGGTGTCAGCCACGAATACGGCGTCGTAGATGTCGCCGTTCGGCAGTGTCACCGACGCGGCATACGCGCCCTCCACGACATGAAAGTTCGTCGCGATGAGCCCATCGGGTGCAACGACAAAGCCGGTCCCTAGGCCGAGAAAATTCCCGTTCTGATCGCGCGTCGTTATTTGCACAACGGATGGCGATACAGAGCGGGCGAGTTCGGGGAGGGAGACCGTCGACTGGAATGCAAACGAGGGCGCGAGGGCGCTCATAAACAGCAAGGCACGAAACCATGGCATATTCACCGCCTTCCCAGACATCGCCGGATACCGGGATTAAGTATAGTCCCGCCGACTGCCGTCCGGCTAGGAAACACCGTGGCTACGCCGAAGGTGGCGCCTTCTTAGCGGGCCGGCGGAGATACGCCACCAGTTGATATCCGAGAATGAGGGCCGCCAGCAAAGCCGCGATCGCCCAAGTCATGTCGCCCAGAGCCGCGTCCAGGGCCATCACGCGATCGCTGAAGAACCACCCCAACGAGATAAAGACAGCCGCCCCCGTAATCTCACCCAGAACGTCCCAGAAGAGGAATCGGCGCCATGGGTAGCCGGCCGTGCCACTGACCAGATTGATCCAGGGTCCCAGGGGACTGAGCAGCCAGCGGGTGATGAAGATGCCGGGGCCGCCCCAGGCTCTCGCCTTGGCCTCCATGGCTTCGATGCTGGCGCGCCTTCCCAACAGAGCGCTGAGCTTCGTGACGACCGCCGGCCCGCCCCATCGTCCGATGGCATAGCCGGCCTGATCGCCGAGGATGGCGCCGGCGCCGGCCACGCCAATGGCCCACCAGAGGTTCATGGCGCCTTGCGAGATCATCGAGCCCACGACAATCAGAAGGAGCGTGACGGGCAGCGGCACTCCGATGGCCGCCACGGTGACGATTCCGAAAAGCGCCGGCGCCCCGTACTCTGAAACCGCCGCGAGGAGCTGATCGTTCATCGAGGTGGGCCGCCGGGTGGATGCGCGGCGGCATCGATGGCACGTTGCAGTTGGGCTATCAGCTCGGGAACGGGGCGGTTCAGGTCGCGAGCGAGGCGGCGAACGGATCGCCGGTCGTGCGGCTCCTGCGGCTGGACACCAATGGCTTGAAACAGCACAGCGGCCGGGACATTGTGGGTGTGCGCGATAAATGGAACCGACATCCAGGCGTGGATGGGCTCATTCTCCGCGCGCATGTGGCGCAACCGCCGGCTGGCTCTGGAGGCGAAGAAAAAAACGCCCGCGATCGCCAGCACGAAGGCGAGCCCAACAGCCAGCGTGCGCCGCCACGTCTTTCCCACAATTCAATATAGCCGGACTCCGCGAACGAAGGGCCGCCTGTCAGGCATGAATGCGGACGGCCTTCGTTGGCGGTCGGCGCAGGATAGCTACTACTTGCCGTGGCCGTCCTGGTAGCCAGCCTCGTATGCTTTCTGGTCGTCGTCCTTTTTGAAATGTCTCTTCTTGCTGTGATCCAGGTTGCGCGCGTGGTCGGACCGGCCTTCGCGCACGCCTTGCTGGTATGTTTTGTTTTTCGAATAATCCTGCTGCTCGGTTGTGCTGGTCGGATGGTCCTGGGGAGATAGAGTCCCCACAGCCTGTAGAGTGCCACCGCCGACACCGATGCCCACCGCCAGCGTCAGAACCCAAATACAACGCTTCAAGTTGATTCTCATAAATCGTCATCCCTCCAGTTCGGGAAAGGCACGCCAATGGCCGTTGAGGCGCTTGCGGCACACGTTGCACCAGCCCAACGGCAAGAGCCGCTTTTGCGACCCGGTGCGCGACTCTGCCCCGCGAGCCGCGTGCAGAATACGGCACTAAGAAGTGCAGTCTTTGCTCCGCCGGCCCAGCCGCCATCGGATACCGCCCGCATCACCGTCGTCGCCTCAACGGCACCGCGCGTGCTCTAACATTCCCGTTAGCCTTCGGAGGAAACTATGAGGACATATTCGACTACCGCAATTGCAGGGGCGGTCTTGACGACCTTCCTGTTCGCCTTCTCCGCCTACGCGCGCGACCACAGCGACCTGAACGGCACCTGGACGCTGGTGCCCACCAAGAGCGATTTTGCCGGCCAGCCCGTCGTTCAAACCGGCACCGTGACCATCGCCGATCGGGAGGGCATTATCATCGTTTCTCGCAGCTTCAGGTATGAAGGCGCCACCGACACCTTCTTTTATAAGGACATCACCGACGCCGAGAATAACGCCACAATCCGCACCGGCAAAGACCTCAAGAGCAAGACCAAGTGGGATCACAACATCCTGAAGGTGACCACGACGCAGTCCGGCGCAGTTACTCTCGAAAGCTACACCCTGGCCGCGGATGGCACCATGATGGTCAGCGTCCTAAGGCCGGATCAGAGGCCGATCAGCCTCGTCTTCCAGCGTCAGTAGCGGCGCTTACGCTCTACCTCGAAGCCGGTCTAACTCGCGGCGATCGCGTTTCGATGGCTTGCCTTCCCGCAGCGCTTCGAAATGCGGCATCGCCTTGCGCTCTTCTGCCAGCTTCAGCCGCAGTTCCCGGCTCGCCTCTGTCTCGCGATAGAGCGTCTGCGCAACTGCCGCCGGGCCGCGCGTCTCACTGAGGGCCAGGACCTCGACCTGAAAGTCGCCGCCGTCGTTCTTCACCCGCAAGACGTCGCCAACCCGGACCTCCCGCGCAGCCCTGGCTTCTTGTCCGTTGGACTCGATCCTGCCGATGTCACACGCCCGAGCGGCGAGCGCGCGCGTTTTGAAGAATCGGGCGGCCCAGAGCCACTTGTCCATCCTTACGCCGGTCATGCTCCCATTTTCGTCCCCCGGCGGGATCTGACCCAGGCTGTGCGCTCGTCATCCCGGCGCGGCGACCATGTGCCTCAGCGCCCCGTGGTCGAGCCAGTCCAGTTGGCAGAACTCGCAGGTGGTGATGGCGACGTGGCCCGGTCCGGCGTAAGGGTGCGTGTCCATGCGCGCTCCGCACTGCGGGCACTGGTAAGCGCGGTCCAGGTCCTTCGTATCGAGGCGGTGCGGAGACTCCGGCGCTTCGGCGCGGTCCGCCCGCAGCATACCGACCATCTCGATAAAGGCGTCCATGCCCACCAGCAGGCCACGGCAGCGCGGGCAACACAGCAGCCGCAGGCCGTGGACGGCGGCTGCCTCCAGCGGAGTCTTGCACATTGGACACTTGAGCGGTGACGTTTCCGCCAGCATGGCCACGCCGTCGGCGTCCGGTTCGAGGACCTGGATGTTGCCGCAAAAGCCGCACTCCAGGCAACCTTTGATATCGTCGAACCGCATCGAGGCGCCGCAGGTGGGACAGTTCATCGCTATTCGACGCGGTAGTTCGGCGCTTCCTTGGTGATGATCACGTCGTGGACGTGGCTTTCGCGCAGGCCGGCCGGGCTCACGCGCAGGAACCGCGATCGTTCCTGCAACTCGCGAATGGTGGACGCGCCGCAATAGCCCATGCCGGCTTTGAGACCGCCCACGAGTTGGTACACCATCTCGGAAAGCAGTCCCTTGTAAGGCACGCGCCCCTCGATTCCCTCCGGAACCAGCTTGGAGTTGACCTCCTGCCCGTAGCGGTCGGCGCTCGCCACGGCCATGGCGCTGGTCGATCCCATGCCGCGGTAGCTCTTGAACGTGCGCCCCTGGTAGAGGATGGTCTCGCCCGGGCTCTCATCGGTGCCCGCGAACAGGCTGCCGATCATGACGCAGTCCGCGCCCGCGGCGATGGCCTTCGTGATGTCGCCGGAGTACTTGATGCCGCCGTCGGCGATGAGCGGCACGCCCGCCTCGCGGGTCGCACGCGCGCACTCCGCAATGGCCGTGATCTGCGGGACGCCCGCGCCCGAGACCACGCGCGTGGTGCAAATCGAGCCCGGCCCCATACCCACCTTGATTCCGTCGGCGCCCAACGCGATCAGGTCCCGCGCGCCCTCGTAAGTGGCCACGTTCCCGGCCAGTAACTCCACGTCGGGCAGCTTACTCTTCACGGCCTTCACGACTTCGAGCACGCGCTCGCTGTGCCCGTGCGCGGTATCGACGGCCAGAACGTCGCACTTGCGCCGCACCAGTTCCTGCGCGCGCTCGAGGAAATCGGCGCCCGCGCCCACGTCCGCCCCCACCCGCAGCCGCCCCTGGGAGTCCTTGGCCGCGTTGGGGTACTTCAGCTTCTTTTGTATGTCTTTGACCGTGATGAGGCCCTTGAGGGCGTAGTCCTTGTCCACCACCAGCAGCTTCTCGACCCGGTGCTGATGCAGGATCTGCTCCGCCTCTTCGAGCGTGGTGCCCACCGGAACCGTGATGAGGTGGTCCTTGGTCATGACGTTCGCGATCGGCTGGTCGAGGTTGGTCTCGAACCGCAGGTCGCGGTTGGTGAGGATGCCCACCAGCCGGCCGTTGCGCGTGACCGGAACGCCCGAGATGCGGAAGCGCCGCATGACCTCCAGCGCCTCGTATATCTTCTGCTCGGGAGCCATGGTGACCGGGTCCACGATCATCCCGCTCTCACTCCGTTTCACGCGGTCCACTTCCTCGGCCTGCCGCTCGATGGACATGTTCCGGTGAACGATCCCGATGCCCCCTTCGCGCGCCAGCGCGATGGCCAGGTGCGATTCGGTCACCGTGTCCATGGCGGCGCTGACGATGGGGATGTGGAGGCCGATGGTGCGGCTCAGGCAAGTTCGGGTATCCGCCTGGGCGGGGAGCACGCCGCTGCGGGCCGGTAGCAGGAGGACATCGTCGAAGGTCAGCCCTTCGGGGATGCTGTCAACAATCATATTCAATCATACGTACCTCGCCCCGCGCCCCGCAAGCGCCGGTTTGGCCCGCCCCACGGCGCTGCGGCAGGCCGAGGGACCGAGGTGCGAAGAGCACAGCGTGGCCCGCAAGACTGGGAATATGCTACGATTCAAATGCGTTCGCGCAGCCGCGGAGAGGTGGCTGAGTGGTCGAAAGCAGCGGTTTGCTAAACCGTCGTAGGGGCCTAAACCTCTACCGGGGGTTCGAATCCCCCCCTCTCCGCCATTCCTTGATGTTCATATACTTACAGCACATCGAATGTCTGCTGCGAGATTCTCGGATCCAGACGCCAACAACGGGGCGTTAACCCGGGCGTCGCCGGGCCGGACCTGTTGCGGCAGGCATGCGCCTTGCGGTCGGGCGATCAATCGAATGACAATTGGTAGGACGCATGCGACCTGAGCAGTGGCGGCAGTTTAAAAGAGCGGCCAAGCGCGAGCCCGGTGCGGGTGTGCCTTTGGCCCTGATCGTGGACAGCCCCTGGATACCGGGCTATGTCGGGATCAGCCATCTCGACTACTACTTCGATTCGCAAACCTGGTTCGAGGCTAACCTCCGGGTCGTGCGCGAGTTTCCCGAAATCATCCTGCTGCCGTCCTGGTGGGTGGAGTTCGGGATGGCAATCGAGCCTTCGGCCTTCGGGAACCGCATTCACTTCCACGCCGACCGCACGCCCGACCAATCCCCCTCGCTCGTGCGCCTGGAGGATATGGACGGCATGGCCCCCGTCAATCCGCTGACGGACGGGCTGATGCCGCTCGCTCTTCACCGTTACCGCGGCTTGAAGCCGCGGATTCTCGATGCCGGCTATACGATTCCCATGGTGGCGGCGCGGGGGCCTCTGTGCCTGGCCTCGTTTCTGCGCGGCGTCACGAACCTCATGACCGACATGGTCGACCAGCCCGACGCGGTGAAGCGCCTGCTGGCTCTGACGACGCGGACCACGATCGATTGGCTGACGGCCCAGGCGGAGGAGATCGGCGACACCTTCGAAGGCATTCTGGTTCTGGACGACATCGTGGGGTTCCTGTCGCCCCGCGCCTATCGGGAGTTCGCTCATCCTTACCTCAAGCAGATCGCGGATGCATTCCCGCCTGAGTGCGTGAAGGTCTACCACAACGATGCCAATGTGCGGCCGTTCCTGGCCGACCTTCCGGATACGGGTTTCGACGTACTGAACTGGACCCACAAGATCCCCATCCAGGAGGCCCAGCAGAAGCTCGGAGGGCGCATGTGCCTGATGGGCAATGTGCCGCCCCTGGAGATCGCCGTGCGCGGCACGCCGGAGATGGTCCGCCAATCCGCTCGCGGCGTGGTTGGGGCCAGCGACGGTTCCGCGCTGATCCTCTCGGTGGGCGGTGGTCTCAGCCCCGGTACGCCGCGAGAGAGCCTTCTGGCGCTGATCGAGGCCGCCTCCGCGCGGGCCTGACTAGCCGCCTTAGGTTAGTACTCCTATTCGCTGGGGACTACGCGGGTGCGATGCCGCGCCCGCCGACACGTATTGCAGACATTTTTAATACAAATATTATATTCAAATACAACGACATACAGTGTCATTAACTTTTTTTCTTGACAGCAGCCAGCCCCTTGCGACACAATTGTATACACGAAGCAGCTAACTTAGCGAAACGCCTAACCCCAGGTTGAACTGTAGTTCGGCGAGGGGCATGCGTGTGTTACGGGGCTGTCAGTGCGAGGCGCCATGAGGGGCATGCGAGGGGCAAGGTTTTCGCTTCCCTGCGGGAGCCGGGGCACCTAAGCGGCGCCAGTATCCCATGTAAGCGTGTGACCAACTGAAGCATCGGCGACCGGCGTTTCAGATCGCGGCTCTTAGGGCCAGCCGGCAAGCACGAGCTACAGTGCTGTTCGTGATGGAGGCTCAGTAGCGGTTGGGACTGAGAATGCGTGAGCTATGTCCGAACGTTGCGACGGGCATGAAGCTCGGCCGGCCGGGCCGAGACACTGGAATTCGGAAGAAGCTGGAGCGGACACCCGCTGGTTTGCGCTGTCGGTCAAACCGCGACACGAAAAGTCCACCTCCGCGGCACTGCGATTCAAGGGCTACGAAGAATTCGCGCCCCTGTACAGCAGCCGGCGCCGCTGGTCGGACCGGTTCAAGGACGTGGAGTTGCCTCTATTTGCCGGGTATGTCTTCTGCCGGTTCGACGTCCGCCGCCGGCTGCCGGTTCTGACTACGCCCGGGGTGTTGCGTATCGTGGGAAGCGGAAAGGAACCCGTTCCTGTGCTGGACAGCGAGATAGAAGCGCTGAGGGCCGTCGTGGGTTCCGGACTTGTGGTCGAACCGTGGCCGTACCTCGAGGTGGGCTGCCAGATCGGCATCGAGGAAGGTCCTCTCCGTGGAGTTCACGGCACCCTGCTCGAAATCAAGGGACGGGAGCGACTGGTGCTCTCGGTGAGTCTGCTGCGCCGCTCGATTGCCGTCGAGGTGGACCGGCGATGGGTCATGCCGCTTGCCAAGAATGCGGTGAGCGCCCCATCGAACTTCCGGGCACTCTCCCTAGGCGCTTGAGTCTTTCGCCGCACGAAGTCCCATTCAGTCAACTCAGCTAAGGCCCTGAAAAGAGCCATGTTCACAACGTAGCCGCCCATGGACCTTTACAAGAACAAGCGCCGGACGCGCGCGATCAACTTCCGCCTGTCGGAAGAGGAGTTTCTAGAGTTAAAAAGAGCGTGCGCCTCGGGCGACTCACGCAGCCTTTCGGATTTTGCGCGGACCGCGGTCTGGCGGATGGTGGTCGATTGCCTTGGCGCCGAGTCCGCAGCCGGGGCCGAAAAGATCGAACTGCGGCTGTCGCAGATCGAGCAACAGCTCAGCGAACTGGCGGGGCTGGTTCGAGAGAGCAGCTATCGCACAGCCTCCCAGGAACCCGTCACGAAGTTCGATGGCGGCTTCGTTCAAAAGCAGACAGCATGACTCCGAAAACGGCCGAAGCGATCGAGATGTCCATTCCCGAGACAAGCCCGCAACCTGAAGCGACCCCGCCGGCGGCGGAGTACTTCGAGGCGGAAGTGCCGGGGAAGGCTGGCTCGGTTCGCGTCAACCTGAGCTTGGTCGAGCGTCTCGCGCGGGAGATCCGCGGCCCGGCCGGAACCGATGGCGGCCAACTAGGCGGCATCCTGCTGGGGACCGCGCGCGAATCCGAGCGGTGCACCGTCATCGAGGATTACCAAACAGTCGCGACGGGCCTCGACCGGGAGCAGCTGTACGCCTCGGATGCGGATCGGGCGAGCCTGCAACGCGCCCTGACGATCTGGCGGTCGGACCCGGCTGGCAACCTCCGCGCGATCGGTCTTTTCCGCACCGACAACCAGAAGAGGCCAGCGGCGGCGGACGGGGACGCGGCACTGCTGGCCAGGCATCTGCCCGAGCCGGGCAGCGTGCTGATGGTCATCGGGTCCGGGCGCGGGGAGGCGGCGGAAGCAGCCTTGTACCCCACCGACGCCGGGCGCGTCCCGCGCCGCGGTGGGTGCGTGCGCTTCCCCTGGAACCGTGCCGAACTGGCCGGCCGGAGCGGCGCCGCGGGCCCGCCCAGCGCCGGCCGGAAGCGAGGGCGTCGTCTGGCGCTGTTGGCGGCTCTGGCCGGCGTCGCCGGTGCAGCGCTATTGGCAGCGGTGTTGATGAATGCCTGGATGAGACAGCCGCTGCCTAGCCTGGGGAGCCGGCCGAAAGCTCCGGCTGCCCCGGCGATCGAACCGGAGCAGCAACGAGTGGACGTGGACGCCGGGGCGACGGCCAGCGCCGGCGTGGTGGCGAGCGCCGCGGATGCCCTTCAAGAAGCCGTTATGTCTCCAGGTTCCGATCCCGAGCCTACGCCGCTATCCGAGCCGCCAACCAGCGCGACGCCAACAGGGACCGCGGCCCAGACGCCTCCGCCTCCCGCGTTGGTGGGGAACACAGTGACGTTCGACGCCGGCCAACTGCCGGTCGGGGAAGGGCTGCCCGCGACTCACCCCGCGCCGGCTTCGGACAGCCAAGTGATCCTGCTCCCGGCGCCGGGGGAACCGGCGGGCGCTTCCAGAGTGGGCAGGAAGTTTGAGGCGCCGGTGGTGATCCCCCGGCCCCAGCCTCCCTACCCGCACCTGGCCCGCGAGGCGCGTGTCTCGGGTACGGTCGAAGTCGTGGCGACGGTCATGAAAGACGGGCAATTGCGAGACGTGCGCGCCCTCAGCGGGCCGCCCCTGCTGCAGGAGGCGGCCGTCGGCGCCGTGAAGGGGTGGCGAGCAAAGCCGGCTCTTTTCGACGGGAGCCCGGCGGAAGCGGAAATCACGGTCCAAGTTGTCTTTCAGCCGGATGAGTGAGAGGAATCGAGGGACCCGCCTTTATGAGTGAAGCAGCCTGGGCCGCGGCTCCGGAGGGAGCGGCGGCGCGCATTCCGCAGAAGACACCGGAGCCGATCGAGCGGCTGGCCGAGGAGCGCGACTTCTATGCCGCGCATTCCTGGGCCCTGAACGCGTTCCCGCTCATTCGGGATATCCCTGCCCTGCTGAAGGCCGAGGTTGCCCTGCTCGATCAGTCGCCATCCGGCTGGCGATTCCCGGAGGCGGCGATCAACGTGTTCCTGCTGGCGTGCGCCGTCTCGGACACGGTCGACGACTGGCTTGCCGGCCCGCGCTACAACTTCTCCAAAATCAGCGGAGTCGTGCCGGGCGCTTCGGCGCTTCTGAAGCCCGTGGAGGCGGCGCTGGCGGTCGCGGCGCGGGCGCGGTCCTGGCGGACGAGGCGGATCGAGAGATGGAGCGAAAAGTGGGAGCGAGCGCTCGAGAACTTCTCGCGGGCACTGGTGGCGGGCCCATCCGACGGCGCCCCGCCCGCGTGGGAATCGGCGTCGCGGCTGCTGGCCCTGGCGGACGTCCCGCTGCCCGCCGATCTGGCGGCACGGCGCGCCAAGATCCCGGCGGCGTTTCGCTCGCAGGATCTGGCGCACTTTGACGTGCTGGCTCTGGCCGCCAAGTTCGCCGCCGAGTTCCCCGACCGGAACCGGGCGGTTCTGATCCTGGGTTGCCGCACGGCAGGCTCGTACTTCGCTCCGCTGGTGCGCGCCTATCTGGAGAACACCGGATACCAGGATGTCGACGCGGTCACGATGCGGCCAAAACAGGGCGCGACGCGCCGGGAAACGGCAAAACTGGCGCGCATTTCCGCAAAGTCCGGCCTGGTGGCCGTGGTCGACGAACCGGTGAACACCGGGAGCACGATGATCCAGCTGCTGGGGCTGCTGCGGCAGGCCGGGATCCCGTCCGGGCAGGTGGTGGCGCTGCTGCCGCTCCATCCGACGCGCCGGAACTGGAGGAAGGAATCGGGAGAGCTGGCGGCCACACGCGGGGCGGTGATTCCACTCCAGCCGGAGGAGACGCACAAGATGCGGCTGCTCGGCGCGGAAGGCGGCCCGGCGGTCATTCGGGGATACTTCGAGCACAACGGCCTGACGGTCCGGAGCATCTCCGAGGAGCGGTGCCTGAATGCCGCGCTCGACGGCCTCTCGGAACAGAAGTTCCATAGCCGGCTGAAGCGGGTTTACGAAGTCGAAGCCGTGGGGCGGGACGGCCGGAGCCAGACCCGCTACGTGCTGGCCAAGAGCGTGGGATGGGGATGGTTGAGCTATCACGCGTTTCTGGCAGGCGACCGCCTGAGCCGGTTCGTGCCGCCGGTGCTGGGCCTGCGCGACGGGATCCTGTATACCGAATGGCTGCCCCAGCGAGGACCGGCGGCGAACGGCTCGCGTTCGGTCTCGCTGGCGGCGGAGTACATAGCCGCGCGGACGCGAGTGCTACGTCTGGCGGAGGACCCCGCACCGGCCCTGGCGCGCACCGGCCAGCACAAGGGACTGGAAGAGCTGGCGGGCATATTGAGCCGGGCGTA
>Ga0187880_1001857_pt1 | contig 16622 bp, 9 predicted proteins | sample June2016WEW_19_4_FD_132998 | JGI IMG/M metagenome (GOLD analysis project Ga0187880, IMG submission 132998) | Peatland microbial communities from SPRUCE experiment site at the Marcell Experimental Forest, Minnesota, USA - June2016WEW_19_40 | ecosystem: Environmental > Terrestrial > Soil > Wetlands...
CACTGCTGGCCGCGCGTCAAGCCGATACCGAGAAACTCATAAGTCTTGCAGCATGAAGACACTGGAAAATCTTCGCAGCCCGCGAGCAAGTTGGACCATGAGCAGTGCAGAGAGCCGCAGAGAGTTCTTCTTCTCAGCGTTTCTCCGCGTTCCTCTGCGTCTCTGCGTTAACACCGCTTTGGCCTTGGTTGCGGCCCTGCCGCGCTGCGTCCTTGCCACTTGGCGTCTTTGCGTTAACTGCCCTTGTTAGCTTTAACTGCTCTGCTTCCGGTCTTTGCTTGTAGAATTCATCCAGCGGGTAGCGTTGATCGGCGATGGAGTCACCTCGACATTTCAGATCGTTTTCTTTATGTTGTCTGATAACTCCCACTGGTGCTGGGCAATCATAAATGGTGTTCCGATACCATTGCGATGACGCAAACAGCCAAAATGAGTGAGGGGAAAGTCTGGTCGAAGGCGCATGATAAGTTGAATGGGCAAGACCCACAAATATGCGGGCTCATTGACACAATCAATGCTGGTGAGTTTTTTATCAATTCACGCCTCGCTCTTTGAGCGTGTTAGGCTTGGGGTGTAATGCAGAAGAGTCAAAGACGGTAGGAATGGATGCTTTAGCGCCTTGGGCGATGGGAAAAATGGCCATGAACTTCAATCAATCTTACAGGAGACTATATGAGAACCTCGGAACAACTCGCCCCCCCGTTTTAAACTTCAGCCAACGCGCTGAGAATAAAAAGCGGTCTCGGTTTATTGGAATTGATGCCGGCTCGGAAACGATCAAGTTGGTGGAACTGGGGCGGAGTGAGAATGGCATCGAACTTGTCCGGCGCGAAATTCTGCCCCACGGCAAGGGGCCAGGAGAAACGTTGCTCGACGCGCTGGCGAATTGGAGATGGGCCGACGCAGATGGCGCTTCCATCACCGGACGCTTTTCCGCTCAGATCAATCTGCCGCGGGCCCCGGCCAAGCAAGCCATGCTGCGTGGGTATCGCTTCTTATTCGGGGAGCAACCCGCCACCATCGTCAACATCGGCAGTCATGGCTTCTCCGTTCTTGAACTGCGCGCGAATGGCCTGACCGTGTTTCGTGAGAACGGGCGCTGTTCCCAAGGCACGGGCAATTTCCTGCGTCAGTTGGTTGAGCGTTTCTCGCTCACGGTCGAGGAGGCGAGTGACTTGTGTGTCCATGTTTCAGACCCGGCCCCGCTTTCGGGACGCTGTCCGGTGATACTCAAGACCGACATGACGCACCTGGCCAACAAGGGGGAAAACCGGGCGCGAATTCTTGCCGGCTTATTTGACGCGGTTTGTGAAAATGTTTTCGCCCTCATCAAGCCCGGCGTCAGTCCGTCCCGCGTAATTCTAACTGGTGGCGTAAGCCAATCGGCGAGAGTGCGCCGGATATTTGGCGAAATGCTGGCGAACCAGGGAATGAATCTGGTTGAGACGAATGAAGAACAATTACTCTGTCTCGAAGCGCTAGGTTGCGCACTCATCGCGGCGGAAACTCCGATTGAGTTGCCCGCGCTTGAAGAACTGCTGCTGCCACCGCGCGAATTGAAGCTTGAACACTCGCCCGCGCTTGCGAAATCCCTTGATCGTGTCCGCCGAATGCCGAGGCAATCGTGGGCAAAAGTGAATGGCGAATATCGCCGCATCGTGCTGGGCTTAGACATTGGTTCCACCGGCTCCAAAGCCGTGGCGCTAGATTTGGCGACCCGGGAAACGGTTTGGGAAGCGTACCGCCAAACATTGGGAAACCCCGTGGGCGCCGCGCAGGATCTCCTGAGGCTCTTCACGGAACATCCGGCCGCGAAGTATCCGGTTGTCGCTTTTGGAGCCACAGGCAGCGGCCGCGAAGTCGCCGGTTCGCTGCTCACTTCCTGCTACGGCAAGGATGCAGTGTTCATTGTCAACGAAATCGTCGCGCACGCAACGGGAGCTCTCCATTTCGACGCACGGGTGGATACGATTTTTGAAATTGGCGGTCAGGATGCGAAATATACCCGGCTAGCCGAAGGACGCATCATTGATTGCGCCATGAACGAAGCGTGCAGTGCGGGCACGGGATCATTCATCGAGGAACAAGGCCGCAAATTCGCTGGCATTGAAGACGTGCGACAACTCGGCCAGGTTGCACTGGGCGCTTCGGGGGGGGTCTCGCTTGGCCAGCATTGTTCGGTTTTCATGGCCGAGGTGATTGACGAGGCGGTTTCGGCGGGTGTGGCGCAGCCAGCGATCATTTCCGGCCTCTACGATTCCATCATCAAGAACTATTTGAACCGTGTGAAAGGCAACCGATTGGTCGGAAAAGTCATCTTTTGCCAGGGAATGCCGTTTTCTGCGGATGCACTTGCGGCGGCAGTAGCGAGGCAAACCGGATGCGAAGTCATCGTCCCGCCAAATCCCGGCACTGTCGGCGCACTCGGCATCGCATTGCTCGCCGCTCGCGAACTCGAAGCCGGGAAGCTCGCGCCTTTGGACCTTGCGCGGTTCCTCGGAGCAAAAGTGGAGCATAAGGACACCTTCACCTGTGGCTCGAATAAGGGTTGTGGTGGCGTGGGCAACCATTGCCGCATCGAGCGGCTTCGCACACTCGTGGCCAGTCAGCGGGCTAATTTTACTTGGGGCGGCGGTTGCGCTCTGCATGACAAGGGAACTCGCAAGCAAAAACTGCCAGACCTCGCTCCCGATCCGTTTCGTGAACGTGACGAGCAGATGAATAAGTTGCTCGCGGTCCTCACCGAGCAGCGTGGCGGTCCACGCATAGCCTTGAGCGATGAGTTTATGCTTAAGGGTCTCCTTCCCTTTTTTGCCGCGTTTTTTCACGCGGCCGGGTTCGATTTGGAAATCGCGGTCGAATCGGGGGCAGGCTTCCTGAAGCGGGGCATCCAGGCCGCCTCCGCACCCTTTTGCGCCCCGATGCAACTCTTTCACGGCGTGGCTGCACAACTGGCGGCGAGCGGTGCGGATTGGATATTTGTACCGATGATCCGCAGTTTACCGGGCGTGACTGGCCAACGCTGCTCCATCGTTTGTCCGATAGTGCAAGCCGCGCCAAAATTGGTCGAGCACGCGTTAGGCTCGACTGGCGGCGCCGCTCCGCGAATCCTGGCGCCGGTAATCAATATCGGGGCGGGAAATCTTGAATCGAAGGAGTTTCTGGAAAGTTGTGACTCGTTGGCGATTAAACTGGGATTAAGTGAGGAACAACGCCGAGCAGCCTGGTCCGCCGGTGCTGCGGCGCAAAAGGCATTTGACACGGCCTGCCAGGAAGCAGGGAGGCGCGCACTGCAGTACTGCCGCCAGCAGAACCTCACGCCCGTTGTGGTGCTGGGCCGCAATTACACGATTTATAACAAGGTGCTTAACTCGAACATCCCGGCTATCCTGCGCGAACAAGGTGCAATCGGGATTCCGGTGGACTGCTTTCCGTTAAAAACTGAAACGCCGCTATTTAAGGACATGTATTGGAGTTATGGCCAGACTATCCTCCGAGCGGCCCATCAAGTCCGGCGCACATCGGGAATTTATGCCCTCTATTGCAGCAATTATTCCTGCGGTCCGGACAGTTTTAATCTTCATTTTGCCGCCTACGCTATGGAGGGTAAACCATTCGTTGTCATCGAAACCGATGGCCATTCTGGCGACGCCGGCACACGAACGCGTGTTGAGTCGTTTCTCCATTGTGTTGCGGAAGATCGGCAGGCGGCACACAACGGGGTCGCGTTGAACAATTTCGAACGCATCCAGTTCAGCGGGTTGCGGCTCCGGCATTTTAAAAAGACCATTGGAAAGAAAGAAACGTTGCTGGTTCCCTACCTGGGGCCGGTATGCGAGGCGGTCGCCGCTGTATTTCGTGGGCTTGGACTAAATGCTGAAAGCCTTCCCGCCCCGGACGCGGAATCGTTGCGCATCGGCCGCCGTTATACTTCCGGCAAGGAATGTTTGCCGATGCCATTCACGCTCGGTTCGCTTCTACAGCGTTTGGAGCGCGCGCCCGAGGGGGAAACATTCGTCTATCTCATGCCAGGCACCGACGGGCCTTGCCGGTTCGGCGTTTACAACTTGCTCAACAATATTGTGCTTGAACGGCTTGGCTGGCGCGATCGTGTGCGTATTTGGTCACCAAAAGACACCGCTTACTTCGATGATCTGCCGGCTGGAACAGAAATGCTGGTATTCGCCTGCATGGTAGCGAGCGACTTCCTGCTGCAAGCCAAGCTCGACGTGCGGCCGTTGGAAAGAGTGGGAGGCGCGACCGAACAACTTTACGACCGTTTCCATAACGAACTTGTCGCTCGGGTTGAGACGGCGGCAAAGGGGGATCTTTCGCTTGGTGCGGCCCTATGGCAGGTTGCAAGTGGAAAACTGTTTGGTCTTCGTGAACTGCTTCAACGTGCGGCGCGTGACTTCGCAAGGCTCCGCGGCCCAGGCGAACTGCCCTGCGTGGAGTTGACGGGCGAGATTTATTTGCGCGGAGTGGATTTCAGCAACGATCTTCTGGTTCGAAAACTGGAGGCGCGGGGATTGCGCGTTCATCTCGCTCCGAAAACCGAATGGATCAACTACTGCGGCCATGTCCAGACGCAAATGCCTGGACGCAACCGATTCCTGGACAAATTCAGTGATCTGGTGCGGCGGCGTGTCGAATCTAAATCATGGTCAGCGCTGGCGCCGCATCTCGGTTGGTCACCTCCAACTAAGACTGCCGAGGCGTTGACCGCAGCCGCGCTTTACTTGGACGCCGGACTCGAAGGCGAAGCGGTATTGACCATCGGTGGGCCTTTGCACGAATGGCGGCATCGCCGCATTGACGCGGTGGTGAACGTAGGTCCGCTCGAGTGCATGCCTTCAAAAATCGCCGAGGCGCAGTTGCACCACGCAGCCGAGCAAGAAGGGTTGCTGAGTTTGACACTGGCGTTTAATGGCGATCCCGTTAATTCCGCAGTGCTGGACAACTTCGCCTTCGAGGTGAAGGAGCGATTTAAGGTCAGGAAAACCAGAAAGGGGTCAGCCGTAGATTGGTCCCGGTGGACACGCCAGGCTAAGGCCGAGGCCGTGACCGGGCGCGCTGCTTACCTCGTGGGTTGGAGAAGTTTCTCGATGCCAGCCGTCAGTTCCGGCAGTTGCGCTTGCACCCGGGCCCGCTCCTTAGCGCGGAACCGGTGAAACGGCTCGGCCATAAAATCGTCGCAAACCCCCAAGCAGGCCAGCGCGCACTTGATTCCCTTGATGACCGCCGAAGGGTAGTGCCCGATCTGATAAAGTGAATTGCTGACGTGCATGACTTGGGCGTGAAGTCGGCGGGATCGGGGAACGTCTCCATTGCGGCTGGCTTCACAAAGCTGAACGTAGAGCCTGGGGAACAGGTTTGCTCCGCCCGGGACACCACCGTGACCGCCAGCGAGGAGCGCCTCGGCCAGGAGTTCTTCCGGCCCAATGAGCAGAGACCAGTCCGGGCGGTGTTTCAGCAGGCTGACGGCATCACGGAAATAGCTCATGCTCCTCGAACTATCCTTGAGACCGACGACACGCGGCATGTCCATGGCCCGGCGAAGGGCTTCCAGTCCGTACTGAACCTTGGTTAGCTTGGGCGTGTTGTAAAGGAAGAGCGGCAGGGGCAATTCAGCCACCAGGTGGTCCAAATACTCGTGCAGTTCTGGCTGGCCTTCCGGCAAATAATAAGGTGGCGCGAGAACCAACGCGTCAGCCCCGGCTGCCGCCGCATGCCGGGCCAGGTCCAGTGATTCTACAAATGCGGTGTCGGTGATGCCGACAAGGATGGGCACGCGCCCCTGGACCTGCCGGCACGTGCGCTGGATTAGTTCGCGACGCAACTGGTAACTGAGACTTGGCCCTTCCCCCGTCGTGCCGAGGATAAACAGGCCGCTTACGCCACCCTTTAGGATGTGCTCGATGAGCCGTTCCAAGCCCGGCAGATCAAGCTCGTCGCGCCCGCGCAACGGCGTTACCATAGGCGGAACAACTCCAGTCAAAGGCAGTTTCACAATCGGTCTATCAGTTCAAGCGCCTGCACCAGCGGCGGGTGCTTCGACGCGCACGTACTCACCGCATTGTTACTCGCCAGTATCACATACGCCCAAGTTGGGGGCGTTCAAGATTCTCCACTGGACAGAATCGGAAGCATGCAGAGACCGCACCTCTCTGTTGGATTTCCTCAACACCTCGTGCCGTAAGTTCTGAGCGAACGAGGTTGGCGCCCGCTGGGAACGTCCAGGTTCCCGCCGAGCCAGATCACTCTTTCACAGCGACGATGCAAACCTGGTTCGCAAGCTGACGGGGGGACGGGACCCTGCGCACAAAGGCGATGCTTTTGCCATCGGGAGAGAACACACAGGCTTCAGGCCGCGGGGCAGCGGCATCGTCCGTTCGAGTCGTGAGGCGCCTGGTGTGGCCGGACGTTACGTCGGTCAGGCAAGCGCTGTTGTCCGCTACATGCGCGATCTGACGGCCATCCGGACTCCAGGTGAAGGCGGAAGCCACCGGCCAGGGATTCTTTGTGACTTGCCTAATCTGACCGCCATTGGGCGAGACTGTCCAGAGCTGTACGACCCCGGCATCGTCCTTCATCAGGAAGGCAATTTGGGAACCATCCGGCGAACTGCGCAACCAGTGACGCGGTCCCTGGATGCCGGGGAAGCGGCGGTCAGCGGTGAATGTGAGCCGCCGTTGGACGGTGCCCTTGGGCGGATAAGGAGCGCGGGTCTCCGTGCCGCACAACGGGCCGTCCCCGGGTTTCGTCAGATCGTCGGGCAAGTCGGCAATGAAGACTTCCGACATGGTTTCTCCTTTCAGGGTCAGCACTTGGCCCTGAAATGCCAACGCGTGGTTTTGTCGAGAGCCATCCCGGCGGACATAGCCGTTTGTGCCAACCCAAGCTTCCTCACAGGCCCGGCTGATTTCATCCGACCCTGGCTTCGGCCCAGCCGTGGTGCGGGTGGCCAGCACCGTAAAATAGTCTCCATCATGGTTCCGAGGGTATGCGTGAGTCACCCGCACGGGGCGGCCGGGGATACTTACGCCTATGTTGCGCTGATTGATATCGTTAGCCGGCGTCGGGGATTTGAACTGCGCCAGGACGTGATCTTCATAGGTGAAGCTGACCCATTGGCCGGCGTGATCCCACACGTGAACGTGGGAGCCGCCGCGCAATGCGCCCGGGGTGAACGGGGGTGTGATGTCCCGCGCATCCAGGTTGGCCTTTACGCCGGGCTGTTTGACTTCCACCACCACGCCCTGCCGATGCCACGCACAGTATTGCCAATCAGCGGTGGGATGCTCCGGGCCGAGGATGAAGACGACTTTCCCGTCGCGCGGGTGGAACGTAACGACTCCACAGCGCGCGTCGTTTTGGGACCGGTACAGCTCTTTGACCTCGCCGGTCAGGACGTTTACCATTTCAATGGTTTCGCCGCCAAACACGGAACCTTCGTCGTCCGGGCGGGTGTCGTACACGATCCATTGGCTATCCGGCGACCAGACGCCGGTATTGGAAAGAATACGCCCCCCGGGACCACTGGTGAGCTGGCGCTCGGAGTCGCCTGCCGGGGCCTGAAGCGTATTGTTGCGAGGGTTGGAACAGCTTGTCATAAGCAGGAGAATAGCGGGCAGCGGTCGAATCGCTCTGAGTCGCAGAGTCACCTGCTGACCGATAGCACAAGCCGCCTGCCAAGCAAGCTGAAACAGTGCGTGTAGCTCGGGGTGGGCGCTTCTCGGCACCACCACCACAGCGGGTAGCCAAGCCGACCGGAACGCCGGATTCATCCGGCAGGCGGGCGAGTGGCACTGGGGCTGCCGGATGAATCCGGCGTTCCAGTGGTGGTGTCAGGATGCGCCCGCTCGGAGTGACGAAGCGCCCGTCTTGGCATTGTAATCCGGCGGATTCAGCGTATGATGTGCGTCGTGAAACGAGCCCTTCGTATCAGCCTGCGCGTTCTGGCGGGGCTTGCGACGCTGACTGCCGCTACGGTCGTTCTGTGTCTCGATGGAGTTGATAACCGGCCTTATTTCCGTGAGCCTTATTACCTGAGCACGGCAGCCCGGTTGCGAGCCAGCGCGGAGACAAACACGGCTGTCCGTGGCGGACTGGCGGCTGGCTTTGGTCGCGCGCGGCTCAGTCCCACAGTGAACTCGCCGCAGGATGTTCCAGCCCAGGGACAGTTCCGGTCGCTCCCGCTGGCGGGTTACGGCGGTCGCCATGGGAAGCCTGCGACCGGAGTTCACGACGATATCTATGTGAAGGCCGTGGCCCTGAAGGTGGGAGGCCGCGTCGGTGTAATCGTGGGAACCGACGCCTTAATCATTCCTGCAGAAGTGGCGGAAAGGGCCGTGCAACAACTCGGGCGGGAGGCGGCCTTATCACGAGAACAGGTTTACTTCGGTGCGACGCACACCCATTCGAGCCTCGGCGGCTGGGGCGAAGGGAAAGTTGCGGAGTCTTTTGCCGGTGGTTTTCAACCTGAGGTGCGGGTTTGGTTTTCCGATTGTCTTGTGGCGGCGGCACGTGAAGCCATAGGTGATCTCAAGCCCGCGCAATTCGGGCATGGACGTTTCGCGTCGCCGGAGTTCATCCGCAACCGACTGGTGGGCGGACTGGGGCAGGTTGATACTGAATTCAGCTATGCGGTGGTGAAGCAGGACACGGGCAAGCTTGCGGTGCTGGGTGTGTACGGTGCTCACGCGACCGTTCTCGGGAGCGATAACATGGAATTCAGCGCTGATTACCCGGGGAGCTGGGAGAGGGCGATCGAGCAAGCGACCGGCGGCATGGCGGTGTTTCTCGCCGGCGGTGTGGGGAGCCACTCGCCGGTGCCTGGTGCAAGAGGTTTGGCTGGAGCCGAGCAGATGGGGCAGGCCCTGGCGCGGAGGCTGACCGAACGGCTGCCACAGACCGCCCTCACGAACTCGGTCGCTTTCGGCATGCTGGGCCTTGACGTCACTATGCCTCCGCTCAACGTGCGCCTAAGCGACGGCGTCCGTCTTCGGCCCTGGCTGGCGGGAAAGCTCGTGCCGGCGAGAAGCCACAGCTTCCTGCAAGTCTTTCGCCTCGATGACTTGGTCTGGATTTCAACCCCGTGCGACTTCAGCGGCGAGCTGGCGCTGGGAATCAAGGATTTCTTGCAGGCCCGAGGGAGCAGCGCGGTCGTCACCAGCTTCAACGGGGACTATGTAGGCTACGTGATTCCCTCGCGCTACTATCACCTCAATGGTTATGAGCCGAGGCTGATGTCCTTTTTCGGCCCAACCGTGCCGGATTACTTTGATGAGTTAATACGGACCATGGCGCTCACGCTGGTGAATAAATAGAGCTTGGGAGGGCGAGCGTCCGCGCGAGCCCACTCTGCTCAGGAAATTGGCGAGAATCAGGGTTCGCGAGGACGCTCGCCCTCCCGACAAGGGCCTTTTGGCGGCGTTCAGCGCAATTCAATAGGATTCGCATAGACCCACGGGATCCATTCGTTCATGACGTTCAGTTCTGCCTCGACCCGGTATTTGCCTGGTCCCGGAGGCGTCCAGTCCACATCACGGCCTTCCTGCTGGTAAACCATGTTGCCGTCCTTCAAGACGGTAAAGCGGCAGGGTAAAGGCGACATTGCGCGCAGGCGCATTCCCGTAGAGAAGGGGGTCGCCTCGCCCATCACGGTCTGATTCGTTCCGGCGGCGGCAAACCATCGGAAGCTGGAGCTGTCGGCAATCATATCAAACCCGACGAAGACCCGCCCCGCCCGGAGAGCGTCCAGGATCGCGGGCTCACTTAATTCTCGGGCAAGGACATGCGTGTTCACATAACGCGCCATCCGTTCATAAGGATCAAGCTGCACGTGAAAAAGCTTTCGGTCGGGCTGGAGCGGGCCGAACAACAAGCGCGCCAGGGGCCGGGTGAACCAATTGAGTTTGAACTCCTTCAGAGTCCTGGGGCTTGTGTCCTCCACCCGGATCGTGCCAGAAGGGGTACAGACGCCTCGGAAGCCAACGTTCTGATGGCAATCGTTTCCGGCAATACCGGTAATATGCCGTGTTCGGTTGAGGGCATCCCAGTGGTGCAGGAAGTCCACTGGCCGGGAAAACATGGTTCGAAGGACATGCTCCGGATACCGGCCCTGGTTTAGGAGCAGATCAGGCAACAGTGCGCTGGGCTTGCCGCTGCTGCGTTTGAAATCCGTGTGGATGTTGTAGATTTCCATTCCCACGAGCTCAGGGCGATCCCAATCCCGCGGCTCCTCGGGGTGGGCGTAAAACAGCAGGCCGCCGTTCTCGGAAATCTGGCGGGCGAGCGTTGCGGAATCAGTTTGATTGCTCAACACGATGCCCGAGGCCACGCCGAAGGGCATCATGCCTTCCTTCATCTCGAACCCGGGGATGAAGAGTTTCCCGTCGTGAAGGCCGCGCCATTGCAGGCTAAAGTCGGCCCGCCCCGCTATGGGATGGTCGCTGAGGCAGATGAAGTCGAGGCCGGCGCCTTTCAAGGCGCGCAGGATTTCCTCGAACGGCACCTCACTGTCGTGCGAGTACTTGGAGTGGCTGTGCAGGATTCCCCGATACTCATTCCAGCCGGCCTTTTCCGCCACAGGCTGGCGCTGGGCCCGGAGGGTTTGCCACGCTGCCTCCTCCCGCGGGAAGCGGACGAAGCGGTTGTATAGAGCACCGCGAAGCCAGAATGACAGGACCAGCCCCGCCAGAACCAGAACCACCCCGGCGAACCGGAGTGCCCGGCGCAGCCAAATCCGCTTCTTACCCTGAGATCTTTCGTCCGGCATGTGTTGGCGATGATTCCGGCTCAATAATGGGGACTCGCGCCAATTTGTCACGAGTTCTCCGATCCTTCCCCGATCCGCCCCTCGCAGCCCATTTGTCTCATCTCGAGCGCCGGTGGCCAGCTTCTTGACGGCTGGCAGCAAGGTATAAAGCCGCGTCTAACCGTGGGATCGGCCACCAAATAGATGGGCTGGACAATTCTGAAGCTTGTGGACAACCTCCCCATCGCGAAGTGCTGCTCGTATGAACGAGAAGTCTGTTTACGTATTTGGCAACCAGATCGAGCTGCCGATGCTCATCCACGTAAGCCGGGTGCGGAGTTACGTTGCCAGCCGTGTCACCTGGCATTCACACGAGGGTTTCGAGATCCTCTTTCTGCTCGAGGGCGCGACGGCTTACGAGTTCGCGGGCCAGAGCGCCGTCGAGCTGCATGGCGGGAATTTCCTGGTCGTGCCGCCGGGCCTGGTTCATCGCGGTCTGCAAAACGTGCGCTCGCCTTCGACCATTTGCGGCTTAGCGCTGAAAGCCTCGCGGCGGAGCGCCTGGAAGAACACGAACTTCAGAACTGCTGACGTCGGCCGCCTGCAAACGGCCCTGGAGAACGCCAGCCGGAAGGTGCATCCCTTTAACCCGGCCATGCGCTGGCTGGTGCGGCGATTGATGGAGGAAACGGCCAACTACCCGGCCAATCCCCATCGCCCCGAAGCCGGGATAGCCCTGCGCGCCTTGATCTGCGCGGTGCTCGTTGAGGCGATGCGCCAGATACTGGTGCCGCCGACTGAGCCCAAGGAATTCGTTGCTGCTGCCATCGCCTACCTCCGCCAGCACCTTCAGGAACCGGTGCGCATGGCCGACCTGGTGCGGCATGTGGGCTTCAGCCGCGCGCGCATGTTCGACATGTTCAAAGCGCAAACCGGCCTCACGCCCAACGATTACCTGCAGCGGCTGCGGATAGAGAGAGCACAGGAACAGCTCCGGCAGACCAACCGGTCTGTGACCGAGATCGGCTTGGCCACCGGATTCAGCACCGGACAGTATTTCAGCACTGTTTTCGGGCGGTACACGGGAGTTTCACCCACGCGTTTCCGGAAAGATGCCAAGCCAAACGGTCTGTCACCACCCCGGCATTCCACACGCTAGCCGCTTTGCGGCAGGCACCCAGGGTGCAAGCCCCTTCATCGGCTCGCGGTGATTCAGCCTGATATTTGAATACCAGTATGACGTCACGCTCCCAGACACCAAATCATCTTGGCGACCATCTTCAATCAGCGGCGTTCTCCTGTGGGGAGCGGCCTGCTCAACTCCCGGGCTTTTGGATAAAGCCGTGGTACAGCCCCATGTAATACGGCAACAGAAATACCGTGCCGGCGGCCAGTTCGTTTCCATTGCCACCGTAATCGAGTTCCCAGGGATCGGTGTTCCAATGGTTGAAGTGCCGGTTCTCCACCGGGAGCACTTTGCCATTGACCCGATTGCCGCGTCGGCCCCGTTCGTCGGGGGATTCCAGGTCTTGTGAGCGGATGGGCGGGAGGAAGACGATGTCGAGGCGATGGCTGTTATGGAGCGACCAGTTTAGCCGGTCGAGCGAGAAACCGTGGAGCGTGGCCATAGCGTCCTCGTGCCAGCCGGGCCAGGGCTTGACGGAGAATTTCCCAAACGGGCTCGTGGCGGAGGCATTCAGACTGAGAGCGGCGTAAGAGAAGTTAAAGAAAGGGTTCATCTCCGGCGCTTCGTTCAGCCAGTAGCGGTAGAAGGAATAGCGCATCAAGGTCTTCAGCTCCTCGTCGTGCGAGCAGCGTAGCAGCCCGTAATAGCACATAAAGGCCATCTCGTCGTCGGATTGGTTGCCGGAGCCGGGTCCGTGCTGGACCTTGGGGTGCATGGCGTTCTGGGCATAACCCTCGCGGTCTATAAGTTCGCGCGCTGCGGCGGCGTACTTCGAGTCACCGGTCACATGTGCAGCGACCGCCAAGTAGCTAAGGATACTGAGTGATTTCAGCCCGCGCTCCTGCCACCACAAGGGGTCGTGGTTGAGATACTGTGGTCCATAGACGGCCCAGCGTGTAGGCTTGCCGTCGTGATCGATCAATACAAAACCGTGCGTGAGCAGATGGTCGGTCACGTCGCGCACGACTTCACGAACACGCTCGCGCTCGGCCTCCGTGTCGGCGCAGAAATCGTAATAAAGCGGGTAGAAGAAATAGTGGCCGTCCAATTCGTCGCTGCTGGTATCTGACTTCCAGAACCATTTGCCGTCGGCGCTCTTGGGCCATCTAGGCTCGTACGCTTTCCAGAGCCGGTCGCGCTGTTGTTCTTGTCGGTCGCCTTCGAGCCGGCCGACATTGGGGTCCGGCCACTCGATGGGGCGAATGGTGCGCGCGATATAGCCTTTGGGCGGCGCATGGGCGCAACCCTGGGTTACTTTCTGCAAGAAGCGCAAGGCCTCGAACGCCTTCTTCGCGCGCTCTTTGGCTTTCAGATCCCTGGTTGCCCCGTAAGCGAAGCACTCGCCCGCCCCGTACATGGCGGTCCAAAGCCCATCGTTATCGCTATCCTGGGGGTCTGCGCTGGTCTTGTCTCCCGGTCGGCGCACTGGCGCCTCGGCGACGTACCCGAAGGGCGTGCGCTTGATATAGCGCTCGATCTCCTGCTCGTAGAACTCCGCCTTTGCCGCCAGCGTCATCGGCCGGCGCTCGATACAGCCGATGCCGGCGGCGGTGGCAAACCAGGCGTTGCCCTGCGCATCCACGGCGGCTTGAACGACGTCATCGTGCGGGAGCCAGCGCCGTCCTTGGCGATATTGCCATGCTTTCCCGTCGAATCGAATGACGCCGAGGTGCGTTGTGAACCAAACCTCCCCGTCCGCGCCCGCACAGACACCGCTAAAGTCGTTCCAAGGCAGGCCGTCCTTACCTTCGTAGAACCGCCAGCCCTCCGCCCTCTGGCAGCCAACGCCGGCTTTAACGGCGAACCACAACTGTCCCTTCGAGTCAAAAGCAACACCGAGCACTTCGCCGACCGCCCAGGCCCGCCCGCCCCCATCCCGGACTTCAACCGGCTGCCATTTAGTTCCGTCGAATGCGAACAGGCCATCGCTGGAAGCTGCGTGCAGGACGCCGCGAGGCGAGATAGCAATCTGCCGGATCAGCAAGCGCTCGGGCCAGGGGAGTGAAACGCTGTCCCCGCCTTCACGCACCGTGACGCACAGATGGGAACTGACCACCCAATTCGTAGCCCCGGCGCGCAGGATCTGGCGAACCTCGCGCCAGGGAATGGGTGCTTCCAACGTTTGCCCCTGCTGGCCCGCAAACACGAATCGCCCGTCGTTCTGCGGTCTCAAGCCTGCGTTCAGGTTCCAACGCCCATTCCCGAACTCGTACCACTGCCCGGCAGCAAACACTCGGTTAGTGCCGCTCGGCGGGCAATCGACCAGTTGCACCGGACCGGTCGGGGCGCCATCACCTGCGGTGAAGTGCTGCGCGACCTCCTGTTGAAATTGCTGCGCCGCCGGCGTGAAGTCCGCACCCAGGTTGGCACAAACCGCCAAGCCGAGGGCAGCACCGCCAAGCAACGTTGATGACATGAGTAATAGTCTCTTTTGACTGAACCGGTTCAGCAAGACTGAATGCAGGCCGAATGCAGCACCATTATGCCAAATTGACAGAGGTGGCTGGCCGGAGGTGTGCTTGAACCGGTTTGCTGGCTGCGTGGTGCTTCATTTCGTGCTATCGTCCCACTGTTTAGAATGATTACGGCCAAGATGTCGGGGTCGGGCAGGATTGAAAAAGCGCTCCTCCCACTGGCAGAATAGAACTATGGACACAAAGCTCAACCACACCGCCAACCTGATCGAGTACCTGAAAACCATTGACAGCCCGACACTGTCCAACGCGATCGAGACGCTCCAGCTCCAGCCGCGGGACGCCGGGTTCACGCCCCTCCAAATCCGCTGCTTGTTTCCCGAGCTCGGCCGGCTCTGCGGCTATGCCGTCATCGCCCAGGTCGAAACGGTCACCGGGATGCATCCGACCGAGGAGCGCACCTTCATGGAGTTGTTCAAGGCGGTCGAAGACTCGCCCAAGCCGGCGGTGGTCGCCTTCCAGGAAATCGGCGGCCACGCCGATTATGCGGCTCATTGCGGCGAGGTCATGGCCACAGCCTTCACCCGGCTCGGGGCGGTCGGGCTGGTGACGGACGCCGGAGTACGGGACGTTCCGGAAGTCCGGGCGCTGCGATTCCACTATTTCGCGCGCGGCACCGTCGTCAGTCATGCCAGTTTCCGGATTGTGCGTGTCGGCGTGCCGATCCAGATCCTGGAGGTCGAGCTCAAGCCCGGCGACCTGTTGCACGGCGATGAGAACGGCCTGCTGCGCATTCCCGCCGGTGCGCTCGGGGGTGTCAAGGCGGCGGTGGACCGCGTGCGAGCGCGCGAGCGCCGCGTGATGGATTTCATGCGGAGCCCGGAATTCTCCGTTGAGAAACTCAAGGGGCGGTTCATCGAGTAGGCATCGCGCAGGCGCGGCGCGGTGCTGTAACACCGGGACACGGTCAGACCCGGGCTCAATCAAAGGGAAAAACCAAGGGTTTCGGAGGCCTATAGGGTTTTCGCTGCCCGCAGGTGCTGGCGTCTTCCATGCGCCATCCTCAGCGGCTGGGTGGATGGTCTTGGGAAACACCGCAACACCACTAATATTCAAAATCGTCCACTGGACAATCTTGAAAGCCTGAGGTGCGGGCTAATGCTAAGCTTGGAAGTAGTTAATGCAGCGGCGTTTGCTGGCGCTCAGAAAAAAACCAAAATGACCTTGAGTTCCCTTGGGCTTTGTGCTAAGGCTTACTTAGCGTTTATTGTCCGTTTGACTCAGGACCGCTGAAACAAGTTGAAAACCCGGATAAATACTCGTATGAAAAAACTCACCCAATACGCAATTGTAACTTTTCTACTCATCCTGGCTGCCTCCTCGCAGGCCAAGATTATCGTCGTCAACACCGTGGATAATGCCAACTTCAATTCCGGTGTGACTAACCTGGTGACCGCCATCAACGCCCTGGCCGATGGCGATACCATCGCCTTCAACATCCCCGGCACAGGCGTTCACCAAATCGACACCCCTGCTGGTGGTTATCCGCTGATCACCAAAAACAACGTCACCATCGACGGTTATACTCAACCGACGGCGGTCCCGAACTCGAACCCGATCCATGCGGCCAATAACGCCCAAATCAAGATCCTGTTAAGCTCAACCAACGGAAACTGCCTGTCGATGGAAGGATCCATCGAGGCATTTGCGGGTGTCACCTACGACAATCTTGGGTTTGGCTATACTGAAATGGCCATACTCGGCTTTTTCCGGGGCACCAACGCCCTGGTCCGGGGCTTGGCGATTCAAAGCGCGCCCCAAGGGACCGATGGCACCTATACCGGCGACATCAAATCCATCGCCTTCTGCCCGGACTCCCTGGAGGTCAGCCCCAGCGGCCTCGCCAACTGCGCCAACTGGCGTGTCAGTGGTTGCTGGTGGGGCCTCGATCCCGTTACCGGGCAATTAGCCACGACGCCGGATTGGCAGGGAAATGGCCCCACGGTCTGGATTCCCGCCATTTGCATTGCAGCCTACCGGACACGTAACAACGACGGCTCCGCATCGCAGTTTGCCTCGCCGGCTACGATCGGCGTGGCCAAGAACTCCGGCAACCCCAGCGCCGACTTCGACGTCATTATAACCTGAAAAATGCGCCGCGAGTGCCAAAAACCTGTAAAACCGCCCGGGAATCGCGAAATGTCACTGGCGACCACTTACAAAACCGAATTTTTCTCCACTTTTAGGCTCGGGCAGGCGGAGC